>JAABUU010002900.1_pt1 | contig 23184 bp, 19 predicted proteins | sample 5559301 | NCBI WGS metagenome assembly JAABUU01 (sample SAMN10711884, study PRJNA513360) | rock metagenome | isolation source: Antarctica rocks | place: Antarctica: Victoria Land, Richard Nunatak white | reverse complement strand
TCAGCCTGCCTACGGCCGTGGTCAGAGCTATCGCGCTGGGTCCTACGGCTACGGTCAGGGGCCGGGCTATGGGCGCGGGCAAGCGTATTACGGCGCCGGTCAGGAAGACGACGATCAATCGCTTGGCGACCGGGTTGGGGGTGTAGCTGGTCAGGCCAAAGATAAAGTCGGCGATGCGACCGGGCAGGCGAAGGACAAGGTCGCCGATGTTGCCGGTCAAGCCAAGGACCAGGTCGGGCAGTTCGCCGGTCAGGCGCAGGACCAAGTCGGCGAATGGGGTGGGCAGGTCCAGTACGGCGCGCAACGGGCGATGACACGCTTCGATCAGATGGTCCACGAGAACCCACTCGGCGTAAGCGCGGCGGTGATCGCCCTCGGCCTCGCGGTCGGCATGTCCCTGCCTGACACCCCACTCGAAGACAAATTGATGGGCGAAGCGCGTGATAACGTGATGGAGAAGGCGCAGTCCACCGCGCAGGAGACGATGGAGAAGGTCGGGCAGGTCGCGCAGCAGGTCCAGCAGACCGCGACCGAGACCGCGAAGGACGCGGCGCAGAAGCAGGGCCTGACGGGTTCGCCTTCGCAGGGCAATCAACAGGGTGGCACGAAGCAGCCACAGAGTAGCACACAGCAGGCCAGTGCAACACAACCGCAAAGCGGCACACAGCCGGGCGGCACGCAGACCATGCCCAAGCCGCAAAGTCAGCAACCCTCGCAGCCTTCGCAGCCCCCAACCACGAGGCAGTAATCGTCCTTCAACCCCGGACCCCTCTCCGCGCGAGAGAGGGGTCCGGGGAAGGCTCGTTTCTTCCCACCCTTCGCAGGTGCGGCGGCATGGATGTGCTCATGGGGAAATGATCGCAGGGAGAGGCGCGCATGGCGGTGGTGAAACCGATCGCCTCTCGGCGAGGTCAGTGGACGGTGAATCGCCTCCCATCCTGCCGTTGCTCGTGGGTAGGGAGATTCGCACCGTGCCCGGATCATGTCTCTGCTGGGGCCTCTTCTTCCATGAGGATGTGGTTGCAAAGCGCCACACACTCGAACGGGATTCGTTTACAGCTGAACTGTGACGACGCTATGCCCGTCTCGGGAGAAAGAGAAAGCCGCTACCCGAAGGCAGCGGCATCACGTTTCATCCTCTCACCGCACACGATTATGGTGTCACCAGTTTCGGACTCTTCGGATCGATCGGCTCCGTGGGCGTGACCGTCGAGGCGTCCTTCGCTGTCACGCCTTCTTTGTCATCGTCCGGACTTCTTCCCTGCGGCTCCTTGTTTCCACTCTTGGTTGGGGCGGTGTCGGCGGCGGACTTTCCTGACTGCTGCTTCTCTGGCATTGGCTGATCTCCATTCTGGATTGATCCAACGGTGAGACGGTTCTGGTATGGCAATGTTGATGCCATAAGCACGAACCGAGGGTCAAACCCGTCGCCGTCCCGACACCAACTGCACGATCAGCACGATCACCGCGATCACCAGCACGAGGTGGATGAACGCACCGGCGATGTGCGCGACGAAACCGAGGAGTCAGAGGATGACGAGGATCGCGACAATCGCCCAGAGCATCGGCATACTGCCTTTCACGAAGAGAGCGGATCCCGACGCATGGGCGCATGCCACGTCCCGCCGTGCCGCCGTCGCCGCCGCGCGAGCGAACGGTCGCCCAGGGACGATTGGCGAAAGGGAACATAGTGTACGCTAACGCCGTCGCGTCTCTCGGTGCGACGAGTAGGGTGCAGGAATCTTTCAGACTGAGGTAGACCCCACTCTGACATGTCGCCGTGCTCCATCGATCATGTTTCTCGGCGTCACGGCCTTGGCAGACGATGTTGCCCGTTTCGTGCGGTGACCCGAAAATGCATGCCGCTCCTCCATGAGCGGGTCGCGCAGCCACTCAAGGATCGGCGATCCGTCATCCACGACCAGGATCCTCGCCATCGGCCCCATACTCCACGGGACATGCGTGGTCGCCGCCACACAACATTGGGAAGATCCTCGCCGCGCCGATCATGTGGCTTGGGCGGTGACCGTGGGCCGGTCAGCCTGAGGAACGCGACGACCGATCAGGGCGGCCTGAGGGCCGTGCCGGGTTTCCTCAAGCAGTCCCCCTCTTGCCTTGATCAATCAGCCGTTATCGTCACATGACACTGCTACGACAGCACTGCCGGCATCCTCTTTCGTGCAATGATTTCGGGTCGCTCGTGCGGCTGAGTCCATGTTCTGAGGGAATCGGTATGACGTGCGCTCGCCGCCCGCATCGCGGCGGAAGATCACCCGGCGGTTGGGGAAGTCCAGGTGCGCGTACCAGCTTATCGCTTCCCACGCCCGCACATGCGACCGCAGCCGGTCGGTCCAGAAGCCGGTCACCGTGCGGGCCGTGCGCGGCAGAGGGAATCCCACGATCCCCTCGATGTGGGCGAACGTGCATGCCACCTCGGGCGCGCGCTGCGCCGCGAGATAGGCGACGAGCGGCCGGTACTTCGTCTCCCCCCGAGCGGTGCTTCCCATGGCGTCCTCCCCGCCGTGGCGTGCGCAGTGCGTCCCCATCACGCCGACCGTCTCGATGACCCGATGGTTGGTGCCGGCCCGACAATCTCTTCGATCCGGCGATAAAACTCGCCGCCCTGCGGCGGGTCTACCACGATCGGGATGTGGCCCGTCAGCGGGTCGCGCCCGAGGCGGCGCATCGCGTAGGAGACGGCCCCGCGCGGACGGTTCCCCGGATCGACGAGCAGCACGTCCGGCTGCTGGCACACCGCCAGGTCGAGAATCCCGTCCCCCCAGCGGCACGCCACGACCTTGTACCCCTTCTGCTCCAACTGCGCGGTGTGGGCGGTCGCCCCCTTGCCGTCGGCGTCCACCAGTCCCACCACCGGCCGGATCGCCGGCATAGCCGATCCCTGCGCGTGGGCGTTGTCCCGACGAAGGGATGTCCCGTCGTCGGGCGGCGGGTCGATGAGGCGGGCGACCGTGGCGAGCAGGTCGGCGATCGCGAACGGCTTGGTGACAACCGCGCAGCCCTGCTCGCCCAGCGTCTTGCCCCATTCCCGGGTGAAAGGCACGTCCGCCGTGCAGACCAACACCGGGATCGCCGCCGTCGCCGGGTTGCGGCGCAGTCGCTGGAGAACGGCCATGCCGGCGCGCGGGTGTTCCAAGCGGATATCGAGGATGACGGCGTCGGGCTGGGTCTCCGTGAGGAACTCGTATGCCCCCGCGCCCTGATAGTACGCGTGGGTGCGATATCCCTCAAGCGCGAGGCACGCGATGATCATCTCGAGAACCGCGCGGTCATCCTCGATAATGGCAACAAGGGGTGTGATCATCCTTTCCTCCTCATGGGCTGAGCCCGGCCAGCTGATCGCGGCCGAGAGATATCCTGCTCACCTCGACACTCAATAAATACCATAAACAGTAGAAAACTGCAATATGATCTGGATACGTTCGGCACGAAGGCGTCATCGTGGCCCCAAAAGTGCGATCCGGCGCACTGCCCGCCGGGCAACGCGTACGCGGGGAGACAGGATGGACGAGAGGCACGACACACGGGAGTTGTTGACCGCCGACGAGGTGGCGCGGCAGCTCGCCTTGCGCCCGACGACGATCTACCAGTGGTGCCGCGACGGGCGCCTGCCGGCCATCAAGCTCGGCAAGGAGTGGCGAATCCGCCGCACGGCGCTCGACGCCTTCCTGGAGCAGGGCGAGCGGCGGCGGACGCTGGTCGGCCAGCTGCGGGCCTTTCTCACCGTCCCGGACCACGTGCTCGGCATCGCCGAGAATACGACGCTGCTGCACCGGCTCGACGCCGCCTATTTCCAGGTCGGCGAGGCGCACGGCGCGCTGCTCGTCAAGTTCACCGACGGCGAGGCCACCCCGACCGACGCGCTGCGGGACGAGTTGGAGCGGTACGGCCTGGCGGCGCGGCGGCTGGAGGCGGAGGGGCGGATGCGCTTCATTCCCGAGGCCGACCCGTTGGGCGACCGGGGGGGGGCGCTGCGGGCGTTCGTCGCGGCGGCTGATCACGACGGGCTGATCTGGGCGAGCTTCAACTGGACCGAGCGGGTCGACCTGGCGACGACGCTGCGGCAGGAAGACGCGATCACTGCGGTGACGAAGGCCCGGCCCCTGGTGGTGAAGACGGCGCTTTTGCAGGCGATCACCGACGATTGGCCGCCGCCGGCGCAGCGGCGGGCGCAGGACACGCACGCGGGGGTGATCTGGCTGAGCGAGCGCGGCCTCGGGCTGCGGCGGATCGTGCCGCTGCCGCCAGACTAGGTGCGCGGAAGCTCAGCGTGGCCATGCTCGTGCCGACAACAGAAGAGCGGTCAACCGGTCACTTGGCCGGTCGGGGGATAGCGTTGCTCCATGCACGCGCGGCAGTAGCCCCGATCGAGCGCGTAGTGCGCGGCGCAGGCGTAGCGGCCGCAATCACGGCACCAGAATAGGTCCCCGGGCAGTTCCAGTCGGACCAGGAATGTGCCACGCCATCCATGGTTACATAGGCGGGCCTGCGGCTCGGCGTCGCGCAGATGGCGCACCGGAACCGATCGCCGTGCCGACGCAGCTGATTCTGCAGCCATGAGTCAGACATTGCACGCTCCCCGCCCGTGTCTGATAGTGGAGTCGATACCCCCAGACTTCCAATGGCGACCGGGGTGATTGCCTCACTGCTCGCCGTCGTCCTGCGATGCGCCAATCGCGGACGGCGCGCACGAGGCTCCAATCGTGGTAAGCGGTGTAGCGGGTCGTGGCGCGGTCGTTCGCCATGTCGGTGCCGCCTCGTTCCCTGCGAGTACGTTGCGCTGCGTCGCGGCGATCCGGTCGAATAGCGCGAGCGACTGCCCAACCACCTGATCCATATTGTAGTACTTGTAGGTCGCCAGTCGCCCGATGAAATGCACGTTCGGCGTCGCGTCCGCCAAGTCCTTGTACAAGTGGTACCGGTCGGCATTCTCCGGGCGTGGCACGGGGTAGTACGGATCGCCTTCCGCGCGCGGGAACTCGTAGACGATGCTCGTCTTCGGGTGCTCCTGTCCCGTCAGATACTTGAATTCCGTCACGCGCGTATAGGCGTGGTCGTTGGGGTAGTTGATCACTGCCGCTGGCTGATAGACCGGTATATCCAGCGTGTCGAAGCGGAAATGGAGCGAGCGGTAGGGCAGTTTCCCATAGCGGTAGCCGAAGAACTCGTCAATCGGGCCGGTATAGACCATCTGGCGATAGGGGATGGCCTGCTTGATCTCCTGATAGTCGGTGTTCAGCATGATCTTGATGTTCGGGTGACCGAGCATCTTCTCGAACATCCGCGTGTAGCCGTGGCGCGGCATCACCTGGTAGGTGTCGGTGAAGTAGCGGTCGTCGTAGTTCATTCGTGCGGGCACGCGGGCAGCGACCCCCGCATCCAGTTGCGACGGATCGAGGCCCCACTGCTTGCGCGTGTAACCCCGGAAGAACTTCTCGTACAAATCCCGCCCGACCTTGCTGACGACGACATCCTCGGAGGTGCGAATCTCGGCGACCGGCTCCGCGACGGTGTCATAGAACGATGCGATGTCCGCCTCGGTGTATTGGCTCCCATACAGCCGGTTGACGGTGTCAATATTGATCGGGAAGGGGACGTGCCGGTCGTCCACCGCGGCGAGGACGTGATGCTCGTAGGGCCGCCAATCGGTGAACTGCGACAGATGATCGTAGATGCGCCGCCCATTCGTGTGGAAGATATGTGGCCCGTACTTATGAACGAGGATGCCCGCGTCGTCGTAGTGGTCGTACGCATTACCGCCGATGTGCGGGCGGCGGTCCACAATCAGTACCTTCTTATTCAGTTGTGAGGCGAGGCGCTCCGCGACTACGCTACCCGCGAAGCCCGCCCCGACGATCAAATAATCAAACATCCTGGTTCTCCTCTATTCACTCTTTATCACTTAGTCCGTGAGCGTCGCAACTGCGGAGATGTCGAGGCGGTCTTCCTCATCGGTAGCCGCGTCAAGTACTTCCTCGATTAGTCGGTGCATCCGGTCCCATGTCCCCTCCCACGACTCCTGCGCAAGAAAGGCGTCCGCGTGCCGGATACGGACCGCCGCATCCTCTCCCAGAGCATCCTCAACCGCCGCAACGAATCCGGGCGCTGTGCCCGCGATATGGACAAGCCCGCGCACCCCGTAGGGCCGTACGACATCCCGAACCGGCGTCGAGACGACCGGCTTGGCCGCCGCGAGGTATTCCGGCGTCTTTGTCGGACTGATGAAACGTGTGGACGCATTAATCGCGAAGGGCAGGAGCGCAACGTCCCAGCCTGCGAGATAGGGCGGCAAATCGTTGTATTCCTTCCGACCAAGATAGTGGATATTCGCTCCCTGCGGCAGTGCTCCCGGGTCTACTTTCGCGACGGGTCCAATCAGCACGAGGTGCCACGCCGGACGGGCTTTCGCGATGCTCGCAAGGAGATCGAGATCCATCCGCTCGTCAATGACGCCGAAGAAGCCGAGGCGTGGATGGGGGATCGCCCATTGGTCGGCAGGATCCACCATCGTCTCGCGGGCGCGGGCGAAATGCGGCACATCCACACTGCTCGGGAAGGCGAAGACGTGCGGGTGTTGGTCGCGCTTCGCTTCGTAGAGGGTCTGCCCACCGGTGAAGACCAGATCCGCCCGCGCGAGCAACGCTTTCTCGTGCTCCTGCATTTCCGGAGGCGCGCCCGCAAAGGCGGACAGTTCATCCATGCAGTCGTAGACAGTCGCCAATGGATCAAGGTGATGTGAGAAGGCCATCGCCATTGGCGTGTAGTACCAGAGGATATATGAACGAACACGGTGCTCGGCGAGCAATTCATCGAGAAGACGCCGCTGTATCGCGTCGGCCTCGCGCGGCGACGTGCCCTCAGGCAGGTGGGGTACCGCGACCCAGACACCGGGCCGGGGCGTGCTGATGTCCATGCGGATCGGGCCGTCCGACGCAATCGGTTCCTCGATAAAGAACACGCGGTGCTGCCGCGCGCAACGGCTGAGAAGATGCTGCGGGCGCTGATAGACAAAATTCCAGCGCAAATGCGACAGGACAACAACATCAAAGGCGGGGCGTTGATTGGGCGCTTCCGAGAGGAGGCGATCAACCGTGAGCGGGCCATCAATCGGCAAGCTATCAGAGCGAAGGTCGTGCTCCACCGATGGATCCGGTAGATGAGGAAACGGTAGGTAGGGGCCATGTCCCGGGTTATTCGCCTGCACCCTCGTCATCACTTCCTCTCTATCACGCGATTACATACCCACCGTCGCCATACGTGTGCGGGCGGTTGGATACCAGCGTGTATCCACTAGACCAAATGAAATAATTCTCGCAAGAGCCACATCGCCGATATTTCGCGTGATTGTCCACACGACCAACAGAAAACGCGCCACAGAAGAAATGACCGCCTGGCGTGCTAGACGGTCAGCAAAGAGCCAGAACAATGCCGATTGCTTGCACGTTTCATGCCAGAAATTGGACGATTAGCGCGCAAATCCTAAGGCAATCGGTTTGCCATGCTCGTGCGATAACACGACGCCCCGCGTTTCGATCAAGCGCATGATCCATATGCTCAAACCAGAGAATGGGACGACGCTAACCACACAGCGCGTTCTTTCTCACGCGGCATCGCGGCGCGAAAAGCCGCGCATGGCGGCTTGCTATTCGGTCGCGTTGGATGATGAAGATTCATGTTCGATCATCCGCATCATCGCGCGTACGTCGTACCGAAGCGCGTCCGTTTCATTGCGGGATAACGCTCATATGCAACCGTTGCATCACGCTTGACGAATGCGGCGCGCGGGCGGATGATTTCGGCTGCCTTGCCGTGTTACAAGGCGAATCTTGATTGCGAATGAATCGAAAGGACGTGGCCGGTGGCAACAGCGTTCAAATATGTCGGCAAAGCGACCAAGCGCCAGGATGGGCCGAAGAAACTGACTGGCGAGGAGCAGTTTACCGGCGACCTGACGCTCCCCCGCATGGCGCATGCGCGGCTCGTCAACAGCATCTACGCGAACGCGAAGATACGCGGTATTGACACGCGCGCGGCGCGTGCGCTGCCCGGCGTCATTGATGTCTGCACGGCGGAGGACATCCTGCCGATCTGGAAGATGCCGCCCGCCCGCCTGCCCCTCGCGCAGGGGCGCGTCGTCTTCTACGGTCAGCCGGTCGCCGTTGTCGTTGCCCAGTCGGAGGCAATCGCGGCGGAGGCGGCATCGCTCGTGCAGGTGGACTACGAGGAACTGCCGGTCGTCACGGACACTGCGGCGGCGATGCAGCCGGACTCGCCACGCGCGATCTTCAAGGAAGAGGGCGGCGCGGACGAACTCGATATGCACGCGGCAGTCGCGGCAGTCGTGGAGGAGAAGCGCGAACTGCCACCGAATGTCGCGGCGTTCAAGCATTACCACCGGGGCGAGATCGCGCAGGGACTGACGGAATCTGACATCGTCATCACGCGCACGTATAAGACAAACATGGTCCATCAGTCATACATCGAGCCGCATTCGACCGTCGCGATGATGGATAACAGCGGCACACTCTCCGTCTGGACGAGCACGCAGGCGATGTTCTATTGCCGCTCTGCGTGCGCGCAGGCGACAGGTCTCCCAGAGAACAAGGTGCGCATGACGGCGATGCCGGTCGGCGGCGGCTTTGGTGGCAAATTCCTCCTGTACGAACCGCTGACGGCAATCCTCGCCATCAAGACGCGCCGCCCGGTCCGTTTCGTTCTGTCGCGGATGGAGGAATTCCTCTCCGGCAACCCCGCGCCCGGCTGCTCCATCGAATTGACGACGGGCGCGAAGAAAGACGGCACGTTCCATGCGCTCAAGGCGAAGGTCGTCTTTGATACAGGCGCGTTTCCTGGCGCGCCGTCCGGTATCGCCTCGCTCCTGCTTGGCGGCTACTACAAGATTCCGCACCTCGACATCGAGGCATACGATGTCCACACCAACAAGACGACGCTCGGCGCATACCGCGCCCCCGGCGCGCCGCAGGCGACCTTCGCTATCGAATCGAACGTCAGTCAGATGGCGAAAGAGTTGGGGATGGATGACATCACCTTCCGGCTCAAGAACATTGTTGGGGAAGGCGATCTGCTACCGGACAACACGCCGTGGGCGCCCGTTGGCCTGCGGGAGTGTCTCGAAGCCGTGCAAAAGCATCCGGTCTGGACTGAGCGCGGCAAGGTCGCGGGGGAGGGTGTCGGCATCGCGGTCGGCGCGTGGTTCGGCGGGCTGGAACCGGCGTCTGCGGCCTGCCGGTTGAATGCGGATGGCTCGCTCGCCCTCGTCCTCGGCTCGCAGGACATTACCGGCTCGAACACCTCCTTCGCGATCATGGCAGCGGAAGTGTTCGGTGTGGATGTCGAGAAGGTGCAGATCATCTCCGGCAACACGGACACCGCGCCGTACGCCGGTTCAGCCGGTGGAAGCAAAATTCTTTACACCGTCGGCCCGGCGGTCATTCAGGCGGTCGAGTCGGCGAAGCAGCAGTTGCTGAAAATCGCCGCCGAGCAACTGGAAGCGGCCCCGGAAGACCTCGAAATCGTGGACGACAAGGTGCGCGTCAAGGGCGCGCCGGGTCAGGAGAAGCCAATTGCCGAGCTCGCCCGCATGACGATGACCTTCGGCGGGCGGTACGCCCCCGTCTATGGCAGCGGCACGACCGCACAGACGAACCGCGCACCCGGTGCGGCGGCTCACCTCGTCCGGGTGAAGGCGGATGTGGAGACGGGCGATGTGCAGGTGCTCCAATATGTCGCGGCGCAGGATGTCGGGCGGGCGATCAATCCGGCATCGGTGGACGGTCAGATCATGGGCGGCGTCGCACAGGGAATCGGCTGGGGCCTGTATGAAAGCATGATCTACGACAATCGTGGCACGCTGCTGACTGCCTCGTTCCTCGATTACGCCGTGCCGGGGATGGACGCAGTGCCGCCGATCGAGACGATCATCCTGGAAATTCCCGCGCCCGTCGGCCCGTTCGGCGGCAAGGGGATCGGCGAGCCGCCTGTCGTGCCCGGTGCGGCGGCGATTGCCAACGCGATTGCCAACGCCATCGGCGTGCGCATCTACGAAATCCCGATGACGCCGGAAAAAATCGTGCGGGCGGTGCAGGCGAACGGGGGATAGAGAAACGTTCCTCACCCCTGGCCCCTCTCCATCGCCCCGAGATCAGGGAATGAATGAGGCCCGTCTCGCGATGGAGAGGGGAAGGGACTTGTCGGGAGGGCCAGGGAGTTCTTTCGCCGTCCCGTGCATCCCGTATCTCTCCCCCTCTCCTTTGCCTCAAGGCAAAGGAGAGGGGGCAGGGGGGGTGAGGTGCCTCCCAATTTCATTGACATTTCCGCAGGGAAAATGCTATACCTCGCGCACGATCACACCACGGATCGGGGCGGTGAGAACGCATCTGCCCCAACGCCAGCGAAGCGCATGGCGGGTCGCGCGGTGCGGGTGCATGGATGGTGGAGAGGAGAACGGGTAATGGCAAATAATCGCGACGAGCACAAGCACAAGCATCAGAACCGGGACCTGACACGGCGCACCTTCCTCGGTGGGACGGCGGCAGCCGCAACGACAGCGATCCTCGCGGCGTGCGGCAGCAACAGCACCGCGACGACGACGCCTGCGCCGAAAGCATCGGCCGCCGCTTCATCGGCGGCAGGCGCGGCAAACCCCGCCGCAGCGGCGACAACTGCCCCAACGACAGCGGCAGCGGCAGCGGCAACGACGGGGACATCACCAACGACCGCGCCCGCAACAAGTTCGACGAGCGCCGCATCTCCGGCAGTAACGACCGCTGCGGCGGCAGGCACGCCGAAGAAGGGCGGCATCCTCAAGATGGGGTTGCAGGGCGATCCCGTCGCGCTCGACCCGCACAGCACGAGTCTCACGGCGACGAATCACATTGTGGAGCATATCTATGGTCGCCTCGTGACGATTGATGCGACGCTCTCTCCCAAGCCCGACCTCGCGGAATCGTGGACGATCTCGCCGGACGGCATGGTGTACACTTTCAAACTGCGCCAAGGCGTCAAATTCCATAATGGCCAGCCATTTGTCGCGGGAGATGTGAAATACTCCTACGAGCGCGTACTGGACCCGAAGACGAAATCCACGAGTACGGCGGGCCTTTCCAGTATTGGCACGATTGAGACGCCAGACGACGGCACCGTGAAGATTACGCTGAAGAAGCCGGATGCGTCGTTCCTTGTCGGGTTGTGGAGTCCAAACTACGCAATCGTCAAGAAAGAGGACGTAGACAAGAACGGCGATTTGACGAAGACCGCGAACGGCACCGGCCCCTTTATGTTCAAGGATTACACCCCGAACACCAAACTGACGCTGGTGAAGAACCCAAACTACTGGGAGACCGGTAAGCCATACCTTGATGGGATCGAGATGATTCCGGTGCCGGACGATACCGCGCGCAGCACCGCCGTCCGCACCGGCACGGTGGACTTCGTCGAGTACGCCCCCGCCAAGGACATCCCGCAACTGAAGGCGGACAAGAGCCTGATGATCGCGGGCGATCAGAACACGAATATCCGCTACCTCGGCTTCAACCTGACGCAGAAGGACAAACCATGGGCGAATCCGAAGGTGCGGCAGGCGATGAGCCTCGCGATGGATCGGCAGGCGATCGTGGATGCCGCCTTCTACGGCTTGGCAATCCCGACACTGACGGTCTTTCCGCCTGGCTACTGGGCAACGCTCGATACGAAGGTGCCACCGCAGGACATCAAGGCCGCGAAGGCGATGCTCGCGGACGCCGGATTCGGCAGCGGCTTCAAGACGACGATCAAGACGTGGTCATCGTATCCGTTCCTCTCAAACGCCGCCCTCGCGGTGCAGGACCAGTTGAAGCAGATTGGCATCACCGCCGATGTGCTACCGGAGGACAACGGCACCTTTATCGCCGACAATAATTCAAAGAATTACGAGATGCTCGTTAGCGGCACGAGTGGGTACGTAGACCCGAACGACATCATGCTCTCGAACTTTGGTACGGGGCTTGCCTCAAATAACTCCGGCTACAGCGACGCGGCCTTCGATAAACTCGTCGCGGACGGCGTTGCCACGACGAACCAGGACGACCGCAAGAAAGTCTACGCGCAGCTGCAACAGAAACTGCTCGCGGACAATCCGTGGGTGATGCTCTACGTCGGCAGCCAGTACGAGGCAATGAAATCCTACGTTAAGGGCTATGTCCACAATCCCACCGGCACGAACATCGGCCTGAAGGATACATGGCTGGATAAATAAGGGCGAGTAGTCAGCAGTTGGTAGTGAGTAGTCAGAAGAGACCCATGGCCCTCCGACTACTGACTACTGACTACTCACTACTTCCCAGGAGCAATCTGTGGGGAGATACATCGCGCGGCGGTTCGCGCTGCTCGTGCCATTGCTCATCGGCGTGTCTATCGTCACATTCCTGCTGATCCATCTCCTTCCTGGCGATGCGCTGGATATTCTTATCGGCCTGGATCAGCGCATGACGGTGGAACAGAAGGCCGAACTGCGCCATCAATATGGCTTCGACGCGCCGCTGCCCGTGCAGTACGTCAAGTGGGCAGAGCATGTCGTGCATGGCGATCTCGGCACGTCGCTCCGCAGCGGTCGCTCGATCACCACGGAACTGCGCCTGCGGATGCCGGTGACATTCGAGTTGACGCTCCTGGCGGCGCTCTTTGGGAGCATCCCGGCGATGCTCTTCGGCATCATCGCCGCCGTGCGCCGGAACAGTTGGATGGATTATCTCGCTACACTGACGACGCTCGTCGGCGTCTCGATGCCCAATTTCTGGCTGGCGACGCTGCTCGTTCTGATCTTCTCACTCAAACTCCACTGGCTGCCGCCGATCCAGTACGTGCCATTCACGCAGGACATCGGGAGCAACATCAAGCACATGGTCCTGCCCGCCATTGCCCTCGGCGCGCCACTGGCGACGGTCATCATGCGCCAGACGCGCTCGGCGGTGCTGGAAATGCTGGGTCAGGATCATGTGCGGGTCGCACGGGCGAAGGGGTTGCGGGAGGCAATTGTGCTCAATCGCCATGTGCTGCGCAATGCCCTCATTCCGATCATCACCGTGCTCGGCATTCAGATCGCGCGGCTCCTCGGCGGCGTCTTCATTATCGAGCAGATTTTCGCCCTGCCCGGCATCGGTCGCCTGACGCTCGATGCCATCCAGAACCGCGACTACGCCATCGTGCAAGGCACCGTCCTCGTGATCGCCGTCGTCTCTGTCCTCATCAGCCTCACCGTGGACATCCTCTACGCCATCATTGACCCGCGCATCCGCGTCAGTTGACGGAAACCAATTCGAACCGCTAAGGCGCGAAGAACGCGAAGGACGCAAAGGATGCATGAGAGTGAATGGAGGAAAATGAAATCCAGTTCCCGCAATCCTCTCATGCTTCTTTGCGCTCTTCGCGTCCTCTGCGTCTTTGCGGTTCAATCGGTTTCGCATGTCGTCCGGGAGGCTGATCGTGCAAGGTGAAGGGGTGATAACGCTGCCGTTGCAGGCGGCGCCGGAGCCGCGACGGCAGCGAGCGTGGTCCGCATTGCGGCGGCAGAGGTTAGCGATGGTCGGCGTGGTGATCGTCGGCTTCTTTCTCGTCATCGCCGTGACTGGGCCAAAGGTTGCGCCATACGACCCGCTCAAGCAGACGATCCGCGAGCGGTTCGCGCCGCCCAGCCAAGCCCACTGGCTCGGGCAGGACGAGTTTGGGAGGGACATTCTCAGCCGGCTCCTGCACGGGGCGTGGATCTCCTTCGAGGTCGGCGTGATCAGCGTCGCGCTTGCCGGAGTGTTCGGCGTCGTGCTCGGTCTCATCGCGGGCTATTGGGGCGGCTGGCTCGATACGACACTGACGCTAATGATGGATGTCCTGAACGTCTTTCCCAGCCTTCTCCTTGCTATCTCGCTCGTCGCCGTGCTCGGCAACTCGCTGCGCAATGTCTTTATCGCGATCGCCGTCACGAGCATCCCGGCGTTTATGCGGATCGTCCGTGGCTCCGTGCTCTCCGTGCGGCAGACGCCATACATCGAGGCGGCGACTTCGGTCGGTGTGCCGACCGGGCGCATCCTCGCGCGGCATATCTTCCCGAATGTCACGCCGCCACTGATCGTCCACTCTTCGCTGACCTTCGCCTATGCGGTGCTCGCGGAGGCATCATTGGCATACCTCGGCCTGGGCAACCGCCCGCCCGCGCCATCATGGGGCTCGATGCTCAACAGCAGTTATGGCTTCCTCGAAACCGCGCCGTGGGTCTCGATCTTCCCTGGCGTCGCCATCGCGATCACCGTGCTCGGCTTCAACCTGCTCGGCGACGGCATCCGCGACGCCCTCGATCCCCGGCTGCGGTAACGGAAACGGGAGAGAACCGCAAAGAACGCAAAGGACGTAGAGAAAATGCATGATGATAGGAGTCCGTCACGACAATTTGGGGAGCGCGGAGAATGGTGGGTAGTGGCGCAAGGAGCGCTCTTTGTCGCGGCGGCGCTTGCGCCGAAGAAGGGGCCGGAATGGTCGCCGGGATGGCGGCGATTAGGCCTGATCGTTGGGCTTCCGCTCGCGCTTACTGGCGCAACAATGACACGAGCGGCCTTCCGCGATCTCGGTAAGAATCTGACGGCGCTGCCACACCCAAAAGACGACGCCACGCTCGTACACGACGGTATCTACGGTGTGGTGCGCCACCCGATCTACAGCGGCATCATCCTCGCGACGCTCGGCGCGGGCCTGCTGACCGGCAACCAGACCCGCACACTGCTTGGAATCGTCCTCCTCACCTTCTTCGACGCCAAAGCGCGCCGTGAAGAAGCGTGGTTGACCGAAAAATTCCCCTCCTATCCCGCCTACCGCCGCTCCGTCAAAAAACTCATCCCGTTCGTCTACTGACAAACCGGGGAGAATCGCAGAGGAGGAGAAAGAAGACGCGTTTTCCTTTCTTTCTCTCCGCGTTCTATTGCGTCCTCTGCGTCTCTGCGGTTCTCCCCGGTTTCGACCCGCGCCGTCATCAGCCGAGGTGAAGGAGAAGGGATGCGCCGAGCGGGGCGGTGAAGGGGAGCGGGCGGATGGCGTTGGTGATCTGTCGGAGGCGGGTTGGGTTCGTTAGGAGGCACTGCGCCCATGCTTCGGCGCGATGCTGGAGCAGGAAGCGGCGGTGGACGCGCCGCTCATAGGGCAGCAGGGCGCGGCGGGTGAGGTCGCCCGCGCGGAGTGCTGCGATGAGAGTTTCCGCTGCCCAGATACCGGATTGCATCGCCGGGTAGATGCCCGCGCCCGTCATCGGGCCGACGAGCGCCGCCGCTTCCCCGACGAGCAATACACCATTGCCGACGAGTGGGGCGCGCCGGGGTGGCAAGTGCGAGGGGCCACGCGCGGGGCGGCAGATCGCCCGCAATCGTTGCGCCTGCCAGCCACGGCGTGCCGGAGACGAAGCGGTCGAAGAGATTGCGGAGATGCGCGGTATCGGGCGTGCCAGTCGTTGGCGCGAGGGTGCCGATACCGATGTTCGCGCCCCCGTCCGGCAGCGGCATCAGCCAGCCATAGCCGGGCGCGGTTTGGGCATCGTAGGCAAAGACGAGGCATCCCTCCCACGCGCGCGGGAGCGAAAAGCCCGTTGCGTACGCACGGAGGGCAACGCCGACCTGCCCCGCCCGCGTCGTTTCGTCGCCACGCACCTCCCGCGCGATCCGCGATCCATACCCGTCCGCGCCGATCACCGCGCGCGCGTGGATGGTCGTCGCGGTGCGGGCGTCGCCACCGCACACGCCGACGACGTGACCCTGTTCGTGCAGGAGATTACGCACATGAAGGTGGACGACGGTCGCCCCCGCGCGCTCGGCGGTGCGAACGAGTGCGGTGTCGAAGATGTGGCGGGGGATGACGCGGGCATCGTCCCGGCTATCTTTCCCGGCGCGCAGGACGAGCGGGCGCGTGTCCGGCGCGACGATGACCGCGCCATGCAGTGGTTGATACGGCGCGAGCGCGTTGCCGTCCATACCGAGTCTGTGGGAGAGGGCGATACCGCCGCAGCCGATCAGGTCGCCGCACGGCTTGGTGCGTGGGAATGTCTGCCGGTCGATCAGCGCGACATGCAACCCGGCCCGCGCCAGCACAATCGCCGCCGCGCTCCCGCCCGGCCCGGCCCCGACTACCGCGACATCGTAGGTATCTGCTCCCATTCAAACTCCCAACGCGGGTGGTGGCGTAGGCTTCAGCCTGCGTCCCTGGCTCACAGGCTGAAACCTATGCCACCAGAGAAATTCGCTTTTTGGCACGCTCTTGTGCCGCGTGCTATACTAGCATCGTGCGTCTTCGCAGAACCGCTGGTACGGATCAGCCGCGAGACGAGAATCCGCGAGCGAGGTTCCGACCAGCGAGCGAGAAGGACAAAGGCAGTGGCCAAGAGTTTGTATGTTGGTGGCCTCCCCTACACCACGACGGAGTCAGCGGTGCGTGAACTCTTCACCGAAGTCGGCGAAGTGAGCACCGTGCGTCTCATCATGGATCGGGAGACGGGGCAGAGCAAGGGCTTTGCCTTCGTTGACATGGCGGACGATGCTTCGGCGTCCGAAGCGATCACGAAGTTCAACGGCTACCAGTTCGGTGGGCGCTCGCTCGTCGTCAACGAAGCCCGACCGCGCGAAGAGCGCACGGGTGGCGGCGGCGGCGGTGGCTATCGTGGCGGCGGTGGCGGTGGTGGTTACGGCGGTGGTGGCGGTGGCTACAGCGGTGGCCGGGACCGTGGCGGCAGCCGGGACTACTAAATCCCGTCCGAGCAACGCGACACGACGGGGGCCAATCGGCCCCCGTCGTTCTCTTTGTTTACGCTTGGGAGCGGTTGATGGATGCACAGGCTGAAGCCTATGCCACCGAACTGTGAACCTCCTACAAGTGATCGCTGAACCAACCGGCGATCCGCTGGAGGCGTTCGAGGCGATGCAATGGCTGACCGCTGCGCGAGAGTTCGTGCCCCTCATCCGGAAAACGGACGAGTTCGACTTCACGCCGCAGATACTTCAGGGCGGTAAAGAACTGCTCGGCCTGCTCAATTGGGCAGCGCAGATCGCGCTCGGAGTGGATGAGTAGGAGCGGCGTGACGACCTTCGTGACGTGCGTCAGCGGCGAGCGATCGAGATAGAATTGCAAATTTTCCCACGGCGGGCCGCCCCATTGGAGGCCGTTGCCGTGGTAGCCGATGTCTGAGACGCCCCACTTGGAGATCATGTTGCAGATCGAGCGCAGCGCCACCGCTGCTTTGAAGCGGTCGGTCTGCGTGACGATCCAGTTCGTCATGTAGCCGCCAAACGAGCCGCCCGTCACGCCGAGGCGCGCGGGATCAATCCACGTCGCATGGGCAATCGCTGTGTCTACGCCAAGCATCAGATCGCGGTAGTCATTGCCGCCCCAATCATCGTTAGAGGCCATCGTGAACCGCTCGCCGTACCCTGTGCTGCTACGCGGGTTGATGAGAAGGACGCCCTGACCCTGCGCGGCAAGGCACTGGAACTCAAAGAAGAACATCTCGCCGTAGGCCGTGTGCGGCCCGCCGTGGATTTCAAGGATGAGTGGATATTTCTCGCCGTCACGCTGCCCGATGGGCGGCATCAGCCAGCCCTGCACCTCCCAGCCTTCCGCGCCCTCGTAGGTGAAGGCTTCGGGCGCGACGAGTGCGACGGTATCGAAGAAGGCGCCGTTCGCGTCCGTCAGCCGTCGCATCTCCGCATCGGGTTCGGTGCGGACATACACGTCGCCAGGGTTGAGGCCATCGCCGAGGTTGAGCGCGAGCGTTCCGTCATCCGGTGCGAAAGCGAAGGATTGCACTTGCCGCACGCCGTCCACGATCCGTTCGGGTCCATTGCCGTCGAGGACGATGCGCCAGAGCGGTGTCGTTCCGCGCGTGGAGGCGAGGAAAAAGAGTGCGTTACTGTCCGGCGACCAGACCGGACGGGTGGCGGTCAGCCCCGCGCGGCTATCACTGGAGACATCGAGGCCGATGTTGCGGTCAAGGTCAGGCGTCAGGTCGCGCGCCACGCCGCCAGCCGCCGGGATCACCCAGAGATGGCTGACCGCCCCGGCAACATTCGCTCGCCCGCTGCCAACGAAGGCGATCCGCGTGCCGTCCGGTGACCAGGCCGGGGCGTCCACCGGCCCCTCCGGCGTCGGCAAACGGCGGGCCTCGCCCCCGGCGGCGGGCATGACGTAGAGTTCGGTCGCGTTCGTGAAATCGGCGTCCGCCATTCGCTTCGAGACGAAGGCGATCTCGTTGCCGTCCGGCGACCACGCGGGCGAGAGATTGTCGTGATCGCCCTCAGTCAGGCGCGTCTCCGTGCCATCGAGCGTGACCGTCCAGAGATGATTGCGGCGGTCGTAAATGAGGCCGCGTCCATCCGCCTTGTTGCGGATGCGCGTGATCGTCAGCACATCGTCCGTGACGCGGCCCGTCGGCTCCGGGTTCGGCGGCGGTGGCGCACTTTTCTCGCCGCGCACGAAGACGAGCCGCGCGCTCTCCGGCGCCCACGCGTAGTCGCTGACCGGCTGATCGCCGCTCGTCAGGCGGCGCGCCTCGCCGCCGATGCCGGTCGTCGGGATGATCCAGAGGTGCCGCTTCCCTTTCCCGTCCCGATCAGACAGAAAGGCAAACCACCGCCCGTCCGGCGACCAGCGCAGCTGCCCCACAGTGCGCGGCTCGCTCGTGAAGCGGACGGCCTCGCCCACGCGCCCCGTCGCGGGGATCGTCCAGAGATCGCTCCGGTACTCATTCGTCTCGCGATCCATCCGTGTCTGCACATAGCAGATCGTCCCGCCATCCGGGCTGATCGCCACATCACCGATAAAGGTCAACTTGAAAAGATCGTCCGGCCGCACCGGCCGCCGTGTCGTCGCACTCGCCATCGCTTACTTCCCCTTCTCCTGCTGCACCGCCCGCTACCGTCGTAACATCGCGGGTAGTATAGTGGAGCAAGGGGAAGATGCGGCAATCACGTTTGATGCTTCTCACGATGGCGCAGGCATGCTCTGGGGGACGGTTCGCGAACCGTCCCTACTACGCAGTCCGTATGCTGCCCAAAGGTCGCCCGCAGTTTTCCTAATCGCCGGCATAGGCGACGAGGGCCTCTGCGGGGCGGTCGGGGGCTTCTTTGGCCCAGTCGGGGATGTCTTGCGGGCCGATACTGTCCGGGGCGATGCGCATGCGGAGGGCAGCGCGTTCCAGATCGCGGCGGTTGTCGTAGCCGAGCGCGTTGAGAATCGGGTTCTGTACGTCGCGGATGTGCTCGCGCGCACCATAGATACCGGCCTTCGCGACGACATCTTCGAACTCGTTCCAGTTCCAGAGGAAGTTGGCCGCAGGCATCGCGAATGACTTCAGGACGTGGGCAATGTCATCGAGCGTGTTGGCAGTATCGTAGGTCAGGTAGAGTTGCACGCCTTTATAGAAGAAGCCGTGATGGGCGATCTCGTCCACAGCGATAATGCGTAGCGCGGTGGCGAGCGCCTTATCGCCCTCCTTGTCGGCGCGGGCAGCGAGGTTGTGATAGTTGAGATAGGTCGCGCGTTCCTGAATCATTTGGTAGACGATCATCCGGCGCGGCGTGTCGTACGGGAGCGTCCACTGCTTCTCGGAGAGATAGTCCGCGTACTCGTCCATCTGTGCCTGCGTGCGCTTGCCGGATGTGACAAGCCATGTCTCCCACGCCATTGCGTGCTTCGATTCCTCATAGCCCCAGTTTGCCTGGAACCATGCCCGCCCGCGCGACCGACGGACCATCGCCATTGCCTCGGTGACGAAGTCGGGGAGATAACTCTCGACGGCGAAGTAGCCCTCGACCATGATCGCGACATCCTCCGACACATCCGGCTTGCAGAGTTCCCATGGGATGTCTTTGTGCAATTTCCAGCGCCGTGTATCTTCGGCCTTGCGGAAGTACGCGAGGTAGTTCGCGTAAAAGCCATCTTCGATCAGTTTATGGCGACCCGCAGGCGTCAGCAGTGACACAGAGGATTGTACGGACATTATTCCTCCTGAAGGATTATTCGCGGATGGTCTTACTCTCCGACCATCACACCGGATTCATATACGCGCCACAGTTCCGCACGGTTGCAGAATTGGATGAGAACACCGCCTCTTCATGGTTCAAGCAGGTCTTCATCAAATCCATTCGGGTGATACCGTGTGGATTCTGTACAAACAATTAGTCACGACGTATGCCACGACATCCTGTTGCTGTCCAGTGATTCTGTCATCCCGCTGCTAGAAACCACACTTCTACGGATGATTCGTCCCCGGTTTACCATGTGCATGAGCACAATCATTCGTCGTTGGTCCTGTTGATTCATTGTCACGTTCTCCATGGCGGGACATTTCCACAGAACAGTTACCGGGTGTCAGAATCATCGAACACCGACACGGGGTAATGAACTATGTCCCGCTCGTCAGTCGTAGTAGGATATGAGGCATCTATTTCGCCACCGTCGTGCGGTCTTACTGATGAATGCCGATTGGCGGCTGCGGACTCATCGAAGGAGTATGTACCCATGCCAGCATCGGACATCCGCACGGAGAATGTTTCCTTCGCCTCGAACGGTGACACGGCGAACGGCTATCTTGCTCAGCCGACGGGCGACGGGCCATTCCCGGCGATCGTCGTTATTCAGGAGTGGTGGGGGCTGGATGCGCACATCAAGGACCTCGCCGAGCGGTTCGCAGGGGAGGGTTTTGTCGCCCTCGCGCCTGATCTCTACCACGGGCAGGTCGCGACGGAGCCGGACGACGCGCGTAAACTGGTGATGGCGATGAATATGCAGGTCGCCCTGCGCGAAATCAGCGGCGCGATTGGCTATCTCAGCGATCTGCCGGAGGTTGAGCCAAAGTCCGTCGGCGTGATCGGCTTTTGCATGGGCGGGCGTCTCTCGCTGACCGCCGCGTCTACCGGTGATGCGCGGATCGGCACGGCGGTGGCATTCTACGGCGGTGGCGTGCAGCCGACGCCGGAGTTCGTCAGCGGGATTAAGGCGCCGGTGCTCGCCATCTATGGCGAGAAGGATACCGGTATCCCGCCGGAGCAGTACAACGGCCTCGAAGCGGAGATGGACCGGCAGGAAAAGACCTTCGATATGGTTGTCTACCCTGACGCGGGGCACGCCTTCCTGAACGACACACGCCCCGGTTACAACGCCAATGCCGCTACCGACGCCTGGGCGCGCGCCGTCCAGTGGTTTCATACCTATCTGGCCTAACCGCATGTTTCTCTCGCCGCCGCCACAATACAGCGCGAAGCGATGACGATTTCCGAAGCGCCGCTCCGGGAGCGGCGCTGGCTCTCCCTTCCACTTGGCGCAACCCATGATGCCGCTGTCTTGATCGCATCGCGGGCGGTGCGCGCCTTCGGAGACGGCTTTATCAGCGTGCTCCTGCCCGTTTACCTGACGACGATCGGGTTGAGCAGCCTCCGCATCGGCGCGGTGACGACAGCGACCCTCGTCGGCTCCGCTGCGCTGACGCTCATCGTCGGGCTGATCGCCTACCGGCTGAAGCGGCGGCGTCTGCTTTTCGGCGCCGCCGTGCTGATGATCGCCACCGGTATCGGTTTCGCTATCGTCCATGCGTTCTGGCCGCTGATGATCGTCGCCTTCGTCGGCACGCTGAATCCGTCGTCCGGCGATGTCAGCGTCTTCCTGCCGCTGGAGCAGTCGCTCCTGCCGCAAACGGTCGGCGCGCGGGGCCGCACGGCGCTCTTCGCGCGGTACAGCCTCGTCGCCTCACTCGTCGGGGCATGCGGCGCGCTCTGCGCCGGGATACCGGCGTTCATCGCCGCGCATACATCCCTCGGCCTCACCGATGCGCTCGCGGGGATGTTCCTCGTCTACGCGCTCCTTGCCATGATCGCCTTTTGCCTCTACCGCACCCTCTCGCCCGCGATCGAACCGGGCGCGCACATTCCGGAAGCGCCGCTACGCGAGTCAAAAAAGATCGTCTACACGATGGCGGCGCTCTTCAGCCTCGATTCCTTCGGCGGCGGCTTCGTCGTCCAGTCGCTGCTCGCGCTCTGGCTCTTCCAGCGATTCCATCTCTCGGTGGCAACGGCGGGCACGATCTTCTTCTGGGCGGGCGTTCTCTCCGCCGGGTCGTTCCCGGTCGCTGTCTGGCTCGCGAACCGGATCGGCCTCGTCAACACGATGGTCTTCACGCATCTGCCGTCCAACCTCTTCCTTATCCTCGTTCCCTTCATGCCGAACCTGCCGCTCGCTATCACCCTGCTGCTTGCCCGCAGCGCCCTCTCGCAAATGGATGTGCCGACGCGCAATTCGTATGTGATGGCGGTCGTCACTCCGGCGGAGCGCCCGGCGGCGGCGAGCGTCACGTCCGTGCCGCGCAGCCTTGCCACCGCCGCCAGCCCGCTCCTCTCCGGTTACCTCCTCAGCCTGACCGTCTTCGGCTGGCCGCTCGTCATCGGCGGCGCGCTGAAAGGGATCTACGACGTGCTCCTGCTCATCATGTTCAAGACGGTGCGACCGCCGGAGGAAACGTAGCGATGAGCGATGAGCAATGAGCGGTGAGTCACGGAGCGATAGATGGTGGCGGTCATCCGCTGGCGGTTGCGCGTGTCGAGCGGGAATGGAGATGCCCAACAGAGGCGCGAAGCCCGGCCTGCGCCGCCTGCACAGCCCCTGCCGTATCGAGACGCATTGCATCGGCGAGCGTCCGCACGAGCGCGGTGAGCGCCGCGTCCAGCCCCGCCGTGAGAACGTAGTCGCCCAGCGACGAGATAATTCGGAGAATGAGGTCTTCCGTTCGCTGCTGCCAATCGGGTGGCAGACGGTCGAACATCATCGCGAGGGTATGGATGATTTCGGTAATGCTCTGGTGCTGCATGGACTCCGAGGCGACAACGGCCAAGGACTCGAAGGCATCGAATAACTGCGCGGGAACATCGTCTCTGTAGACTACCGGCAGCGGCGTTTCGTCGGCCGCCTCCTCTCCTGCCGACCAGTGCGCCAGCATATCCCGGAGATTGTTGATGACCAGCGATCCGGGGGCGGGATTGGATGGAGTTACCCCGCTTTGGTGGACAGGTTGATCTTAGGCCACCTGACCGAGCGTTGTCCACCTCCTCTCGTACGCCATCGGCGACAGATAGTCGAGTGCCGAATGGCGTCGCTGCG
>JAABUU010002895.1_pt1 | contig 23220 bp, 21 predicted proteins | sample 5559301 | NCBI WGS metagenome assembly JAABUU01 (sample SAMN10711884, study PRJNA513360) | rock metagenome | isolation source: Antarctica rocks | place: Antarctica: Victoria Land, Richard Nunatak white | reverse complement strand
CGTCTGCGAGCGGGCCAGCACCTCCAACATCTCCCTCTGGATATCGGACATCTGCAGCGCGGGGGTAGCGGGTCGCATACATCGATTCTACCACCAAACATTACACAATTGCGAGACACACCACTAGATGTGCGATCGGTTCGGCCGCAAGAAGCTGTTCGTGATCACCCTGGTTCTCTACATCGTCTCCACCGTGGTCACCGCCTTCTCGTTCGCGCCGTGGTTCTTCTTCCTGGCCCGATTCTTCACCGGCGCGGGCATCGGCGGGGAATACTCGGCGATCAACTCGGCCATCGACGAGCTGATCCCGGCCCGGGCCCGGGGGCGCATCGACCTTGCGATCAACGGTTCCTACTGGCTCGGATCGATCATCGGCTCTGGGTTGGCGCTGTTCTTCCTGAGCTCGGTCTTCCCGGCGGATCTGGGCTGGCGGCTGGCGTTCGGGGTCGGCGCGGTCCTCGGGCTGGCGGTCATGTTCGTACGCCGCAAGGTGCCCGAAAGCCCGCGCTGGCTGTTCATCCACGGACGTGAGGACGACGCCGAAGCGATCGTCGACAGCGTCGAGGAAGAGATCAAGGGGGAGACCGGGCAGGATCTGGACCCGGTGTCCAAGAGCATTACCGTGCGCCAACGCAAGAGCATCCCGTTCCGGGAGCTCGCCGCGGTCGCCTTCAAGCTCTACCCCAAGCGGGCGGTGCTGTGCATCGCGCTGTTCATCGGGCAGGCGTTCATCTACAACGGCGTCACGTTCAACCTGGGCACGCTGATGACCACTTTCTACCAGGTGGGCGCGTCGGCGGTGCCGATCTTCATCATCATCTACGCCATCGGAAACCTGGCCGGGCCACTGGTTCTCGGCCGACTGTTCGACACCGTCGGGCGCAAGCCGATGATCAGCGGCACCTATCTGGGTTCGGCGGTGCTGGCCGTCGTACTCGCCGGCTTGTTCGTGAGCGGGAGCCTGAACAGCGTCACGTTCATCCTCGTGGTGGTGGCGGTGTTCTTCCTGGCGTCGTCCGGCGCGAGTGCGGCCTACCTGACCGCGTCGGAGATCTTCCCAATGGAGACCCGGGCCCTGGCCATCGCGTTCTTCTATGCGGTGGGAACGGCGATCGGTGGCATCACCGGACCGCTGCTTTTCGGCAAGTTGATCGCCAGCGGCTCGAAGGGGGAGGTGGCCGTTGCATTCCTCATCGGCGCCGCGGTGATGGCACTGGGCGGGCTGGCCGAAGTGTTCCTCGGCGTCAAGGCCGAGGGAAGCAATTGGAGGACATCGCGAAACCCCTGACCGTCGCGGATGCCTCCGGCAACGGCGACAGTGACGACGATGTGGGTAACGGCGACGCCGACCAGCAGGACGCCGCAGCCGGTGACGCGGGAAATGAACCGGACCCGGAGGCGGATCAGGCTCACGAACGCGACCGGGCACGATCGCAGGCTCGTCTTGCCCGGGAACGATCCCGGCGTCGCCGCTTCCGTCCAGGTCCAGGTAGCGTGTCGTCCTCCCGGGGATGGCCCGTGACCACCGCACTGGGGGAGCCGCCCACTCTCGAGAACGAGATCCAGGCCATCCGCCAGGCCCTCACCGAGCACGGCCCGACCGAGCGGACTGCTCTGGGTCAGCTGGTCGGATCCCGCTACTGGGGACCGGGCACCTTCGGGCGGGCGTTGCGCACCGCGGTCGCCGACGGTCAGATCCGCCGTGTCTCACGTGGGCTGTTCGCTATTCCCGATAGCGAGCCAGGTGCACTCGGCCGGAGCAACCCCGATACCGCGTGCTCGCCAACCGATCACTCAGACGGGGAGCCGCCGCGGCCGGCTCCGCGAGGGTGAGGCCGACATCATGCTGACGTGTCGCATCTTCGGTCACCGCTTCCGTTTCACCGCACAGGACACGACGGTGACGTGGCGGTGTCAACGCGGCTGCGCTGCGGGCGGAGCGAAGAAGTACTCGAGCGCGGTGGCAGCGCTGCGGTACGCCACGGCCTTCGACCGGGAGGACCGGGCCGAGATCGGTCGCCGCGCACCGTTGATCGGGCTGTTCCCGTTGCGTCTGTGGTACCGGATCCGGAGGCATCATGGCTGAGCAGGTAATGACGACGACCGGCCGCCCGCCGCATCCGGTGAACCGCGGCGCGCTGGCCGCGGCTCTGACCGGCCGGCTGCGGGGCGAGGTGCGGTTCGATTCCGGCAGCCGCGCGCTGTACGCGACCGACGCGTCCAACTACCGGCAACTTCCGCTGGGAGTGGTCATCCCGCGCGATATCGACGACGTAGTGGCAGCGGTGGAGATCTGTCGCCGGTTCGAGGCCCCGATCCTGGGTCGCGGCGGCGGCACCAGCCTGGCCGGGCAGGGTTGCAACGACGGTGTGGTGCTGGACTTCTCCCGATACGTCAATCGGGTGCTGGCGATCGATCCGGAGCAACGGTGGGCCCGGGTCGAACCCGGAGTGGTGTTGGACGATCTGCGGGCCGCCGCCGAGGAACATGGGCTGACCTTCGGCCCGGACCCGGCGACGCACAGTCATTGCACGTTGGGCGGGATGATCGGCAACAACTCCTGCGGGGTGCACTCGATCCTGGCCGGACGCACCTGTGACAACGTCCTGGAGTTGGAGGTGCTCACCTACGACGGCGTGCGGATGTGGGTCGGCCCGACCAGTGACGAGAAATATGCCGCGGTGTTGGCCGCCGGTGGCCGCCCGGCCGAGATCCACAGTGCACTGCGCGATCTGCGCGACGACTATGCGGCGCTGATCCGGGACCGTTATCCCGACATCCCTCGCCGAGTGTCGGGCTACAACCTGGACGACCTGCTGCCCGAACGAGGCTTCGACGTGGCCCGCGCCCTGGTCGGCAGCGAGTCCACCTGCGTGCTCGTGCTGACCGCGCGGCTCCGTCTGGTGCCCAGTCCGCCGGCGCGGCGCACGCTGCTGCTCGGCTACACCGACGGCGCGGCCGCCGCCGACGCAGTCCCGGAGGTGATGAGCCACCATCCGATCGGCCTGGAAGGCTTCGACGACGTGCTCGTCGGCGATGTCCAGGCCCGCGGGCTGCACCCCGACGGGGTGGCGCTGCTGCCCGACGGCGGCGGGTGGCTGCTGGCGGAGTTCGGCGCCGACACCGACCAGGGCGCTGAATCGGCGGCTCGGGCCTGCCGCGACGCGCTGGGCAACGACGACGCGCGGTTGCTCGAGGTCGACGAGGCGCCGGACGTGTGGGGGGTACGCGAATCCGGCCTCGGGGCGGCTGCCCGTGTCCCCGGCCAGGCCGACACCCATCCCGGCTGGGAGGACGCCGCGGTGGACCCGGCTCGGCTCGGTGACTACCTCCGCGAATTCCGGGCGTTGACCGATCGGTACGACTACCATGCCGCGCTGTACGGACATTTCGGTCAGGGTTGCGTGCACACCCGGATCAGCTTCGACCTGGTCACCACGGACGGGGTGGCCGCGTTCCGCCGCTTCCTGACCGAGGCGGCGCAGCTGTGCGTGAAGTTCGGCGGCTCGCTGTCCGGCGAGCACGGGGACGGGCAGGCCCGGGCTGCGTTGCTACCGATCATGTACGGCCCGGAACTGGTCGAGGCGTTCGGCCGGTTCAAGCGGATCTGGGACCCGGATGCCCGGATGAATCCGGGCAAGATCGTTGACCCGTATCCGGTGGACGCCAACCTGCGGTACGGACCGAAGTACCGCCTGCTCCAGCTGACCACGATCTTCAGCTACCCCGAGGACGGCGGGGACTTCGCAACAGCGGCCGACCGGTGCGTCGGCGTGGGTAACTGCCGCCAGCACGAGGGCGGGCTATGTGCCCGTCCTACCAGGCCACCCGGGAGGAGCAGTACTCCACCCGGGGTCGGGCCCGGTTGCTGTTCGAAATGCTCAACGGGGCCGACCGGGGCCAGGGCTGGCGTGACGAGGCGGTCAAGGACGCACTTGATCTGTGCCTGGCCTGCAAGGGCTGCAAGAGCGAGTGCCCGGTGAACGTGGACATGGCCACCTACAAGGCCGAGTTCTTCGCGCACTACTACGCCCGGCGGGTACGCCCGGCTGCGGCCTACGCGATGGGCCTGCTGATGTATTTGGCCCGCGCCGCCGCGCTGGCTCCCCGGGTCGTCAACGCCGTCACATCCTGGCCGGTCACCAGCGGGCCCCTCAAACGGTTGGCCGGGGTGCATTCGGACCGCGATGTACCTCGCTTTGCTCCCCGCACCTTCCGGTCGGCCTGGACCGGCCCGCCGCGGCCCGCCGGCCCGCGGGTGATCCTGTGGCCCGACACCTGGAACGATCATTTCCATCCACCGGCGCTGCACGCCGGCGCCCGGGTGCTCGAGGCGGCCGGCTTCACCGTCGACGTCCCGCAGCGGTGGGTCTGTTGCGGGCGGCTGCTCTACGACTGGGGCATGCTGGGACAGGCCCGCCGGCTGTTGCGCCGCACCTTGCGGGTCCTGGGACCAGACATCGATGCCGGCGTCCCGGTGATCGGCCTGGAACCGTCCTGCGTGTCGGTGTTTCGCGACGAGCTGCCCGCCCTGCTGCCCCATGATCGCCGGGCGAAGCGCCTGGCCGCCCAGACCTACACGCTGTCGGAGTGGCTGGCCAAGGCCGCGCCGGACTTCGCCCCGCCCATCGGGGGGTCGGTTCTGGTGCAGGGGCACTGCCACGACAAGTCCGTCCTCGGCTTCGCCGACGAAACCGAGCTGCTGCGCCGCTGCGGCGCCCAGGTGCAGACACCCGAGGACGGCTGCTGCGGTATGGCCGGTGCATTCGGGTTCGAAGCACGCAATTTCGAAGTGTCGATGCGGTGCGCCGACCGGGCACTACTGCCTGCGGTGCACCGCGCAGCCACCGACACCGCTCTGGTCGCGGACGGGTTCTCCTGCCGCGAGCAGATACGTCAGGGCACCGGGCGCACACCGCTGCACCTCGCCGAACTCCTGGCCCAGGGAATCCCACCCGGCGTGCGATGACGGGGCCAGACCAGAGCGATCGCCGGGTGCTCCGCGAACCCAGCGCATCTCCCCTCCTGCCTCTCGGATCTTTACGAGATCATCGGAGAAGACGACGGATCACCACTAGGAGCGCGACGCCGACTCCGACGACGAACGGCGTCGGATGCGCCCCGAGTTGCCGGCGAATTGCCTTGCCGCTGACCGAGCGCAGCCGCCGGGGGTGCAGACGACGCGCGAGCTCGGCCACAGTCTCGGCCAACTCGCCCCCGGTGAGCTGGGCCGTGCGGGTGATCGCAGCGGCGTCACGCCGGGCATAGCCGGTCTGCCGTGCGGCCATCTCCAGGCGCCGGGTGGCGGCCTCGCGGCCGATCATCACTCGGTCGCGCGTGTGGGCAGCGACTTCCGCATCGCCGGCCCCCGGGCCGCGGCCACCCATCAGCTCTCGACGCGCCTGACGGAGCTCTGCCGAGACGTCCGTGGCCGGCCCATCGCAGGTCATCGTGACCGGACCGAGCGCCACGGCGCTCGTGCATCGCCACGCAGAAACGGGGCAACTCCTATCATTGTCATACGACAACAGTAATGGAGGACGCGGCCTGTCCGCCAGTCTGCAGCGCAAGTCAATCCACGTCTCCGATGATCCGAGGCCCGCCCGACACTGATGCTGCATCATCGGTAATGCCCGGAAGCTTGCGTTCGGATCCGGACCACGATAATTTGTCATAAGACAACAATTGTCATTCGATCGCTGAGGTTTTGTCGTCGTTGCCGGCGGCCAGGCCTGGTGGTCGGTCAAGGTTAGGACCGTCGTGGACATCACCGGACTCGTCCTCAACGCTCATCTGGAGCAGCGACGGATGTTCGCGCTCCAGGACGATCTCGATCACGACGACATCTCCACGCCTTGGTGGACCATCGGCGCGACCTGGCCGTGCGGTTCGCCACATCGGCGGCCAGCTATGCACAGTGGACCGGGCCGGTCGCCAAGGACCCGGACGACGATGTGATCGGGCGCGTACAGCTGTCGTTCGGATGTTGGTGTCGCTCGGATGTTCTCGCCGAATGTTAGGTACTGATCAAATGTTCAGTCCGGTATGGATGCGTCAGATCGAGAGTCGACGTGGTCTTCCAGAATCCCACACAGCGATCCGTCGCGCACCGGGGCGGCGAGTGGCCTCCGCTCGTCTGATGACAGTCGTGGCTGCCACTTCGCTGCTGCTGGCCGCGTGCACGAATTCTTCGTCGAGTGCGCCCACGTCTTCCGGCACATCGGTCTCAGACGGTTCATCAGCTATGGCCTTGCCAGCTCAGAGCGTTGGGACCGTGCAATCGAACACTCCCAGCGCCTCGGCCGGCGCGCTAGAAGTGAACTCACAGGCCGCTGGGCTGCAGAATCAGTACGAGACGGTGATCAAGAAGGTGCTGCCCTCGATCGTGCAGATCACGACGCCAGTGGGCTTGGGCTCCGGGGTCGTGTACGACACCCGAGGCGACATCGTGACCAACGACCACGTCGTCGGAAACGCCACCACGTTCCAGGTCCAACTCTCGAGCTCGTCGCATGCGGTGACGGCCACCCTGGTAGGCAGCTACCCGACCGACGACTTGGCGGTGATCAAGATTAGCTCGACGGCGGGTGCCAAACCGGCCACCTTCGGTCGATCCAGTCAGCTGCAGGTAGGCCAGATCGTGCTGGCCATGGGCAATCCACTGGGGCTCACCAGCAGCGTCACCAATGGGATCGTTTCGGCGCTGGGCCGGACCCTCACCGAACCCACGAGCGCGGACTCACCCGGGGCAACTCTGCCGAACTCCATCCAGACGTCTGCGGCCATCAATCCCGGGAACAGCGGCGGAGCGTTGGTGGACTTGCAGGGCCAGGTCATCGGAATCCCGACTCTGGCCGCGACAGACGCCCAGATCGGCGGCGCGGCAGCAGGCATTGGTTTTGCCATACCCTCGGACACGGTGAGGAGCATCGCCGATCAGCTGATCAGCACCGGCAAGGTTACCAACTCCGGCCGGGCCGCCCTGGGGGTGAAGGTCCAGGGCATCACCGACACTCAGGGCAACAATGCGGGCGTGGCCATCGCCTCGGTGGAGGCCGGGAAGGCCGCTGCAACGGCCGGTCTGGAAGCCGGTGACGTCATCACCGAACTCGACGGCCAGTCGGTCACGAGTACATCCGACCTGGCCAGCATTCTGGCCGGGCTGAAGGTGGGGCAGGTTGTGCCGGTCGTGGTCAGTCGCAGCGGCAGCATTCAGACCATCAAGGTGACCCTGGGACAACTCTGATGCTGTCTCACTGCTCACGCGCACCGGCGAGATTGATGGTGTTGCATCACGAGCCCTCAGCGGCACGATTGTGTCAATCGCCTCTGTGGGCCCTGGACGTCAGCAATCGGGCGAGTTGGGCCACGGTCTCGGCCGGCCGCTTGCGCTCGTATCCGGATCACGGTAATTTGTCGGAAGACAACAATTGTCATTCGGCCACTGAGGTCTTGTCGTCGTCGACAGCAGGCCAGGCCCGCCATGCTCAGGCGGCGGTGCCGGCGTGCAAAGACCCAATGACGATGTCCACCGGATGATGCCTAGCTGATGACAAACCTGAGGCAGACGAAACGAAGTCCCGCCGATGGACCCAATACGAAACGGAGGGGCCTGAAGATGACGAAACGAAAGATCGCAGTGGTGACCGGCGGTACCGCCGGGGTGGGCCGGGCGACGGTGCGGGAGTTCGCGCAGGCCGGCTACGACGTGGCTGTCCTGGCCCGGGGCCAGGCCGGCCTGGACGGTGCGGCGGCCGACGTGAAGCAAGCCGGTGGCCGGTGTCTGCCGATCGTGGTGGACGTCTCCGATGGATCGGCCGTCGAGCTGGCAGCGGACCGGGTCGAGGACGAACTGGGACCGATCGACGTGTGGGTGAATGTCGCATTCGCCGGGTCCCTGGCCTTCTTCTGGGACACCAGCCCCGACGAGTACCGGCGGATGACCGACGTCACCTACTACGGGCAGGTCAACGGCACCCGCGCCGCCCTGCGCGTGATGCGGGCCCGCGATCGGGGTGCGATCGTGAATGTCTCGTCGGCAATGGCCTACCGGTCGATTCCACTGCAGTCCGCGTACTGCGGTGCCAAGCATGCCATCAAGGGGTTCACCGAATCACTGATCACCGAGCTGCGCGCCACCGACAGCACAGTGACGATCGGGTTGGTCACCCTGCCTGGGGTGAACACGACCCAGTTCAACTGGAACCTCAACAAGATGAGCAAGCATCCGATGCCGGTGCCCCCGATAGTGCAGCCGGAGGTGTGTGCGCGGTCGATCCGGTTCTCGGCCGAGCACCCCCGCCGCAACATGTGGGTCGGCATCTCCACCATGTACACGATCCTGGGTAACCGCGTAGCTCCATTGTTCGTGGACTGGTATCTGGGCAAGACCGGGGTGGACTCCCAACAGACCGACCAGGACGCTCCCCGCTGGGGATCCAACGTCTTCGAGCCGCAGGACGACGAACACAACCGCGGCGCGCAAGGCGCGTTCTCGGCGAAGGCTGCTACGCACGATCCGGTGTCGTTCGTCGCGAGGAACCGGATCGCGACGCTGGTCGCGGTCGGGGGCGCGCTCACTGCTGGTATCACCACCATCGTGCGGCGGCGGTCGTGACCGGAACCCAGGACGCCTGTGGTCGGACGGAGGAAAGTTCGTGACGGGCGAGGCCGTCACCCTGGCCGGTGAACGCGATGCCGACGGTTTCGCCCCCATCGGTCACTACGGGGTCCTGGGTGATGGCCGCGGCGCCGCGCTCGTCGCCGCCGACGGCTCGATCGACTGGTGGGCCGTACCGGCGCTGGATTCGCCGCCACCGTTCGCGGCGCTGCTCGACCCTGCACGGGGTGGGCGAATTTTCTTGCGTCCCAAGGCATCCGAGGCCACCATCACCCGGCGCTACGTTCCGCACACCAATGTGCTCGAGACCATCTTCCAGACGCCCACCGGTCGCGCCCGGGTGACGGACAGTCTCAATTCTGGCTGCTCCGGGGCGTTGCCGTGGAGCGAGCTGGCGCGCCGTGTCGAGGGCATCGAGGGCAGTGTCGAGTTTCAGCTGGAGGTGCGGCCGGGAGACGGGCTACGGCAGTGGCAGCCGTGGATCGAGGACGACATCCGGGGGCCGATCGTGCACGCCGGCACCCTGACCATGGGGGTGCGCGCCAGCCCGGAAATCACCCTGGACGTCCGACACGACCACATCGCTGCCTCGTTCACCGTCCAGGAAGGTGATCGCCTCATCGTCGGTTTCGTCGCCTCCGACAACGATCCCCTGTTCCTGTGTGACGTCGATTCGATCGACGAACGGATCGAGCTGACCGCTGACAGCTGGCGCCACTGGGCCGCCCAGGTCCGTTGGAGCGGGACCGGACACGAGCAGATCGTCCGCAGCGCACTGGCTCTCAAGCTTCTGGTCATGACGCAGACCGGGGCCGTCGCAGCGGCGGCCACGACGTCGCTCCCGGAAAGTATTGGTGGGCCGAAGAACTGGGACTACCGCTTTTCCTGGATCCGCGATGCCGCGCTGACCATCGACGCCCTGGCTGTCCTCGGTCTGGAGGAGGAGGTCCACGCCGCGGTGTCCTGGCTGCTGCACGCCGTCAACGACAACGGCCCCGACGTGCACGTGATGTACACCCTCACCGGCCAGGTGCCGGCCGCGGTGCACACCCCACCGGTCCCCGGCTACCGGCTCAGCGTTCCGGTGATGGTCGGTAACAATGCGGCCACCCAAACCCAGCTTGGCGTCTACGGCGACCTGTTCGGCACGGTCGCGGACTGGGTGTTCGGCGGTCACGTCCTGGATACCGGGTCGGCCCGACTGTTGTCCGACCTGGCCGACCGCTGCGCCGATGTGTGGCATCGGGACGACGCCGGCCTGTGGGAACTGGGCACCAACCGGCCCTACACGTCCTCGAAGATGAACTGCTGGCGGGCGCTGGACGCCGCCGCCCGTCTGGCCGAAGCGGGCCAGCTCACCGGGACCGGACAACGTTGGCGGGCCGAGGCCGACCTCATCAAGGATTGGGTGAACCAGCACTGCTGGTCGGAGAACAAGAAGGCGTACACCTTCTGGGCCGGCAGCGACGATCTGGATGCCTCGGTCCTGCTCGGGGCCGCCATCGGGTTCGACACGGGCGCGCGGATGTCGAGCACCATCGACGCGATCACCGCCGAGCTCGCGGTTGGGCCGTTGTTGTACCGCTACACCGGCGTCCATCGCGAGGAGGAGACGTTCACCGCCTGCGCCTTCTGGCGGATCCATGCGCTGGTGTGTGTCGGACGCCGGCCGGAGGCTCGGACCCTGATGGATCAGATGGATGTCGTGTCTAGCCCCCTGGGGCTGATGGCGGAGATGTGCGTACCCGGTACGGGGGAGTCCATCGGCAACTTGCCGCAGGCGCTGAGCCACTTGACCCACATCCGGGCCGCGGCCGCGCTACGGGCCGCCGAGAGGCAGTGACCACCAGGCCTTGCGCCGGGGTGGATGTTGGGCCAATATTATTGTCATACGGCAATAATTGTTCGAGCAGTGAGGACACAGCAGATGAGCAGAACCGTCAGTGACTTCGTGATCGATCGATTGATCGAGTGGGACCTGCATCGTTTCTACGGCTTTCCCGGTGACGGGATCGGCGGGTTCGACGGCGCTCTGGAACGGGGTGAGGACGACGGCAAGGCCTTCACCTACATCCGACCCACCCATGAGGAGATCGCCGCGTTCTTGGCCTGCGCGCACGCCAAGTTCACCGGTGAGGTCGGGGTGTGCATGGCCACGTCGGGCCCGGGTGCCGTCCACCTGCTGAACGGCCTGTACGACGCCAAGATGGACAACCAACCGGTCGTGGCCATCGTCGGGCAGCAGGGCCTGGTGTCCTTCGGGAGCGACACGCAGCAGCAGATCGACCTCGAGCGCGTTTTCGCCGATGTCGCCGGCTACGTCCAGACCGTGGTCAGCCCGATGCAGGCGCAGCTGGTGGTCGACCGGGCGGTTCGCATCGCCCGCGCGCAGCGGTGCCCGACGGTGGTGATCCTGCCGGCCGACATCCAGAACGCCAAGATGCAGGAGCCAGACCTCGAGCACTGGGTGTCGCGCACCGGCGTCGGGCACGCCTCCACCGAGCTGCGCCCACCGGACTCGGAGCTCCGCCGTGCGGCGGAGGCACTCAACGCCGGCCACAAGGTCGCCATGATCGTCGGGCAGGGGGCTCGGGGCGCCCGCGACGAGGTGATCGCCGTGGCCGAGAAGCTAGGGGCGGGCATCATCACGGCGTTGTTGGGCAAGGACGTCGTGCCCGGTGACATTCCCTACCACACCCAGCAACTCGGTCTGCTGGGATCCAAACCCAGCTACGACATGATGCAGGACTGCGACACCCTGCTCATGGTCGGCAGCAACTACCCGTACGCCGAGTTCCTCCCCGCGACCGGACAGGCGCGCGGCGTCCAGATCGATCTGACGTCGCGCCACCTGAGCCTGCGCTACCCGATGGAGGTGAACCTGGAGGGCGACGCCAAAGCCACCCTGGCCGCGCTGCTGCCGTACCTGAACCGGCAGCAGGACCGGAGTTGGCAGGAGGGGGTCATCGCCGGGATGAAGGACTGGAACGAGGTCACCGAGCGGGAGGCGATGACCAAGGCCGACCCGATCAACCCTCGGTACGTGTACCACCTGCTCAACCAGCGCCTGCCGTCCAACTGCATCGTCACCGCTGACGCCGGGTCTACCGCCGACTGGTACGGCCATCACATCAAGTTCGGACCCGACATGCGCGGCAATCTGTCCGGGATGCTGGCCTCGATGTTGGCATCCATACCCTACGCGATGGCCGCGAAGTTCGCCTACCCGGACCGCCCGGTGGTGTGCACGATCGGTGACGGCGCGTTCCAGATGCTCGGCATGAACGAGTTGATCACCATCAAACGGCACTGGAAGAGCTGGGCCGATCCCCGCTTCATCGTCATGGTCCTGCACAACGATGACCTGACCCAGGTCTCGTGGGAGATGCGGGAGGTCGGCGACCCCCGTTGGGACACGGCGCAAAAGGTGGAGAGCATGGACTACGCGGCCTATGCCGAAGTGCTCGGTCTGCGGGGCATCAAGGTGGACCGACCCGAGCAGGTCGCCGATGCCTGGGACGCCGCGTTCGCTGCCGATCGACCGGTGGTGCTCGATGTCTACACCGATTCGAACGTTCCGCCGTTGCCGCCGCACATCTCATTCGACGAGGCCAAGGGGTTCCTGACCACGCTGGTCAAGGGGGACCCGGCCGAGGGGGCGGTCATCCGCAACTCGCTCCGGGCGGTCGGGGCCCAACTCTTCGCCAACGCCAAGTCTCTGGTGTCGCACGACAAATCCTGATCACGGCCACATCCATCCCAGCTGAAAAGGACACTGCACATGCGACGTACAACCCACTCGGGACCCAAGATCGAGTCCGCTGTCTCCCGCCGGTCGGGCCGCTGATGTCGGCCTCGGGGGACGTCCCCGCGGCCGAGCACCTGCTCGATCGGATGCTCAGCAGTGTTGAGCACGGCCGGTTCGAACGGTCGCTGTCCGGCTTGACGGCCGTGGCCGCAGTGGTCACCGGGGCGGAGGTGTACCTGGAGCACTACAAGGCCAGCTTCGGCAACAAGGTGATGTGGAGTCCGATCCTGGTGACGCCGCCGTTGGTCGTCGCCGGGATCGGCGGGGTGTTCAGCAAGCGCTGGGCCAAGACCGCGTTGCCGGTCGCCTCGGCCATCTTCGCGCTCAATGGTCTGGCCGGTGAGTATTTCCACGCCCGCGGTGTGGCCCGCAAACCGGGCGGCTGGGCCCTGGCCTCCTACAACCTGCCGATGGGCCCGCCCATCTCTGCGCCCGGGCTGATGGCCATGGTCGGCGGCATGGGCCTGTTGGCCTCCATCCTGCGGCGCGAGAAGTAGCGCCGTGCCCGACTTCCGCAAACCTGATCACCTGCCGAACCGCCGCCCGGATCGACAGCCGCCGCACCCCTCGTGGTTACCCCGCCAAGAAACCGGGGTCACCCCTCAGATGATCGGGCGCTACCCCGACTACGACGTCCTGTCCGCCTCCAACACCTGGGATCACGCGACCAAGAAGGTCGTGATGGCCCGACTGGACCCGCCCGGTCCGATGCGCTTCTTCACCGCCGAGCAGGAACCCACCCTGCGCGCCTTCTGCGACACGGTGCTGGCCCAGGACAACGAACCGCGCGTCCCGGTCGCGGAATTCGTCGACGACAAACTCGCCGCCGGACGGCTGGACGGCTATCAGTACGCCGACATGCCCGACGACTGCGACACCTGGGTGGTGACGCTGCGCGGCCTCGACCACACCGCGACCGAGCGGGGTGCACCCACCTTCGCCGCCGCCGACCCGCCGACGCGCGAGGCGATCATCGACGACTTCGCCCACACCCGCCTCGCCGGCGGACCGTGGGCTGGACTCAACGTGGCCCACGCGTGGAGCGTCTGCCTGCGTTCCATCCTGGCCGGCTTCTACTCCCACCCCTGGGCGTGGAACGAGATCGGATTCGGCGGTCCGGCCTACCCCCGAGGGTTCATGCGCCTCGGCCCGACCAGCACCACCGAGCCGTTCGAACGACACGGCGCCACCGACGAAGACCCGGCCCAGGCCGTACGAAAGGGACTAGACCATGGGTGATCTGCTGCGGGGCCTGCTCAAAGGGGCAATCGGTCCATCCGACAACGACTCCCGTTTCCTGCTCGATGTGCACTCCCGTGAGCTGCCCGGCCAGGACACCATGCGTCGGTACCCGCCGGGGGAGGAGGTCGACCTCGTCATCGTCGGCGCCGGCGCCGGCGGATCGGTGTTGGCCCAACGGCTAGCCCGACACGGCTGGAAGATCGTCATCCTGGAAGCCGGACCGTTCTGGCACCCGGACGAGGACTGGGTGTCGGACGAAGCGGGCTCGCACGAGTTGTACTGGACGCAGAAGCGGATCATCGGTGGGGCCGACCCGATCGAGCTGGGCAAGAACAACTCCGGCCGCGGCGTCGGCGGCTCGATGGTCCACTACGCCGGCTACACCCCCCGTTTCCACCCTTCCGACTTCTCCACCCTCACCGACGACGGGGTCGGCGCGGACTGGCCGATCGGCTACCACGACCTGCGGCCGCACTACGAGCAGGTCGAGGCCGAACTACCCGTCGCCGGACAGAACTGGCCCTGGGGCTACCCACACCGCTACCCCTTCTCCCCGCATCCGGTCTCCGGCGCGGCCTCTCGACTGTGGGAGGGCGCACGCCGGCTGGGAATCGAGATGCGGGTCGGTCCGGTCGGGATCGTCAACGGCACGTTCGGCAACCGCCCGCACTGCATCTACCGCGGTTACTGCCTGCAGGGCTGCAAGGTCAACGCCAAAGCCAGCCCGTATGTCACCCACCTGCCCGACGCACTGGCCCACGCGGTGGAGATCCGGGCCGACTCCATGGTCTCTCGCATCGAACTCGACGAAGCCACCGGGCGCGCGGTCGGCGTGGTGTACCACGACGAGATCGGCGGCGCCGAGATCCTGCAGCGGGCCCGATTTGTCGCGATCGCCGGTTACTCCATCGAAACCCCGCGGCTGCTGCTCAACTCCACCTCGGCCCGCTTTCCGAACGGATTGGCCAACAACGAGGACCAGGTCGGCCGGTACGTGATGGTGCAGGGGGCGAGCCAGACCGCCGGGCGGTTCTCCGACGAGCTGCGCATGTACAAGGCGCCGCCCCCAGAGGTCTCCTCCGAACAGTTCTACGAGACCGACAACGCTCGCGACTTCAAACGTGGCTTCTCCATCCAGACCGTGGCCCCCCTCCCGATCGGCTGGGCCGAGCACGTATTAGCCGACGGGCACTGGGGCCGCGCCCTGCGCGAGTACATGCGCGACTACAACCATTGGTCCACCATCGGCGTGCTGAACGAACTGCTGCCCCAACCGGACAACCGGATCACCATTGCCAGCGACGAGGTCGACCCCTACGGCATCCCGATCGCCCGCATGGACTACTCGCTGTGCGACAACGACCGCGCCAACATCGAATACTCCACGAAGATCATCACCAATATCCTGCACGCCGCCGGCAGCCAGGACGTGCTCACCATCCACCGGTACGCCCACCTCGTCGGCGGCGCCCGGATGGGCGCCAGCCCGGGCAACAGCGTCATCGACTCCAACCAGCGCTCCTGGGCGGTGCCCAACCTGTTTGTGGCCGACGGGTCAGTCTGCCCGACCCAGGGTTCGGCCAACCCGGCGTTGACGATCATGGCACTGGCCTCCCGGCTGGCCGAACGGATGGCCAGCGGCGCGGCGATGGATGACGACCCGGCCGCCAGAGCCGGTAGTCAGGCGAAATCCGCGGCACGATAGGCGTTGCGCCGCACGATCTTTGCCTCAAAGAAGGAGATATCATGAATGATGAACCCATCCAGACCGGGCACCGGCCCGCGTCAGGTCAGCAGTTCCAGATCAGTCACGGTGACCAGCGCGCCACCCTGGTCGAGGTCGGCGGTGGGCTACGTCAGTACACCGTCGACGGGTTCGAGCTGCTCGACGGTTATCGGGCGGAAGACCGCTGCACCGGAGCTCGGGGATTGCCGCTGATCCCGTGGCCCAACCGGATCCGTGACGGGGCCTACACATTCGGCGGCCGACACCACCAGGTCCCGCTCACCGAGCCGGACAAGCACAACGCCATCCACGGGTTCCTGCGCTGGCGCAACTGGACCTGCCGGCACCACAGCGACGACCGGGTGACCGTGGGCATCGTGCTGAACCCGATGATGGGTTACCCCTTCACCCTGGACGTCGAGGTCGATTACCGGCTCGGTGTCGCCGGGCTCGCGGTACGCACCAGCGCCACCAATATCGGCGACCACACCTGCCCGTACGGAGCCGGCCAGCACCCCTACCTCACCGTCGGCACCGAGGTGATCGATCCGTGCCGGCTGCAGCTGCACGCGGATCGGTACCTGCCCACCGACGACCGGGGCCTGCCCGCCGGGAGCGCCGACGTCCAGGGGTCTGATGTCGACTTCCGGGTGGCGCGCCCGATCGGCAACCAGGACGTGGACGTCACCTTCACCGGCCTGGCCCGCGACGCGGACGGGTTGGCCTGGGTCCGGCTGACCGGTCCGGACGGGCGGCAGACGGCGATCTGGGCCGACGAGCACTATCCCTTCATTGAGCTCTACACGTCCCACACCCAGCCGGCCCCGCATTTCCGGACCGGTCTTGGAGTGGAGCCGATGACGTGCGCGCCCAACGCTTTTCGCACCGGGGATGGTTTGATCAGGCTCGAACCCGGCGAATCCACCAGTGCGACCTGGGGTATCACCGGGTCTCCTCGGTAGCGATCATCACTCCTGTCGGCCGGATCATCCGGGGCGGTGGGCACGTCGAATCCGTGCGGCCACGGGAGGGGTCATGACGAGTGGATCGGCTATCCGGTCGGGGCTCGGTCGCGGCATACCGCCGGACGCTTTCGCGGTGGTGATGGCCACCGGCATCGTCTCGATCGCCGCCCGTGATCACGGCTACTCGCTCATTGATGTTCCGCTCGCGGTCATTCGCGTTCGTGGTGCTGTTCGCCGGGCTCGGGCTGCGGCTGCTCACCCAGCCGCGAGCCTCGTTCAGGCTTGCGGGCCGTCTGGACATCGCGCTGCGGCTGTTCACCTTCGTCGCCGCGTGCGCCGTGCTCGGGCCACGGTTCGTCGCTCATCCCGGGGCGCTCTGGCTGCTCGCCATCGCCGTCACCGGAGCCTGGCTGATCCTCTTCCCGCTGTTCGTCGTTGATGTCCGGTCCCGTCCCCTGGCCGAAATTCGGAAGCACGCCCACGGTGCCTGGTTGTTGGTGAGCGTGGCCACCGCCAGATTGGCCATCACCGCCGCGGATCTGACCGACCGCACCACGTGGCCGGGTTGGCTCGTCCCGGCGGCCGTCGCCTGGATACTGGCCGTCCTGCTGTACGTCCTGATCACCGCACTGATCGTGCAGCGGGCCGCGGCCCGGCTGGCCCCCGAGGAGGTGACGCCGGACAGTTGGATTCTGATGGGCGCGCCGGCCGTCGCCGCGCTGGCCGGAGCTCATTTGCGGGCCGCGCTGATATCGCAACGATCGGCAACCGGGTGGGCCGACGCGACCCGGCCGGCCATCTTCGTGCTCTGGGTGCTGGCGAGCCTGTGGATCCCGGTCCTGGTCTACGCCCAGATGTGACGGATGGACCACCGTCCGGTCTCGGTGCAGTTCACCGGCACCTGGTGGTCCGCGGTCTTCCCGCTGGGCATGTACTCCGCCGCGACGAACGCCGCCGCACCCCAGTTGCACCTGGCCGCCCTGAGCACCGTGTCGCTGGTAGTTCTTCTGGAATGCGTTCAGCGTGTGTGTGCTCGTCGCAGCGGGGTGGGTGCATTCGGTGGCCCGGGTCACCGGACGCGCCGCCCGGACCTCACGTCATCGGCCCTGAGCGCCGGGTGACTAGCGCACCCGGAACGGGTCGGCGGCGGCCCGTTTGAGCTCCAGCCCCAGCCCGGGCCGGCTCTGATCCGGTCGCAGCGCCCCTCCGGTCGGGTCCAACACGCCGTCGAAGATCATGCGCTCGATCCGGACATGGTCATGGAAGTACTCCAGATGCCGCAGATTGGGCACGCAGGCCGCCACGTGGGCGTGCAGATTCGGCGCGCAGTGCCCGGACACCTGCAGCCCGGCGGCCGCCGCGACCGCCGCGACTCGCACCCACTCCGTGATGCCGCCGCAGCGGGTGACATCGACCTGCAGGCAGTCGACCGCCTGTGCGGCCACCATGCGCGCGAAGTACACCAGGTCGTAGCCGTACTCGCCGGCGGTGACGTCGGGCCGCACCTGATCGCGAACCTCCCGCAGACCGGCCAGGTCATCGGAGGACACCGGTTCCTCGAACCACGTCACGTCGTGTTCGGCCATCGCCCCCGCGACGCGGATGGCCTGCTTGCGGGTGTAGCCGCCGTTCGCGTCGACGAACAGTTCCACCTCCGGTCCGATGATCTTGCGGGCGAAGCCGATCCGGGCGAGATCGCGCGACACGTTGCCGCCCCACGATTCCCCGATCTTGATCTTCACCCGCGGCAGGCCCCAGTCCTGCACCCACTGCAGCAGTTGCGCCCGGGCCGCCGACTCGTCGTAGGTGGTGAACCCGCCGCTGCCGTAGATCGGCACGGCCTCGTGGACGACACCGAGCAGACGGCACACCGGCAGGCCCAGGAGCTTGCCTTTGAGATCCCACAGCGCGGTGTCGACGGCGCTGATGGCGCAGGAGACCAGACCCGGCCGTCCCAGGTTGCGGATGGCCCGCACCATCGCCTCCCAGGAGCCGGTGACATCCAGCACCGGTCGGTGAAGGATCGCGTCGGCCAGCACCTGCTCGATCAGTGGGCGGCAGGCGGCCGCGGCGTAGGTGTAGCCCAGTCCGACCTGGCCCCCGCCGCGGACCTCGACGATGACCATCGTGGTCTCCGACCAGGCCAGGGTGCCGTCGGCCTCGGGCTGGTCGGTCGGAAACCGGTAGACACTGGCGGTCACGCTCTCGATGAGTGCGTCGAAGCCGCTCACCGCCGGCCCGCCAGGGGACGTGCCGGCGTCGGCGGGATAAGACCGCCGCCCCGAGCGCTCACGCCGACAATCGATGCACCCATCGGCTGTGCGGACACAAGCTCAGATGCCGAGTGGATTCTTGTCATAGGGCAACGATAGATGCTGGGCCGCGACCTGGCTACCGCGCCGTCGATGTGACGGGCGTACCCACCAGCGCTTCGATCCGGGCTGCGCGGGCTGGCTCAGGCCTCGAGCACCTCAGATTCGAGCGCCTGCGCGGCGGCATCACTGAACGTCCGCAGCCCGTCGACCAGACTTGCCCGCGCCGCCGGCGTCATCCGTTCCAGCACCAGAGCGAAATCGTCCCGGCGCACGGCAGCGAAACCCTCGAGTCGGCGCCGACCTTCACCACTGACGCTCAGAGTCACCTCACGCCGGCTGCCGGCACTGATCTCACGGGTCATCAGGCCCGCGGCCTCCAACCGATCGCACAACCGGCTCGCCGAGGAGGGGATGGCCCCCAGTTCGCGGGCCAACGCGGTCAGGTTCATCGGACCACTGCGGTCCAGGGCGGTGAGTACCCGCAGCTGCGAGGGCGGGATCCGGGGCACCGCCCAGTCCTCGGCCCGGTCCCACAACAAGACCAATGCCTGGGCCTGCGCGAGAACCGGATCGGCCAGAGCCGCGTCCCGCCGCAGCTGGGCTCTGGACATCATGCGGACTCCCAGCTTCGTAGATGTTCCGCGCCGAAGAGGTTCATGGAACACTCCATCCTCCCACAAAATATCCGACTCTAGAGGGTTTGGCCGCGCCGAAAAACTGGCACCTAAAGGCATGACGCTAGCCAGCCCGTGAACGATGCCGAACTGCAGATCACCGTATTGCGAGCCCTGGATTACGCTCGCCCGGACTCGGTAGTCAGCGTCCTGCGTCCTTTGCTGGGCCGACACCTGGGTGCACGGCAGGTGCGGTTGTTGCTGGCGAACTACCAGCTGACCGCGCTGCGACCGATCCAGGACCCCGACGATCGTGCGGTGCTCCGCGACACCCCGGGCGGCGAGGCGTTCGTCACCCAACGGGCCGTCACCCTCGTCGCCGACCAGGACGCAACGGTATATCTGCCGGTGAGCATCCGCGGTGATCGGCTCGGAGTGCTGCAGCTGACCTTGCCCGCCGAGCCCGCGCCTGAGGCGGTGGACCAGTTGGGTCAACTGGCGACCGTGATCGCCTATGGGCTGCAGGCCGCGGCCCGCCAGAGCGACGCCGTGGAGCGCGCGGCCCGCATGGAGCGACTCACTCTGGCGGCCGAGCTGCAATGGCAACTGCTACCCGGACGAGGCTGCCGGGCCCCGGAGTACGAGCTGGCCGGTCACCTCGAACCTGCCTACCACGTACACGCGGACAACTTCGATTGGTCCCAGGACGGCGATCAGTTGCTGTTGAGCGTCACCGACGGTGCCTGTGATTCTCGCGGTCAAGTCGCATCGCTGCTCACTACCTTGGCGGTCACCGCCCTGCGCAATGCTCGGCGATCCGGGGTCGGTCTGGCCGATCAGGTCCGCCTGGCTGACCAGGCCGTCTATGCCCACCACCAGGGCCGGCAGTACATGAGCACACTGTTGATCAGAATCGACCTGGGCAGCGGGCAAGCCAGTGCCGTGCGGGCCGGGTCACCTCGGTTGCTGATCCTGCGCGGCGGCAAGGTGCTGCTACCACCACTGACCGATCAACTGCCGATGGGCATGTTCGAGGGCACCGACTACGTCGAAGAGCACTTCAGATTGGCCCACCAGGATCGGCTGCTGCTGGTCTCCGACGGAATCCATGCCGCCACCTCCCCGACCCAGGACCGGTTCGGCGACGACCGGCTCCCGAACCTGCTGACCTCGACCACGGACCTGCCGGTCGGCGGCGTGGTCCGCCACGTCGTCGACGAGTTGTTCGAGCACCGCGACCTGGCCGAACTGGACGACGACGCCGCCGTCATCTGCCTGGACTGGCTCGGTCCCGGCCGCGCCGATCCCATCGGCGCGCTCCCGCAATTCCACCCCACCCCGACCAGCGGCGCGTCCAACGCGTCCGGCCGGCTCAGCCTGGTACCCGATGGACAGGGTCGCGAACGCGACGTGTCCGCGGCCGCAGACCACCGTGGGCACAGCCGCCGATAGCACCATCGTGTGCACCGCAGCCCGACACCTCCCTCTCCCCGACCGAAATTCACCACCAGCGCGGATCGCCGGTTCGACGTCACCGCCGCCCGGGCGGCGGCCCGGAGCACTGGACTTCCACGTGTCCGACACCTATTTCGTGTATTTCGTGGTCGCCCACTTCCACTACGTGGTGTTCGGCACCATCGTGTTCGCGACCTTCTCGGGCATCTACTTCTGGTTCCCAAAGATGACCGGTCGGTTCCTGGACGAGGGAATGGGCAAGTTCCACTTCTGGACCACGTTCATCGGGTTCCCATGACGTTCCTGGTGCAGCACTGGCTGGGCAACATGGGCATGCCGCGGCGCTACCCCGATTACCTGCCCTCCGACGGATTCACCACGCTGAACACCACCTCCACCATCGGATCCTTCGTCCTCGGCGCATCCCTGCTCCCGTTCATCTGGAACATCTTCCGGTCCCTGCGGTACGGAGAGGTCCTCACCGCCGACGACCCCTGGGGCTACGTCAACTCACTGGAATGGGCGACCAGTTTCCCCGCCACCGCGGCACAACTTCACCTCCCTGCCCCGGATCCGCTCCGAACGGCCCGCCTTCGAACTGCACCACCCCCACATGATCAAACGGATGCGCGACGAAGCCCACCCGACCGGCACTGGCGCGCTCTGTCCCTACTGGAGGCCAACGCCCAGGTAGGCCCACGCGACGATGCCGGGGCCGACCAAGCGCGTGTGAGCAGGCAGCGAGTTGTGGTCCTGGCCGGCGGCTGCGCCACGTCTGGGTCTGGTGCGCACCGGTGGGCCACCTCAGCGATCGGCACAGCGGGCACACACCTGGCCACCATCACTTCGCCCAAGACAAAGTATCGATCTGGGGCGGTGGCGCGTATGCTGAAACTTGTCATTAAGCAACAGTGATCGTGTTGGTGGGGCGGGTCGAAAACGCGCCAGTGTGAGGCGTTTCGGCCGGTATCGTCTGAAACCACGGCCATCTCGCGCCGGGCGCTGGTTCGATCGGCTGCGCTCCGATCGATCTGGAGGCGGCCGTGATGGGACAGGTAGGAGCAGCTGTCGAATGTGTAGCGGCGATACCGAGACAGCGTCAGCACACCGCGTCGCTGCCTGCTGACCAGGAGACCTGGCCGTAGGTGTGGGTGGCACTGGACTGGGCCAAGGCACACTACGATCCCCGAATCCTGGTCGCCGCCGAGAGGGCCGTGCTGGAGCGCTATCGGCCAGTCGCGCGGGCGGTCGCCAACAATGTGGCGCCGGCTCACGGGCTGGACCAGCCGCTGGCCGAAGCGCTGGCCGAATTGGCGTTGGTCAAAGCGATCCGCCAGTGCCGGGCCTGGGACATCCACGGGTTCGAGCTGTATGCGCATGCCGGTTATTGGTTGGATCTGGAGGCAATTCCCGCCACCGTCGGGGTGCTGTCCAGTGGGGAGCGGGCCTACCTGCTCATCGCAGCGTCGATCGGTCTGGACGGGTCCGACGGCGACAGCGTGACGGTGAACCTCAGTGACGCGCTTCTGTCGCTTGGCCGCCAGCAGCTGGACTTGGTCCTCGCGGCAGTCGCTCACGCCAGCGGGAGTCACCTGGACAACGATGTCATCGTCGACGAGAACAGGGTCGCCAGTTTCGTCAGGCTGTCGTCGCTGTACCCGTGGCCGGAGCAGAGCTGACGCTCCTGCGCGTTCACTGTTTCGTCACAGGCACGTCGGTAGATCCGACGGCGGCTCCGCGGTGATCCACGACCGGAGCGCTGCGGCACTGTTGTGGCCGCGTTGGTCGGAACAGCCTTTGAGTGGCCCGTTCGGGTCGGTCAGTACCCGCATGTGGTGGTCGAGGTGGTCGCGGATCCAGGCGGAGACTGAGTCGCCGGGCTCGAGGCGGCGTTGCTCGAAACCCCGCCACAGGGCGGTCAGTCGGTAGTTCGCTTCGGGATGGCGCCACCATTCCGGGCACCAGGCCAGGTTCCGGCCGTCACCGACAGGGCGCCGGTAGATGTGGATGAGCCAGCCGTGGACCCAGGCGACCACGTTCGGATAAAGCAGCGCCGGCGGCGCCGGTGTCCAGGCTTGGTCACCGTGGGGATCAGGGGCGGCGTCCGGGTTCGGCTCGGCGGCGGGGGGCAGCAGGGACCGAGCGTGACCCCAATGGCCGCCGGCCGGGCCGTGGGTGTCGGCGGTCATCGCGCGGTGCCGATCTGATCCAGCGGTACCGCCGACGTGGCGGCGGCGGGCTGCCCTACCGGTGCGGCGGGTGTGTTCGGGTCGTACTGGCGGATCGAGGCGCTGATCGCCTCGGCGTGCGGCCCGGTCATCCACGGCAGGGTCCGGCACAGTGCGGGCCGGGTGCCGGCGGCGTGGACGATGCAGCGACCTTTGGGTAGGGCGGCGATGTCGGCGACGTCCATGATGCGTTCCCGCTGCCGGGAGTGGTTGTAGGACGGGCCGCTACCCCGGCCGGTGGTGCGGG
>JAABUU010002893.1_pt1 | contig 23244 bp, 22 predicted proteins | sample 5559301 | NCBI WGS metagenome assembly JAABUU01 (sample SAMN10711884, study PRJNA513360) | rock metagenome | isolation source: Antarctica rocks | place: Antarctica: Victoria Land, Richard Nunatak white | reverse complement strand
GCGGGCGCGCGGTCAGTGCCGATCGGTGGCGAGGGTCTCCTCGTCCGCGCCTCCCTCCGGTCCCGGTCGGCGCGCGACCGCGATCCCCTCGCGGCTGAAGAGATTTCGGACATCCGCGACGGTCGGCGCGTGTCCGTCCCCCTGTTGCGAGGCGACCACCCGCCCATTGAAGTAGAGCGTGAACGCCTCTTCGTCGTCCGGGATGAGCACGAGGGCGTCGATACCGGTGTCGTAGACGGCGAAGAGGCGTCGGGCCAGCGCGAGCGCCGCGTTCTCGTAGCCTCGCTCCACGCTGTAGCGGATGCTGAACGCGATCGGCGTCATCACTGGCCGATGATCACGACGACGCTGCCGTCGATGACCTCGATCGGATAGCGCACGATCCTGACCGCGGGGTCGAAGAGCGCTTCGCCGGTGGCGATGTCGTACTCCCACTCGTGCCAGGGGCAGCGCAGCACGCGCCCCTCCAGCCCGAACTTGAACTCGTAAACCTCGGAGGGGAGCGCGGTCCCCACCACCTTGCCCAGGCAGACGCGCGCCCCCTGGTGAGCGCAGACATTCTTCAGCGCGTGGAAGGTTCCCTCCAGGTTGAAGATGCCGATTTCGCCCCGACCGGCGATCCGCACGATCTTTCGCCCGCCCGGCGGGATTTCCTCCGCCCGCGCCACCACATGCCGTTGCACCGCCACCCTCCCTTTATCCTTCTTCCTTCCCTGCTTCGCGTTCAGCGCACCCGCGCGGCGCATGCCTTAAGACAGGAGCCGGTCGCCGTAGAGGGTGAGGGCGTTCTCCACCATCACGCGGCGTCGGAGGGTCTCCGGGATCGCCGCGACCGTCGCGAACGGATCGCCGAAGAGCCAGTATGGGTAGTTGCTCGAGAACAGCAGCGTCCGCTCCGCCTCGATCATCTCCAGCACCTGCGGCAACGCCGACGGATCGGACAGCACCTCGAGCGGATAGGTCGTGGAGTGGAAATGGCGCAGGATATAGGCGCTCGGCGGCTCCTTGACCCATGGCGTCTCGCTGCGCTGCGCCTTCCAATTCTTGTCGAAGCGCCACATCACATGCGGCAGCCAGAAGATACCGCCCTCGCAGAGCACAACCTTGAGCTGCGGGTACTTCTCGAAGACCCCCTCCGTCACCATGCTCATGATGTGCGCCATGTAGTTCTGCGGAATCGCGCCGTACCACTCGAAGTACGTGCTCGGGTGGCCGACGGCGGTGGACGGGGGTGACATCCCCGCCCCCTCGCCACCGATGTGCAAGGCGAGCGGTAGCTGATGGCGCATGCATGCCTCGTAGATCGGGTGGTACTCGCGCCCGCCGAGGGGTGACCGGGACGCGCTACCCATCAGCACCTGCACCATGCCGGGGTCGTCTCCCAGGCGGTCGATCTCCACCACCGCCTGCGCCGGGTCCTGCGACGCGACGAGGATCGAGCCCTTGAAGCAATCGAACGGGCGCACCCAGGTTGCCAGCAGCCAGTCATTAACGCCGTGCGCGATCGCGGCGGCCACGTCCGCATTCGGCTGCACATCGAGGCTGGTCAGATTCGTCGTCAGGATGGCGAGGTCCACGCCGCGCACATCGAGGTACTGTTCCTTCACCCAGCGCGGGTCTGCGGCGGGGTGCGCCTGCCCATCCGACGGCCGTGGCACGGCACCGAAGGGGTCGCCGACGACCTTGAAGCCGTGGCGCGCCAGCGGCGGCCCGCCGCGACGGGTGAATCGATGGCGCAGCCCCTCCTGGACGAACGGCGCGACCGCGCCCCAGTCCGTGATCTGCGGGTGGACATCCACATCGATGGCGCGCAGTCCCGCCGGGTCGTGCACACGCTCGCGGGCGAGAGTCGGGGCCACCATCAGTGCCCCCGGTGCGAGGCGAGCAGGCGCGGGCCGTAGAGGTCCAGCGCGTTCTCCACGAAGATCCGCCGCTTGAGGTCCGCCGGGAAGAAGTTGAAGGCCATCAGCGGGTTGTCGAAGTCCCAGTGCGGGTAATCGCTGGCGAAGACGACCGTCCGCTCGGCGCGCATCATCGCCAGCAGCTGGAGGAGGTGCTGGTGGTTGTCCGGCTCCTCGATCGGCTGGGTGCTGAAGTAGCAGTGGTCGAGGATGTACTCGCTCGGCAGGCGCTTCAGGTGCGGCACCTCCGCCTTCAGCGCCGGATACAGCAGGTCCAGCCGCCCCATCACGTAGGGTGCCCAGACGGTGCCACCCTCGATGAAGGCGAACTTCAGCGCCGGGAATTCCTCGAAGACCCCTTCGGCAACCATGCTGACGCAGTGCGCCATCATCGTCTGCGAGTGATCGGTGTGGAACTCCAGGTAGGTGGACGGGTAGCCGACGCCGGTCGGCGCATTGGCGATCCCCGTCCCTTCCGAGCCGACATGGATCGCGATCGGGAGGTCATACTCGACGGCGGCGCGGTAGATCGGCCAATAGTGGGGGTTGCCGTACGGGAGCCGGGCGGCGCTCGGCATCAGCACCTGGACCATGCCGGGGTGGTCGCCGAGGCGGCGGATCTCCCGCGCCGCCCCCGCCGCTTCCTGTGCGGCGACAGCGATCGAACCTTTGTAGCAGTCGTACGGGCGCACCCACTTCGCCAGGGTCCAGTCGTTATAGGCACCGACAAGCGCCGCCTGGAAGCGCCAGTCGTGCTGGATGGCGACGCCGATGATCGAGCCGGTGAGGATGCCGATGTCGATCCGGTACTTCGTCATCAACTGCTGCACGACCCAGTCCGGGTCGCCTGCGGCCAGGCCGTCTTCCTCGCGCACCGCGTCGTCCATCCGCCCGGAGCCCATGTTCGCGTAGTAGCGCGAGGCCGTGCCGGGGCCACCGTGATCGAGCCAGGGGTGCCATTCTGGAGCAAGGAACGGTCGCAGCGCATCCAGTCCGGGCAGATCGTTGTGGATATCGGTGTCGATCAGGCGCAGCGCCGCCGCGTCCTCGGCGACGGCCTCGGAGCGGGGCTTCATCGTGACAGCCATACTCGGACCCTCCTTCGGGATACACGCATCATGCCGTTACCGTCGGGTAGCGGCACATCGCCCACTCAACTATCCGCAACGGCGTCTCCCTGCGGCGACCCGGTCGGGGTACCGCCAAGGATGTCGGTCAGCTCCTCCGGCCTGATCGCCGGTGCGTCGCGGTGCAGATAACACGCGGCGACCCGCCGGGGATCGGTGCGGAAGAGCGGCGGCTGTCGCTCGATGCAGATCGGCATCGCGTACGGGCAGCGCTCCGTGAACTTGCAACTCTCTGCCGTCGCCGTGCCGATCGCCGCCGGCTTCTTCGCCGCCGCCCAGGGCCGATGCGGATTCGGGAGGGGGATCGAGCCGACCAGCAACTGCGTGTACGGGTGCTGCGGATCCTGCACCACATGCTCGACATCCCCCCCCTCCGCCACCGCGCCGCGATACAGCACGATGATATTCTCGCTCACCTGGTACGCGGTCGTCAGATCGTGCGTGATGTAGATGAAGGAGATACCGAACCGCTGATTGAGGTTCGCCAGGCTCTTCAGGATCGTGGCCCGCAGGGAGGCATCGACCATCGAGACCGGCTCGTCCGCGATGATGACGCGCGGGCGGAGTAGCAGGGCGCGCGCGACCATGATGCGCTGGCGCTGGCCGCCGCTCAGCTGGTGCGGGAAGCGCCCCAACGTTTCTTCCGGGCGGAGGCCGACGGCGTGGAGCGCCTCCTCGATCAGCGCCCGACGCTGCGTGTGCGAACGGGCGAGGCCGAATTTGGCGATCGGGGTCTCCAGGACATGGTCGACATTGTAGAACGGGTTGTACACCTCATACGGATCCTGGAAGACCACCTGCACCTCGCGCAGGAAGGTCCGATGTTCCGCGCGGGACATCCGCCGGACATCCTTGCCCCCGTACAACACTTCACCACTCGTCGGCGTGGCAAGGCCGAGCAACAGGCGCGCGAGCGTCGTCTTCCCGCTGCCGCTCTCGCCGACGACCGCCGTGAACGAGGGGGGGCTGCTCGCGATCGCGAGCGAGAAATTTTCCAGCGCGACGGTGCGCGTTTTCGTCAGCAGCCCCGCGCCGAAGATCTTCGTGACGTTCCGGGCCTCGAGTAGTGCGGTCATCGCTACCCCTCAGTACAGATGGCAGGAAACCCAATGGCCGGGCCGCACCTCCCGGAGCCGGGGCTCCTCAAGCGCGCAGCGATCGAACGCCTGCGGGCAGCGGGTCCGGAAGGGGCAGCCCGACGGACGGTCGAGCAGCGAGGGCGGGACACCGGGGATGCCCTCGAACGCCCCCTTGCGATCGAGCGACGGCAGGCTACCGATCAGCAGCTGGGCGTACGGATGGAGCGGCTCGTCGAAGAGGTCATCGACACCGCCGAGTTCCGCGAGTTTCCCCGCATACATCACCCCGAGCCGCGTCACGAACTGCGCCATCAACCCCATGTCGTGGCCGATGAGGATCACCGACGCGCCGAGGTCATCCTGGACCTCGCGCAGCGTCTCCATGATCTGGCGTTGCACGACAACATCCAGGGCGCTCGTCGGCTCGTCGGCGATGATCAGCTTCGGGCGCAAGCTGATGGCGATGGCGATCACGACGCGCTGCTTCATGCCCCCGCTCAGTTCGTGCGGGAACATCTGCGCGACCTCCGCCCCAAGCCCCACACGCCGGAGGAGTGTGGCGACCCGCAGCTTCAGCGCTTGCCGGGAAAGGCGCTCGCCGTGGTCGAAGAGCGCGTCCGCGAGCTGCTCGCGGATGCGCTTCACGGGGTTGAGCGAGTTCATCGCCCCTTGCGCGACCATGGCGATGTCGGCGAGGCGCAGGCGCCGCATCGCCTCATCGGGGAGCGCGAGCACATCGGTGTCGCCGAGTGTCACCCGTCCCCCTTCGATCTTGCCGGGTGGTTTGATCAGGCGCATGAGCGCCATCGCGATCGTCGTCTTGCCGGAGCCGGATTCCCCCACGAAGCCGAGGCGCTCGCGCGGCGCGAGATCGAAGCTGACGCCGTCCACCGCACGCACCGCGCCGCGCGGCGTGTGGTAATACACGCGCAGCTCCTCCACATGTAGGGTGTCGGCCCGTCGTCCGGTCGCGGGAAGCGATTCTGCCGTCACGCGGACCTCCTCAAGCGTGGATTGGCGATCTCGTCCAGGCCGATGGTGAGCAGGAGCAGGCCGACGAAGAGGACGACGAGCAGGACGATCGGCGGTACCCACCACCACCACATGCCGCGCAGGATGGCATTGAACCGGATGGACCAATAGATCGTCATGCCGAGCGTTGGCTGGTTCTGGGGACCGAGGCCGAGCGCCTCGAGCCCGATGGAGAAGAGGATCGCGCCCGACACCGCGCCGACGAAACTGGCGGCGAGGAACGGGAAGAGGTTCGGCAGCAACTCCCGGACGATGATCTCCGGCGTATTCATGCCGGAGCGTCGCGCCACCTGGACATAGGCGCGCTCGCGCATCGTCAACACCTGCGAGCGGATGATCCGGGTCGGGTGCCGCCAGGCGAGGGACGCGATCACGAGCGCCATGATGTTCACACTGATAAAGGTCTTGATGGAGGCGGCGATCGTGATCAGGATGAGCAGGCCGGGGATGGTGAGCAGGGTGTCCACCGCGAGCCGGACGATCGTGTCGACCACGCCGCCGAGATAGCCGGCCAGGAAACCGAGCACGATCCCGATCCCCAGGCCGATGGCACCCGCGAGGAAACCGACGCGCAAGGTGTCCGGCAGGCCGGCGACCATCGCGGCGAGCAGGTCGCGCCCCTGATCGTCCGTCCCGAGGGGATACGCCCTGGAGGGCGAGAGGGCCGGCAGCGCGCTCAAGGGGGCGGCCATGTCGGTGTCGATGAAGAGAGGCCCAACCCAACTGATCAGCAGGAGCGATAGGATCATCGCCGCGCCGATGATCACCTGCGGATTGCGCCGACAGTAGGCGACGATCGCCTCCGCCGGTGTCCGGTCCCGGGCGGGCGGGCGCTCCGAGAAGGGGACGCTCGGCGTCTCGCCGATATCGATAGGCAGCTCGGCCATCTCAAGCCCTCCGATACGAGATCCGCGGATCGAGGAGCGGGTAGATGAGGTCCATGATCAACGTGGCGAGCGCGATGGTGAGCACCGTCATGTAGACGATGCCGTAGACGACGAAGTAATCCAGTCCGGTGATCGCGTTATACAGCAGCGATCCCATGCCCGGAAGCCCGAAGATCACCTCCACGATGACGAGCCCGGAGATGACCGTGCCCAGGTTGATCGCGAAGTTCGTCAACTGCGGCAACACCGCATTGCGGACAGCATAGGAGAAGAAAATGCGCCGATCCTTGAGTCCCTTCGCCTCGGCGAAGTTGATGTAGTCTTCCCCCTTCGTCGTGATCATCATCCCACGCATCCCGATCATCCAGAAACCCACGGACGATATGACGATGGATAGGCCGGGTAACAGCAAGTGCCGTAGCACGTCGAGCGCGAACGAGAGGCTGAGGTCGGGGATCGCACCGATAGAATATCCACCGGAGAGGGGAAATATCGGAACGACGATCCCGAGCAGGTAGATGAGGGTTAGCCCGAGCAGGTAATAGGGAATCGCCGCGAGCGCCATCGCGGGTGCGGTCAGGTAGCGGAAGACTTTCGGCGCGCGCGGCCAGGTCACGAGCGCGCCCAGCAGCGTACCGAGGACGAACGCGATGACCGATGAGACAGCTAACAAGCCAACCGTCCAGGGGAGTGCTCTGCGGATCAGTCCGACCACCGTATTGGGGTAGTTCGCGATCGAGTAACCGAAATCCAGCTTCGCGGCGTGTTGGAGATAGAGCCCATACTGGATGTAGAGCGGCTTGTCCAGCCCGAATTGCTTATTGTAGGAGCGCACCATCTCTTCGATGCCGTCCTGCATGGGGCCTCCCTGCGATGCCGCGCTCACCAGCCGCTCGCGCACGGGGTTGCCGGGTGCGAGCCGCGGCAGGATGAAGTTGATCGTCGCCGCAGCCCAGACGACCAAGAAGAATTGCGCGACCCGCCGGATAACGTAGCCTACTTCCATGTACGTGCTCTTTCATGTTGCCTGTGTCGCCGATGAGGAGCCCTATCGAGAAGTGTACGCTCGACTTTGGTCCTTCGCGATCCGGCAGGCGGTGTACGGATTGGTTGGTGTACCACCGGCACGCGCTTGTCGCTGTGCGCCGGTGGGGTTGCTGCATATCAACTCGCACACCCGACAGGCAGCAACTCCTGTCGCCAGGTGTTCTCCCGGGCTACGCGCAATCGGGCGTCGCATGGGAGGGCCAAAGTCGAGCGAAGGCACTCGTTGCGGCACGAGGCGTTAGGCGGGCTTGAGCGTGTTGATGAAGAGCCCCGCTGCTCCACGGTGCCACGAGGCCGGTGTCGTATAGGAGTCCTGCTCGTTCGGCCACCCCTTCCAGTAGGCGGTGTTGACCGGGCAGATCTGATACCACTGTACATTCGGGATGGTCGGCAGATTCGGGATCCATATCTCCATCGCCTTGTGCCACAGGTCCATGAACTGCGGCGTGCCGCTGGAGATAGTGGCCATCTGATCCATGATTTTGTCATAGTCCGCGTTCTTCCAGCGATACGGATAGAGCGCGGCCTCGCCAATCGGCTTCACGTAGCGACTATGGTATTGCCGCATGCTCAGGTAGGGATCGCGCACCGAGGCGGATTGCCCGTCAACGAAGACTTCTACGTCGCCAGTCTGTTCGAGTGTGCTTGCGTTCGTCGGGAACTTGAACGACGCATCGAAGCCCGCCTGCTTGAACTGCTGCGCGATGACCGGGACGAAGGTCTCGAAGAAGCCAGGGGCATTGATGATGACGAAGGAGAAGCGCTGGCCGTCCTTCGTCCAGATGCCGTCCGAACCCTTCGCGTACCCCTTCCTCTGCATGATCTCAGCCGTCTTCTTCGGGTCATAGGCATCAATCGGGTACTGCTGCAGGATGTCCTGCACCGCGTCGAAGTACGGCTTCATCACCGGGTAGGCCGGTAGCGGCAACACGGTGGATTCGCCAGAACCCTGGAAGCCGACGTCGATGATCTGCTTGCGGTTGATGGCGTGGTTGAGCGCCCAGCGGATCTCGGGGTCGTCGTACGGCGGCTTCCCGCAGTTGATCTTGATGCAGTTCGTCCACCCGTCGATCGCGCCGTACGGTGGCTTATTGTCCTTGGTGAAAACTTCCAACTTCGGATTGCGGGAAAGCGCGATCTTCGTGTCCGCCGGTTGGATGTTGTGTGTGCAGTCCACCTCCCCAGCAGCAAGCAGTTGTGTCAGTTTCGGACTCTCGAAGAGCGGAAGGACGATGATGCGCTTCATGGCGGGCAGCGGATGCCACCCGCTCTTCGCGCCCCACCAGTCGTCGCGGCGATCCCAGATTTTCTGCGTCGGTGACGAGAAGACGAGCTTCCACGGGCCGGTGACGACGGGCCAGCCCTTCGCGAGATCATAATTGCTGAACTTCTTGAGATCCGGTTGTCCCTTGAAGATGTGTTCCGGCACGATCGGGAAGCCTTGGTCCTGCACCCATTGGAAATACTGAAGCATGAAGTTCGGGTTCGGCGCGGTGAGCGTGAACTTCACATTCAGCGGATCGAGGGCGACGATCTCCTTGACGGCGTTCTTGATGTCGAAGGAGAAGTTGAGGTCCGGCGTGTTTTCCCGCAGCATGTTGATCGTAAAGACCACGTCGCTACTGGTAAACGGCTGGCCGTCGCTCCATGTGATGTCGGGCCGCAGTTTGACCGTCAGTTCGGTGTAGTCGGAATTGAAGGCGTAGCTCTCCGCCTGATAGGGGATCTCGCCTTTGCTCCCGACCAGCCCCGGCGGGGCGCTCACCTGCTCATTCCAGACCGAGTCATAGTAATAGAGGGGCTCGAAGGCAAACTGCCAGCCGGTACGCTGCGCGACGTTCGCCAGGAAGGGATTCTGGACCTCGACGTCGTTCATCTGATTGACCGAGTCGGAAACGCTCATGATTAATGTTTCGTTGCGGGGAACCTGCGGGATGCCCGTTGCCGCCACAGGGGATGCTTGTCCCCCTGCGGCAGGTGGGTTGGCCGTCGCTTGGCCGGTTGTGGCCGACGTGGCACCGGCCGGTGCCGGTGTCTTGGTCGGGAGGATCACTTCCTGGCTGTTGCCACCCGTGCACGCCGCCAGGAGGCTCACCGCAACGGTGGCGCTCGCGGCCTCCAGGAACTTACGCCGGGACATACGCTGCATCGTCATGGCGTGCAACCCTCCCTGATGCTCACAGGCCACAATACACAAATCTCACGCGGGGTCCGCAAGCGCCGCGCGGCAGTACCCGACCGCATAGGCCATGGCGATCTCGTTCTTCCGCTCGCCGAACACCTTCGGCAGATGCTCCGGTGCGATCGCGCCGCAGTATCCGAGCTCGCGGAGGAGCGCGATGGCCGTGTCCGGACGCACCTCGCCATCGCCGGGGAAGACCTCATCCACCCGACCATCGGCGTGGATGACGACATCGCGCACATGGACCATGAAGGTCCGATCAATGAAGCGGGCGAGCACGTCGCGCACATCATCGCCGCGCATCGCCATGCAGCCGAAGCAGAAGATCATGCCGTTTTCCGGGGTCGGCACGGCGTCGAAGAGCGAGTCGTACTCGCGCGCCCCCCAGAGCCCCTTCGGTGGCGGCCAGGGAGAATGGGTCGCCAGTTTCGTCCCGACCTGCCGGGCGTGCTCGGAGGCGCGCGCATAGAAATCGCAATTGCGCGCGAACTGATCGGCGATCTCTTCCGGCGACACCGCGCCATCCAGCGGCGGGTGCAGGGTGACGCAGGGGATGCCCGCCTCACCGGCTGCGTCGAGATGATGGGCGAAGACCGCGAAATGTGCCCTGCCAATCGGCGTCGCGTCCGCCCATTCGCGCACCGGCTCCTTCACCGGCTCGAGGCCGACGATCTCGATCCCCGCTTCGTCGAATGGCCGACGGTACGACCGCAACTCCGCGCCCATCGGCCACCCTCGCTCGACAGCGCTGGCGATAGATTTCGCCGATTCCTGGACAGCGGTGATGCCGAGTTGGCGACAATAATCGATGCGTACGGCGGGATCATCGGAAACCATGTGGGTGCGCAGGCAGATTTTCACCGCATCCCTCCTGCCTGCTGCGATACCGCGAGGCGTTGCAGCGGCAGGCGCACCGCGCGTCCTTCGCTGATCGATCGATAGGCCGCCTCGACCAGTTCCAGGGAGGCGCGCGCATCCTCGCCGTGGGTGAGCGGCTGCGTACCGGTGAGCACGCAATCGAGCAGGTGCTCGATCGCCCCGGCCATCCCTTCGGCGGGCGACTGTGGCGCGCCAACAGCGGGCCGCGTCTGGACTTCGAAGACACCGGGGCCGATATCGCCCGCGATCTTGTCCGAGGTGACCGTGATCCGATCGTGCTCGTCCATCCTGATGGAGCCGTCACGACCGTAAATCTCGATCGGCATGACATCCCATCCCGCGCCCAGATGTGGGTGCTTGAGGACGTACGAGACGGCCACTTCGCCGATACAACCGTTCGCGAACTTGAGCAGCACGAGGCCGCTGTCTTCGGTCCGGCGCTGGGGGTCGATCAGGTCACTCGTCGAGGCGATGGCTTGGACCTCGGTCGCCTCGCCGATCAGCCAGCGCAACATATCGAGCGCGTGGATGCCGATGCCGGAGATGACACCGTCGTGCTTCCAATAGCCCTTCAGGCGCGCGGGGTCCATGTGCTGCCAGGCGTACGTGATATCTTGCAGGTATGCGCCGCGCACGAGGATCGGATCGCCGACATAACCGCCATCCAGCAATTCCTTCAGCTTGCGGTGGCGGTGCTGATACCGTTTCGTCTGATCAACCATAAGGAGCACATTGTTCTCGCGACAGGCGGTGATCATCGCGTCCGCCTCGTCGAGCGTGTTGGCGATCGGCTTCTCGACGAAGACGTGCTTCCCGGCGCGCGCGGCCTGGATGGCGACCGGCGCGTGGAGCTCGTGCGGCAGGCAGAGGTCGGCGATCTGCACGGCGGGATCGGCCAGCGCCTCCGCTGTCGCGGTGTACCAGCGCCGCGCCCCCCACTTCGTGGCGGCGGCCTGCGCCAGTTCGGGCCGCACATCGACCGCCGCCGCCAGCCGGGCACGCGGATTCGTCGCATAGGCGGCGAAGTGGCCGCCCGACACGCCGCCGCAGCCGAAGACGGCCACACCACAGGGCTCTGCCATCCGCCCCTCCCCTCTCAGCGCCAACAAGATCGACTCAAATGAAAACGGTTCCACGACTATAGCACGGTCGTCGCTCGCCTGTCAAGCCAAATGTCTGACAAGGGTGCAGGCAAGAGTTGTCCGGGTCAGGCCACGCGGCGCTGGTAGGTGCGTTGTGGGGCTGGGCGAAGGGCGATGGCCTCGTGCCAGCGGCCGCTCTTGAGCCAGGTGCGGACGACGGCCACGGCCCGCGCACCCGCCAGCGACCAGATCATGCCGGCCTGCTTGAGGCGCGCGGTGATGATTTGTTTGCAGCCGCCCTCCATCGTGCCACTCCCAATAGGGAGACCACGCGCGCGGTACTCGGCGTAGCACATGCGGTGTTGATGGTTGGTGTAGTAGTCAACGCCTCCGCAACGGCTGCGCCACGGGACTGGTGGCGGCGCAGTGCCGCGAGCACCTTGACGACGTTCCCGGCCCACAGTTCCGCGAGGCGGCGTTTGGCTCAGCGTGTGGCCAGTGGGGTGCCCTCCCCGTAGACGGCGTGCGCCGCCTGCCAGACGTAGCACACCTCGCCACATGATGCGGGGTCTTGCCGACATTCGATGATCCATGAGTGTCACCCACGGCAATTCGCGCTACGCTTGCTGGTTGTGCCGTTGTCGCGCCAGCTTGGAGTAGCCAGTGGAGCTTCCTACGTTCCTGCCTTATCGCGAGGGCCTGCGCCTTGACGACTACACGGCGACGGCGGAGCGGATTACGCTCCGGGTCGCCGCCACCAGTGGGACGGCCCGCTGCCCGGCGTGCCAGTCGGTCTCCGCGCGGAGCCATAGCCGCTACGTGCGCACGGTCGCCGATGTGTCGTGGGGCGGCGTGCCCGTGACCCTCCGGGTCCTGGTGCGCCGCTGCTTCTGCGGGGACGCGGGCTGCCCGCGACGCATCTTCGCCGAGCGGCTCCCGCGCCTCGTCGAGCGCTATGCGCGACGGACCTCCGCCCTCCGCGCGACGCTCCAGCGCATCGGGCTCGCGCTGGGCGGGGCGGCGGGTGTCCGGCTCGCCGCCGCCCTGGGCCTGCCCGTGGGGCGCACCGCGCTGCTCACCCTCGTCCGCGCGGCCCCGTCGCCCGCAGCAGCGCCGCCCCGGGTCGTGGGCATCGACGAATGGGCCTGGCGCCGGGGCCACCGGTTCGGGACGATCCTCGTCGACTTGGAGCGCCACCGGGTGCTCGATCTGCTGGCGGATCGCGCGGCGGACAGCACCGCCGCGTGGCTGCGCCAGCGCCCGAGCGTCATCGCGGTCGTCCGCGATCGCCGCGGGCTGTACGCCGACGCCGCCAGCCGCGGTGCGCCGGGGGCGACCCCGATCGCCGACCGCTGGCACCTGGTCCACAACCTGACCGAGTGCCTGGAGGAGTTCCTGCTGCACCGACGGGCGACGCTGCGGGCGGCGGCCGTGGCTGGCGAGGCGCCTGCGGTCACGAGCGACACCGCCCCCGGGCCGCTCACCCCCGGTCGGTCGCGCAACGCCAAGGAGCGGGCCGAGGAGCTGAGCCGACAGCGCCACGCGCGCCTCGTCGAGCAATACGCGGCGATCCGGCGCCTGCACGACGCCGGGGCCGACGTGGCCGACAGCGCCCGGCGCGTCGGCGTCAGCCGCCGGACGGTCTATCGGTACCGCGCCCTGCCCGAGGCGCCCGAGCCGCAGCGTCCGCACCGCCCGGCGCGGCAGCGGCTGTTGACGCCGTACGAGCCCTATCTGCTCCAGCGCTGGCAGGAGGGTTGCCACAACGGGATGCGGCGCTACCGCGAGCTCCGCGAGCGGGGCTACGCGCACGGTGCCTCGAACGTCATGCGCTTCGTCGCCCAGCTGCGGCGCGACGAGGCCGCCGGCCGGCCGACGGCGGCAACCCGGCGCGCGCGGGCGGTGCCGACGCCGACCGCGCGGCATGTTGCCGGGCTCTTCCTCCGCCGCCCGGCCGACCTCAATCCCGAGCAACGGGCGTATCTGGCGCGCATACAGCAGATCGATGCGACCCTGGCGACGGCCTACCGGCTGACGCAAGACTTCGCGGCGATGGCGCGTGAGCGCCAGGGCGAGCGGCTCGTTGCCTGGCTCTCCGAGGTGGACGCTTGTGGGGTCTCCGCGCTGCAGCGTTTCGCCAAAGGGGTCCACGCTGACCTGGCGGCGGTGCGGGCGGGGCTGACCGAGGAATGGAGTAACGGCCCGACCGAGGGCTTCGTCCACAAGCGCAAGCTGCTCAAACGCCAGGGCTACGGGCGCGCCGGCTTCGATCTGCTGCGGCAGCGGATGACCGCCGCCTGACGCACGATCATCGAATGGCGGCAAGACCCCGCATCATGTGGCGAGGTCTGAGACGTAGTGGGTCGCATGGTACCAGTCGACGATCTGGGTCGCCTCAGCGAAGTGTTCCGCCGCGAGATCCCAGATCCAGTGCGCGCCGTCCGCCACCACGACCACCTCCTGTGCCGCCAGCACCCCGCGCCGCGCCGCCTCGCACCATAGGCGTTGCCCGAAGCTGGCCGCATCCGTGATATCCCCGACGTAGGACACCTCCTGTGCGTAGACCTCCTCCTGGCCCGGGCGGGTGGTTGAGGGGCGTGTGGCGGCCGATAGACGCATCCAATCTTGTACTCGCGCCAGCCCGCCTCGGTGTGGACCATCACCCCATTCATTGAGAGACACAAGCGCGGCGGCCTGGCGATGGCGGTGGGCAGGGTGCCATCCTCCCAGGCAGCGGCCATGGTCTGCTGCTCGGTGGCCTGGAGCTGTTGCCCAAGAGCCTCGGTCGCCGCGCGGGCCAGATTCGGGCAGACGTGGACGAGGGTGAGCCGTTCGAGCAGGGTACTGGCGGCCTCAAAAGAATCGGCGGTCGCCCCCAGCAAGGCCAGCAGTTCATCGAGCCCCGCACTGGTGCTGCCCGCACGGTAGCCCAATTGGCGATCCAGGGGTGCGTGCCCCTGGTGGCAGTGCGGACAGGAGTAGTACGCCCGCGTGAGGACAATCGGCCCAAGCAGGGTCGTCACCTGCGCGCGTCGCTGGTGCCTCGCCATCACCGGGTGGCCGCAGATACACGGGCGGGGGGGGGGCGGGCTCCGGCACGACCTTCGTCGCGGCCAGCAGTTCGCACACCCCCGTCAGCAGCGCATTGCCCAGCCCTTGCGCCGCCACCAGCGCTTGCTGCTCCAGTTCTGCCAGGGTTCGCGGGGCGGCGGTGGCCCAAGTGCCCAGCGCCTCGGTCGCGGTTGTCATGCGCGCGAGCATCGTCGCGAGAAAGGGCGGCGGCAGTGCCGGCGCTGTGTGGGCTTGACTCCGCTGTGTGAGTGCTGGCGAATGTTATGGCAATGCTCTCCCGTGCTCAGGCGGCCACTGGTTCCGCCAGGAGACGGGCAAAGGGCGAGCGCGGTGGCTTATGGCGTGGCATGTCGGCGAACCATTCACCCAGCCGCAGGAAGTTGAGTCCGGTGGCGGTGAGGATGTGGCCGAGGTGGACCTTCGGCTGGCCCCGATAGCGCGTGCGGCGCAGGCGGCAGCGGCGGATGCCGCGGGCGAGCGTGCCCTCGATGCCTGCGCGGAGGGCATACGTCTCACCGAAAGCCTCGGTCGTCTCGCGCTGGCGGGCGGCTTGCAAGGCCTCGAACTGGACGCGCGGGCGGAGGCACAGCGTGCGACGGGGCGACCGACCTTGGGCGCGGCAGCATGTAGGGCGGCTCGGGCACGGCCCGCAATCGCTGCTCGAGAACTTCACCCAGATGCGGTCTCGGCCCGCCGGGTCGGGGCGTTGTCGCCAGCTGATGCTCGTCCGCCCCGCCGGGCAGATCGCCCGCTCGCCCTCCCAGTCGAGGTGGAAGTCCCTCAGCGCGAAGCCGTTCTGCGCGCGGGCCTGCCACTGGTCGTCGGGCCGCGCCGGCCCGCGCAACTCGACCCCATGGTCGTCGCGGCTGGCGACGATATTGGGCGCGTCGAGATAGCCGGAGTCCACGAACTGGACCGTCGGCAGCAGGTCGCGCCCGTGGAGCGCCTGGTGAATTGCCGGGAGCGCCGCCGCGTCGACGACCGGTGCGGTCGTCGTCTCCACGTGGGTGATGAGCCGGGGCGCGTCGTCGTCGCACGCCTCGGTGAGGTGGATCTTGTACCCCACCCACGATGTGGTGGACTTGCGGGCGTAATGCGCGTCCTCGTCGTATGGTGAGCCGATGAAGGTGGACGCCGACGGGATGTCGTCGGATGAGCGCCAGCGGACCGCGCCCTCGGCCAGGCGGAACTGCTGCGCCCAGACGCGTCGGAGCGTCTCCACCGCCGGGAGTTCGCGTAGCCATGCGGGCGCCTCGGGGCCATACACGGCAGCGAGCACCGCGTGGCCGTCGCCTCCGACCAGGACGGCGAACGCCTCCCGCGCCGCCTGGCCCTTGGGCCGATCGGCATCCTCCAGGCGTCGGCCATCGCGCTCGCCCCACGCGGGCCGACACGTGTTCCGCAGCCAATCTGGCGCAGCCACGGCCAGACTGTTGAGCGCGTGGCGCAGCGTCTCGCCGACGACTTCCACGCGGTTGAGGGCACGGACAGCGGCGAGTACGTGCGTCGAGTCGGTCCGTTGTTGCCCGCGCGCCTTGAGCAGCCGCCGCTCGCGGCACCACGCGAGCAGCGATTCGAAGAGCAGCCACTCCGCCTCGCCCGCAGCCAAGCGACCGCGAAACGCGCACAAGACCGCGGCGTCGAAGCCCGCGTCGTCCAACGCCAGCCGCAGGACATATTTCCAGTCGAGCCGGGCACGCACGGCGTCGGCGGCTTGGCGATCGGACCGCCCCTCCGCGAATTGGAGGATCGTCGCGAGCGCGAGCCGCCACGGCGCCAGCGCGGGCTGCCCGCGCCGCCGGAAGAGCGCCGTGAACGTGTTGTCGGCGAACAGTTCACCCAACTCGTCCGCCGCGTGGAGGTAGGCATGGCCCTTCGGAAAGGCGGCGCGCGCGATCCTGGCGGTCTCGGCGGGGATGGGCGGGAGCGGCAGGGGGCGGAGCATCACGATCCTCCTGGCGGCGAGGCCACAACGACGACGCGGCTATCCTATCAGGGTCCCCTGGCGACGCCCACCCCACACCAGAAGCCTCCATAACATTCGCCAGCACTTACCGCTGTGTGGCTCTTCCGCGAATTCGATACCGCTGGCGAATTGCCGCTGAGCGCGGCTACAGCAAGTCCGTCATCAGTGTGGCGAAGGGCGAGCGCCGGGTCTTGGCGCGCGGGCAATCCGAAAACCACTCGCCGAGGCGCAGGAAGTTCAACCCGGCGGCGAAGAGGACATGGCCGAGATGCGTCTTCGCCTGGCCGACGTAGCGCGTACGCCGCAGCTGGCACACCCGGAGCCCGCGCGAGAGCGTGCCCTCGATGCCCGCTCGCCGCCTGTACGCCGCCGCGAACGCCGGGGTGGCCTCCCGCTGGCGGGCCGCCTGCAGGGCGTGGAAGTCCTCCCGCGTCCGGATGGTGATCGTCCGGCGCGGGTAGCGCTTCGCCGAGCGCGTACAGCGCTCGCGGCTGGGGCAGGGGCGGCAATCGCGCCCGGAGAACTTGATCTTGATGACGCGATGCTTCTGCGCATCGACCGCCGGGGTCCAGCTGATGCTCGTGCGCCCCTCCGGGCAGTGGGCGCACTCCCGCTCCCAGTCGATCTGGAAGTCGGCGGTGGTGAAGCCGGTGCCCTCGCGCGCCTGCCAGTGGTAGTCGCCGCAGGTGGGCCCGAGGAGTTCGACCCCGTAGTCGGTCCGACTGGTGACCAGGAGCTGCGCATCGAGGAACCCCGTGTCCACGAGATGGACCTGCGGCAGCAACGCGCGTTCCTGGAGCGCAGCATGGATGGCCGGGGTGGCCGCCCCATCGGCGGCGGGCGCGGCGGCGGTGGCGACGTTGGTGACCAGGTGCGGGGTGTCGTCGTCACACGTCTCGGTCACGTGGACCGTGTACCCGACCCACTGGGTGGTCCGCTTGCGCGCGTAACGGGCGTCGCCAGCGTAGGGCGAACTGACAAACGTGGCCGAGGTCGGGGTGTCCTCGGTGGCCCGCCAGCGGATCGCCGCCTCCTCACGGGTGAAGTTCTGGAGCCAGATCCGCCGCAGGGTGGCCACCGCCGGGACCTCGCGGAGCCACGCCGGGGTCGCAGGGGCGTTGATCGCCGTGAGCAGCGCGTAGCCATCCGCCCCGATGGTCAGCGCGAGGGCCTCGCGCGCCGCCTGTTTCGTCGGCAGGCGGTCATCTTCCGCGCGGCGCGCATAGCGGTCCGCCCACGTTGGCCGGGCGTGCTCGCGGAGCCAGTCGGGGGCCACCACGGCCAGGCTGTTGAGCGCATGGCGCAGCGCTTCGCCGACGAGCTCGAGGCGGTTGAGGGCACGCACGGCGGCGAGGACATGGGTCGAGTCGGTCCGCTGCCGGCCGCCGGCCTTGAGCAGCCCACGCTCGCGGCACAGGGCGAGCAAGGTGTCCAATAGGAGGGTCTCCTGCTCGCCAGCCAGCAGCCGGGCGCGGAACGCGCACAGCACCGAGGCGTCGAAGCCGGGGTCGTCCAACTCCAGGCTCAGGAGGTATTTCCAGTCGATGCCCGCCCGCACGGCATCCGCCGCCTGCTTATCGGACAGCCCCTCGGCGAATTGCACGATGGTGACAAGCGCCAGCTGCGCGGGGGCGAGGGCTGCGCGGCCACGCGCGGAGAACAAGGCGGCGAAGGCGCGATCCTCGAAGATGGCCCCCAGCTCGTCGCGGAGGGCGAGGTAGCGATTCCCCTTCGGGAAGGCGGCATGCGCCACGCGGGCGGTATCGTCCGGGATAAGGTAGGCGGCGAGCGGATGCAGCGACATCACGAACCTCCTCACAGGTGCCGAGTGGGACGGTCACCGAGCGACTCTGACCCGCCGAGCATACCGCAATCCCCTCGCCGACACCGCCATCGCTACGCCACAACGCCGCTCAGCGGCAATTCGCCAGCGGTATCGAATTCGCGGAAGAGCCACATAGACGGGGCAGGGCCAGTGGTACGCTCCATCGGGGCCGCCTTCGGGGTGCGGGTGGCTGGTCGGGGTGACAACCCCAGCCACCCGCACAGCACCGAAGGCGGCCCCTCCCCCCACCGGACAACTCCTGCTTGCACCCGTCTGACAGTCTGACAAAATGGTTGGTACGCCGGGGTCGCCTGTTGGCTTCTATCGGGCGACCGCTGGGGGAGCCGCACAGCTTCGATACGATTGTTCTGTCCGACCGGGCGCGGCAAGCACGTCGCCCCGGTAGTCGGTGCCGACGAGCTAGAACGCGCTTGCTGAGGTGGTACCTCGCACAGGCGGATACCGCAGCCTGCGAGACGCGCATAATCGCGATACAGGCGCGTGAGCGGGCGGTTACCAGCGCCCATGCGCCGCGATGATTCCCCCGATCGCGAGCCGCCGATGCTGGCCCTACAGGGGGAGGGCTCCCATCACGAGACCGGGCGGCGAGGTTACGCGGCGACGATCATTCCCCTATGCGGGCGAGGGCGGGAGCGACCGTGTCGGCGAGCGGGCGGTTGGCGATCGTATTAGGCAGGAGGAGGTCGACGGGGGGCTCCACGAGCCCCCCGATCCGCGCGAGTAAGCGCCGCGCACCGAGCCGACCGATCGCATAGGCGGGCTGTCCCGCCGTGATCAACGCCGGCGAATAGGGATCGAGGGCGGCGATGTCGTAGAAGGTGGCCACACCGATGTCGTCGGGTACGCGTACCCCGGCTTCTTGTAACGCATGCAGGGCTCCGACGGCGAGGCGGCTATTGCCGATGCAGATCGCCTCCGGGCGCACCGCCCGCAGGAGTTCGGCCATGAGGGCATAGCCAGTCTCCGGGCGCGTCTGCCCGAGTTTGACCAGCGCCGGGTCGACCGGCACCCCCGCGCGCGCCATGCTTGTCCTGTACCCCTCCAGGCACTCGCGCGCGGGGGAGATCGTCGTCATGGCTCCCAGGAAGGCGATGCGCCGATGTCCGCGCGCGAGCAGCTGCGCGGTCAGCGCGGCGGCACCGCTGCGGCTATCCGTGCGGATGCTGTCCGCCGCCAGCGCGTCGAGTTTCCGATGCACCTGCACGATCGGCATCTGGTGCCGCTGCACCCGCTGGAGCTGCACGGCGCTCGCGGCGGTGGGGACCACCACGATGCCCTCGACGCGCCGACTCAGGAGGACATCCAGGTAGCGCGCCTCCTTCGCCACGTCGTCATCGGTGTTGCCGAAGAAGACGCTGTAGCCGTGCGCCTCCCCTTCATCCTCCACGCCGCGGGCGATGGTCGTCCAGAAGGCATTGGCGATCGTCGGGAGCAAGAGCCCCAGGGTGCCGGTCTGGCGCGAGCGGAGGCTGCCGGCCACCTGATCGGGGATGTACTGCAATTCCGCGATCGCGGCCTGGACCCGCAGGCGTGTGGCCGGGCGCACCGCATCGTGGCCGTTGACCACGCGCGAGACCGTGACCAGCGACACGCCGGCGCGTTCGGCCACCTCCCGCATCGTCGCCGCCATCACCCGCCCTCAGGCCAGCCGCTCATGCCTGTTCATAGCACCAGAGCGCGCGGCATGCCGCTTTGGCGCGATCGGGACCGCGATACGCCCCGTCGACCGCCTGCAGTACTGCGTGGCAGCGGGCGTGGAGCGGGGGCACTCACTGGGGCCATCGCCCCTTTGCGTCCGGGGGCGAGCGCTGCCGGTGGCCCGGCTCGGTGCCGCGCGGCGTGCATCCTGCGGACAGGATGCACCCTTCAGCGTAGTCAGGATAGTTCTCGCGTCTGGCCGTCGTCAAGATCGTATCACACCGTCGCCGAACCATCGCGGATCCTGGTCCGCCGCAGCCACGCACGACGACCATAGAGAGGCGACGCCCATGAGCATGAGACCATCACAATCCGGGGGATGACGCGGCGGACGCGCTGATGGCGTACAATGCCCGGCCATGAGCGCACCGGGGACGGCCGTGAGGATCTTACCAACTGCGCGTGGTGCTGCGTGGCGTCAGCCCGCTGGTCTGGCGTCGCACGCTCGTGCGCAGCGACACGACGCTCGCGGAGTTGCACCGCGTTCTCCAACTGGTGATGGGCTGGGAGGGTGGCCATCTGCATCGCGTCCGGATCCACGGGCGAGATCACGGTAGCAGCACCCTCGGCGGCACCGACGCCGACAACCCGCACGCCTGCACCCTGGCGGACTTCCGCCTGCACCCCCGCGAGCGCGTCGCCTCTATCTATGATCTTGGTGCCTGGTGGCAGCACGACATCCGGCTGGAGCAGGTGCTGCCGCTCGACCCGGTCAGTGCGTACCCCGTCTGCACCGGCGGCAAGCATGCCTGCCCGCCTGACGAGTGCGGCGGCCCCGGCGACTACCGGGCGCGGCTGCGCGAGCGAATCTCCCGCGCCGCCTGGGACGATCTCGGGCTGATCGCCGAGGCCGTCCGCCGCTTCCTCGAACATGGCGATCGCGGCATGCCCGACGAGCGGGAGCACCTCGCAGCGGCCCTGGCGCGGGCCAAAGCACGCGACCGGCTGGACCCGGATCGGTTCGACCGGCGCGCCGTCAATGCCGCGCGGGCGCGCCTCGGCTAGCGCGACGAGTTCATAGGGGCGTCAGGAGGGCATATGCAGTTCAGCGTCCAGGTTGTCGCTGTTGACGCCGCTGGCGCGGAGCGCATCCGCGAGGTCGCCGTGATCGGGCGCGATACGCGCCAGCTCGAGACCCTCGGCCTCAGCCTGGCCGAGGGCAAAGCGATCCTGCGCAGCCTCCAGACCCTCGTCGTCGAGCAGCAGGTGGCCGATCATCTGGAGCGCGAGCGGCGATGTCCGGCCTGTGGGAAGGCACGCCGCCGCAAAGGCACGCATCCCCTCCACTTCCGCACCGCCTTTGGCACCCAAACGCTGACCAGCCCACGGCTGCACCACTGCCCCTGCCAAGGGCATCAGCAGCGGACCTTCAGCCCGCTCGCGGCGCGATTGCCCGAGCGCACCAGCCCCGAGCTGACGTACCTGGCGACGAAGTGGGCGTCGTTGGCCTCCTATGGCCTGACGACCAAGCTCCTACGCGATGTGCTGCCGCTCGACGAGGGGGTGCAGCCCGAGATGGTACGGCGACAGGTGCAGCGGGTGGCCGCGCGTATTGACGGCGAGGTGGCGTGCCTGCGGTGCGGTTCCCAGGCGGTGCGGAAGGCTGGTCTCGACCGGAAAGGTGCCCATGCCTACCGGTGCTGGGACTGCCGCCGGTGCTTCACCGCCCGGAGCACGACGCCGTTCGCCGACTACCGCTTCCTGCCCGCGATCATCGCGCTCGCGGTGCGCTGGTATTGGCGGTACCGGCTGAGCTGTAATCGTCAAGGGGATCGTGGTTCTGACGACCTTTTGGTGATTTGACCTGAGACGCCTGTTCAAGTGGGGAGTCATGGCCAGCAAACGGCCGACATTCGCGTCGCGAACATCGCAACGAGCCGTTTCCGAGGCTGCCTTCCCTATTCTCAGACCGGCTTCACCAAAAGGTCGTCAGAACCACGATTAGACTATCACTCACAGGTCATCTCCGACGGCCAGGAGTCGCTCTGCAACGCCGTGCGGACGGCGCTGCCGGGGGTGCCCCATCAGTTGTGCCAGTTCCACTATCTGCGGGAGGCGGCCAAAGCGATCTTCGAGGCTGACCGGCACGCCAAGGTGCTGCTCAAGAAAGCGGTGCGCGGGGTGCGACCGATTGAGCGCGCCCTCGAGGGGCGCGACGACGAGGCGGCGCGGGCGGCGCGGGGGTACTGCCTCGCCGTGCGGAGCGCCCTCACCGACGATGGTCGCCCGCCGCTGTGCGCCTCCGGGCTCCGCCTGCACGAGCGGCTGACCGCGATCCGGGCCTCCCTCGACCGGGTGGCCGAAAAGGGGGGCTCCCGCAAGAACCCGACCGCCTCCGGCAGCTCCTCGCGCGCGGCCTCGCCGCGACCGCCGACCACTGGCCGACCATCCGCACCGCCTACGCCTGGGTCCACCGGGCGGCGCACCTGCTCGCGAATCGCGCCGGGCAGCCGGGCGCGACGGTCCGCGCCGACTACCGAGCGCTACTGGGCGCGATGACCGCCCAGCGGGGCATGCTCGGGGCGCTCGCACCGGCCGTTGACCGGTTCCACCGGGTCACCGCCAGCTACGCGCCCGGTCTCTTCCACTGCTACGATGTGCCGCTCCTGCCGCCCACCAACAACGCCCTGGAGCAGTGTTTCGGGGCGGTCCGCTATCACGAGCGCCGCGCGACCGGGCGCAGAGGGGCGTCGCCGGGGCTGGTGGTGCGCGGGGCTGTCCGGGTCATCGCGGCGGTGGCGGCCCGCAGCCAGCTGCTCGACGAAATAGCGCTCCGACCGACCGACCTGGTCGCCTGGCGCACCCTCCGGAGCCAACTCCAGGGCCGCCAGGCGGCCCGCTGCGCCCAACGCCGCTTCCGCCAGGCCCCGGACGCCTACCTCACCGCCCTCGAAGACCTCCTATGCAGGGCAAGTTTGCCGCCCTAGGTTTTTCCTCTACGTCGGCAATCTCGGCTGGGACAGGCGGTCTTCCAGGGCCTGGAGATAGGCCGCCGGGTCCTTGCGGAAGCGCAGTTGCGCGCAGCGGGCGTCCTGGCGATAGGCGAGCTGGTCGCGCAACTCGTGCCAGGCGGTCAGATCCGTCAACTGTAGCTCCTCGGCGGCGAAGCGCTGCTCGCGGGTGGCGAGCGCGGCGACGACGCGCACGGCACCGCGCACCACCATGCCCGGCACCACTCCTCTTCGCCCGGTGGCCCGCCGCTCGTGATAGCGCACCGCGCCGAAGCACTGCTCCAGGGCGTTGTTCGTGCGCGGCAGGTCGAGCACATTGTAGCAGTGGAAGAGGCCGTCGGCATAGCTGGCGGTGACTTTCTGGAAGTGGGCCACCGCGCTGCGGTATTGTCAGGTAAAGTCGGGCAGAGTGTCGCCCCCGTGCTGGAGGGCGTGGTGAGTCCTGGGAGCCGCACTTCTCAGACCATCGCCGGGGTGCCGGTGACCGCCCGCCAG
>JAABUU010002890.1_pt1 | contig 23256 bp, 17 predicted proteins | sample 5559301 | NCBI WGS metagenome assembly JAABUU01 (sample SAMN10711884, study PRJNA513360) | rock metagenome | isolation source: Antarctica rocks | place: Antarctica: Victoria Land, Richard Nunatak white | reverse complement strand
CAGGTCGACCGGATCGTGGAGGCACGCCCGGCGGCGTGCGGGCAGTGCGGGGCGGCGCTGACGGGGGACGATGCCCACCCGGCGCGGCACCAGGTGGCCGAGGTGCCGCGCGTGGCACCGGAGGTGACGGAGTACCGGCAACACACCCTGACCTGCGGGTGCTGCGGGGCGCGGACGACCGCGCCGTGACCCCAGGACATGCCGCGTGGGGGCTTTGGGCCGCGGGCGCAGGCGACGGTGGCCTACCTGACGGGGCGGCAGGGCCTCAGCCAGCGCGATGCCCAGGAACTACTCGGGGCGCTGTTCCACCTGGATCTGAGCGTGGGCAGCAGCGCGGCGCTGGAGCGGCAGGTCAGCGCGGCCGTCGCGGAGCCGGTGGCCCAGGCACACGCCTTCGTGCAGGCGCAGCCCGTCGCCAACGTCGATGAGACCGGCTGGACGGAAGGGACGCAGCGCCGCTGGCTGTGGGTGGCCGTGACGACGCTGGTCAGCATGTTCCTGGTGCGGGCCACGCGCGGGAGCCAGGGGGCCAAGGACCTGCTGGGGCCGACCTACCAGGGCGTGGTCTGGTCTGACCGCTGGTCGGGCTATACCTGGATTGATGTCACCCAGCGTCAACTGTGCTGGGCGCATCTCCTGCGCGACTTTGCCGCGTTCGTGGAGCGGGGCGGGGCGTCGGCCCGCCTGGGGCGCGCGTTGCTCACGGCGGCCGAGGAGATGTTCGGCTTGTGGTACCGCGTGCGCGACGGCACCCTGAGTCGGGCGGCGTTCCAGCGGGAGATGCGCCCGCTGCAGGCGCGGATCGGTCGCCTCTTGCGCATGGGGGCGCGCCGCCAGCACGCCAAAACGCGCCATACCTGCGCCAACATCCTCAAGGTGGAGGCCGCGTTGTGGACCTTTGTGCAGGTGGAGGGCGTCGAGCCGACCAACAACGCCGCCGAACGGGCGCTGCGCCGTGCGGTGCTATGGCACCGCAGCTTCGGCACGCAGAGCGCGGAGGGCAGCATCTTCGTGGCGCGCCTGTTGACGGTGGTCACCATGCTGCGCCAGCAGGAGCGCGACGTGCTCGACTATCTGACCGACGCGTGCACGGCCCACCACACCGGCGCGGCGCCACCCTCCCTGCGGCCCCAGGATCAACCGACGACGCTCACCGTGCCCCTGCCAGTCGCCGCGTAGCGTCACGCACCCTCTGAGCGATTACAATAAATCTATCCATGGGGAGTCATCACTAAACCAACCCTTCGCTACATATAACGCGCACCGTTCCGTCCTCTTGGCTCTTGCTTTGGGGGTCGAGCCAATCACGCATGTTGTGCTGATGGTAGGTAGCCGTCAGGCTCTTAAAGAGCGCATCCTCCGTCAGCCCATGCTTGCGCATATGGTTTAATTCGCGTTTAACCGCCGACGTGATCGGCCCGCGGAACGCCTGTTCCAGGATATTGATCTGTGCCCGCTTGTCATCCTCGTCCGCAACGCCGAAGATTGCACGCAGTTCCCTGAGCGCGTAGCGTTGCCCGTGGGAGAGGGAGAGGGTGTGTTCCCGCTCGGACTTGCGGTGCTTGACTTCCTCCGTAAAGCGACGCTTCACGCGCATCACGGCCGCGTTGTGTCCGTCCGGCAGTGACGCCGTCGGAGCGTCGGTCCCGCACTTGACCGCGCCGAGCACGCGGGGCACATCGCGGGACATGATATCGCCGTTGGCGTCCACCAAAAACAACTGCTGATAGCGGCCCGCCTGGCAGAAGACATACGTCAATCGCTGCGCGGACGGCGTGGCCGTGCGGATGCCGTCGCGCAGGGCGGCGATACGCTCGTACTCCTCGGGCTGTTCTTTCTTGATTTGCCGCATGATCTCCTCGGCCTCGGAGAGGTCCAGGGTGTCGTCCTCGTCGTCCTCGAACAGGCTCAGTTGTGTCGGCTGCTGCTCGTAAATAGCGTAGAAAGCGGTGTCGTTCAGTTGCTCGGAACGGTCGAGGATGGCCGCGTCCTCACCGATGGTGTCGTGTATCTCCTGGATGCGGTTGTGCAGTTTTTGCTTGAGGCCCAGGTTCTTCTCGATGCCCATTTCAGGCAGGAAGTTGAAGCCGTAGATGCGCAAGTGATCGCTGCCGATGCGGTCGATGCGCCCAAACCGCTGGATCAGGCGCACGGGGTTCCAGTGCAAGTCGTAGTTGATGATGACGTCGCAGTCCTGGAGGTTTAGTCCCTCGGAGAGTACATCGGTGGCGATGAGGGTATCGATCTCGGGGCCGGGGTTCAGGAACTCGCTATTGGCTTTGGGCGCGAAGCGGGCGACGATCCGCGCCTTGTCCTTGTTCGAGCTGTAGATGACATCTACGTCGTCGCGTCGGCCGCCGGGGTTCAGCGCCTCGTGCAGGTAGCGGGCAGTATCGGCATACTGCGTGAAGATCAGGCGCTTGCCACCCTGCAGGGGTGGCAGCTCCAGACGCGCGCGCAGCGTCTGGAGCTTGGCGTCCCGGTCGGGCGTAATCGGCTCGACCAGGTCCAGTATCTTCTCGAGCAGCGCGACGTCATGGCCGATGTCCCGCTTGAGGCGGGGTACGTCGAATCCCTTGATGTCGTAATGCCCGGCCACGCCCCGCAGCGCGTCCATGAGGTCGGTCAGGTCGCTCTGCTCTTCTATGTCCGACTCATAGAGGATGGACTGCGCTCGTTCGCCCGCCGGCACGATGCCCTGGTCCAGGGCAACAAGGAACGTCTCGTGCACGCGGAGCAGCCGACGCACCGTCTGGGCGAAGGCGTACACGCTCGACTCGAATCGCTTGAACAGCATGACACGGATGAGGCCGCGCAGGTTGAGTCCGGCGCGCTGGAGCGTCGCGTACGGCTCCTGGCGCTGCACCTCGGGGCGCACGTAGTTCCACAAACCATAGCGGGCGTAGCACAGCTGGCCCGGCCGCGGCTTGCCGTCCTTGCGCGCGATCGTCTTTTCGGACTTACCCAGGTAGGCGCGCAACTCCTGATAAAGGCCCTGGTAGGTGTCCTCGATGCTGTATTCGATGGTCTCCAACTCACGTTGTGGGAAGAACTGGTGCTTGCCGCCGACCTCGACGTACGCTTGCTTACGCCCGTCGAGGTAGGCGCGGAACGCGGTCGGGTCGACCGGCTGGTTGGTCTCGGCGTCGAAGCCGTACCAGCGCAGAATATGGTTGCGCGTGCGCCGGATCAGGATGTTAGAAAGCAAGTCGGGCAGACCGCGCTTGCCCTGATCGACCATCTTGAAATACTCGCGCAGGTTCGGCGGATCGACGGGTAGATCGGTCACGTCGTCCTGGTGAAAGAGCTTGATCTGATGGTAGATATCCCAGGCGCTCTTGTTGCGGGGCGTCGCTGTCAGAAAGCAGACGCGCTTGCCCGACGCGGCCAGGTAGTCGTGCAGCATGCGGTATCGCTGCGTGTCGTTATTACGAAAGTTATGACTCTCATCTACGAGCACGAAATCACGGTCGCGATACTTGATGTCGGAGAGCAGGAAGTTGAGGTCCATACCCTCGCCCTCCGTCAGGTGGCCCGTGGATAGGACGCGGGCATTTAGCTGGTAGACCTCGTTGTACCGCTCCCACATGTCCACAAGGGGGGCGGGGCAGACGACGAGGGGACGGGCGCGCTCCGTGCGCTCGAAGTGCTTGACGATGGCCGCGCCAATGTAGGACTTGCCGAGGCCAACGACATCGGCCACGAACGCGCCGTTGTAGTCGCGGATGATCTGCACGGCCTGGCGGACGGCGACTTTCTGGAAGTCGGCCAGCCGTTCGGTGATGTCGTCGTCCCAGAGCAGGCCCACGTCGTCGTCGGTCTCCAGACGGTCCCTGACGAGCGCATAGAGCGTCTTCATGTAGATGTCATAGGGACGCACCTGCGCGCCAGCCCATGACCGCTGCATCTCCTGCATCAGAGCCTCGTCGAAGTCCTGAGATTCATCCCATAGGCCGTCGAACCAGCGCGTCAGTTCGGTGTGGTTGTCGTTGCCGTGAACGACGATGTTCAGTTCCGTGTTGTGCGCGATGCCGGCGAGGCTGAGGTTGGATGAGCCGACGATCGCGATACCCTTCTCCGGGCGCTCCAGCGACTTGCCCGTGGCGTCGTAGATGGGGCCGTAATCGAAGATGTACGCCTTGGCGTGCAAACGACCGCGCGTGTACACGCGCACCTTGAGCCGTTTCTCCTCAATCATGCGGACGAGCGCCTTAACCAACGTTTCGGCTTCCTCGGTCTGGTCCATCCGCTCGACGATGACGCGGACATGCGCGGCCGCCTCGGCGGTGATGCGGACCACTTCCGTTCTCTTGGGGTACACCTGCGCCTCGATCTCCTCCTCGGCCAGGTCGAGCCGCTTGTAGCCCTCGACCATCTGCTCGATGGTTTTGTGATCGCTGGTATTGCCGATGAGCAGGCGCAACTCACCGAGGCCGTCGAGACGATTCGCGATGCTCTCAAAGCCCGAGAGAAAGAAGTAGCCCACGGCGAAGTGGGCGGCCTGGGATGAGTCGAGGGTGCCCCGGATGTGATCGAGTAACTTCTCGTTGCGATTGTCTACGATGTCGTGCGTCGGCATTAGTCGTCTCCGCCGTTTGTCTCGTCGGTCAGCGTGATCCCGTGACGCGTGTAGAGCCGCGCGATATGGGCATCGAGTTCCCGCTCCAGCGCCACGGCGCCGCCCGCCGCGGGCAACGCGGCCCCATAGCGCGCCAGTTCCGCCAATAGCGCGTCCACCAGCTCGACTACGTCCCCTTGCTCCTTTTCTGTCGCCGGAGCGATGGGCAAGGGCTTCCAATCCTCGGGATAGATATTGATTTTACTCTTCCGACGCTTATTGACGAATCCCCGGGCAACCGCGGAATTCATAATGGCGACGATATATTTGGGGTGGAATGAGCGGGCCAGCTTCTCCAGATCCTCGCGTAGGATGTGCGGTGTTTCGCCGGGCTTGAGTTCGTCGCTGTACTTCGCCGTCTTCTGAATTGATTTATTCCTGACGCCGTGTAGATAGTGCCAGGGAACAACGGATGACGCGGAATGATTATGCAAGAGATGCCGCGTATCATACACGACGCGTAATATCTCGCCACCGATGTCCATCGTAATAAATTTTTCCGGTACGGCGTACAACTCGGGGAAGGTGGGGCGACGAAACCACGCGGGCGCACGCTCAGTTCCCCATTCGAGGTACTGAATGCGGCGCGGCAGCCACTTGGCGATGTCGCGCCCTTGTATAAATGGCTTGGGGTGACGGCCGTCCTTGACCGATGAGATCAAATCGTCAGTGACAAACGCCCCCTTGTGCCCACGTTCATCCGCGTGAATAACCATCCCCTTGCTGATGTAGCACACCATACCCAGCGTTATGGCCGCCTGCCGCCCTGGCCGCTCTCCATCGGGCCGAAACAGCGCCAGGCCAAAGGTCGCCTGTGGCGCGCTTGGCAACACCCGTTTGTGTGCGTCGAAATCGTCGGGGTTATCACCTTTACGCCGGACGCGCACGGGCTCGTCGGCGACGGCTGGCGCGCGCTTCGTATAGTTCAGGATAGTATTGTTCACGCCCGCCTGGAAAAGTGGTATATCCGTGCAAAAGTCTAGCCGGTCGATACGCGTCTCTTGTAAGAAGAACTGGTGCGATTTGAGGGCATACTTCGCCGCGTTGTATGCGTCGGGGATGATGAAGGCCATGTGGCCGCCATGGCGAAGTAATTGAAAAGCGCGCTCTAGGAAGGGTATGTAGAGGTCCCATTTTTCGTAGAGCGTCTGATAGATGTTGCTCTTTGACACGATCAGACGATAATCTCTCCACGTCGCGATGGCATTTTGGCGAGATTGATAGTCCTGGATGTGCTTAAACTGTGCATCGGCGCGGACATACGGGGGATTAGCCAGGATAATATCGAAGCCCCCATCGATGAACACTTCGAGGAATTCGATGAGCCAATCGAAGCCCGTCATCGCCGTCACGCCTTTGCGCGGAAGTTCTTTCAGTTCCGCCTTGAGCCGCCCGATCTCCGCGCGCAACTCCTTCTTCCGGTCGGCATGCGCGTCCAGATAGTCCCTCTTGGCCTCGAGATAGCGGTCAACGTAACGGAGCAATTGATCATCACCGAAGCCTAATTGCACACCCTTGGGAGGCAGCATGCCGACGAATTGCAGTTGCTCGTCCTCCCGCTGCGGCGCGAAGCCGCCTCCGAGGATGCTGCTGAAGTCATAGCCTGCGGGATTGGGCGCGGTCAAGCTGTCCCCTCGTTCGATCTTAAAGTCGAGGTTGGGGAGCGGGAGCGGGCTGCTCTCATCGTGATCGACGGCGAGCGAGAGCCATAGGCGCAGCCGCGCGATGTTCACCGCGAAGGGATCGATATCAACGCCGTAGACGTTGTTCTGGATGACCTCCAACTTGCGTTCGTATACAGTGATGGCATCCACTTTGGTGCGGGCGAACAGGCTCGCGCGTAACTCCAGCAACTCTTGCAGGAGACCCAGAACGTACGCCCCGCTGCCGCAGGCGGGGTCGCATATCTTGATGCGGCGTAGCGCCTCCAACACGGCCTCGGGATTCTTTAGTCCTTCCGGGTCGTGCTCGTCCACGAAGCGGGCGATAGCCTCCGCCGTCTCCTGCTGGAGAGACGAGCCGAGATACCCTTTGATCGCTTCGCGCCCCATAAAAGCGACAACGGGCTTGGGAGTATAGTAGCTACCCGACTCGTGCCGTCCCGTGACCAGCTTCTCAAAGACCTTGCCCAGCATCTCAGGATCGACGGCCACTTCGACGTCGAGGGGTGTGCTTTCTGTCACTGTAAAATTATAGTGGTCGAAGAGGTCGCGCAGGACGGCGGCGATGGCCTCGTCGGGCACGACGATGGCGGGATCTCGACTGTCGCCGTCCTCCTCGAACAGGCCTCCATTGAGGTACGGCGTCTCACCGATAAGGTGTTGGTACTGAGGATCTGACCCGCCGGGGCGGTTCAGGCCAGAGAAGAACAGCCGTTTCAGGCGCGTCTCGTAGAAGTTATCCGCGGGCGACACTGTCGCATGCGCCTGCCACAGCTTCTCCAGGTAATTAGGGTCCCCGCCGAAGCGTAACCAGCCCTTCTTTTCAATGAAGGCAATAAACATGAGCCGGTTGAACAGGCGTTGCGTGAACAGACGCTTGCGATCGGTGTCGTCGATACCATCGATCAGCCCTTCAACACGGGTAAACACCGAATTGTACTCATCAAAAAACTTGCCGGTAACTTTCTCGACATCGAACGCCTCGTCATGTTTGCGCTGGATGGCAAGCGGAGAGATGCCGAGGAGGTCGCCGCCGATCGAGCCGAGATTAAGCATAGATAGGCGCTCGGCTGCGGTGCGCAAGCGCTCCTGGGGGCCGGCCGCGATACGGCGGTAGAGGCGACGATTCGCGTTTTGACCGTCCAGTTTGATGTTGACGAAGTGCCAATGGGTCTGATCTCGGTTCGAGAATACGAAGAGGGTGTAGGGATGATTGTGGAGGAGCTGCGTGATAACCTCACGTTCCACGCCAAGCGACAGGCTGGCCGACGCTAAATGACAATAGATGACATGGAAATCATCTTGGGCGCCGCCGGAGGCGAACAAGATGGGGTCTTCCGCGAGAGGATCTTTTGCACTGCTAGGCCAGCTAGTGCACGACAGGGAATCGCTGCCACGACCGTAATTGAGTTCCGTCCAAAAAAGATCCTTGAGCGGCTTCAGGTTATGCCCCGGCTGTCCCAGTCTTTTCAGCAACTCTTGGACTACTTCCCGTACGTCAGTGACGACCATGCCCTATTTCCCCTCGCCTACCTGCCCAATCTGAGCAGGTAATGCAATGCCCTTTTGCTCCAACGCCTCGACAACAAGGTCGTGAAAGGCGCCAGAAACAGACATGGCTCTTTTCTCGGCGTATCGCCTAATGGCATCGTAAACACGGGGCTCAACCTCGACACGCTTTCTCAACCTCTTCACGGTCCAGTTACCTCCATGTCCCCTTGTTGCCATCATTTTGGGTCCACATCATGGACCACTGTGGCGTTATAGTACTACGGATTGATTGCATGACGCAAATGCGAGACATCGCAATGTGGGTAGCGGCGCCTAAAGAATATGCGGCGCACTATCTGCTCTTTGGACCAAGCAGTCGTGGAGACATGGTTATACAAAGGTGTACGATGGCGATTCGACGTGGTTTGTGTGGCCCGCTAGCTCACGGGGGCGTGTGTAGTGTTGAGAGGAAGACCCCAGCCCGCGTCTGTCTCATTTCTCAAAACGTCGGTGGCGCGATAGCTTCTCGCTCGACTCGATCCTCTTTGATCCGCATGCGCCGTCGCCGAGACCGTTCGCGCGCCGCGACACGATCCGCCTCTGCCCGTTCCTCATCGCGCTCGGCACGACAATCACGGCAGTAGCGCGGTGTGCGACCGACGTAATGGTGGTACTCCTGGCGAGCGCCACAGCGCTCGCACGTATACGCTGTCGTGTGCAGGAGCAACCGCCTGCCCGGCGCATCCCTGATGGCCGCAACGTCATCGCGCACCGGGCATCGACCTTCCTCGACTTTTGCTATGTTGCGCAGCGTTCGGCACTTTCGACCGTCATGCGCGCGTCGTCATGCAAGCGATCGCGGATACTGCACAGAGCGGGGGCTTACCCTTCTAGCCAGAGTCCATAGGCGAGGAGATGAGTGGATGCTGTTCGTTGGCGACGTACACGGAAAATGGGGCCCACTGGAGAGCAAACTGCGACGCCTGGGGGTGCGCGGCGAAACGATCATCCAGGTGGGCGATTTCGGCGTTGGCTTCGGCGGCCCGGCGGGCCGACTGGAAGAGCGCACTGCCCTGGCGTGGCTCGATACGTTCCTCGCCGGCGCCGAGAATACCCTCCTCGCCATCCGCGGCAACCACGACGATCCGGCTTATTTTCGGAGCGGCAACGAGCATACGGGAGACTATAGTCGCATTCGTCTCGTGCCGGACTATACGGTGGAGATGGTGGACGGCCGCAAGATGCTGTTCGTTGGGGGCGCGCTGTCGATCGATCGACGCGAACGACGTGTTGGCTGCAGCTACTGGACGGATGAGGGTTTCCGGCTCGACGCACAGGCGCTGACGGCGGCGGATCTCACGGGCTTATGGGCCGTTGTCACGCACAGCGCACCCCCTTTCGTCCATCCCGTCGCGTCGTCCGGGGGCAGCCCCCTCGTCCGGTCATTCGCGCAGCGTGATCCGACGCTCCTCAAGGAAGTGAATGACGAAAGGGACGACCTGCGGCGTCTGTATGATCTCGTCGTGGCGCGGTCGCGCCCCGCCGCCTGGCTCTATGGTCATTTCCACGGCCATGCCACGGACGACATTGATGGAACGCGTTTCGTTCTTCTCGACGAGCTCGAGGTGCGGTCTGCATGAACCCGCTATCAGGTCATTGCCAATCATCGTTATCATTGGAGGCGGTGATAACAGAGAACACTCCGCAAACCCAGTTTGGTGGGGGGAATAGGTAGATGGGGTAGGCACATGAGAGGAGGGAGGAGACGTGAACGTCTCCTCCCTCCTCTCATGTGGATCATCTGACGACCCTGCCGACAAGGCATGGCTATCATTGCCACGAGGACAGCGGGGCGTGGCCGTGCCTCTCGATCAATGGCCGGGCATCGTGGGGGACATTGTTGCTTGACAGGCGAGTGTGGGGAACGCACGCAGCCATGCATGTGGCGTCCAAGTGTGGCCCAGGGCACTTCAACGATTTGACAAAGGAAAACGACCCTGTGGACAAAAATCATGGCAGGTGGGTTACCGTTGATAGGATACAGCGGTCAGTGTCCTATCGATGGATCGGATGGGAATTAAGGCGCGACAACTGAAAGGGGAGTGAGGTGGCCCTGGCCGTGCTCACGCAGGCACGGCCAGGGCCACCTCATTTATCAGGGCTAACCTCGCGCAGGAAAAGCGGGTGATAGTGCAGTGTCGCCCTCCACGTCGCCTCGACGGAGAAGGTCAGCATGGTGTCCCCGCCCGGCGCGGGGCGCGCGTCGTAGACCTGCCCCGATGCCTGGGGGAGCAGGCGGGCGTCGGTACCGGCCGGCGCGGCGATCGTCCCGTCTTGGAGGGCCTGCTCGGTCGCGGCCAGCCCCGCGTCCCCTGCGGCGCATCCTCCTCCGATCGGGACGGACACCGGGCTTGTGAAGGCGGGCGGGGGCGGCGTGACGCCGTCGGGCTCCGGCAGCGGTGTCGGCGGCGGGGCCACCGCCATCTCAGGGGCCAACTGGCAGGTCGTCGACACGCCGCTTGTCGTCGGCGGCGAGCCTGCGGGGAAGCGCACCGCGAAGTCGAGGCGCTGGCTCACGGCGAAGGCTATGGGGATGCCCATTGTCATCACCGTCGTCTGATGATGCGCGGCGAGATAGGATGGGATGTCGCACACGGCGTCCGCGTGCGGTCCACTCGCACCCGCGCCCGCGCTATCGCCGTTGGTCCACACGACATCGATGGCGCTCGGGAAGCCGGCGCGGTCGTGCGTGACCGGACGGATCTCGGCCGGGTACGCCGGGTCGTGCGCATACGTCCCCGAAATGGGGTCGGTCGGCGCGCCGCAGCCGATGTCATTGATGCCGTAGGACTCGGAGGTCACCGTGATGGGGAACAGGTTCGCCTGCGCCCCGTTGCCGAGGTCGGTGAGCGTCAGGTGCACTCCGTTTGGGCGCTCGGAGAATGCGGGGAGGAGGTGAAGTGGGCGGCCCACCGGCCATACGAAATCGGAGGGGTGCGGGTTATGGCTGGCGGTCGTTGGCACGAGCGTGTCGCTCCCCGACGCGCTATCACCTTTAGCATCGAAGATCCAGGCATAGGGCTGCGGCGTCGGCGCTGCATCCAGGGCGAGCGCGCCGCGCGCGGGCGTAGGCGTCGCGGTCGGGGGCAGTGGCGTCGCGGTGTCCGTCGGCGGGACCGGCGTGGCCGTCGGTGGCACCGGCGTGGCCGTCGCGGTCGGCGTCGGTGTATCGGCCGGTGCGCCCGCTCCCGTGTCGAGATAGCTCTGCTGGTCCAGGCTCTGTATGGCGGGGATCGGGTTGCCGTTGTCGTCCTTGATCTTGAAAGACGCGGTCACGTGCGCATCGTAGCGCGCCGTCTCCGTCATCGGCACGAGGTTCGGCGCGACGTTGTACCAGGGCTGATCGCCGGGCACGTCCACGTCGACGGCCGTGGGATCCTCGCCGCGCGGGACGCCAGTCGTGTAGTTGATGTGGAGGTGGTAGGTGAGCGTGGTGTTCTCGCCGACCGCGCTCTGGGGCACCTGGTCCCAGTAGATGCACGTCTTGGTCGTGTCCCGGTTGCACTTGGCATGGTCCGGGCTGTGGTCGAGCACCGCATGCCCGGGGTTGGCGTAGAACGTCAGGCCCTGGCCGTCGCCGAAGTTCACGCCGACGGTGTTCTTGCCGTCGCTGACTGGCCCGAAGAACCCGTTGTCCACGCTGTACCTACCCACCTTGAGCAGATAGGTTGGGTTGTTCGGGTCGGCGGGGTTGTCCTGGTGCACCGTCACCGGCTCGTGCACCTCGGCTAGATACGAGTACTGCTGGTCGCTCACCATACCCGGCGGCAGGATCCGCGGTTCTACCATCACCCATCCTTGTGTCTGCGTGATGTGGTCCAGCTTCTTGTCTGCGCCGATATAGCTCTGGTCGTAGGTGAGGTTCGACCGGCCCACCCCAGCCGGCGGCAGCGTGATGCGATTGTCTCCCCCTCCTCCGCCTAGCCCGCCCTGCGCGCCGCCCGATTGGTCGATGTTCTGAAAGACGTTCTGGTCGGTAACGTCGGAATCCAGCATGGCGTTGGCCATTTTGCTCTGGCCCTGCTGGGGAGACGGATCACCCTGGAAGTAGTACGTGGTCTCGATGGCTAGCTGATCCGGCAACGCCTTAAGATCGTAGGCGTTATTGACGGTATCCTGCGGGGTGCCGTCGATGCCTTGCACGTCGACCGCATCGCGCACGAAGCTGTTGAACTGCGGTAAGGACTGGCCCGGCGACGGGGGCGGCAAAACCTCCATGTTGACCAGGTAGTTCACGACCGTGCCATCAGCGAAGGCAACGGCGACTTCCAGTTCGTACGAGCCCGGGATCGTGGGCGCGGCCCACGTCCCCTCGAAGTAGTAGCGGTCGGACTTCGTGCCTGTTACGGGTTGCTTGTTCGTCGGATCGGCGTAGCACGGATCGGTGTCGATCGTCCAGACACCGCCCCTTGTGGGGCCGGGAGGGATCTCGTGGTACCCGTTGTCGAGAATTTTGTGATCTATCACATGGGGCGTCCCAAGGTCTTGGGTCTTGGGGATGGCATAGGCCGCCAGGTGGATCTGCGCCGTAGCAGTAGGCGTAACTACATTCTCCTGCACGAAGTAATCCACCGTGTCGGGGGCCTGGTAGTCCGGCGAGGCCAGGTGCGGACTGCCACACGAGCTTGCACCAGCCCGCAGCGGCCCGAGCACTCGCGCCGCCAGACTAACCCCTAATGGTACGACGCCGACGAGCAGCGCGACCACCATCAGCGGCGCGAGCAACCGCTTCATTAGTTAGCCTGCCATCGATAGAGGCCACCCGTTGCGCCCGCCGTGAAGACGACGCGTGCGCGGTGGTCTTCCCACAGGCGCGTCACCAGGTAAGTGCCCTCGGTCCTGAAGTCGAGCGAGCCGAAGTATTGCGGCCCTCGCTTGTCGGTATCGGCGACCGATTGCCACATCTGACCGTCCCGCATCCTGTATAAACCAGCGACCGGGCCGGCCTTGAGAGGTTCAAAGGCTGCGATCCAGCCCGCCGCGTCGCGCACGCTCTCACTAAACCCGCCTGTCGGTGGGGCCGGATAGCGCAACTGCCAATGAACACCGCCGTCGGTGCTCGCGTAGATCCCTTTGGCGGCCGTCACGTATAGGGTCGTGCCCACGAAGGTCAAGCTGGACGAGGTGCCGCTGACCACAAGGTTGAGCGGGGAGCGGACGGCCCAGTGTGCCCCGCTATCAGTTGTGCGGTAGAGCGCGCCCGCCCGATCGAGCTCGTAGAGCGTGTTCGGACGTCGCGGGTCGAGCACCAACTCGCATGGCCGGGTCGTCTGGTTGCTCTGCGGCTGCGTCACATATGTCCACGTGCGCCCTCCGTCCGCGCTGCTCACCACACCCAGCCCACTTAAAGCGGCGTAGAGGTGCTGGCTGTTGCGGGGGTCGACGACGACGGCATATGCCTGCGTCGGAATCGCGCCGCTATATTGATACGCCGCGCGCAGCGCCGGCGTGTTGACGATGTTGGCCTGGCTCAGGCTGGTTTGCCAAGTCTGGCCGCCATCTGTCGACCGTACGACCATCGGCCCACCCAGCGGGAACGCGCACCGTCCGCCCGAGTGCCCGCCGGTGTCCGTGCAACCCGCAGCGTAGATGACATTCGGGTGATGCGGGTCGACCGTGATGGCCGCGGGCGTGAAGTCAATCGGCCACGCGGTATGGTCCGTCCACGGCGCGACGCCGGACTTGGGGAAGGCGTGGGGGTCGGTGGTGCTCAAGCGCTGCGACCACGTCGCGCCATGGTCGCGCGAAACCATCCACACGCTGCCCAGGGCATAGACGGGGCTATTGGCGTAGGCGGAGGTGTTGGGCACCGCGTAGTTGCCGCCGGCGTAGAGGGTGCCGTCCGGCGCCGTTGTCAGCGCGCTCACGAGGACGTGCGGCGCCACGGCCTGGCCGCCATCCAGCGCCGGGAACCGGGCGGGCAGTGCTCGCGTCGAGCCGTGCGCGCGCGGGACGCTCCCCGCGAAGGCGCAGGCCAGCGTCAGCGTCGTCAGGACCAGGTGCCGTTTGAGCGAGAACATAGATCCTTCTCCTTCGTGAGACGTGTCCAGGTTAGCCTTACTTGCCCTCCATAGTACCGCGCCATCATCTTCGTCGCGCATCCTGGGGGACATCGGTGAACGGGAGCGTGTATTTTCCAAGGTTGGCCGTCTTGAAACGCCCAAAGGCAGGCCGTTTGGAAGGACTGGTAAAGGGGAGCGACTGCATGCGGCGATACGTCGCGTGCGGGGCTGCCGTCACACCTTGTCCTGTCGCGTATCGCGCACTGTCAAACACCAATAGCCGAAATACACGGACACGGTGCCGCGTATCCGGCCGGGGCTAGCCGCCCGGCCGCCGAGGAGGCAGGCTGTCAGTACTCGAAAGGAGGGGTGGTCGCCGTGAATGTTTAGGGGGCCTGCGGGCCCTGCAATGCATTGGCAGACGTACAACGAGAGAGACAAGTGAGCCGGCCGTGGATAGCAGCCACGGCCGGCTCTTAGTGCATAAGGGAGACTAACACCACATGCACCACTACGATAGCACACCTCAGGTGGGGGGTCAACAGGTTATTCGCCTGCGCCGCTCGATGCTCCCGCTCGACCCGGCCTACGAGCCCGCGCCGTACGGTGCGGGCGACCCGCCCGAGCAGTTCTTCGACGCGACCCTAGCGCACGATGCCCTCGTGCGGCGTGAGCGCGCAGAGCTGGCCGCGGCGCTCCTCGCGCCGCACGACGCGGCGGGCCTCGCCGGGCTCGCGCGACATGTGGCCGCCGTTGCGGCGGGCGAGGAAACAGCCGGCACGGCGGAGGCGTGCGGCGCAGGCGCGAACGCGCTCACGGCCCTCGCCCTGTGGCTCGGTCGGTCGAGCGCGGCGGGGTGCGACGCGACCGGCGTCGTTAGCGTCCTCAGGGTGCGCGATCGAGCCACGGACGAGTGGGCGGCGTCGCTCGCCTCGTTCCTCACCGGCGACGACCCCGCTCTCTAGCCGCAGAGAACTGCCGCCTGGCCCGTTTGGGGCGGCGCCGGGATCGGATACTATCCGATCCCGGCGCCGCCCCGGCATCCTCCACATGCCAGCGCGACCAACGGTTCGCCGAACAACGTGACCATGCGGGGCAGCGTCCGATGCCGCCCCATACCCCATCGGTCTGACGCCGATCCGGGGGACATTCCCTAACCAATCGACACGACCTATCATCGCCCGTGCGAACGGCACGGGCGTCGGAGGAAACAAACATGCGCAACTACGAGAGGCAGACCCGGTACGCGGTCAACATTATCAGCGCCGAGGATACCGTCGCCGTCGAGCTCGGCCCGGACGGAGTGGTGGTCGAGGTGGCCGCCTGCCTCGTCCGCGTCGTGCCCTCGCCCGTCAGGTCCGTCCCCGTGTTCGTGATGCGCGTCGCGAACGACGGCCAGCCGCTGGCCGCGGCCACCGAGAAACTGTCGCGCGATTACGGCATCCCCGCGCATCTCGTCGTAGGGTATCTGTGCTAGCTTAACCCGCCCCATTGTACGGCGAGGTTCACCACGTCGCTGTACAGCGCATACTGCGCATTGCTCCGACCTTGATCGCGCGATCGAGGTCGGGGCCTTCCTCGGAGGCCATGCGTTCGTCAACGGGGCTGATAGTTCCGCCTCCCGACGAACGCACGGCCTCTACCGTCGTAGCGGACGACGTGTCGTTGGGGCGATTACGGAGTACATGAGTATATCGAGGATTGCCGCGATGTCTAAGCAATACACCGTGCGCCGACTCAAGATCGGCCGCACTGATCAGATGGACGCTTTGGCCCGCGCCGCCGGCGACCTCTACTCGCGCATCGTCGTCTCATACTGGCGCGTTGTGCGGCACAAGGACTTGTGGTTGAAGCCCAAGCACCTCATGCGCTGGCACAACAGCGACGCGCTGCACGCTCACTCGTCCGACGCCTGCGTACAGTCATTCTTCGCCGCCGTGGGCGCGTGGTGGGCGCGCGGCCGACCCCGGCACCCATCTGCCGCGTCGGCGCAAGCGGTCCTACAGAAATAGCCCGTAGAGATCAAGCGCTTGGCCTTGGGATATGAGGGCTTCATGCGCTTCAGCGGCTTTAGTTTGGTGCTTGCCGATCGCGCAGGAGGATATGACGTACCATGAGCTACCGCACGGTAGAGATTAAGTGGATGCCAGACACGGCGTCGGGCTGGGCGACGTACACGGCGGCGCGCGTGGAGGCGGCACGGTTGTGGGGTGACCTCGCGGCGCGCCACCGCCGCATCCGATGCATGAATTGGCGGTGGCCGTCCAAGGCCCGTTTTCAGAAGTGGGCCAAGGGGCGCTATCCCGGCCTGTCGGCACAATCGGTGCAGCAGATCGTCGGGGAGTTCGTCGAGGCGGTGAACGCAACGCGCCAATTGCGGAAGGGAGGCCACGACGAGGCCCGCTACCCATGGAAGCGCCCGCGCTATCGCGATGTGCTGTACACCAACCAAAGCGTCCGGATCAAGAGCAACCGGCTGGTGTTGCCCAATGGTAAGAGCGGGCACCTGCGCGTCCCGTTGCCCGATGGTCGCCCGCTGCCGGGGCGCCTGATGGAGGTGCGCCTGTGCATCGGGCGCGTGCTGCTGGTGTGCGAGGTGCCCGACGAGCCGCGCCGCCAACAGACGGTGGTCGGGATTGACCTGGGCGTGAACACTCTTATCGCCGCCACTGACGGCACGAAAGCCGTGCTGGTGAGCGGGCGCGAGGCCAAGGCAACGGTCCAGTGGCGCAACAAGCGGCTGGCCGAAGCCTCTGCCCGGCAGTCCAAGATGAAAAAAGGCTCTCGTCGGTGGCGTTGCCTGCAACGCCGCAAGCGCAAGATGCTCGACAAGGCGCGTCGCCGCATGAACGACCTCGTCCATAAAGCGACGCGCCTGGTGGCCGACGCCTTCCCCGGCGCGACGTGCTACGTCGGGGAGCCGTTCAACGACGCGGCCCAGAAGATGCGCCCCTGGCAGGCGCAGCAGGTAAGTCAGGTCGCGCACCGTGCAGCCACGGGCCAGCTCGACTACAAGACGAGCGGCACCACCCAGGTGGACGAGGCGTACAGCAGCCAGACGTGTCCCCGGTGCGGGGCGCGGAACAAGTGCCGGCGCACATATGAGTGCGCCACCTGCGGGCTGATCGCCCCCCGGGACGCGGTCGGGGGGGTGAACATCCGGTGCATCGGCCAGCATGGGGCCATGCGGAGCGGACAAGCCATGCCGACGGAGGTGGTGTACGTGCGCCCCGTCAACGTATCTCGCCGCCAGGCGAGTAGTTTGGTCGGACACACCAGAACTAGCTCGGCCTAGCCGAGAAGCCCATGCCGTTCAGGCGTGGGATTGTCACGAGCGCCAGGTTCGCTACGCGGTTAGCATCGTCGGCGTCGAAGACACCGTACCCGTCGAGCCCAGTCTGGGCGCGAGCCTTGTCGAGGCTCCGACATGCCTCGTCCGCGTCGTGCCATCGCCCGTCAGGTCCATCCCCGTGTTCGAGATGCGCGTCGTGGGCGACCGTCAGCCACTTGCCGCCGCAGCCACGAAATTGTCGCGCGACTACGGCATCCCGGCCCATCTCATCCTGGGCTATCTGAGCTAGCCCGGCCCGCTCCGCCAATCGGGCGGCGTTCTCAACCACGCTTCCGCACACCAGCCCGGCTCCGACTCCAATGCTGGGGTTGGGGTCAGGCTTCCATCTAAGTTCAGGCTCGGGTCTGCACGGCCTCCATGCGCGCTCAACAGTTGCCCTGTACATCCATCGCCCCTACGAGGATGCCCTTTAGCGTTCTTGCGCGCGGCTCCCACATGTAAGACACCGTTGCACCCGATCAAAGCATCGGGTGGGGATTGAAACACGAGGATCAACTAAACCATAAGGGCGGAGTTCCCTGGATGTATCCATGGGGAGGAAGTCCTTTCCGCTTTTCCATCTCTGACCACGAGTAGAGGGGTATGGAGCAGATCATCACGGCCAAACTGAAACTGCACACGACACCGGAGCAGCGTGCCCGGTTGCGTCAGACGCAGCTTGCCTACCGCGATGCCCTAAACCATGTCAGCCGGCACGCCTTTGACCAGGGGAAGATAACCGACGCCGCTCGCTTGCAGAAGGCGACGTATGCCGATATACGAGCGCAGTACAGCCTTCCAGCACAAATGGCCTGCAACGTCCCTCGTCAGGTTGCAGCCACCTACAAGGGGCTCTGGTCGAAAGCGAAGGCCAACGTGACCGCCCGTGCATGCGGCCGAACCAAGAAGCGGTACAAGGGGCTGGATAAGCCACCCACCTACAGCCAGCCGACCGTGACCTATAGCTACGGGCGCGATTACGGCTTCAAGCGCGGCTGGCGCGTGAGCGTACTGACACTGGTGGGGAGACTCGTATTGCCCTACAGCGGCTACAACAAGCATCTAGCCCTCATTCGAGAGGGAGCGACCATAGGAGCGGCCAAGCTCTGGTACGACAAGCCGAAAAAACGGTTCTACTTGCTGGTCTCGCTCGCCGTCACCCTGCCCGACTCCACGCCTGACAACTTGCTGCCGGATGTCGTGGGCGTGGACCTGGGGCAACGGTATCTGGCGGTGGCGACTGACACGACAGGAAAGGCCGCGTTCCACAGCGGCAAGGAGGTGCGGCAGAAAGCAAACCACCTGGCGCGCGTGCGGAAACGTTTGCAGCAGAAAGGCACCCGTGCGGCCACGAGGCGACTCGTGGCCATCGGCCAGCGGGAGAGACGGCAACAGGCTGCGGCCAACCACACCATCGCCCGGCGCATCGTGGACGCCAACCCGACGACGCTGATCGGCGTCGAAAACCTCACCCACATCCGTGACCGGACAGGCCCGCGTAAACGCGGCGAGAAAGCAAGCGGAAAGCAGCGCACGGCCAATCGCATCCGATCGAAATGGTCGTTCGCGGAGACGCAAGCGCTGCTCGCCTATAAGGCGACGCTGGCCGGCTCCCAGGTCGTGTGGGTCGATGCCAACTACACTAGCCAGATGTGCCCGCGGTGCGGCCACACCAGCCGCGCCAACCGGCCCCATAAAGGGCTGCTCTTTGTGTGTGCGATGTGCGGCTACACGCTGCACGCGGACCTGATCGGGGCCAGGAACGTGGCCCTACGAACGCTGCTCATCCGGCAGGACTGGGTGAGCACGGGCGCCTTGTCGGTGCGCCCTGATGTTTCGGACGGTGAAGCCAAAGCCACACGCCTGTCGAGGTTTGCGGAATTGCGGTGGAGTCTAGAAACAAGCCCCCGCGTTAACGCGTGAGGTAACTGACGTAGGGCAGGTCGATCAGGAGAGCCGTTGCATTTGACCAATGCATCGGGTGGGGAGTGAAACCGTAACAACCGCGCGTACATGATGCGCGGTCTCGAGTCGCACTCGACTAGGTCATCTGGGCTAGCCCGGCTCGCTTCATCAACCAGGCGGCGTTTCCTCACGCCGCCTGGGTCACGCGGCCCCCACGCGTAAGCAGATGCTGCTGAGACTGAATCGCGCGTCCGGTGAGGCCCGAAACAAGGGAGCCATGATACACCCTGTTTCGGGCCTCGTTGCACCCATACAGCGCGTCGGGTGGAGATTAAACCGTTGGCCCCCTGGCTGATGGCGGCACCATCGCCACGTTGCACTCGATCAATTCATCGAGTAGGGATTGAAACAAACACCCATGAGCACCACCAATAGCCATAACCGATCAACCCAGCGCGACGACGACGGTGTCGCGCGCGACGCCCTTGTGCGCTCTATCAGGCTGGCGGTCGCCGCTCCTCTCACCGTCCCCTACCTCGTCGTCGGCGGCATCGCCACGAGCTACTACTTGCCCGGACGGGTCACGCGCGACATCGACATCCTCGTCCACCCGTCCGACGCCGCCCAAGCCACGCGTGACCTCATGGACGCCGGTTCCCGCCTGCGGGGCGCACTGTCCATCGGCGGCACCGCGTGGACGTTGCCCGACGGTACCGGCCTCGATGCGCTCTCGCAGGCGTCGCCGTGGGTGCGGCGCGCCCTCGCCGCACCACACCTACAAGATGGCGTCCCCCTGATCGATTTACCATATCTGATAGTGATGAAGCTCGCGGCGGGGCGTGCGCGCGATGAACTCGATGTAGAGGGGATGCTGGCGTACGCCTCCGACGACGCGCTCGCGGACGTGCGGCGCGTCGTCGCCGCCGAGATGCCCGCACGCGCCCAGGACATGGAGAGCTATCTGTTTATCGGCCGGGTCGAACGCGGCGAACAGCCTCGTTGCGACTCGTAGCGGTCACGCCGAGCGAACAACGCCTCGCGGATACAGATAGACCGCGTTATCATAGAAGGAGGGTGGCCGATAACCTACAATAGGTACAAACCGCAGACGAGGTCCCGCCGCCGCATGGATCCCTCGCCCTACACCGCAGCCGGGCGTCGCGCGCTCTATCGACGCCTCCAACGTCGTGTCCCGCAACCGGGAAGCGGGACGGCGCTGGAGGTGTTGCGCGCGCGCACCTGGACCTTCCCGGTCCCGAACCTGCGCCCGCTTCTGCACGCGCCCTACGCGATCACCGGCGGTGTGGCGACGCGGCTGTACATGCAGGAGCGGGATTCGGACGACCTCGACATCCTCGTGCACGCGCCAGATCGCGGACGCATCGATGCGGACATGGGGCGCGCGGGCGCGGCCTTCGTGCGGGACCACCCGGCCGGCGGCTCACGTTGGCTGCTGCCGGATGGATCAGCCCTCGACGTGCTGGCGCTCGCGGGCCCCTGGGTGAGCGAAGCGCTGATCAGCCCGCTATACGCGCCAGACGGGCAGCCTGTCGTCGCGTTGCCGATCCTGGTCGTCATGAAGCTGACGGCGTGCAAGAGGTATGACTGGGGCGATTTGCCGCGCCTCGTCGGCGACCTGGACGACGAGGGCCTCGCGCCGGTCCGAGAGGCCGTCGTGCGCTATGTCCCAGATGCGGCTGACGACTTGGAGTGGCTGATCGAGCGGGGGCGTTTAGAGTACATGTAGCACAGCGCATCAGGTGAATGTTGGCATAACCACATGGAATGTTCCGGATGGAATGTTCCGGCAACCGTGCGACCATGTGCAGTCCTTACCGCTGACCGCGTCGCAGCCGCTCGGCGAGTGCGGCGTAGCGCCGCCCCGCCCCTTCCGTCCGCACCGCTCGCGCAATGGCTCGCGTGCTACCCACGAGCACGACGAGGCGTTTCGCGCGGGTTACCGCTGTGTAGAGCAGGTTGCGCTGGAGCATGAGCCAGGCTGAGGTCAGCGGTACGACGACACACGGGTACTCGCTGCCCTGAGACCGGTGGATCGACACCGCGTAGGCGTGCGTCACTTCGTCCAGTTCGAGGAAGTCGTAGGCGACCTCGTCGGTCTCGTCCATCAAGACACGCAACTCCTGGTCCTCCAAGGAGATGCCGGTCACGACGCCGACGCTGCCGTTGAAGACCTCTTTGTCGTAGTTGTTACGGAAACTGCGTGATCTTGTCGCCCACACGATACACGCGCCCGCCCGAGCGCCGCTCGGGCTGCCCCGGTCGCGCCGGTGTGAGCGCCTCCTGCAGCTTCTCGTTGAGGACGCCCGCCCCCGTCGGCCCCCGGTGCATCGGGCAGAGCACTTGCACGTCGCGACGCGGGTCCAGGCCGAATTTGCGCGGGAGACGGTTGGCCACGATGTCCACCACCAGGTCGGCGACTTGCTCCGTGTCATCCTGGGCAAAGAGGAAAAAGTCGTCGAGGCCGCGCGTCACGGGCATGTGTCCTGCGTTGATGCGGTGGGCGTTGGTCACGACGCCGCTCTGCTGAGCTTGCCGGAAAATCTGCGTCAGGCGCACGCTAGGGATGACGCCCGATGAGAGCAGGTCGCGCAGCACCTCGCCCGCGCCGACGGAGGGCAGTTGGTCCACGTCGCCGACGAAGAGGAGATGGGCGCCGGGCGCGACGGCCTTGACGAGGGTATTGGCGAGGAGCACGTCGAGCATCGACGCCTCGTCCACGACGACGAGATCGGCGTCGAGCGGGGTGTCGCGGTCGAAGGCGGCGTCGCCGCCGGGGCGCAACTGGAGCAGGCGGTGTAGCGTGCTGGCCTCAACCCCGGCCAGTTCGGAGAGCCTCTTGGCCGCCCGTCCCGTGGGCGCTGCCAGCACGATCTTCGCCCGCTTGGCCTTCGCCAGGGCGACGATGGAGCGGACGGTGAACGATTTGCCGCAGCCGGGGCCGCCGGTGAGCACGGCGACGCGCTCGGTCAGGGCGAGGCGCACCGCCTGCTCCTGCTCAGGGGCCAGGGCGCTCCCGGTCGTCGCCTGCAGCCATGTCAAGGCTGTCGCCCAGTCGACGGACTGGAAGGCGGGGAGGCGCTCGTTCGGCGTGCGCAGCAGGCGCAGCAGACCGCTCGCCAGCGAGACCTCGGCCCGGTGGAAGGGGACGAGGTAGACCGCCGACACCTCCTCACCCTCGGGGCGGGGTAGGTACTCCATGACCACGCCCTCCTCGCGCGACAACTCCTCCAGGCACGTCGCGGCCAGCGGTGCCTCCACGCCCAGGATCGCGGTGGCCTTGGCGACCAATTCCGCCTCGGGCAGGTAGCAGTGCCCCTCCTCGCTCACTTCCGAGAGGTGAACTGGAGACCCGCTTTGACGCGCTGTGGGCTGTCGTGCAGGATGCCCAACGCCTGCGCGATCTTGTCCGCTGTCTTGAAGCCGATACCCCACACATCGCCCGCCAGTTTGTATGGCTCGTTCTTGACGACGGAGATCGAGGCGTCCTTGTAGGTCTTGTAGATGCGCACGGCGATGCTCGTCGAGACGCCGACGCCCTGGAGGAAGAGCATGACCTCCTTGATGGCCTTCTGCTCCTCCCAGGCCGTGCCGATCATCCTTGTACGTTTGGGGCCGAGGCCCGGCACCTCGATCAAGCGCGCCGGCTCCTCCTCGATCACGCGCAGGGTGTCCAGGTCGAAGTGGGCCACGATGCGCTCGGCCATCTTGGGGCCGATGCCCTTGATGAGTCCCGAGCCGAGGTAGCGGCGGATGCCCTGGATGGTGGCGGGGAGTAGCGTAGTCGCGGACCTCGAACTGGCGCCCGAACTGCGGGTGGCTCTTCCATATGCCCTGCATGCGCAGGCTCTCGCCCGGCTGCGCCCCGAGCAGGTTGCCCACGACCGTGGTCAGGTCGGCGCTCCCGCGCGTGGCGACGCGGGCGACAGTGTAGCCGTTCTCCTCGTTAGCGTACGTGATGCGCTCGAGGACGGCTTCCAGGGTGGCGAACGGGACGGGCGTGGACGAGATCATAAGGATAGCGTAACACCCATGGCCCCACCTTCGCCATGGCAGGGCGACGCCGGGGTGCGCCACAGCAAAGTTCCCCCGTGCTGAAAGCGGTACCCTACCGAGGGGCGGAGATGCAGACACATCTCCACAGCGGCCCCTCGGAGGATACCCATGGAC
>JAABUU010002889.1_pt1 | contig 23271 bp, 16 predicted proteins | sample 5559301 | NCBI WGS metagenome assembly JAABUU01 (sample SAMN10711884, study PRJNA513360) | rock metagenome | isolation source: Antarctica rocks | place: Antarctica: Victoria Land, Richard Nunatak white | reverse complement strand
TCCAGCTCGTAGATGTAGGTCAGGTCCGGCAGGGCGTCCTGCAGGGTCACGACCCGGTCGGTGCTGGTCATGCCGCCAAAGAACGGGATGTGCGCCGAGGCGCCCCAGTCGCGGGCCGGCTCCAGGCTCACCAGGTGCAAGGCGAGGGTGTCACCCGGCTCGGCGCCCTCGACGTAGAACGGGCCGGACTGCGGGTTGACGTAGCGCAGGTCCACCTTGTCGCTGGACAAGTCGGTAGCGGACCGTAGCGCCCCGCAGAACGCATCATCGGACCACAGCCGCAGCGCGGTCCCGGGCGTGACCCGCCCGACGGGGGCGACCCCGCCGAAGGTGAACGCGTACTGCTCGAAGGCGGGCCGGAACTCCACGACGTCCATGGCGCACCCTAGAGCGCGATCTTGCCCTGGCACCAGAGGCGGACCCAGCCCAGCCACACCCGGTTCAAGGCGAGCTCGGCGAGCGAAGTGACGCCGAGTCGTTGCAGGGTGCGCTGCACCTACCGGCGCGAAGTGTCGACGGCGTGCTGTACCCCCCGTTCACCGCCGGCCGTGAGCCCGTACAGCAGGCGCGGCCAACCGGACAGGTGCGCGGCGCCGAACGCCGCCCCGGTGACGATGCCTCCGTTCATGGTCCCGCCGTCGAGATGGACCTCGGCCAGCGGTGAGGACCGTCGGCGCCGGTGGTCGACCGCCGTGCTGGGTGCACCAGGATCGACACGGGCGCCGCAGGCTCCTACGTTGCGGGCGGGCTGAACTGCGGGATACGGGGAGAGATGATGACGATCTTGCCGGGTGGCGGCGCGTACTGGTTCGAGGGCAACGAGGTGGGTTGTCTGCTGGTGCACGGCTTTACCGGTACTCCGCAGAACGTCCGGCCGCTGGCTGACTACCTTGCGCGTCGCGGGCTGGCAGTGTCGGCGCCACGCATGCCCGGGCATGGCACGACAGTCGCCGACCTGGACAAGACCGGGCCGCAGGACTGGCTCGGGGCCGCCGAGCAGGCGCTCACCGAGTTGAAGGAGCGTTGCTCAACGGTGTTCGTGGCCGGCATCTCCATGGGCGGCACCCTCACCCTCGAGCTGGCTCGTCGGCATCCAGAGCTTGCCGGTGTAGTGGTGATGGCCGCGCCGGTCCAGGCCATGGAGGCGCTGCAGCCCCTGGTCGACGACCCGGACCGTCCCGTGACAGTGCCGGCGCCGTGGGCGACCGTGGGCGTGCTCACCCAGGACGTCGGCGTCGGCGGAATCGCCTACCTGGAGATGCCCCTTGGAGCCCTCGAACGCGGCATGGGGCTCATGAGCCAGGTCCGTGAAGGTCTGGCGGACGTCACTGTCCCCACGCTGCTCATTTACGGCGACGCCGACCAAGTGGTCGACAAGGCAAACGGCCCGTTTGTCCTGGCGGGGATCAAGGCGACTGACAAGCGTCTGCTGGCCTTGCCCGACTCCTCGCACGAGGTGACGCTCGACGTCGACCGCGAGCGGGTAATGGTCGAGGTATACGACTTCATTCGTGAGCGCAGCTAACTCGCCATTGAGAGAACATCACCGCCTGCGCCGGGCTCCGTTGTCTGGGCGCTTGCGCATCACCATTGGCACTACCGGTTTCCTCGTTTACGCGCGAGCCCTCAACAGTGACGCATCTCAAGACCTCAGCACTCGATCGTGACGCGGGCGCTACGGCTGGCCCTCACTGTGACGGACACTGCTGACCCGAGCGGTGTCTCACCGCCCAGCACGGCGGCCCGGTCACCGCGCACTGCGACGCTGGAGTACGAATACGCCTCGCCCGGGTTCCGGTAGCCTTCGACTACTGCTCCGTCGGGGAAATAGTTTTAGCACGTACCGTTCTACGCCGTCGCCTACACCATCGGCGGGGTTACGCTGTCCCCTGGCAAGCAGATCGACGGCCGTTGGACCATCAATCAGGCACGGGGTTTGCCACCGGCAGATTGCAGCCCGTTTCGACCTGACTCTCGAGTGCATCCGTCGGCACTACCTCAGTCGAAAGAGTCCGCTCAGCGACGTTCTGACTCGCTACGCGGACTTCTTCAACCTTTTTGGGACGTGCGAAGGGTATGTCCAGCACTTCCTGCTGCAAGACCTCGTCAGGAACGACTGGAGCGTCAAGTTCTCCCTGCCCTGCGAAAGTTTCGGGCGGTCTCCCGTTCCGCAGACCTTCGACGAGTACAGCGACTTCCGCGACCGTACCGTCGTCAGAGACCAAGCTCCTGAATGCTCCGGTTCCTGGGGCGCACGAACTGCACCGTCTGCGGTGGTCGGCACGAGCCGTCCCAAGGACCCCCCGGGCCGCGGGACGCCGTGCGAGTGCAGGGATGGCAGGCGCCTGCAACGCGCTCATCTGCCGCTGACCGCGCCGCCGCCGCTGAGCGCACGCGTGTCGACGCGGTTCAGCGAGGTCAGCCCAGGTTGTCCTCGTCCGTGGCCTGTTGCGGCACCCACGCGAGAAGGATCTCCGGCGAGCACCAGCCGATCGAATGGAGCACCGTTCGGTTCAAGGCAGGGTCGTCGTTCTCAGGTGTTCGGGAACGGCACCTCGGTGCTGGACAATTCGCTGGGGCGTAGGTCGGGTTGGGCTGCGACGTGAACATTGCTCTCCGCAACTGAAGCTCTGTGCGGTGCACGACAGCCAGCCCCCGGGTGGACCGGCTCAGTCAAGAGAGCGTCGAGTCCAATGTGCGTGCACCGAAAGCCGGACCAGAGGTCTCCGTACCCAGCATCCGAACCCCACCTCGACCCGCTCGCCCCTATCGGTGGTCCCCGGCAGCAGACGGCCTTGGAGCAGGCGAGCACCTGCTCGCTCACCCCGGTGAGCCGGTAGCTACAGCAGCCGCTAGCGGCTCTACGGTGAGCAGATGCGTCCGCTGATCGGCATCTCCACCTACCGCGAGCGGGCCCGCTGGGGCACGTGGGACGTCCCTGCCGTGCTCCTGCCGACGACTTACGCCGAGGCCGTGGCTACCGCCGGTGGCGAGCCTGTGTTGCTGCCGACGGGCGCGACTAGCGACGCGGTGGTTCGGCACCTGGACGGACTCGTGCTGGCCGGGGGGGCCGACGTCGAGCCGGAGTTGTATGGGCACTCGCCTGGACGGCACACGACCGTCGTTCGCCCGGATCGGGACAGTTCCGAGCTCGCGGTCCTACGCGCGGCGCTGGCCGCGGACTTGCCGCTGCTGGCCATCTGCCGGGGCATGCAACTGCTCAACGTCGCGTTTGGCGGCACCCTCATCCAGCACCTGCCCGACCTCCCCGACGCGGGGGAACACGATCCGGGTCCGGGGCTCTTCGTCCGCCGGGTGGTGCGCACCGAACCGGGCAGCGAAGTGCACCGGCTACTGGGCGGCTCCGCGAGCGCCGACTGTCACCATCATCAATCCCTCGACCTCGTTGGGACGGGACTGACTGCGGCCGGATGGGCGGAGGACGGCACGGTGGAGGCAGTCGAGGCCGCCGGGCACGCCTTCTGCCTGGGCGTGCAGTGGCACCCGGAGGCAGGCGAGGACTGCCGCTTGTTCGAAGCACTCGTCCGGGTAGCCGCGGGGCGGGCAGGCTGAGGTCTGCAGCCACAGTCCTTGCGCTGCTGCGGCGCCGACCCCTATGGTCCGTTTCTGATCCATTAGGCGTGAACGCGGGCCGACCAGAAGGTAGGACGTGCATGAGCAGCATCGATCCCACGACTGCCCTCGCCCCCGGTGACCTGCCGGACCGGCGCACCAGCGACGAGCAGCGCCTGCACCAGTTGGGCTACGCGCAGGAGTTGTCCCGGCACATGTCGGGCTTCTCGAACTTCGCCGTCTCGTTCACGATCATCTCCATCTTGTCCGGGTGCCTGACCCTCTACGGTTTTGGGCTCAACACCGGCGGTCCGGCGGTCATCATCTGGGGCTGGCCGTTCGTCGGGTTGATGACGATGTTCGTCGGGTTGTCGATGGCTGAGGTCTGCTCGAGCTTCCCGACCGCTGGCGGTCTCTACTACTGGTCGGCCAAGCTGGCGAAGAGCAACGGCGCCGCCTGGTCGTGGTTCACCGGCTGGTTCAACTTCCTTGGCCAGGTCGCGGTCACCGCGGGCATCGACTTCGGCGCGGCGTTCTTTCTGAACGCGTTCCTTGACCTGCAGTGGGGCTTTGACGCGCGGCCGTGGCACACGATCGTGCTGTTCGGCCTGATCCTGGTCCTGCACGCCACGTTGAACCAGTTCGGTGTCAAGGTCGTGGCCATGCTGAACAACGTCAGCGTCTGGTGGCACGTCGTCGGCGTGGCGGTCATCGTGCTCGTGCTGGCTTTCGGTCCAGAACACCACCAGTCCACATCGTTCGTGTTCACGAAGTTCGTGAACAACACCGGGTGGCACTCGTCGTTCTACGTGGCGATGCTCGGCCTGCTCCTGGCGCAGTACACCCTGACCGGCTTCGACGCCTCGGCCCACATGACTGAGGAGACGCGCGATGCGGCGGTGGCCGGACCTCGGGGCATCATCATGTCGATCTTGGTGTCCATCGTCGCCGGCTGGGTACTGCTCATCGGCCTGACCTATGCGATCCAGAGCTACGGCGGCGCGACCGGCACAGCCACCGGGGTCCCACCGGCCCAGATCTTCATCGACGCGGTCGGAAGCACCGGCGGCAAGCTCTTGCTGCTCATCGCCATCGGCGCCCAGTTGTTCTGCGGGATGGCCTCGGTCACCGCCAACTCGCGCATGATCTACGCTTTCTCCCGCGACGGTGCCCTGCCCGGATCGGCCATCTGGCACCGGATCAATGGGCGCACTCGCACCCCCACGAACGCGATCTGGCTGGCGGCGGCCGGCGCTTTCCTGCTTGGGCTGCCCTATCTGTGGAACGCGACGGCGTACGCCGCCGTCACGTCCATTGCCGTCATCGGCCTCAACATCGCCTATGTCACGCCCACCTTTCTGCGGCTGAGACAGGGTGACGCCTTCGAACCCGGTCCGTGGAGCCTGGGGCGCTGGAGCCGCCCCATCGGCATGATCGCGATCGCCTGGGTCGTCTTCATCACCGTGTTGTTCATGCTGCCGACCGCGAGCCCGATCACGCGGCTGAACTTCAACTACACCGTGGTCGCTGTCGCGGCCGTCGTTGGTTTCGCCGGAATCTGGTGGATCGCGTCCGCCCGCACCTGGTTCACCGGGCCGAAGGTGCAGGGCTCAGCTGAGGAGCTCGCCACGATCGAGCGGGAGCTGGAGAGCCTTGCCTGACCCGCGTCCGCCAGCCCTGACGATCGACCAGCTCCGGCCACAGATCCAGGCGGGCGACGTCGACACGGTGCTCGTCGCCGTCACGGACATGCAGGGGCGCCTGCAGGGCAAGCGCCTGCACGCGCAGTACTTCCTCGACGTGGTCCTTGATCACGCAACCGAGGGCTGCAACTACCTGCTGGCCGTGGACGTCGACATGAACACCGTTGAGGGCTACGCGATGTCGTCCTGGTCCAGTGGCTACGGCGACTTCGTCATGCAGCCGGACCTGTCCACACTTCGGCCGGTCCCCTGGCAGCCAGGCACCGTGCTTGTCCTGGCCGACCTGCAGTGGGAGGACGGCAGGCCTGTCGCCGCCTCCCCCCGCCAGGTGCTGGCACGTCAGGCGGGTCGGCTGGCCGAGGCGGGCATGACCGCCTACGTCGGCACCGAGCTGGAGTTCCTGGTCTTCCGCGACACCTATGAGCAGGCGTGGTCGGCCGGCTACCGGGGGCTGACGCCGGTGAACCAGTACAACGTTGACTACTCGATGCTCGGCACCGCGCGCATCGAGCCGCTGCTGCGGCGTATCCGTAACGACATGACTGGCGCGGGCCTGGTCGTGGAGTCGGCCAAAGGCGAGTGCAACCTCGGTCAGCATGAGATCGCCTTTCGTTATGACGAAGCGCTCGCGGCGTGCGACGGGCACGTCGTCTACAAGAACGGCGCGAAGGAGATCGCCGCGCAGGAGGGGGTCGCGCTCACCTTCATGGCGAAGTACGACGAGCGCGAGGGCAACTCCTGCCACATCCACTGCAGCTTCAGGGGGACGGACGGCTCTCTCATCCTTGCAGACGGCACCACCTTGTCACCTCTGGGCAGGTCGTTCGTGGCCGGCCAGATCCGTTATGTGCGCGAGCTCACGCTGCTCCTGGCCCCCAACATCAATTCTTACAAGCGCTACGTCGAGGGCTCGTTCGCCCCGACCGCGCTGCGCTGGGGCCGAGACAACCGCACCTGCGCGTTCCGGCTCGTCGGCCACGGTGCAACGCTGCGCCTGGAGAACCGCATCCCCGGCGGTGACGTCAACCCCTACCTCGCCACTGCCGCCCTGGTGGCCGCTGGCCTGGCCGGCATCGAGGAGGAACTGGACCTCGAGCCGGCCTTCGAGGGCAACGCCTACGGCGACCTGGACGCCCCACGCGTACCGACGAGCCTCGCCGAGGCACGCGGGCTGTGGCTGGCCAGCCCGTTCGCCCGTGCAACGTTCGGAGACGACGTGGTGGAGCACTACGGCACCATGGCGGCGGTGGAGCTGGCGGCCTACGGACGGGCCGTCACAGACTGGGAGCATTTCCGAGGATTCGAGCGGATGTGAGCGCGCTGACGTCCTTCGACGTGGTCGACCCCGCGACCGAGCAGGTCATCACCGCCGTACCGATGGCCTCGGTCGAGGAGACTGATGCGGCGGTGGAACGGGCTCGCCGGGCCTTCCAGTCCTGGCGCGCAGTCAGCCCCGCCGATCGCGGTCTGCTGCTTCGGCGCTTCGCCCAGCAGGTTGAGGACCATCTCGAGGAGCTCGCGCAGCTCGAGGTGCGCAACGCCGGCCACACGATCGGGAACGCCCGGTGGGAGGCGGGCAACGTCCGCGATGTGCTGACGTACTACGCAGCCGCTCCGGAGCGGCTGTTCGGGCGGCAGATCCCGGTGGCCGGCGGCGTCGACATCACCTTCCACGAGCCGCTTGGAGTCGTGGGTGTCATCGTGCCGTGGAACTTCCCGATGCCGATTGCCAGCTGGGCTTTTGCCCCTGCGTTGGCCGCCGGCAACACGGTCGTGCTCAAGCCCGCCGAGCTGACGCCGCTGACGGCGCTGCGGCTGGCCGAGCTCGCTCTGGAGGCCGGGCTGCCGGCGGACGTGTTCACCGTGCTCCCCGGTGCGGGCCCGGTGGTGGGCCGACGGCTCGTCGCGCACCCCGACGTACGCAAGATCGCCTTCACCGGCTCGGCCCGGATCGGCAAGCAAGTCATGGCCGGCTGCGCCACCCAGGTCAAGCGGCTGACCCTGGAACTGGGCGGCAAGAGCGCCAACGTGGTGTTCGCCGACGCCGACCTTGAACGAGCCGCTGCCACCGCCCCGTACGCAGTCTTCGACAACGCCGGCCAGGACTGCTGCGCGCGCTCGCGGATCCTGGTTCAGCGCAGCGCCTATGACGCCTTCATGGCGCTCCTGGAGCCGGCGGTGAAGGCAGTGCGGGTCGAGGACCCACGCCGGGAGACCGCCGAGATGGGGCCGCTGATCAGTCGTGCCCAGTGGGACCGCGTCGCGTCCTACGTGCCCGAAGGTGCACCGGTCGCTTTCCGTGGCAGCGTGCCGGACGGCCCCGGATTCTGGTTCCCGCCGACCGTGCTGGCGCCCGTCGACCCGACCGACCCAGCGGTGACCGAGGAGGTCTTCGGGCCGGTGGTAGCGGTGATTCCGTTCGACGACGAGGACGGGGCGGTGCGGATGGCCAACGAGGGTAACTACGGGTTATCCGGCTCGATCTGGACGCGCGACCTGGGCCGCGCGTTGCGCGTCTCACGGGGGATCGAAGCCGGGAACCTGTCGGTCAACAGCCACTCTTCGGTCCGCTACTCCACGCCGTTCGGCGGCTTCAAGCAGTCGGGGCTGGGCCGCGAGCTCGGACCGGACGCGCTGCACGCCTTCACCGACATGAAGAACGTCTTCCTGGCGACGGAGCACTGAGCATGACTACGCCCCGTGAGCAGCCCGTCGTCCGGCGACTTGTGGACCGGGTCGCCGTCGTCACCGGCGGCGCCAGTGGGATCGGCCTGGCCAGCGCCCGCCGGTTGTCCTTCGAAGGCGCGCACGTTGTCATCGGCGACCTCGACGCCACAAGCGGCCAGGCCGCCGCAGACGAGGTCGGCGGGCTCTTCGTTCAGGTAGACGTCACGCTCGAAGATCAGGTCAGTGCACTGTTCGACGCTGCGGTGTCCACCTACGGCGGCCTCGACATCGCCTTCAACAACGCCGGGATCTCACCGCCCGACGACGACTCCATCCTCACCACGGAGCCTGCGACCTGGCGCCGGGTACAGGAGGTCAACCTCACGTCGGTCTACCTGTGCTGCCGAGCGGCTATCCCCCACATGCAGGCCCGCGGCCGTGGCTCCATCATCAACACTGCTTCCTTCGTCGCCCGGCTGGGCGCTGCCACCTCGCAGATCTCCTACACGGCGTCCAAGGGCGGAGTCCTTGCGATGTCCCGGGAACTCGGCGTGCAGTTCGCGCGGGAGGGCATCCGCGTCAACGCCCTGTCTCCCGGTCCGGTCAACACGCCACTGCTGCAGGAGTTGTTCGCTAAAGATCCCGAGCGTGCCGCACGCCGCCTCGTGCACATCCCGATGGGGCGCTTCGCCGAGGCTGAGGAGATCGCCGCCGCGGTTGCGTTCCTCGCATCCGATGACTCGTCGTTCATGACGGCTTCGGAGTTCCTGGTCGACGGCGGCATCTGCGGGGCCTACGTCACGCCGCTGTGACCGAGCCCGGGGCCGCGGCGCCCACAGTCGGCGCCCGGCCGGCGGCCCCCATGGACGCCACCGACATCGCCTTCCGTCCGCTGCGCACAGGCAACGCCTTCGAGGAATGCGTCGAGCGGGTCCTGTCCGCGCTCAAGCTGGGGCTCGTTTCGCCCGGCGAACGGTTGCCGTCCGAGCGCGACCTGGCGACCCGCCTCGGCGTCAGCCGGGTCACTCTCCGCGAAGCGCTGAGGTCGCTTGCCGAGGCAGGCTGGCTGGAGGTACGTCGCGGCCGAAACGGCGGCACGTTCGTTTTGGAGCGGCCCTTCCGGCCCAGCGCACGACACGATCGAACCCGGCGCTTCACCGCTGAGGCGCTCGAGGACATCCTGGTCCTAAGGCACGTGCTGGAGGTCGGGGCCGTCGAGGTGGCCGCGTCGCGCCCGCTGCGCCCGGAGGCGCGCGCTGCCCTCCTTGAAGCGCTGTCAGAATGCAGCCAGGCGGGACTGGAGCAATACCGGCGGGCCGACTCCCGGCTGCACCTCGCGGTCACCGAACTCACCGGCGCCACCTCGCTCGTCGCCGCCGCGGCCGACGTTCGGGTTCGCGTCAACGACCTACTCGACCAGATCCCCCTGCTGCAGCGCAACCTCAACCACAGCAACCGGCAGCACCAGCGCATTGCGCGGGCGATCGCAGCTGGCGAGCCGGCTGCCGCGCGAGCCGCGATGGAGGAGCACCTGAATGGCACCACCGCGCTGCTACGCGGCTTCCTTGCCTGACAGAGGCGATCACCGCCCAATTGCGATGGTCACGCTCTCCGTAGCCGTCGCCATCGCGTTCGGACCCACAGCCCGGAGCACCACCCGCTGGCCCCGCAACAACTCTTGCACGAGGGCGCCTGCGATCTTGCGCGCCTCGCCCCGCTCACTCACGCGGAAGATGACCGGTCGCTCACGGTTAGTCATTCGGCGGGCCGCACATCCGCGTCCGGCAGGTCCTTGGTCGGCAGGATCAGACCCGCCTCGACCACACCCCGGGTGTCGTCATCGGCGGTCGGAAACAGGTGCGCGTACGTCTTCAGGGTCTCCGTTGGAGTGGAGTGCCCGAGCCGCCGCGAAACGAGCACGACGTTGAGTCCCTGGTCGATGAGCATCGAGGCATACGTGTGGCGCAGTATGTGGAAAACCGCGGCGGACTCAACCCCGGCCCGCTCCCGAGCGGCCTTGAAGGTCTTGTGGAAGACCGCTCGCCCGATCGGCAGGTCGCGTCCGTCGGTAAAAACGAGATTCCACTCGTGGCTGGTCGGGTACCGGCGGTAGTGCTCGCTGAGCTCCTCCAGCACGAAGTCCGGCACAGGGACGATCCGCACACTGGCCTTGGTCTTCGGTTCCCCCAGGTACAGCGGCCTCCCCGGGATGGAGATGAGCTGCTTGCGGACGTGCACCTCTTTGCGCAGGAAGTCGATGTCATCGCGACGTAGCCCGAGCAGTTCGCCCTGCCTCATTCCGGACGCCGCGGCGAGGACGATGAGGGCTCGGTACCGGGGCGGCATCTCGGACGCCAACGTCCAGATCTCGTCCGCGGCCAGCAGCCGCATCACACGCGGTGGGAACTCAGGAAGGGCGACCCGTCGGCAAGGGTTGCGCTGGAGGAGTCCGTCGTCCAGTGCGTGGTTGAAGACGGCGGCGAGGAGCCGGTGCACGTTCTCGACCGATTTGGGTCCGAGGCGCTGGGACAGGTCGTGTACCAAGCTCTGGATATCGGAGCGAAGGATGCCGCTCATAGGCCGCGCACCGAGCGCCGGGTAAACGTGGAGTCTCAGGGTGCGCTCGTACAGGTACTGCGTTCCGGGACGGTGCGGCTGGGTCTTGCGCCACTGCTCGGCGTATTCCTGGAGCGTACGCTTGCTCAGCGACAGGTCGAGGGAGGTGCCGCGGACCAGGTCGCCGCGCACGGTGTCGAGGAAGCGGTCGGCGTCGGCCTTGCGCTTGAAGTTCTTCGAGCGTTGTTTCCGCTCGGGGTCGCGCCAACGTGCCTGGTAGGTGCCGTTCGAGAGCTTCGCGACGCCGGCCATCAGTTCTCCGAGGCTGATGGACCCGGAGAAGGCGAGCTTCGCGTGATCCCGTGTGGCCGTCACCACTGTGGTGACGGTCCGCTCTTCCCTCGGGGCACCCCTACGGGAGGGGAGGCCGTGCAGCGAGCCGAGTACTTGGCGCTGCAACTCTGGAGCTACCGACAGGGTATCCACTGACGGCCCTGGTCTCCACCCGCCCTTCGGGGGCACCGCGGCCTCAGCCCGGCGGGCGCATGCCTGCGATGAGCGACGCGCCAGTGGTCGCGTGGCAGCCGACGGGGTCGGCGCCCCGCGAGGACAAGGTCGCCTCGACCGTCGCGGGAGGCAGCAGCTCGGCGAACTTCAGCTGCTTCAACGCATCCTCGCTAACGGGCGCCTCAACTCGTTCGAGATCTTCCCCATGGGCGTCACGGGCGGCGCGGAGCGCCTCGCGGACCTCGGTGACGGTCGCATCGACGCGGAGCTTGATGTAGCGGTCGAGCTCATCGACGAACCCTGGGCGCACGTAGCTGCGGTGCCGAGGCGCGGACGCCGTTGGCTCGGGCGCTGGACCGGTCCACCAGCGCGTCTGGCCAGAGACCCAGGGAGCAACGACGAGAGCTTAGCTGCCGACTCTATCGCTGTACTCCTCGAGGATGGCGGCGAGCCGCCCCCTTGGCAAGCTGGCCGTTGTCAGACTGGCAAACTGGCTGTCTCAGCGGGTCCCAGCTGCGTTCCTGCAGGTAGCGATGCCGCTTGTCGCCTGCGTCGAGCAGTGAGTACTAACTCCGTAGTCAAGTGCTCTATCCGTTGAGCTACGAGCGCGCGCTGCCCGAAGCAGCAGGTCAGGAGCATAGCCGGTCTCAGCAGGCGCACTCCGTCTCATGTTGTCTCAGCCCGTTGCTGTACTCGTTGCTGTCAACAGGGGCCCGCCGCGCCCCTCGCCCGCATCAACTCCAGCGGCACTGGTCACCTGGCCCAGCACGGCCCTGGCAGCCCGCTTCGTAGCTCTTCGAAGCCACGAAGGCCCCAATTGGTCCGGAGTGGTCGCCGCAAATCTGCTCGCCCTAAGCCAGTCCATGCTCCTGAGCTACGAGGCTGAGTTGCACCGGGCCGAGCCCAAGACGCTACGCTACTGGTTGCTGCACATCGCCGCCCGCATCATCCGCGGCTGGCGCAAAGTGTTCCTGCGCCTCACGGGGGTCGAGCCGGCGGTTGGCCGTTGGAGGAACAAAGGGTCGCGGTGGGTAGGGGACTTGAGAGGCTTACGACGCGCTCCCTCGGCGGCCGCCTCCGTTAGGTCCCCACCGAAGGCCGCCCGGCGGGGTAGCCGGTGACTCTGGCAGCGGGGTCGGGGGCTCCTGCACGCGGAAAATCGTCTCGGTTACCACCCAGCACGACCCTCGCTAATCGGACCGAAGTAAGGCGGCCGGCTCGGGAGCGCCAGACGCCCTCGCAGTGCATCCGCCAATCGGCCGGCGTTGCGGTCGCACCGATCGGCCACGGCCAGCTATTCGGCGACCTTGACGGGCCTAGAGACGTCCGTCTCGTCGATTTCGACACCTTCCGGCCGCCGGCTGCTTACATCTGCACGATCGTCGAGACCGGAGGAGACGGGACACGTGAGCGCCAGAGGGCTGCGTCGCCGCGCCGCTGACCTCGCCGACTTCCGACGCCTGACAGATGGTGAGGCTGAGGCCTTGCTCGCTGCTCGGAAGCAGGTGAACGAGCCTGTGAAGTGGTTGCCGAGCAAAGTCGTGGACGGAGCCGTCGCCGAGGTCCGCATGGGCGTAACCGTGCTCAGCCCAATCGGCGAGCACCTCGCGGTGTCCGGCCGCGTGTCCGCGAGGAAGCCGCACGCTTCCCACTGGATGTTGGTATGGGGGTCGAAAGCGCATCGGGAGCACCCCGAGACCATCCGCCGGCTGGACCTGCGCGACGACCACGTGAACCCCGACGGGAAGGCTTGGGCAGCGCAGACGCACAAGCACCTATGGTCCGCGACGGAGAACAACGCCTGGGCCTACACGCCGGACGACATCCCACACGATCCAGCCCCGCTTCCTGTCGGCGCCGAGGACTATCATGCGGTGTTCGAGGCGTTCACGGGCGAGTTGGGGATCGCGCTCGGGCCGGACTACACCTGGTCAGATCCGCAGTTGCCACCGGTGCAACCGCCCGACACGCTCTGGGAGGTGCCATGACGATGACGCTCTGCGATGAGGAGCTGTCCGGTGTCTTTGCGGATCTGGCGTCGAGGTTCGGCTGGCGCTGCCAGGCGCTTCCGGAGCCAGGCGTCGTAGAAGTTGCCACGGGTAGGCGCCGCGCAGACAGTGAGCCTATTCGCCTCTACCTACGGATGCCCGACGGCGACACCATCCTCGCGAGCGACGGCGGGGACACGCTCACTGCGCTCGGCGACGTCGGGTTCGATAGGGACGACCCCCTCATGGACGGTCTGTGGCAGGAGGCGCTGCGGACCTACCGGCTGGATGAGCTGGACGGTCGGGTGTTCCTTCAGGCCTCGGTTGCGACTGCAGCTCACTCACTAGCGCGGCTGGCGGATGGGTGTCTAGCGCTTGACGCACTGCGCGTGGTTGCCCTGCCGCCCCGCAACCGGCCGTTGACGCTTGCTGCAGAGGTCGAGCAGTACCTGCGCAACGTGTACGCGGAGCCCGGCTTGGTGCGCAAGGCGCCACAACTGCGTCTCCGGGGTGGCGTCCGGGTGTCTCCGGCGATCGAGGTGCGGACCCCCGCAAGAGGCCAGGTTTACGTACAACCAGGCGCAGCTTCCTCTCCGACGCAGTCGTACGACCACGCCTACGCAACCTTTGCTCTCGTACATCAGCGGAGCGATGTGCCGATCACCAGCCGTCTCGTCGTCCTCGGTGGGAGTGCGGCCGCATGGAACCTGAACAAGTTGCGGGCGCTCGCGGATGTCGCCTTCGTCGGTTTCTGGCAAGACCGAGTGCGGTTGCGAGAGTTCCTCGACGGCGAGACCCCCGATGACCCGCTGATGTTGCCCGCCGGTGTCCAGGCGGCGCTGCCATCGTAGATACAAGCATGGCGAGGGGCAGGACTGCGCGCGCAGCCTCATCGCAGGGTTGCTGTAGAGCGGCTCCCGGGCAACATCGTGCACAAACCCGCCGGTGATCTGTCCGAACAGCCCGGCCGAATCGCCTAAGCTCAGACGTCCCGGCTGTTAGGCGTAGTTCCTGCCGCCCGGATGTCCGCCTCCAGTTCGTCAGCGATATCGGTTGCGACTACGAACTTGATCTGAACCTGCGCCCAACTGATCTTGCCGTCGTCGGCCGCGTTCGATAAGTCGAGCAGCAGGCGCCGGACGCGGTCGCGGGTGTCGGAGTCGGCCATGCTCGTCATCAGGCTAAACGCGATCTCGCGCTCGGCCGCGGCTGGTGGCGGGGGCGGCGGCGGGGACTTGAGTCCGGTCTTGCCTAGCGTCACGCCGGTGCCGCCACCGGGCGTGCCACCGCCGGGCTCGGGGAGCGTCGGTGCGTCCTCTTCTCCGGGTGGTGTGACCTCGACGGTCGGCTTCGGGGGCGCGAGGCGGAGACCTGACGAGCCGACGGCAATGTCGGCGGGCCGGGTGACGGCCCGGTCCGCGTCGTCGGCACCGACGAGCCGGAGCTGTCCGGCGCTGACGGCCTCGTAGATCGAGCGCTGGAGGTCCCGTTCCTCGTCGGGTAGCAGGGGCAGCCTAGGGCTGCTCCAGAACAGGTCCCGGAGCTCGTCTAGGGGGCGTCCGTAGTCCTTCACGTCGAGGTTGTGGAGCAGCGCCTTGGCGGTGAGCGCGGACGTGTCGAACGCCTTGCCCTTGGCGACGAGCGCCTTCCAGACGGCCGTGCCGTCCAGGGACGACTGGCCGCTGTCGAGCTCGAACGCGCCGGCCTGGTCGACCCGCGGCTGGTCGTCCTGGTCGCCCTCCCCGAGGTACAGGAAGTGCCGGTAGGCGCGGCGGACTGCGCTTTCGAGGTTGCGCTTGGCGTCCGCGCGCTCGTCGCGTGCCTGCTCAGTGAGTTCCTCATCGGCTCGGACGGCGTCCATGACGGCGACGCGGTCCCAGGCGAGGTAGGCAGCGGCTGCACCGCGTGCGGCGGCCCGGCCCTGGGTGTTGACGACCGCGAAGACGGCCGAAGACGCCCACTGGACCGGGACCTTGTTTGGCCCGAGCCCCATGACCGACCGGATCGCCTCGCGCGTGTCCTTGTCAATCCCATTCAGGAGGCTGAACTGACGCGGGTCCAGGACGACCAGACGAGTTGACCGGGCGTCGTCGATACCCGCGACGGTCAGCACCTCAAGCGCGCTCAGGCACGGCTTGCTTTGGACGAACAGCTTGGTCTTGAACGGCCCGGTGACCATGAGCCGCTCGACTGCGCGGGCCATTTCCTCGTCCCGGTCGTCGTCGGTGACGCTGGTACGGGACGCCTTGACGAGCATGTTCAGCGTGCGCCGGGTCGACATGAACAGTCGCGCGGCCTGCCCGCCCTTGCCCGCGAGCGACTCCACGCTCGAAAGCCCGCCCCCCTCCACGACGAGCAGCTCCGAGATAACAGTGTCCGCCTCACCGACGGGGTAGTTGGCGTCCGGGACGAACATCGCTGCCTTGATCTCGGCCTCAGTCGCACCTTGCCGGCCGCCGGCGCGGGCGCCGATGACCGAGCACAGGAAAAGGCACGTCGCCGCGCGCTCCGCGGCGCGGGGGTTCAGCGGCCCGATGATCCCGTCGGTGCGGGCGCGGTCCAGCTCCCGGGCGGCACCCCTCTGGTCGTCGGCGCCGACGATGTCGGCGCTGGCGATCTGGCGGTAGTTCGCCTGCGTGCGGGTGTCCACGATCAGTCCGCTGTTGATGACGGCCTCACGGACGGTCGGGTCAGACAGCGGCAGGTCACCCGGGCCGACGAGCAGCGGGGCCCACTCGCCGCGCTTCCCGCGCTGGTACTGGGCGTGCGCTGTGGCCGCGAAGATGCGGATGGTCGAGCGGACGCGCTGGAAGCCGGCGAGCTTGGCCCACTCCTGCTCCGCGAGGGCCATGAGCTGCGGGTGGAACGGGTAGCAGCGCGCGACCTCGTCCACAAAGTCCGGTGACGCGGTCACGGGCATGGCGTCGAAGACCTTAGCCTTCCACGGACCGGTCATCTTCGACGTGAACGCGGCGGCCGTGGCCTTGAGTACCTCTGCCGCCGCGTGGCCGTCGAACAGCCGGCGGCGCAGGATCGCGGCGAAGTCGGTGTTGTCGTTGATCGTCGCGGTCTCGGCGTTGCGGATCAGCAGGTCGTCCAGTTCCTGGCGGCGCTTCTGGCCGGCGTCGTCCAGGTCGATGTTGTCAGCCTCCGACGCGATCATCACGAGCACGGCCGCGACGTTCGGGACGTCGTTCACGCTGTCGAGCAGCGCCCGCAGGAACGCCATGTCCTTGATCGCCAGGTCGGCGTTCTCGGTCAAGGAGAGCTGTCGGACGTAGTCGAGAATCTCGTCCACCAGGATCAGGACCGGACGACCGACGGCCGTCAGCGCCTCAACTATGCGGTGCTTGTCCGCGTACCCATCGCGATAGCGTAGGTACAGGTTGTTGTCGCCCTGGAACAGCCGCCACAGGAACCGCTCGTGCAGGGTCTGGGCGGGGCCGTCGAACTCCGCCGCACCCTTCCCGGCGGTCATATTGTCGCACGCCAGAACGACGACGACCGGGTTGTTCAGGTCCGCCGGCGGCTTCTCGTCCAGGATGGCGCCCGCGCGAGCGAAGGCGTCCCGGCCGATGTCCGTGCCCCCTACGGCCTGCGGGTGCGCGGCGAGGTGCCACAGCCCGATCAGGCCGTGGGACTTGCCGCCACCCATCGCCTGGTCCAGCCGCCACAGTCCCCTAGATCGGGTGTGCTTCTCGCCCCCTCCAAGCCGAACGGCGACCTTCGCCATGAGATCCGTGAACAGCGGGCTGGGGTGTGTGATCGCGCCGTAGTACTGCGCGTCCGCGTATGGCGGCCGGTCAGCGACCGTGCCGTGAACGGCTCGGAACATGGACATCTGGACGTCGTCGATCGACCCGCTCGCGTGGACGACCTCGTCCCTGAGCTTCAGGACCTCCCACCAGGGGGTCACGGTGCTGCTCAAGACGGCTCTCCTGCCATGTCGGTGTCGAACAGGCTGCGCTGACGATCCCTCGACTCATCGGCCTCACGTTGAGCCGAGACGACGCCACGGGCCATGCTGCCGATCCCGCGTCGCGCCCGTACCAATGACGTCCAAGCAACCGCGTCGGGGTCTCCCTCGGGCAGTAGCGATGACAAGTACCCGAGAGTCGCCCACAGGTACGCGTCGTCCTCGTCCCGATGCGCCTCCGCAAGCACCTGCGCTACGTCGCTCAGGCCACCAGGCCACGCCTTCGCCATCGCCATCGCCACGTCGATCACGGAGGAGGCGGGCCCGAGCGTTCCGGTCCAGTCCTTGGCTTGAGCAAACCTGACACCCTTTTCGGTCTCGGCAAGGACCCCCTTGACCTCGGCTAGGGCGAGCTCCGATGTGAGTGCTTCCCAACGGGCCTCGGACTTGGGCGCCTGCGAACGGCGATACAGCCGGATCCACGAAAGCGCAAAGCGAGTACGCGCGTCGAACGTGTCGAGCGGAAGGTTGTCGATGGGCACTGAGGTTGCGTCGTTCACGGCCCTGCGGGCCACAACCAGGTAGTGCGACGGGTGGACTAGCTCTCCCAGATGGTCTAGGACGCGTTCGTAACGACCCACGGCTTCCATCGCGGGTCCGGCCGACGCCATCCTCTGGTCTGGTGCAGCGAGTCCCGCCGCGTCCCACATCCGAATGCGGGACTGCACCTCTCGCCGCACTTCGGCCTCAACAAGATTTGCCCTTCCGTCTCCCCGTCCCGTGGGCGCCGGCCGGCAAGCCATCGTCAAAGTCGTGACGATGTTCGCGGAACCGGCGCTGCCGCCGGACTCTGTCTTTGCGGGCCAGGAACCCGTGAGCACCAGCCCTGCGCTGGTGATGGCATCCAGCAGTCGGTGCCAGACCTCGATGTCCCCATGACCGAAGACAATGGTCACCACCCCCTCGGCCTGGACAACCCGTCGGGCTTCGGCGAACGCCTTGGTCATCATGCTGTCGTAGTGCGCGGGGGTCCGATGATCCGTGTGCGTGGTCTTCGCCCGGAACTTTTTGACGATGGCCTCGTCCGCCTTCTCCTGCACGCCGTCGGGGTCAGCCGTGAAGGAGAACCAAGGCTGCGTCGAGACAAGGGCTCGCTTGAGCCAGACGTAGAAGACATCGGACGCGTCCGAGTACGGGATCATCTCGTCATAGGGGGGATCGGTGACCACGGCGGACAACGACGCGCCACGAAACGGCAGCGCAGTCGCGGACCCCCGACTCACGTGGGCCGGACGGCCTTTGGCGCGCGCGACCTGGCCGCGAAGTGCAGTCAGCGTGTCAGCCGAGAGTCCGTCCCAGGTGCCGGGGCCTGTGCCGGTGCCGGTTTCGAAGTAGTCGTAGGAAAACGCAACGCTGGCTTCGTTCGCGAAGAGCGGAGCGAGCATGATTCTGTTGCTATTCGGCCGAAGGTTGGGGTTCAAGGCCGTACCTCTGGTCGACCTTTTGATCCTTCGAATTAGTACGCTCGCCGCGTACGCAGTGAGGGCCGCCGCATAGTCGGCCGACAGGCCATGCTCCTGCGTCAGCTCGGTGCCGAGCATGGAAATGACGCGCGATAGGCGCACAAACCCCAGCGTCTGCCGCGCGTTGCAGAGGTCGCCGTAGGTGGCGGCTCCATAGGCGGAAGGCTGAATCACGCTTGCGTTCCCCACAGGGATGCGCTCATCCGGAACCGCCGGCAGACCGCGCGCGAACTCTGGCTCGTCGGCCAACTGTTCGGCAGCCAACATGACGGCTGCAAAGTCCTCGGGGCTCGGGAGCCGGAACCGCCTGCCGACCTCGTCGTCGTTGTCAGCCACGGCAATCAGTACGTCCTCGCGCAGACCGGCGCCGGACAAGCGCCGGTGAAGGGCTGTCGGATGCACGTGATCGCAGAAGGGGCAGATCGCACTCTTGGCGCGGTTCTTGGCCGCGGTGGGGACGCGCAGCGTGGGCAGGCCGGACGGGGGACCGTCCTCGACCACCGCAGCCCACGTGTCGGCGGCCCGATCCACCTCGATCCGATATGACTGCCCGGCGTCGTGCTTCGACGGCAACGGGTACCGCAGGAGCAGGCTGCCGGTCAGCGGGAAGCGCCGGCCGCACTCCTCGCATGGCAGTGTCGTCGACCAGACGTACCCCCACGGGCGCGAGCCGTTCGGAGAAGCCGGGTACACGTCTGCCATCGCCTGCTTGTACCGGCTACCAACCAGAGCGAGGACCGCATCGACGTCGTCTAGAAGGCGGTTCGGGGAAAGCGAGGAGTGTTGAGAGAAGGACAGGGCCGGCTCAGCCGACCAGTCCCTGAGCGGGTAGTCAGCGAGGAGCTGCCCCGCCAGCGTCGCCACAGGGGAGTAGTCCAACGCTTCTGCCCGCACCCCGAGACGGGCAGCTTCCAGCGGGATCATCGCTCGGCCCGAAAAGAAGTCGAGCATGCTCGCTCCATCGGGATGTGCCTTGGACAGTTCAGCCTTGATCTCCTGGTTCGCGGAGTCCTTGCCAGTCATCGCGCGCCGCACAAGTGCCTGCAGCCGCTGCTGCTCTGCGGCCTCCTCAGGCCAGGGCAGGAGGCTGGTCATCACGGCAGCCTTTGCCTGGGCGAGCGGTCGTGCAGCGAACCAAGTGAACAAGTTCTTCTCGCTCTTGCCGCTGCCCCAACCGGACTGCGACGCCTCGCTCACCTCGGCGCAGGGGAACCAGCGTTCGATCATGCGCACGCGGCGGGCTCCTGGGTCTCTCGGGCTGCCTTGAGTGCGCTGCCTGGTACGTGGATGATGACGTCTCCGCGGGACAGATCCCGGAACGTCCGGACGGGGTCCGGGTAGGCGCCGTACATGCGGCCCTTGCCGTCGTTGCAGTGGTCGACGACGTAGAGCCAGTAGGCGCGGCCGTGCTGCGTGGCGATCAGGACCTCGTTCGCGGTCATGCTGATGCCGTTGCTGCCGGCCGTATTCCAGACGCCCTTGACCTCGACGAGCCGCTGCTCCCGGCCGAGGCTCGCGTGGAGGTCGTAGCCGCAGCCTTCGGTGTGGACGTCCGCGACGGCGAAGCCCTCCGCGCGCAGGAGGTCCGCGACGTGGTCCATTGAGATGCGTTCGCTGTCGGTCTCGGTCGGCTCGGCGGACGGCGCGGCGGCGGTGACTCGGGCCCAGGTGACCTGCCGGGGTCTGCTGATCGTGACCTCGCTCATCTGGCGCAGGTCGGTGAGGCGGGCGGCGGTCATGGCCTTGAGCCGCCCGCGTTCGGCCCGGCGTGCGTCCCCGTCGGTGATCTCGTCGGTGAGGTCGTTCGGGAGCTGCCCGAGTTCCCCGCCGGCGACCCGGAGCCAGTCGTCAAGTGCGGTCGCCCGGCGGGTCTGGTCCTCCCGGGCGGCCATCGCGGCGCGGCCGTGGGCGTCGTGCGCCCGGCCCGGGTGCGGCTTGCCGGCTGGGGTGTCGCTGGTCGTGAGGTTCGCGAGCATCGCCCACTCGACCTTGCGGGCTCCGGCGCTGTCGACCCGGACCAGGCACGACCAGGTGCCTTTGCGGCGTCCGCCGGCCTCGGTGAGGTCGGCTTCGTAGGCGAACAGATCGTAGTCGGTGCTGCTGGTCTGGTCGACGAGTGCGCCGCCCCGGTGCAGGGCTGGTGCGAGGGCGTCGGTGCACAGCGCGACGAGGGCCCTGTACGGCGGGTCGCTGGGTCCGAGGTTGACGGCGTCTGCGACGGCGGCGCCACCGGCCCGTGCCTGGGCGAGGGACCTGCCGCTGCTGGCGACGAGCGCGGTTGTCCCGGCCTTCCGCTCCCCCGGGGGCGCGAACTCCTTTGGCAGCGGCAGCCCGTCGGCGCGGGCGAGGGTGAACATTCCGTCACCGGCGGCGTGCGGCTGGACGCTGACCGCCCCGCCGGCGGCCGCGCGGTGCAGGAACGCCTCGACGATGGCCGGGTTGATCCGGTCGAGCTGCTCGTCCTGCAGGGCGGTGACGGCCTGGGCGATGTCGACGCTGGTCTTGAGGGCGCGTTCCTGGGCGTCGGCGCGCTGGGCGGCGTCCGCGAGCCGGGTGGCGGTGACCGCGCCGACGGCAGCGAGGGCACGGGCGCGCTGCTCGTCGTCCCCGAACGTGTCAGCGAGGACCCGGCTGAGGTCGTCGTCCGCGAGGCCGACGAGCTCCCCGACGAGGCTTAGGCTATCGAACATCCGGCCCTCGAGTTGATTCGCGGCGGTGACGAAGTTCCCGAGCAGGACCTCCAGCACCTCGCCTTCGCGGGTGTCGGTGGCGATCAGGTTGTAGAGCTCGACGTCGCGGGTCTGGCCGACCCGGTGGATGCGGCCCATGCGCTGTTCCAGGCGCACGAGCGACCACGGGATGTCGTAGTTGACGAGGACGTGCGCGGTCTGCAGGTCGATGCCCTCGTTGCCGGCGTCGGTGCTGACGAGGATCTGGAAGTCCCGGCGGGCGAACGCGTCGCGGGTGCCGTCGCGGGTGTGATGGTTGTCCCGACCGCTGTAACGGCGGGCCGTGTACCCGGCGTGCAGGAGTTTCTGGACGAGCCAGTCAGCGGTGTCGGCGTATTCGGTGAACACGACTGCCTGCTCGCCGTTGCCGGGCTTCACGCTGTTTCGGCCTAGGCACGTCAGCTCGAGCGGGTCCCACTTGCTGACCGGGAGGTTCATGTCCGCGACGAGCGGCTCCAGCCGTTTGAGGAGCGCGTCGATCTCCCGGCGTTCGGCCTTCGCGGACTTGCTGCCTTCGTGGACGACCCGGGCCTCGTCGGCCTTCGGGCTGTCGTCGCCGTCCGGGTCCGCGTCGTGCGCGGCCGCGGACGGCATGACCGTTCCCATGCCGTCCCGGCGGCGCTTGAGGGTCTCCGCGAGGGCGTACAGGCTGGACGCGGCGCGTTTGCCGTAGACCATCTTCCCCAGCGGCACGGCGATGCCGGGGAAGTACCGGTCGACCAGGTCCAGGGCCTCGTTGTAGAACTCGGCCTCGACCGGTGACAGCGCGACGCTGTGGTTCTCGGCGTGCCGGCCCTTGAAGAGCTTGGTCACGCCGTCGAAGTCGACGAGGTCTTCCTTCATCCGGCGCAGGAAGTGCACCCGGCCGGGCTTGACGCTGCGGGACGGTTCCTTGTTGCTCTCGACCGGCGGGTAGACCTCCGGGTCGACCAGGTGCAGCAGGGCCCGGAACAGCCACTCCTTCCCGCGGTGCGGCGTCGCGGTCATCAGCAGCGCCCGAGGGGTGTACAGGGCGAGCATCTCCCCCGCCTGGTAGTAGCCGACGGCCGTCGGGGTGAGCCGGTGGGCCTCGTCGAACACGACGGCGTCCCAGCCCATCCGGTCCGGATGGACGGCGTCCTGGACGAGGCCGTTCACCGACAGCAGGTCCAGGCTGACGATCCACAGGTCGTGGTCGCTCTCCAGCCCGTGCTCGCGGATCGTCTGGGCGGTGATCGCCCGCAGTCCGCCGCCGAAGAACCGCTCGAAGTCTGCCTGCCACTTCGTCACCAGGTGCGCCGGGACGACGATCAACGCCCGGCGGACGAACCCGAGGCGCTGCATCTCCCGCAGGTACAGCCCAGCCATGATCGTCTTGCCGGTTCCGGGCTCGTCCGCGAGCAGGAACCGCAGCCGCGGCTGCGGGAGCATCGCGCCGTACACGGCGTTCATCTGATGGGCGTACGGCCGCAGCGGAGTGGACGCCAGGACCGCCGACCTCGCACCCGAGCCGGCGGCGCGCATCCAGGCCGTCCACAACCCTGCGAGCAGCGCCGACGAGTCACCGGCGCCGTCCTCGGTGAGCACCTCACACGAAGCAGCCTGGGTCGCCGTGAGCTCGACCTTCGCGAACGACCCGCCGGCCTGCTCGACGAACAGCACCCAGCCGTCCCCAACCTGGTTCGCCATGTCGATCTTGACGTGACCCGGCAGGTCAGGGCGGTGCGCTATCCGCACTCGCTGCCCACGCTCCAAGGTCACCGGTCGACCCTAGGGCGTGGGCTGCCGTCCGAGTTTCAGCGACGCGCTGCAGGCGCCGCGCGGAGTTCCACGAGTGGAAGGGCAAGGGCCGCCGCCCGAGGCTCAGCAGCCAGGGACGGCTATGGCTGATCGTCCAGGCCGTCGAGGACCTCGTTTCGGACCTCGGCGGCGCTCAGGCACTGCGACGGTGGCTCCTCACTGATGACCACGGGCACCGGCTCGCGCTCTTCAGGGCAGAGCAGGTCGACGAGCTGCGTGCCGCCTCAGCCTGGATCCACCGCCCCGATTCTTGATGGGCCTTGACGGCGCTTGATGATCTTGGTTGGCGGTCGGGCGTGGGTGATCGGCCGGTCTGTCCGGCTCTTCCAC
>JAABUU010002887.1_pt1 | contig 23278 bp, 16 predicted proteins | sample 5559301 | NCBI WGS metagenome assembly JAABUU01 (sample SAMN10711884, study PRJNA513360) | rock metagenome | isolation source: Antarctica rocks | place: Antarctica: Victoria Land, Richard Nunatak white | reverse complement strand
AGTTAGGGCTGGGGTGGGAGGGATGAGCACGGTTCAGCGGGCGTTGATTGATGGGGATTGCCTAGGTCTATGGGTAGAGCTTTAGAGTAATCGAGTGATAGCAATCCATCCGGCTGTGTTCATCATGCATCACGTGCTTCATTGTGTGGTAAGGCACTGTCGTTTAAGAGTCACACATCACGCGTCACGTCAGGCATGAGAGGCGCCATAGCAGAAAGCATCATTCATCGCTACCTTACGCTAGGGTATCACATCAGCAAACGCTGACGCCGCAGCAAAGCAACAAGCCACCACCGCCGCCACACCAGACGAAAGAAAGGCAGCACGAGCTACTCGTCGTCGCTATAACGTGCATCGTCAGCTGATGGCTCTCGATATCGTGTGTTGATGCACGACGGGAGGGGTATAGGGGACGGGAGAATTCCGGAGCATGAAGGGGAATACCGGAATGACGGAGTACCGTCGAAGAGAGGAGAAGAGGGGAGCATACTTAGACGCCGGGTCGACCTCCGCAAACTCCAACCACTCGCCCGTGGTGCCGCGCTTCCAGATGCGCAGCTTGCCGTCGTCTCCTCCCGAGGCGAGGGCGTCCCCTGTTCACGAAGTGAATATCAGCCTTACTGTCTTTCGTGGCCGTGACATGACGCAGGCCTGTAGAGTGATGAGAGGGACTGGGCGGGGAGGGAGTCTAGTTACCGGTGTTGCGGGTGAACTTGACACGCCAGACGGGCCCGTGCTGGCTCTCGAGGCACGCCACCTCCTTCCACGCATGCTTGACCTTGCACGCGTGCTCCTCGCGTCGAGGCATTGCGCCCTCGACGCGAGAAGCACCCGCAAGGCCAGCACCGATGCCCGACGGCGCAGCGGTGGTACCGGTGGTCGACGAGGAGGCGTCGTTGGTTGTCGAGGCGGCGGTGGGGGGACTCTTCTCGGCATCGCTAGGAACGGGCGTGGTGACGTCGAAGATGCGAATAAACCCGTCTTTGCACGCGGTGGCGATGGTGTCGGCGCCGCGGTAGGAGCCAGCAGCCCATGCTACGTCGCGGATGAGAGTACCGTGGCAGGGCAGCACGGCGGCGAGGTAGAGCTGATAGTCGCTCCCGGCATTCTTGGTGGCGCGGTAGACTTTGACCACATCCATGGCGGCGACTGCCAGTGAGAGCGCGTTGCGGTCAAGTCCAGCTTCGAGGGCTTTGTAGCATGGTAGCGGGTCATGATGGAAGGACACTCTAAAGCCGGTCTCTTCGCCGCGACTGGGGCGCGGACAGACGAAGAACTGATCTACCTCTCTCCAATCGCCGAGCGAGTCTGAGCTGGTGGGTTCTAGCAGCGTGAGGTAGCCGTCGCGGGTGATGAGCGCGACGTAGGTTTCGAAACGGTATGATTTGATGTCCATCGACACGTACGGGACACGGAACTTGGTCTGCTGCGCGTAGATGCACTTGAAACGGCGCCCGGAGTTCGGAGCCTCGGTGGGATCTTCCTCCCAGACTTTGAACATGTTATCCTCACCGATACTTGCCAGGACTTCGCCCATGAAGGGTCCGCTCCACTTCGCCTGGGACATATCAGAATGGTAAGCAGGAGACTGAGCAAGGCTTACTTACATCCATGATCTCGGCATCATGCCCTCTCCAAGTATCAAGAAGCTCCCAGCCTTTTTCACCTTTCCTGTTCCAAACCTTGATGTGATGGTCGGAGGATGCAGTGAGCATTCGAGTGTCTTGAAAATTGTAGTGCATGGCTTGAACAATGTCATGATGACCGTGAGCGAAGGTGCCAGAGGTGTTCATCCCGGGCGACGTAAAGCTTGGTCCAGGTGGTGATTCGGAATCAGACGATGACTGGACATGTGGACTGGAAGCGGGTTCAGGTACAGATGGCGAGTTCGCTCGAGGTGCAGAAGCAGCCTGTGATTCAATGGAAGGCGGACGTTCACCTAGAGGTTGTTTAGCGAGACCTTGTGAATTTATCGCTGAGTTTGAGGTCATATTCACTCGTAGGCTCTTCATCCCGCGCGTCGTAGTACGTCGAATTGGACGATGATAGCTCATCCAGATGCTGTTCCGGCGCGTCAACGTATTCAGTTGAGGAAGGCGAGGCAGACCTGCTCAAAGGCTGGTCATCACCGCGCTGAAAGCGTTGATTCTTAACCTGGGCTAGACGGGCTTTCAACCATTGGGCATCGACCGGATACGATGACGTGTCTACTTCATCTGAACTATCAAGAAAGACCGAGGTAGTGGGCGAGTCCGGATAATTCATTTTGCCGATGCCGTGAAGTCTGAGGTAGACGCTTTACCTAAAAGCGTAAGGCCGTGAAGTCTGAAGTAAACGCTTTACCTAAAAGCGTAAGGTGACGGAAGGAATGAATGGAAGCGAGAAGTTTATCCGGCACTAGTGCCAAAGTAGCTCACTAAAAAAGCTCGCTAAATGAACTTGAAGGCCACTTGGCGACAAAAGTGTACGGTGGCATCAAGGACCATGCAGATCAAATCATAAAATCATGACAACCGTCCTTAACAGGGCAGAGACACTCTCTCTATTCTCACTCTCTGCAGCATGTGTTGGCATTATAGTCAATACATTTCATGGCAATGGCGAGCCTCTGATCGCCTCTATTGCATTTAGCGGCATTGCTTTTGCGTTTACATTCAGTCTCATACGATGGCTTGGCCCTGTCTTCCTGAAAGCAGGACTCAAAGGGCGAGACATGTGCAAGAGCAAGAAGGTTGAGATGTGGGTCGATCCGCCATATTCCCATTGATCCTGAACATTGCTGACACCAGTCCTGTAGCCCGGAAACAATAGGTGCACTTTGCGCCGCGGTTTATCTTCTTACAATCATTGTCTTTATACCCTTTCCTTTCTATAAGGATATTGTAGCGGCCACATCTGGCGGCGGCAACAGAGATGTTGTGTTAGAGCTCGAGCAAGTGGAAACGGGACGCTTCCTTCACCGCTTCCCTCATAACAAGGCAGGTACAATACCCTAAGGCCCTTTGGTTCTTTTGACTAATACGTGGTCTACAGCTGGCGTCGTATCTTTCCGCAGTTCTCTCCTTACAATCTGCGGTTATCCTTGGCATAGGTGACGATTTGTTCGATATTCGATGGCGCCATAAATTCTTCATTCCAGCTTTCGCTTCGATCCCGGTCTTGGTAGTCTACTTCGTCGACTTTGGAGTGACTAAGGTGGTGGTCCCTCTTCCCTTGCAACAATACTTCGGCGAGCTGCTCGATCTTGGGTGGATCTATTATGCCTATATGGCTGCAATAGCCATCTTCTGTCCCAACAGTATCAACATCTTGGCAGGCATCAATGGTATCGAGGTCTCCCAGTCGCTGGTCATCGCTCTACTACTAGTCCTCAACGACACCCTTTATCTTGTTCCATATTCACCTTATCCGCACCCTGCGACAGATTCCCATCTTTTCTCACTGTATCTACTACTCCCTTTCATAGGCGTTTCACTAGCCTTGTGGTGGCATAACTGGTTTCCAGCAAAGGTCTTCGTTGGGGACACGTACTGCTACTTCGCCGGTATGGTCTTCGCCGTTGTGGGAATTCTAGGCCATTTCAGCAAGACCTTACTCCTTTTATTCATCCCTCAGATCTTCAACTTCATCTACTCTTCACCGCAGCTGTTTCATATTGTACCCTGTCCAAGACACAGATTACCCCGATTCAACGCGCGAACTGGTCTTCTTGAGCCATCTGTCACACAATGGCAGCATCCACCTTCGACCCCAGTCGCCGCGGCTCTGACCATTCTCGATCGCTTTCGGTTGTTACGGGTGGAGAGGAACGCTAAAGGGGAGGTCGTGGAGTCCACGAATCTTACCATTCTGAATCTTTGGCTTGTCTGGTTTGGACCGATGAGGGAAGACAGGCTTGCGATAGGCATATTGGCCATGCAAATCGCTTGTGGCTTGCTAGGGTTGGTTGTGAGGCATCGTTTGGCGCTGTGGGTGTTTCGGGAGGACAACCGAGGAGGCATTGGCATACTTCCGTGATAGAACAGCTTGGTACATTCCAAGAGAATAATAGATGTCACTTTGTTGATCAGGTACAACGGGCTTCGTGTTGGCTCGGCTCTTTCGCCTGTGATATTGATGTCAGGGGATGGCCTTAACAGTCACGTCAACCCAGACTGAGACCGTTGATCTTATTTCCAGATCTCCTGTCCTCCTCGTTATTCACGTCGAGTTCTCCCTCGCCCACTCCTCAACATCCTGCAGCTTCATCCTTCTTTTCACGTCGAATGGCCCCTCTTCATTCTAAGCCACCACTTTTCCATCTGCGAACACGACTTTATATTTCGTTGTTCCATTCTTTCATCCAATGCCAGTGTCTCCTTCAATTCTCACCACTGCGCTCTTCCCTCCCCACTACCCTACCTGAAACATTTCTAACCATGCCCGCTAACTGGCAAAAGCTCAGCGTGTCTCTCGCCGTAAAGACCACTCCCTTCACCTCCGGTGCCGCCCACACCAGTTCTGCAACGACCCTCCCAATGTCCTCCGTTGCCGTCGCTGTGACTTTATCCTCTCATCCGACTAGCGCTTTTACCTCCTTTCGATCTGCACTCGCGACACCAACATCAGAATGAACAAAAAGCTCATAAAGAGACCAGTGGAGACAATGACCCAGTCAATCCCGGTCTGCTGCGGCAGGGGTTGTCGCCCACACAGCTGCTCGCTGAGTGCGAGCTGCCACGGCCGATGATGTCGTAGTCGACGCTGAACTGCCAGGGAAGTAGGGGCGGGTAGGAGAAGCGAGTATGGCACGGGTGAGATTGAGTTGGGTCCCGGGCGGGTAAGTCATACCGATAATGGTCGCGAAGGGGGCGAAGAGGGCGGCGAGTTCGGGTTCGGTGGTATTTGTGATGTTCCCTGTTAGAGTGTCGACCCCGAGGGGTTTGAACTTGGAGAGTTGGGCTTGCTTGGCTGGTATAGGGCCGGAAAGGGGCTAGAGCAGAGAAGAACAATGCTGGTGTTCGAGCCACGCTGATAGTGAGCGAAGGGCGTCGAGGACAGCTGTGCCCGACTCGCGCCACCGAGCACGATGGTGGACTATGTCATGTTCAATCGAAGAGCCAGGTAAGAAGCGAAGGGCTTCGAGTGAGAAGGAAGATCGTGGGGCACAGGATCGCAGATTCCGTAGGAAGAAGGACAATTCACAGATTGAGTGGCAATGGGACCGACAGAAAGGTGCACGCAGGGATATCTAGTCCGGCAAACACTGTGGCCTGAGAGTTGAATATAAGTATACGGATTGGCTGTCAGAGTACGACATGCGATATCTGTCTCGGATTCTGGCATTATCAATACGTGTCAATGCATTACATTCTGAGCACGTAGTATGCAATAATGAAGAAAGCGTCAAACGCGTCACAGAGCATACATGGTTCACATCTGCTTTGTGTTGTCGCAGAAGATAATAGTTGGAGCAAGATGTCTGCAATATTACCTTACTCTTATATCTGATGTCCCCAGGTCTCGGCGGCCGTCATTCCGCACCGACCTATCAGATGGCTTCGGTGTTCGCTGACCCCTTCGTGGGGCTACCCCTCCGATCATCGGAGAGCTTCATGAGCATTCACAAGAACCACCCTTCTACATATTGTCTTCGATCCTATTGTCTGCTTTAATTCAAAGACAATTTCTTAGTTTGATTTAACGACACATCCACAAGTATGCCTTCCGCCGAGAAAAAGCCGCAGACGCTCTACGATAAAGTCTTTCAAGACCACATTGTGGACGAACGAGACGATGGCACAATCCTTCTCTACATCGGTGAGTAACACACGGTTCGATACCTAGGACTTGAACTGACGGTGATTTAGACAGACATCTAGTCCACGAAGTGACTTCACCGGTAAGCTAGGTAGGAACAGAACCGCAGTGGTAAGGTTGACTGATGCGAGTAATAGCAAGCTTTTGAAGGTCTGCGGAACGCAGGACGGAGGGTGAGGAGACCAGATTGTACGCTGGCAACTACAGACCATGTAAGGTCCCCGATCTTCTTCTCTTCCCAGCCAGCAAGAACTGACCAGAATCAGAATATACCTACCACTTCTCGAAAGAACTTCAAAAGCGTCAACACTTTCGTCGAGGAGGCAGATTCCCGCCTACAATGTCTCACTCTCGAAGATAACGTCAAGGAGTTTGGCATCACCTACTTCGGCCTCGGCGATAAGCGTCAAGGAATCGTACACATCATTGGCCCCGAGCAAGGTTTTACCCTCCCAGGCACTACGGTCGTTTGTGGTGATAGCCATACATCCACTCATGGCGCTTTCGGAGCTCTGGCGTTCGGTATTGGAACCAGTGAAGTAGAGCACGTCCTCGCAACACAGACAATCATCACGAAGCGGAGTAAGAACATGAGGATACAAGTTGACGGAGAATTGCTGCCAGGCGTGAGTAGCAAGGACGTAGTCCTGCATGCGATTGGGGTTATAGGTACGGCAGGAGGCACAGGCGCGGTGATTGAATTTTGTGGTTCCGCTATCAGAGGACTGAGTATGGAAGCGAGGATGTCCATCTGCAACATGTCCATTGAAGGTGGCGCAAGAGCAGGCATGATCGCACCGGACGAAACCACTTTTGACTATCTCAAAGGCCGACCATTGTCGCCGAAGGTTGACTCACCCGAGTGGAAAAAGGCGGTGAAGTATTGGTCTAGCTTGAAGTCTGACGAAGGGGCCAAATACGACGTAGACGTTTTCATCAACGCGAAAGACATCGTCCCAACCGTCTCGTGGGGTACGTCACCGCAGGATGTCGTTCCCATCACCGGTGTTGTGCCCAGCCCGGACGACTTTGCCGATGAGGGCAAAAAGGACAGTGCAAGACGTGCACTTGAATACATGGGATTGACCCCAGGTACATCAATGCAGGATATAGAGCTGGACAAGATATTCATCGGCTCCTGCACGAACTCTCGCATCGAGGACTTACGATCCGCAGCACGGATTGTCAAAGGCAAGAAAATTGCCCCAAACCTCAAGAGGGCTATGGTTGTTCCTGGCAGTGGACTTGTCAAGCAGCAAGCAGAGTCGGAAGGTCTAGACAATATATTTACAGACGCAGGCTTTGAATGGAGAGAGGCGGGCTGCTCCATGTGCTTGGGAATGAATCCCGATATCCTGTCACCCAAGGAACGATGCGCGAGCACATCCAACAGAAATTTCGAAGGACGACAAGGCGCTGGCGGCAGGACTCATCTCATGTCCCCAGCCATGGCAGCTGCAGCAGCCATAGTCGGTAAACTTGCAGATGTCCGGAAGGTGGCCGATCACAACGCCACGCCGGTGAAAGCGGCGCCAAAGCTCGACGTCAGTCCAGAGGTTAGCGACGTCGAAACAGATGAAGACTTCAACCGCCTCATGGACATTCCAGAGGATGCAGGTCCTCAAGTCAACGACCATACCATCAAGTCATCCACCGGTCTACCGAAATTCTCGACGCTGAAGGGGATCGCAGCCCCAATGGAGAGATCGAACGTCGACACCGACGCCATCATCCCGAAGCAATTCCTCAAGACCATCAAAAGAACCGGACTCGGCTCCGCTCTCTTCTACGCGCTGCGCTTCCACGAAGACGGGTCCGAAAACCCCGCCTTCGTCCTGAACAAGGAGCCCTACCGCCACGCCAAGATCCTCGTCGTCACGGGCCCCAACTTCGGGTGCGGAAGTTCGCGCGAACACGCTCCCTGGGCCCTGCTCGACTTCGGCATCATGTGCGTCATCGCGCCCTCGTACGCCGACATCTTCTTCAACAACACGTTCAAGAACGGCATGCTCCCCGTCGCCATCCCCTCCCCGTCGACGCTGCAGAAGATCGCCGACGAGGCGAAAGCCGGGCGCGAGATCGAGGTCGATCTCGTCCACCAGCGCATCAACGATGCCGACGGCAATAAGCTCGCTGACTTTGAGGTCGAGGAGTTTAGGAAGCATTGCTTGGTCAACGGGTTGGATGATATCGGCCTGACGATGGAGATGGACGGTAAGATCAAGACGTTTGAGGCGAGGAGGACGATGGAGACGCCGTGGCTGGACGGGACCGGCTATCTGAAGCGGGGAGCGAGGCAGGGTCCGGTCCAGGTCGAAGCGGCGCCCGTGCCCAAGACGAATCGAGGCGAGGTCGTGCAGGAACCGTTGGAGTGGTGAGCGATGCGTGGGGGGGAGAGTGGCTACGCTCGGGGTTGCTGTACATATATTTACTAGGCTTCATGGCTCACGCATATGCAATGTCGCTTTTCTACCACGACGAGAACGCTGATGTGAACGTAAACGGTCGAGGGGGTTCACTGCTCCGGCAGGAAAGAGGCTATCATCGAAGCCAGCGACTTGCCTTTTTTTTTTCGAACGCACGCATTACTATATTTGGGGATGACAATCCATCCCGCCACCGACGAGAGCTTTATCGCTTCCATGTGCAGAACCCCCACCCTGCAAGCCTCAAACGTCGTGTCGTGACGACAAAGTTCGAGGACGTTGCGTCCCAGCACAGTTGCAGTTCAACGCAGTCACAGGTACGCGTATTGTATGTATGTATCTCCACTTTAGTTCACCCGGTTCGAAAGGGGCATTCGGTTCAACGATCCCGTATGCCGAGATTATGCACCTTCTTCCCCTGATCTACCTTACCTGTGTGACTTGTGGGTTCACCTCCCAGGATCTTACCTTACTGTACCTCCTTAGGTATTTGTACTGCGTTGCAGTAGTTTACATCCCTAAATAGTTAATATCATCCCGGTACCTGTCAGATGGAGCTTTTTAAAAGGGTAAATGATATTTATGTTTCAGTGTTGCAACACAGAAGAATCTGTTTGTTGTGTAATCGAAAGAATCCTCTTTTTCAGAAGACGTTCATTTGAATGATCGACACTCATTGATAATCTCAACATTGAATGCTACCGGACCTATTCTTGCACACTGACTTGTGATAAGTTACACGTCAATTACTTTTATGAATATCTCACAGCCATGTTCAAGCTTCTCATAGAGATTGATCGATATAAATATGACAAGATCACTCCTGAGACCTCAGTGCTCCCGATCCTTTCTTGTCCCGAAGAAGTAAAATTTAGCTGTGCGTCAACATGGCCGACGTCCAGCCCCTAGGCGACCCGACGCCAGTCCTCACACTCCTCCTGAGCAGTCCACCCCACCTAGTCCTGAATCTTGGACGAGAGACGCTCTCCAGTGACCCGAAGCTGCGCATCAAAAGACATGAACCATCCCAGCCGGTGACACTTCTTCTGGACGGTTTGCAAGGCGACGACTACGGTTTCGACATCGTGACGGCTCTGCAGCATGGTCTCCTTCAGCTCCTCGATGCCGACTCAGGGGATGTCATCGTCATTCCTCCAAGCGATACCACCCCGCCCAGGCCCAGAACGATCAGGCCAATGGAGATTGATGAGGTTCACACCATCAGCTTTCATCCCAGGCATGAGTTTTGGCGACCGCTTGTTCGGAACGGCCACAGATATCTGATCGGATTCTCCGAGAGCGGGGGACGGAGCTGGTGCCAATATGGCGCGAAGGAAGAACATCTCGGTCACTTGGGAAGAGATCGACCGGAGTCCCTTCCTTTGCAACGAGCGACCGATTTCATGGAGGTTACCGTCAGAGATGATCCGCCGCCTCCAACCTTCGCCGCCTCTCTGTCGACCTCCTCAAGTGTCTGCCACCTTTCTGCCGGCTCGCCAACATTCAACTTGATCGTCTCCGTTACCTCCCATGAAACTCGACCCATCACTGTCGCAATGGAAGACACGCCATTTCATCTCGCCCAGGGCCTCGATGATATCTTCGAGATCCGAGATCAAGAATCGGACGAGAGACTGGAGCTGCCCTCGGGCGCCGGTTGTTTCCTGGACAACACAGGCTCAGACGACTACCCGTCGAGGTTGATTTTGCAGGACTTTCTCCCCCTGGAGCTGTACGTGCGGAAATACGCACTGGAGCCGTTCGATGCGGTGACTGCCAACGGAGGCGAACTTGACTGCTTGCGCGAAGGCCATCGATATTCCGTCCGCCCCTCTCGAACCGTACTCGACGGCTTCGGCTCGTGGTGTTGGGGACGGAAGAGCGAGCTGCCGGGAGATGCAGAGGAGGTGCGCAACTTGTTGCGCAATAACGGCCGGATTAGCTTCGCGGTGCCTGGTGTGCCTGTCATCTTCCAGGCAGAAAAGTAGAGTATGTCTCCATAGTTCTTGGTGTTGTTGGAGACTAAGGCTACTGGTACTACGCTTTTCTCCATCGAGGATGGGGTACCTCGTACCTGGTGTCAAAGATTCTGCTTTTTTGAAAGAATTTGAAAGTTATCAGAGATTGATAGTAGTGATCTATAAACTTGTAGAATGCGGAGAATATCACAAGACTATTACTATCAAGTCTTGATGAAAGCGATTGAAAACGCAGTGGATGGGCATGAGAGCACGACGCTGATATGGCGGGCGCCTTCAAAGGCCCATAGAATGACGGAGACTTCAATGAAGTTGTGCCTCCATTGACGAATCAAAGCTGCATGCAAAGTCCTGCAATGATGTGTCTTCAGATGCTCCCTTTCAGACACAACTACCAACGTCAGAATCAAAAAATTCAATTGTTAGATATGTACTGTACAGTACACATTCTTTGGTCAACATGATGCTTTACTCGATTCTACTTTTCATAGGATGAACGCTAAGAGAGAGAGAGAAAAATCGGAAAGAGATGGAACAGTTCCTTTCCGGAAAGCTCCGTGTACCATAGGTATGTATATCATTCTTAAAGTTAGCTCTACTGCAGTCATGTATAAAACTCCCAGTACCTTACCCGTCAGATGGAGCGGGTTGAAAGGTAAATGATATTTATACCTTAACGTTGCGACGCGTGGCTCGCTGCACGCAGGCGCTTCTGCCGGGACGGATGGAACCCTCGTTTCTTGCGTGTGTGGTTGACAGACGGTGCAGAGCTCGGTCCTCCCACGTCATGGTCCTGGGCAAGTGGAATTTCTGTCTGGCAGGTAAAGTTCAGGGATTGGTACTGTATCTTCTTCTACGGTTCATCGGTGTGAACATCTGTCTGCTTCTTCTTCTTTCTCTTCTTCTTCTTCTTTTCTCTTCTTCTTCTTCTTCTTCTCTTGCTCCTTCTCTTGCTTCACTTTCCATAGTGAGTGAAGAGACTTCTTCATGTCCTCTGACAGTGTATGCACCCTCCAGACTCACCTAAATCTGGAAGCAGGCGAGCAACCGGTTTGAGACAGCCAGCCAACAGGCACATGTGTATGTGTATGTGTGCTCTGCATCATCACATCAATCCTGTAGCGAGGCGGACGGTAGGCATAACAGAAACCGACCTCTGGATCAGGGTGTGAGAAAAGTCGCATGTGAAAGTTGTGCACAGACGCTGTTGGATGGGCAAATAACGTTAAAGTGAGAACACAGTTTTGACTGGTGGGGATGGAATTCTTTTCAGGATAAAAGCATGGAAGAGATGGCACTGGTGTTCCAGTGTCCTAACTATGCTAAGCGCAGCACCGGCCCCGGCATCGGTACCGGCACCGGCAGAGGCGCAGTGCAGATGAGAAGGTGTCTTTGAAACCTTCTAAGAGTGAGATCATTATTAGGGGCTTGGACTGTCTGATAGCCACAGATCTGCATGGCTGAAACTTATGGTGCCTTGGGACTTGCGAGACCAAAGTCACATAATTTTGTTTCCCCTTTTTCCCTGCTCACTTACCTAGGTACCTTACATAATTAATCATCTACCATTGCTTCAGCCGTTTACTTTCCATTGCTTCGTATTTGATTTTTTCACGGCATTTATTCAATATTAAACATTTTTTGTTTGTCTTCTTTTCCTAATCTTCCTAAATTTCAAAGAGGCTCCACCTGGGCCTTTTTGAGATCCCACTGTACTGTAAGGTAAGGTAGGTAGGTAGGTACCTTAAGGTACAGTACTGTAACATTGATCTGTTATCTCAACGATTCCACGCTTAATAAATATATGGAGGACAGACAAATCACCTCCAAGCCTTTAGCGAACCGGACCTTACATGGCCGCACCGTACCATCATCATAATGTAAGGTACCTAAGGTATCCATACGGTATGCACTCCTTTCCAGGTTATCCCATCGCGGTGATGCGCCACGTCGCTAAAAAAGCTTCAAGGAAACGAGCGGACAGCATGAAGTATCCTGTATTACTTCATACCTACAGTACGAAGTAGCTTACATACGTACTTCGGACGGAGTCACCTAACGTCAAGGTACCGAGCCCACCACCACGGACAGCCCTACTCTAACTCAATTAATAATCAACCGGCATATCAGCGACAGTACGTCAATCATGACAGTATCCCAAACATAAGCCTTATTAGCTTGGTCCACTTTACCTCACCGTCGTATTCTGCCGTACAGTACCTTTGCAGACGTCCACTGCCGAGCAATCGCTGAGAAACTAAGATCTGAGAGCTGATATGACAAATCTGGCGAAAGGATTCTTCTCGTCGTGTTTGAAGACAGCCGCTCAGATGTGCAGCCGCTCCGATGACCACCTCAGGATGAGAGGATACAAGTATTACAGTGCATCATAGCGTGCTTTCATGACTAGCATTTCTACCCATTCACGCACCGGCATCTTGGTCATGACAACCAGAAGTTGGCCTATTCTTCTGGACGACGACCCAAGCACTAATTCAACCGTACATAGGTACTTCGTATGAACGCTATCACTCTGGTCCTCCAACTCAAAGTCTAACACCCTGTTCCATCTGGAGCCGGCATAACTTTGTTATGATCTTCCTGCGAGTTTATCAGGAAGGGGGATAGGCTATGGGATGTGTTTGGCTGCCTGACAGACCGTTCCGTTTCCCGCTTCTCCTTGGTCTCACGCTATGCCAGGATTCCCGATATCCACAAAGGGTTTTGTGCATCATACTGATTCGTTTTCGTCATTAATTTCTTTGCTTATTAATAACATCATCATTTGCAGTCATCTCGAGACCGTGTTATGCTTCCTTTCTGTCTGCTCAAGTTAAACTTTCACGTATCCCTTCGGTTCTGCTCTCTCCATGCAGTGTAATCTTGTAGCCGCTTTAGGCACACACAAGGCTGATGAAGATATTTACGGGCCCAAGATAGTTCGTCCCAACACCATTGGAGTTAAGCTCCGTAAATTTTCTGGTCTACCTGCTATCTTATGTACAATGATCGTTCCCGAGGGAGCGTATCCACATGTGCACAAGCACACCGATTCACTCTGCACAGTGAAAGGGGGGTGTGCTTGTGTGGAGGAGGCTTACACTAGTCTGGCCTGCCATCTAACCGTTACTTGCTTTGCTCTTCAACTTTTTATCCCGGCTTTACCTTACACAGTTCGTCTTTGGGCACCTTCGGAGAGGTTTTGTATTCGATGTTGACGCTCGTTCCATATTGACCCTCGTTTGAGCCCCATCCTTATCGCTCGTTCTCCTCGGTTGCTGGACTGGCTTTTCTGGCCTACCTGAGATCCCGAAAAGTAGCGGGCACTCTCTTTCACACCTATTGCCTCCCTCACCTCCAGAGGTCCAGTGCCCGGGACCTATCGGTACATACGACCGCGCCACACCATGCTGTGGGGCCCTGTGGGTGCTCTGCTGTCGGCCTTCTGCTTGACCTCGACGGCCCTCCGCTTCGATCCAGCTCAGGTTGGCTTCAATCTCAACGAGAACCGCACCGCCGTCAATCCAGTCGATTACTGGGGCGAGTGGGATAACCATACCTACCACAAGTCGCCCTCCAACTGGCGCTTCCCCTTCTATACCCTCTTCCTCGATCGCTTCGTCAATGGCGACCCATCCAACGACAACGCCAATGGCACCGTCTTCGAACATGACCACATGGCCAACCAGCTGCGGCACGGAGGCGATGTCGCTGGCTTGGTCGATAGCTTGGACTACCTACAAGGCATGGGGATCAAGGTACCGTAACAACACCGGCTGTAGGAGTCACCGACTCGTGGGACGTCGATGCTGATGGTGTCAGGCACTCTACATCGCTGGATCATCCTTCATCAACGCCCCTTGGGGAGCGGATGGATATAGTCCTTTAGACTTCACTCTTCTAGACCGGCATTTTGGGGATATCGAACAATGGCGGTCCGCCATTACCGAGATACATCGAAGAGGGATGTATGTCGTGATGGACAATACCATGGCTACGTAAGCTACTGCCCACATCGTCTTCTGCGCGTGCGCCGCTAACATCGTTACAGTATGGGTGATCTCCTTGGCTTCGAGGGCTATATGAACACCACGACTCCGTTCGCCTTAACGGAACATCACGTCGATTTCAAATCTAGCCGACAGTATCTCGATTTCCATCCGGGTAACAATTACAAGGACAAGTGCCAGTATCCCCGATTCTGGCTGGAGACTGGATTCCCAGTAGGGAAGGATGTGACCGACAGAATGAATGGTTGTTACGACAGCGAATTCGACCAGGTAAGGATGATGCTCGGCGTAGTGGAAGGTCATGAGACTAACTCAGACCCAAGTATGGTGACACCGAAGCCTTTGGTGTCTTCCCAGATTGGCAACGTCAACTCTCAAAATTCGCTAGTGTCCAGGATCGTCTTCGAGAATGGGTGCCGTCCGTTCGGGAAAAGATTCAGAGACATTCCTGCATCATGATCGCCCAACTCGATATCGACGGTTTTCGCTTTGACAAAGCAACTCAAGTCACCGTCGACGCGCAAGGGGAGTTTGGCGACTACATCCGCCAATGCGCCCGCAAACATGGAAAGGACAATTTCTTCATGCCGGGAGAGATCACCGGAGGAAATACATTCGGCTCTGTCTATCTCGGCAGAGGACGGCAACCCGACATGCTTCCTGGGACGCTTGAAGAGGCCGTGAAGATGACCAACCGCTCGGACAACAAGTTCTTTATTCGTGATCACGGCAAGAATGCGCTTGATGCGGCGGCCTTCCACTATACTGTCTACCGGTCTCTGACAAGGTTCTTGGGTATGGATGGGAATCTGGCTTCCGGCTACGATGCTCCGGTAAATTGGGTCGATGCATGGAACACGATGCTTCTCACGAATGATCTTGTCAACCCGAATACTGGCGTTTACGATCCTCGACACATGTATGGCGTGACCAATCAAGATGTCTTTCGCTGGCCAGCGATCAAAAACGGCACGGAGAAGATGCTTCTGGGGATGTTTATTACTACGTTGCATATGCCAGGTATACCCCTGCTACTGTGGGGCGAGGAGCAGGCCTTTTACGTGCTCGACAACACTGCAAACAATTACATTTTCGGCAGGCAAGCCATGTCGGCCGCGACCGCCTGGCAGACGCATGGATGCTACAGTCTGGGGTCCGCCCAATACTACCAGTTCCCACTCGATTCCGCGCTGCACGGCTGCAATGATGACTCGGTCAGTCTGGATCACCGGGATCCTTCCAGCCCGATCAGGAACATCATCAAAAGCATGTACCATATGCGCGAAAAGTTTCCCGTCTTGAACGACGGCTGGTTCTTACAGCAGCTCTCCAACCAAACAAGGGATTTGTTCTATCCAGGTAGCAACGGCACACCCACGGAGACTGGCATGTGGAGTACAGTCCGTTCTCGATTCAGCGGCGTGCAAGACTTTACGGATAACGCCCAAGGCAACCAATCCATCTGGCTCGTCTATCAAAACGACAACAGCACCATTGACTACAAATTTGACTGCTCCAAGAACACATCCGCCTTGATAAGCCCTTTTGACGAAGGCGCTACGGTCAAGAATCTCTTTTACCCGTTTGACGAATGGAAGCTTAAAGCCTCAACGAAGAAGCTTGGAATAGACGGGTCGGAGAAGTACAATGGATGCCTGGACAACCTCACCTTGACGGCCTGGGAGTTCAAAGCATACGTCCCCAAGGACAAATTTATTGCTCCACCTCCAATGGTTACGAAATTCCTCCCCGGCCATGATGCGCGTATTCGGTCAAAGGTCGCCCCTGGTCAACAGGAGAAGATCTCGCTTGAATTACATTTCAGCCAGGAGATGGACTGCGATAAAATCTCAAATACTTTGACTATCAACTCTACGACTGAAGATAAACGGATCGCAACATTGATCAAGAGCAGTGTCCAGTGCCAAACGGTAGATAATATAGACCCACCTCGGTTTGTTGGAGGCGTCGGTACGCATTGGACCTGGAAAGCCGACCTTGACAACGTTTCGAACGGTATCCATTCCGTGACAGTCAACAACGTCACCGCAAAGGATGGGAAAACTTTCACTGGCTCAGTCGACCGCTTCCTTTTCCGAGTCGGCCAGCCGGACAATCCTATGATATTCCCAAAAACAGCGAACTACACTCGAGCCTTGCTGCACAAGCGGAACGATGGTACGTTCTGGGTCTCGCACAAAGCTGCTGGGGCAGATCGCTACCGATACTCGTTGAATTGGGGCTCTTCGTACTCGGACTGGCTGCCTTACAACGGTGGGAATGATACTTTGGCCCCCCAGCCGTGGTCTGGCACAGAGCAGCAGCGCTGGGATGATGAACACGTTATCATGCAGTACTGGAGTCGACTTGCCGGTAGCAGCGACCACGTACAGCACGCCGACCTTGGACGTCAAAATCTTCCGCCACGACGTTTCCCTCATCTTTTCTGGAACGGGCCGTTTAACCAGTACGGCTTTGATGCTGGCCTGAACAACAAAATCGAGCTTGGAAATGATGACGGCCGATGGGGATTCAACTTCATGACCGAATGGCCGGCAGTTGCCCAGGTCAACGTGTGGGGCATGAACCCAGACGGTCAGCCTGATCAGACTGGGGTCATGGGCGATGTCGATGGTGACTCGGTGCTGGACAGAATGCCTCCATCGAGTTTAGGGCAGACTGTGGTCAATATCACAGAGGTACCCCCGCCACCGTATCTTGCTTGGAGGTTCTCCTTGGATGACGGAACTTACCGCTTTGAGTTGTTCCCAGTAGGGTCTCAATGGCAGCAAATGATTCTTTACTTCTTGCTCTGGTTCATCCCTGTCCTTACCGGGGCCTTGGGCATCTGGGCCTTCATGAAGTCTTTCTACCAGGTCAAGTTCAACGAAGTCGGTATCAGCGACAAGAAAGCCATCATTCCCTTGGCAATCCGTCGCAAGTTCAAGAAGCGGGGGCTGGATGATATAGGTGAGAGCAGGAATCCACTCATGAAACTGTCGAGTAGGTCAATGATGCAATCCACCACTGCGTTGGCGGGCGCCACTGGAGGTAAGAGGCGGACCGTGCTTATAGCGACCATGGAGTATGACATCGAGGACTGGGCTATCAAGATCAAAATCGGAGGTCTAGGTGTGATGGCCCAGCTTATGGGCAAGAACCTGGGTCATCAAGATCTTATCTGGGTGGTTCCTTGTGTCGGTGGTGTCGATTATCCTGTAGACCGACGGGCAGAACCTATGTCAGTCACCATTCTCGGGAAACCCTACGAGGTCAAGGTTCAGTATCATACGCTCAGAAACATAACGTATGTCTTACTTGACGCGCCCGTCTTCCGACAGCAAACGAAATCCGAACCATACCCTCCTCGTATGGATGACTTGGACAGTGCGGTATACTACTCCGCATGGAACCAATGCATCGCTCAGGCCATCAAGAGATTCCCAATCGACCTCTACCACATCAATGACTACCATGGTGCGGTAGCTCCAATCCATCTGCTTCCCGGAACTATCCCTGCTTGTCTATCACTGCATAACGCAGAGTTTCAGGGGCTGTGGCCCATGAGGACGCCTAAAGAGGTCGAAGAGGTTTGCGCAGTTTACAACCTGGACCCGTCAGTGGTGGCTCGCTATGTGCAATTCGGCGAAGTCTTCAATCTTCTTCACGCAGGTGCTTCCTATCTAAGAATCCACCAACAAGGCTTTGGCGCCGTCGGTGTGTCGAAAAAGTACGGCAAGCGCTCTTATGCCCGTTATCCTATCTTCTGGGGCCTGAAGAAAGTTGGCAAGCTGCCGAATCCTGATCCATCTGATACCGGTGAATGGGACAAGCAATTACCTAAAGAAGAGGACATCAAAGTCGACCCCGCCTTCGAGGACGGTCGGGCTGAGTTGAAGCGCCAGGCGCAAGAGTGGGCCGGTCTCGATCAGAATCCCAAGGCTGACCTGCTCGTTTTCGTGGGGAGATGGTCGAATCAGAAGGGCGTGGACCTGATCGCTGATGTCTTCCCCTCAGTGCTCGAGGAGCACCCGCACGTTCAACTCGTCTGTGTAGGACCAGTCATCGATCTCTATGGAAAGTTTGCCGCTCTCAAGCTGGACAAGATGATGAAGCTCTATCCCGGGAGAGTGTTCTCGAAGCCCGAATTCACTGCCCTTCCACCGTATATCTTTAGCGGCGCCGAGTTTGCTCTTATACCGTCCAGAGATGAGCCATTCGGCCTGGTTGCCGTGGAGTTCGGTCGCAAAGGTGCTTTGGGAATCGGAGCTCGGGTTGGCGGTCTCGGTCAAATGCCTGGTTGGTGGTACACTGTGGAATCCACCACTACAACACATTTGCTGCATCAATTCAAGATGGCCATCGAGAGCGCCTTGGCGTCTAAGCCAGAGACTAGGGCAATGATGAGAGCACGCTCCGCGAAACAGCGATTTCCGGTTGCGCAGTGGGTCGAGGATCTTGAGATCCTTCAGACTACTGCAATCAGGATTCACGAGAAGGAAGCAACGAAGTCGCACACACGGCCAACCACTCCCTCTCCATCCGGGTTCAATACACCGAGCGGCGTCGCAACACCAATGGCATCCTATTCACGCGTATCAAGCTATGGTAATATCGCGGCACTGAGTTCACGCATGTCCAGCTATGGCAATCTCGCTCGCCTCGGTGGCAATCCAAACCAGTCGCGGCGTAGCAGTGTCATTAACTCTAGGCCACCCAGTCCTTCGCACGAAGAGCCACCTTCAAGTGGGCTGAGTCGGACACTTTCCTTAGGTATACGAGCAGGACCCGGTCACTTGGCGGCCGAAGGAGAGCGTCGCGGCCGGAGACGCTTGAGGAAGCGCGACAGTAGAGGGAACCCGCAAAATGACCTCGAGGATCCTGTAGGAGTGGCCGTCACTGAATTGGATGAGGATAGTGGAGAAGACAATATTCCGAGCTACTACGGCGAAGAGGAGTATACGGTGACGCCTGAGCAAGTGGAAGCAAGTCGACGGATGGAACAGGCAGCATTGGCGTCGCCACCACTACCGCAATTGAACCACAACTTCCTGACTCCGAGGCATGTCAGTTTCGGTAATCTTTCCGAACTGCACAAATCGCCGCCCTCACCCGACTTCTCTGCTGCGGGTTCTGTGCCTAGTACGCCTGGGGTCGAGGACGGACTGCTTCCTCCTCAGGCATCCTTTGCTCGATCCCAGGCGAGACTGAGCAGTGCCTCGGTGCTCAGTTTGAACTCGGTAGTAGGGGACAAGAAAGATTTCAAGTTGCAGAAAGTGGATCCTTTCTTTACGGATAGTACGGGCGAGTATTACAAGGTATTGTAAGTTCAAGATTCCTAGACTGATGTGTCTTCTGCCTCTAATATGTTGAACAGCGAGAAGAGACTCGAGGGTCTGGATGGTAAATCGTCTGAAAGCGCCCTGTGCATTGAAGACTATTTAGTAAAGAGTGAGAAGAAGTGGTTTGACCGATTCCGCGACGCGCGGCTTGGAAGAACTCATTCCCCTGCGCCATCCGGTTTCCGCTCGAAGAGGCCATCACGTGCCCCAAGTCCGACAGGCTCGATATTCAACGAGGATCTGGATGCGTCGACAAGTGACGGCAACGGGAAGGAAGGTTCTCAGGACGACGACCAGTTCTTGTTGGGAGAGGATTACCAGCCACCGACGGGGCTGAAGAAGTGGATGCAGATGCGTATTGGCGACTGGCCACTTTACTCGTTCTTCCTCGCGTTCGGGCAGATCATCGCCGCGAATTCGTACCAGATTACGCTCCTCACCGGCGAAGTTGGACAAACAGCCGAAAAGCTATACGTTATAGCTACTATATACCTCGCGACATCCGTAATGTGGTGGTTTGTATTTAGATATTTCAAGTCGATTTACGTCCTCAGCGTACCATTCGTCTTCTATGGGTTTGCAGTAAGTCATTCCGCTTCTCAAGATATGATGGGTAAGCTCTAATCTGGATGCAGTTCTTCTTGATCGGAATGGCGCACTTCGCGTCGACGACTGGTGGGAGGGGATGGGTCCAAAATCTCGGTACAGCGATGTATGCCATCGCATCTTCCAGCGGTTCCATCTTCTTTGCGTTGAATTTCGGTGATGAAGGTGCGTTGTGTCCAGTCTGTGTCATAGATATCTTCAAGCTGACATGGGAACAGGTGGCGCACCCGTCAAAGCTTGGGTCTACCGTGCATGCGTCATTCAAGGGACACAACAGGCCTACGTTGTGGCACTCTGGTACTGGGGTTCTCAGCTCACCAAGCAGACCGCATCCGGTATCCAAGTAGCGAATCCGGTCTCCAACTCCTGGGTCATGACCGCAGTCACTGTTCCCATCGCCATACTCATGTGGGGAGTCGGTTTCCTGCTGTGGGGCGGACTACCCGACTATTACCGCCAAGCCCCCGGACAAGTCCCTTCCTTCTACGTCTCCCTCTTCCGCCGGAAGATCATCGGCTGGTTCTTCGTCACCGTCGTCATCCAGAACTACTGGCTCTCCGCCCCGTACGGACGAAACTGGGGCTACCTATGGAGCTCCAACCACGCCCAAGCCTGGCAGATTGTCCTCCTCGTCATCCTCTTCTTCGTCGTCGTCTGGGCCGTCTTCCTATGGATCTTCGGCATCCTCTCCAAAGACCACTCCTGGATCCTCCCCGTCTTCGCCATCGGCCTCGGCGCCCCGCGATGGTGTCAGTTGCTCTGGGGCACCTCCAACATCGGGCAATACGTCCCCTGGGCCGGCGGCCCCGTCGCCAGCGCCCTCGTCGGCCGCAGCCTGTGGCTCTGGCTCGGCGTGCTGGACGCCGTGCAGGGCGTCGGCTTCGGCATGATCCTCCTCCAGACCCTGACGCGCATCCACATCGCCTTCACCCTCATCGCCGCCCAGGTGCTGGGCTCCATCGCCACCATCCTCGCCCGCGCCACGGCGCCCAACAAGCTCGGGCCCGGCGACGTCTTTCCGGATTTCTCCGCCGGCTTTGGGGAGGGGTTTACGAAGGCGTGGTTTTGGGTCGCGCTGCTTTTTCAGTTGACTATTTGCGTTGGGTTCTTTACGTTTTTCCGGAAGGAGCAGCTCTCGAAGCCGTGATATATATATGTCTGACTCGATATACCTTGGAGGTTTGTTTTCACGCTTTATGTTTGTTGGATGCCTGGACGGTGGCGGAGGCGGCGGCAGCGGCGGCGAAGGCGGCGGCGCCTCTCGTTCACTTGTATACTGTACCGTTACTGTATGTATATATGGGGCCATTTTGTATCGTGGAGCGGTTGGTCAGATTTGTTGGATTCTAATGATAATTTTAAAGATTACTCAGACTCATGGATGAAGCTTCCCTGTAGCCATAAGCACCAGATATATCTCTTCTCAAGATTGAACGTGATATTGTTCCCTTGCCTGTAGCCCCGACGAGTGGCACGCAGACAATAAATCTTGACTGCTGACTGCCTGTTTTACTTCGCTCGAAGCTCGACTTCATCGGAAGTGGCCTGCTTTCCTACGTTTCGTCTCTCGCGTACCGAGATGCATGCCCTAAGATCTCACAGCGTAACGGCCTACCACAGTACGTAGCTGAACTCGAACGACTTGTGCAATTGACTGAACCTTGGGTGGTCAGCGCTTGCTTGCCGTAAGCAGCCACGACCACTCTGATTACAGCACGTCTCAAGCGTCAACATGTGACGGCTGAGCTGGGTGCGCTCCAGCAGGCTGGCTTGGTGGAGATCCTTCGCACGCAGACTCCTCGAACAGTTTGACCCGCTATGCCTATACCAACACAAAAAGAGACACCGAGCGAAAGCCGAAAGCGGACAGCGACCACACGAAAGCCCGAGCCGTGGAAGACCCCACAGACGTACACACAGCCGCAGTCCAGTCCCCGTCTCGATCGAAGAAGTCCAAGTCCAGTGCCAACCAGACGAATCCCTACAACCTATGCACCTCCCTCACCCTCCTATCCGTCCCGACCACCAACCTTAGCTGTCTCCCCCTCGCGTCGTCTGCACCGCGGAACACGCCCTCTCTCAACGGCTCCGTGTAGAGTTCGTAGCTTGGGTAATCTGATTATTTCCACCGTCCTTTCTTAGCTTGCTTGGTCTTTCTGCTTGCGTCGTCTCTTTCACACCAGGCAGGCAGATCGTTCTTTCACACCTGGCAGGCAGGGGTAGGTAGGAAGGAGGGGATTGGGGGAATACGTACAGCCGTCGACAAAGCGGATGACTTGCTCGTCGCTCATGCCCGTTCCTTTCATCGCGCGGAGAGCGCGTTCTTGGTCTTGGCGCCAGGCGTAGACGTCTGTCATGTGGAGGGCGTCGCTGGCACGAGGGGGCGGGCGGTCAGTGTGTGGGTGCGTGGGGTGGGTGTGAGCGGGGGGTGGGGAACGGTGTGGGATGCGGTGGATTGGGCGCATGGGGGACTTACATGTGGATTAGGGCGTCGAGCTGGCTAGAGGACGCACCGGGAGGGAAGGGGTTAGTTGATGCTGCACGGCGAGCGAGCCAGGAAGTCGTAACAGACAAGACAGAAACAAGCAGAGAGGGGCAAAAGGGAAAAGGCGAAAAACGTACTCCGTCAGCGCATCATACCCCCTCAACGCCTCATTCACGAACCTCACATCCTCGTACCTACACCGCCCCAACCGGCCCGCATAACCCGCTTCCCCCCGCCGCCGCACCGCCTCCTCCCACCTCCCCCTCAACACCCCCTCCTCCAGCGCCCGAAACCCCACACACCACCCTTCGTAGATCACCACCTTAACCCTCCCCTCTTCCCCCTCCTCGACCCGGTTGACCACCTCCCACTCGCCCTCCGGCACGCGCTCGCCCTGCCCGTTGAACGCGGATTTGTCGAAGGCTGGGATGCGGGTCGGGAGGCCGGCGCGGAGGAAGGCGAAGGTGCGCAGGGCGAGCGGGAGGTCGTGCGTTGAGGGCTGGCCGCGGTGTTGGATTAGGGGGTTCTCGGGGTGGGCGGAGGCGAGAGAGAGGAGCTGGGGGTGCGGGAGGCAGAGGTCGTCGATGGAGAGGGTCGTGGTCGAGAGGTTGTGGGGGGGGGAGCGGAGGGT
>JAABUU010002885.1_pt1 | contig 23365 bp, 22 predicted proteins | sample 5559301 | NCBI WGS metagenome assembly JAABUU01 (sample SAMN10711884, study PRJNA513360) | rock metagenome | isolation source: Antarctica rocks | place: Antarctica: Victoria Land, Richard Nunatak white | reverse complement strand
CCTCTTGGCAAGGGGAGGCGGAGCCGGGTGCTGATCTAACAAACAGTCTCACCGCGAAGCAATCGCTAGGCGGTGGACTTAGGCCGCTCAGAGCATCACCGGCTCACTTCGTCATTATACAAGGCCGATGCCTGGATGGCCTCACAATTAGTGAAGTTGTTGTCAGACTCACTTCCGAGAACCGAAGAACTTCTTTAAGTTCTTTATCGGCTTGCCATACACCCAAAAAGCCGCAGACACAAGCCCAAAGAAACACCCCAGAGCAATGTCGCCGTTCCTATAGTAGTTCCAGTTGGCCTCATGGCTCTGGCTTAATGCAAACCTATCCAGCCACCACAGAGCATTAAAGAGAGCAAAAGAGGCCAGAAAAATAAGAGAGAGTCGCATTTTCATCTTTATCTCTGCCTTCTGTCTTAATTCTGTTGGATGCCGCACACAGCAAGCCTTTCGTGCAGCGGTCTAACGCCATAGCTCACCCGCGCCTAGCCCAAGAATACCACCCGAACACGCACAGGTGAACGCAGGCGACGGCGTCGGGTGCAGCGCATTGTTGGGCCGCTGATGGCACTGCAGAATGGAACAGTTATTTGTCGCCTTTACCTAACGCTGGCACACGAAAGACAGCAGGCGACAAAGGCTTGTTCAGTATCCAGCCGGTATACTCGGTACGCATCACCTCAGTGGTTTTTCCCTGCCAAGTCAGAAACATCATGTCCTGTATCAACAGATGCGTCTTCGGGTCGAACCAATACTCGCTACGGCCCGCCGCCGTTGCCTGCACCGCGAGCAATACCTTCTTTCCGTCACGAACGGCAGAAACGGCAGAGACTGGCCCTGGCATATTGTTCAACAAACCCATCATGGGAAAAGGCCACTCAGCGCGGGCTGTCGGCTGTGAACGAACTTGCTCGCCGTCGTAGCCAACCATCGTCGTCCCATCTGAAACATAATAAGAGGCCGGTTTAGTAGGATCGCTTTCTTTCCACCCCACTCGGAACTTGTCGGGACGCTCAATGCAGAAAGTCATTGTCCCGCCCTTTTGGAGTGGACCGGGCGTAGGGCCATCCTTTGCCTCCCAGACGACCTCTGTGACCTGAATGGTTTTGGCGGTAGCCAGTGGCGGCGTGAAGTGGATTTTCGCCACTGCAGGAGCGGCAAGAGTCTGCAGGCCAGGTATCCAAGTCGTGATCCCAATGCTTAACGCGATCACTGGACGTGGTAAAGGAACGACCATGTAATCTCCTATTCAGCGGACCTGGAAGAAGAGGAACAACTGCTCCTCACCTGGACCAAGCCACTACCTACACTCCTCAAGCGCGATGGACCTCGTCACCATCGCGTCTTCGGTCCAGGGGTACTCAGCGAACCGTGAGGGCGGGAAGTACCGACTGAACGCCTCGATGTCACGACCGATGTTGTGCCTTGAAGCCTGTTTACAAGCCAACGTCTTCGTGCTTGAAGTCGTGAGGAGACATCTTGAAGTCGTGAGGAGGCATCACGCGAAGTGGTCCGTGACGGTCCCCGGTTCTAATACCCCATTACCCGCGCATCCTTCGAGCGCGGATCGGACGCGCCATACCGCTCCCCAGTCGCAGGATCAACAAAAATGCCTTCCGCGTCGCCCCAGGTTGGACTGCCCGGAAACACGCCCGCCTCAGGAGCAAAGCGATGACCCTCTGCTTCTAACCTTGCCCGCACTTTCGGTGGTACGGCTCCCGGTTCGTAGCGGATCAGGTCCGGGAGCCACTGGTGGTGCAGGCGCGGGGCGGCGATGGCCTGCGCCAGCGTCATGTGATGATCCACGACGTTCAAGATCACTTCCAGCACCGTATTGATGATCGTCGGCCCGCCCGGACTACCGATCACCAGCAGCAGCTTGCCATTCCTCGTCAGGATCGTCGGCGTCATGGACGACAGCGGACGCTTCCGGGGCGCGATGGCGTTTGCCTCGCCCTGGATCAAGCCAAACCCGTTGGGCGTGTTCGGCTTGCTGGCGAAGTCGTCCATCTCGTCGTTCAGGAGGACGCCCGTGCCCACGGCGGTGACGCCGCTGCCGTAGAGGAAGTTGAGGGTGTAGGTGTTGGACACCGCGTTGCCCTGGGCGTCCACGACCGAGAAGTGCGTCGTCTCCGGGGATTCATAGGCCATCGGCTGGCCGTGCCCGACTTTCGCGCTCGGCGTGGCTTCCGCCGAGCGGATCGTCTTGTCTAACTGGGCGGCGTAGACCTTGGAGGTGAGGCCGCGCACGGGCACGCGCACGAAGTCCGGGTCGCCTCCGAAGGCCGAACGGTCGGCGAAGGCGCGGCGCATGGCCTCAATGAGCAGGTGGTCGGTGGCGGCGGTCTGGTAGCCCATCCTGCCGATGTCATGCCGTTCCAGGATGTTGAGCATCTCCAGCAGGGCGACGCCCCCGGAGGACGGTGGCGGCATCGTCAGGACGCCGTACCCCCGGTAGGTGCCTCGGAGCGGCGTTCTCTCCACGGCCCGGTAGTGGCTGAGGTCGGCGAGCGTCACCAGCCCGCCGTGCGCCGCCATGTCCCGCGCCAGCAGGCGGGCCGTGCGGCCCATGTAGAACTCGCGGGGGCCGTTCGTCGCCAGGCGTTCCAGAGTAGCGGCGAGGTCGGGCTGGCGAAGGACTTCGCCAGCCTGGAAAGGCTCGCCGCTGCGAAGGAAGATGCGGCGGCTCTCGGCGAAGTCTTTGAGGGAGGCTGACGCTTGCAGAGACGATGCCAGTGCAAGGGTGACGACAAAGCCATCGGCGGCCAGGCGTCGGGCAGGCTCTACGACTTGCCTCCAGGAGAGCCGCCCGTACCTCCGCTGGGCCAGGGCCAGGCCCGCGACGGTTCCGGGTACGCCCACGGCCCGGTAGCCGACCAAGGAATCGCCCTTGATCACGCCGCCCTCCTTGTCCAGGTACATGGTGTGGGAGGCGAGCGCGGGAGCCACTTCCCGGTAGTCGATGGCCGTGCTCCTGCCGTCGACGAGTCGGATGAGCATGAAGCCCCCGCCGCCGAGGTTGCCCGCCTCCGGGTAGACGACGGCCAGGGCCAGTCCCACGGCAACAGCCGCGTCCACGGCGTTGCCGCCGCGCCTGAGGGTGTCCACGCCCACCTGGGAGGCGAGTCCACTGGCCGAAGCCACCATGCCGTGGCGGGCGTGGGAGGACTTGTGCATGGGGGTTGGCAGGACTTGAGTCCATGCGGGCGCAGCGGAGACCACCGCAAGTAAAGCCGTCAGAAAAACAGCGAAATAGCGAGAAGGCATGATGGCGGTAGTTTCCCGCTGCTTCCCCTGACTTCCTGCTTCCCTGGAGTTCCTGCTTCCTGGTTACTTGCCGCAGAACAGTACAATATCAAGATGGACAGCCACGACCTTCACCAAGAAACCGGAGCCGCCTGGGATCAGGCCGCCACGATCTACGAGCGCAACCAGGCCGAGGACATCGAGTTCCTGCGCTCAGGCGGCAACAGCCTGATGGCCCCGGAGCGGCGCATTCTCGGCGATCTGCGCCCCTGGTGCCAAAGGGCGATCCACCTTCAATGTGCGGGCGGCACGGACACACTCTCCCTTCTGGCGCAGGGCGCGCACGAGGTGGTGGGGACGGACATCAGCCCCCGCATGATCGGCGTGGCTCGCCGAAAGGCTGAGGCTCTGGGTGTACCCGGAACGTTCCATGCCTGTGACACTCTTGAGGTGCCACACGACCTTGACGGCACGGCGGACCTCGTCTACACCGGGCGCGGCGCGCTGCCGTGGATGATGGACATCGGCGCGTGGGCGCGGGTGGCGGAGCGGCTCCTCACACCGGGCGGCAAGCTGTACGTGTTCGAGGGCCACCCGCTGGACTGGGTGTGGGATATGGGGGCGTCCGACTACCGCCTGGACCCGGTGCGCGGGGACTACTTCTCCGAGGAACTCACTGACCAGCGGTGGCCGAACCCGCTGCTGGGCGGCATGATCGGCGACGGGGACAGGCCACGGGCGCGTGAGCACCAGTGGACGCTGGGGGACGTGCTGAACGCGCTGGTGGCGGTGGGGTTGCGGCTGGAGCACTTCGAGGAGCACCCGGACCTGTACTGGGGCCAGTTTCCATGCCTTCCCGATGATCTCGCCCGGAGACTGCCGCACACGTTCTCGCTGCTGATGCGGAAGGCATGAGCGGTGACGGAGGAAGCACCCGTTCAGTGCTGCGTGGCTAAATCCTGCGATTAACCCGCCCGGCTTTTGATCCTGGTCTTTCTCCTTGCCGCACAGCATTCTTTACGGCGGCGTTTCCAGCCACGGCGGACGCAGCGCGACGATCTTCTCGTAGACGGGACAGTCCGTGTCATGCGCCCCAGGCAGGTAGCCCGTGCTCAGCAGGAACGAGCGCATGATCTCCCCACCCGTGAACACGAACGTCTGCTTGAACAGCCTCTGCCACTGCTCGGGCGGGAGCGGGTGGTGAAGTTATGGCGATAAACCCGCCCCCTCATGACCATACGTTGCCGCCCGTGGAACTCGACTTCGACATCATCAGGCCGAAGCGGATCATGCGCGGGTGCGTCGTCATGGTCGCGCAGGGCAGGCGGGGTCGGTGGGTCGGGCCGAGGCTCCAGGGTTTGTGCTCCCGCCCCGTGAGGCCATGATGCCGCCGCACGCAGGCTAACAGAGCGCCCCCCACGTTTAGAGCGCTTGAGGTGACGGGGACAGAGGGGACATCGAAAATGCGAGAAGCGCGCCGATGCGGGCAGAAGGTGTGTCCTTATGGACGTTCTTGACTGGGACCGTTTCGGTTCCGATGACGACAGCCTGCTGACGCTCAACCGCTACGTTTTTCTCGACTCGATGCGGCGTGCGAATGAGACCCTGAGCCGCCGCATCCTGGACCACCGGAGGACGTTCCAAAGCCTCTCGGCGACCCGCCGCAAGGACTGGTAGGGCGGGCGGTGTCAACTACAGCCTGCGGGCGAGCAGGACGGCCACATCGTCGCGGAAGTCGCCGTTCGTGAAGGCGCTGACCTCATTCATAAGCGCCCGGACCTCCATCGTTGTATCCAGGCCCACAGGCAGTGCCCCGAACAGACGGATCAGGCCCTCGGTGCCCAGCAACTCGCGGCGGCTCGGTCCTGCCTCGCTGATCCCGTCCGTGTACAGAAGCAGGCAATCGTCCGACGACAATGTGACGCTCGACTGACCGTACTCCGCGTTCTCGGCCACCTCCAGCGGAGGCCCTGTCGTCCCCAGGGCCTCCACCGCCCCGCCCACCCGTCGGACGAGGCCAGGCTCGTGCCCGCAGGAGCAGTACGTGATCTGGCCCGTCGCCGCGTCATAGACGCCGATCCAGGCGGTGACGAACCCGACGAGCAGATCGTGGGCCGTGACGATCTTGTTGAGGGCGGTGGCGGCCTGGGCGGGGGCGCGGTACAGATACAGCGTCGTCCGCAGGCTGTTGCGGATCAGGGCGATCTGCTGGGCGGCGGCAGGGCCCTTGCCCGAAACGTCCCCGATCACCAGGGCGTACAGCTCCTTGTCCAGCGGGAAGAGGTCGTAGAAGTCCCCGCCGACCTGCGCCTCGTCGAGTGCAGCCCTGGTGAACCTGCCCACCGACAGGCCAGGCACCGACGCTGGCATCTCGGGCTGGAGCGCGGCCTGGAGCTGGGAGGCGATGTTACGCTCCCTCTCCGCCAGGCGTTCCCGCTCGGCCTCCTGCCCCTTGCGCTCGCTGATGTCGCGGAAAAAGACCGACAAGCCATCACGGTATGGAAAGGCTCGTACTTCCAGCCAGGCGTCGAGCATCGGATAGTAGGTCTCGAACGAGACCCGAACCTGCTCTTCCACGGCACGATGATACTGCTCGTCGAATACGGTGCCGACCAGGTGCGGGAACACCTCCCAGAAGACCTTGCCCATGACCTCGTCGCGCCCGCGCGACATGAGTCTGTCTGCCTGGTCGTTGACGGACGTGTACCGCCAGTCGGTGTCAAGGGTGAAGAAGGCGTCGGTGATGCTCGCCAAGATTCGCGCCGTGGTTTCGGCCTCGTGCGCCAGGGCCTGCTGCTGCCTCAGCACCTCGACGGTCAGCCACGTGCGTTCCACAACGGCCTGGATAAGCTGAACCTCCTCAGACTCCCACCGCCTGGGCGCGGCGCTGTGGACCGCGACGGCGGAGACGAGGCGGGAGGAGTGCATCACGGGGGCCGCGACGTAGGCACGGACACCGATGGCGTCGTAGGCCGCGACGGTGTCAGGTGGGACCTTGATCGGGTCCAGGCGCACGTCGTCCACCACGGCCACCCGCCCCGCCGCGTACTCCGCGACGACGTAAGGCCCGAACGCGGAGATGGGGAACACGCCCTCGATGGTCGCCACCCCGTCGCCCGCGCGGTAGTCGGGACGGACGGCGCACGTGTCGGCCTCGATGTCGATGTCGGCGAAGAGGCAGCGGGAGACGCCGAGGAACCCACCCAGCGAGCGAACGGCATCGGCGATCACCGTTCCGGGGTCGGTGAGCGTCCGCGCCCGCTCCGCCAGGTCCGACAGGAAGCGCTCGCGCCGAGCCCGCTCGGCCCGCTCGGTGATGTCGACGACGACGCCAGGCAGGGCGACCGCCTGGCCCGCCGCGTCCCGTTCCACCCTGCCGCGCGTCGCCAGCCATCGGAGTGACCCGTCAGGCAGCACGACGCGGTACTCCGCCTCATAAACGTCTTTGTGAGCCACGGCGTCCGCAATGGACTCGGCGACCCGAGACCGATCATCGGGGTGGATGGCCTGGAGATACACTTCTAGCCTTCCGCCCGCCGCGTCCTCGGGGCTGACGGAGAACAGGCGGGCAAGGCCCGCGTCGGCCACCACACGGTCGATTGTCAGGTCATAGGTCCAGGTCGCGATTCCACCCGCCGACAGCGCCGCCTCCAGGCGGACCTGCGTATCCCGCAGACGCGCATCGCCCTCGCGGAGGTCCCGCTCGGCCTCGTGCTGGACCTGGCGGCGCAGTTCCTCCTCGGCCTGCTTGCGCACGTCCCCGTTTTGGAAGAACACCGCCAGGCCGCCCTCAAATGGGAATGCCTTCACGTCGAACCAGGCGTCCAGCGGCGGGTAGAACTCCTCGACGGTGACGGTGACGCGCTCGGCCACGGCGCGGCGGTACTGCTGCCCGAAGCCCGCGCGCTCTGCCTCGGGGAACTCGTCCCAGACGCGCCGTCCGAGTAGCTCCTGGCGCGTGCGTCGCACCAATCGCTCGGCGTTAGCGTTCAGATAGACGAACCGCCATTCGCCGTCCAGCACATAGCAGGCGTCGTCAACGCTTTCCAGGACGCGTGTCGCATCGAAGGCCGTGTCAGGCGGAGAGAAGGCCGTGTCAGGCGGAGAGAAAAGCGTGTTGTCGTCTTGTTCTGGCATTGCTGTCCCTGAGTCGCTTCGGGAGTCATGGTCGGTCCATAGCCCGCGTGCAGGCGTCAGGCCGCGCTGACGACGACCGTTCCTCCGCCCGACCCGTCCATGTCACCCGCATCGTCGGCGTCGCCCTGCGTCTCGTAGCGCAGGCGCTTCTCCGCGCGCACCGTGGTCCCGTGCGGGTCCGTTCGGGAGAGCTCCAGGCGGTCCGAGAGCGCGTCCAGCAGCGGCAGGCCGAAGCCGCCGAGCCGCTCGCCGCCCCCGCCTCGGGGCGGGGGCTGCCCACCTTGGGCACGTCTCGGAAGGCGAATCCCTCGCCCGCGTCCAAGACGGTGATGACGACGCGGTCGGCGTAGTATTCGAGGAGCGCCTGGAAGCGACCCTCCGACGACTGGGCGTGTCGGACGACGTTGGCGACCAGCTCCGTGGCGATGGTCTCCACGTCCCCGATGTCCTCCCTGACGACCCTCAGGTATTCGAGGAGCCCACGTCCGAACTGGCGGGTGGGGGGGACATAGGCCCGTCGTCGGGGAGGTCCAGGGAGAGGCTCAGGATCATCAAGGCGGCTCCTGGGGAAGGCGGATTGGACGGGCGGGACACAAGACAATGCCCTCGCGACGGGTTCCTGTCCTATTATAGCACAAGCCCGCCTGCTTCGTGACAAAGCGGACGGGGCACGGCGCATCGGGGGCTGGTGCGTCGCCGCGTCCCGCCCCAAAGAGGCGGTCACAGCCAGGCGGGAAGCGGCCTCTCCCGCTCCTGCTCCAGCACGACGGTCGTGCCCTCGGGCCCCGTCAGCAGGTAAAGGTGGTCCGCCGTCTCCAGCATCAGCTTCAGGCCGTGCCCCAGCGTCGCCTTCGTGCTGAAGCCCCGCGCCAGCGTCGCCCGTGGGAGGCTCGCCGTGTCGATTCCCGCCCCATGGTCCTCCACCCGCACCTGGACCGTGCCGCCCTCGCCGACCGATACCTGCCCCGTCCCCCCGCCCGCGTGGACGACCGCGTTCATGCCCGCCTCGCTCACCGCCGTCACCAGGTCGTGCTTCACCTCATCGGACATCCCCGCTGCCGCGTCCATGGACAGGAGCCGCAGCTCGCGCAGCCCGCCCTCGCGGGTCAGGGACACGGGGCCGCCGAAGGGCGAGAGCGGGGCGGGCAGGTCGGCGGGCGAGTGGCACAGGTGCAGGCGGCCCTCCGTCACCGAGAGCAGCACGTCGCGCAGGAAGGCCCGCTGCTGGGCCGCGAGGCGCTCCCGCTCCGTCAGGTCCCGCAGGTAGGCCACGAACAGGGTGCGCCCACTCAGGGGGACGGGGACGACGGCGAGTTCCACGGGGAACTCGGTGCCGTCCGCCCGCAACGCGGGCACCTCGATGCGCCTGTTCAGGATGGGTCCCTCGCCCGTCGCCAGGTAGTGCGCCAGGCCGCCTGCGTGCGCGCCGCGCAAGGAGGGGGGAATGATTAGCTCCGCCAGGGTCTGCCCGAGCGCCGCCGAGCGCGGGTGGCCGAAGGTCCGCTCGGCGGCGGGGTTCCACTCGACCACCGCGCCCCGCTCGTCAATCTTGATGATGCAGTCGAGCGCCGCCTCCAGGATCGCCGCCTTGCTCGCCTCGCTGTCGCGCAGCACCGCCGCGCTCTCCTCGGCCCGCCGCTGGGCGAGGCGCTGGGCCTGGCCCAGGACGGAGATGGCGACACCGACCACGACGAAGACGAGCAGGGAGAGCTGGTCGGCGGGGTCGGCGACGCGTCGAGCGGGGGCGTGCGGGAGGATAAACGACGCGGCGAGGACGGCGCAGAGGGCCGTCGCCAGCAGCCCGCCGCCCAGCCCCGCGACCCAGGCGCTGTAGACGATGGCGGGGAACAGGTTGACGTAGGCCGCCCTGCTCCCGAGGATAGGCTGGAGCGGGACGCGCAGGAGCGCTGCGACGGCGACGCTCCCGACCACGCTGGCGTAGCGGAGGAGTCGGCGAGGCTCCAGCGGTGCGCCGCTATCGAGAGCAGGAGTCCCTGGCTGATTAGTGGAACGGCCTGACGCCATGACCAAGTATACCCCACCGCGTCATGGCTCGTGGGTCCAACAGGCTGGGGAGGAATTTGCTGGGGAGAGATTTGGTGCGGGCGCGTCTGACGCGCTCGGAGGAGCGGCTACACCAAGGCGGATTTATCCCTCCCTGGGTTCGCTCAGGTGTTCGGGATGCTCCTAATGGCGAACTACGGGGCTATGAACAGCCAGTCATTCAGCGAGAAGGCCCAGCGTGTGCTTGGCTGGTTATGGGAAAAGGGGGTACAGGGAGAATCGACTGACATAAACCTCACATGGGTTGCTGCTGCTCCCCACGAAGGTCGCTGCTGCTTTCTCATGTTACATCGTAGCCGCTACTCAACTATATTCACGGAAGGTAATCAATAAAAGCCGAGAACTACTTTCTGTAGTTCTCGGCTTTTATTGTTTGCACTAAAGTCCCAAACGGGGTTAGAAAGGAGCGGGTAGAGAAGTTATCGCGAACCGCTTCCCGCTCCTGTCAATCGACAGCCCGTTGCTCTCGCCTGATCATATGCGCGGCTTGTCGCAACTCCTGGTCGTCACTCGTTAGCGCCATACCCTGAGATAGAGTCGGGAACACGGGTAAGTACCGCGCACGCACGGACCGACCCGCTCTACTGTGAGGTTCTAGTCCTGGCTTGGAGCGGTTTGCCTCGTTGTTGTGAACTACCCGCCCATTCAATTTCACGATTTCGAGGTTATGAGACCGGCACGGAATACGTCCACGATAATTTCAAGTGTATGACCTTTCGCAAGATAAACGCGATTGCCTTCAACCATGTTACGATGTGGAAGCGGCACGGCCCCGGATTCTTGCAGTGGGCCTACCGAAATATGGCGCGGTTGATCTGAGGACAGCAAGACCATCTACGCAATGTTACCTTTTGTCATGGCTGCTGTGTAGCTCATCCTGATGTGCGTGGCTTTGCTGCATCATAACTCGTTGCTCCCGGTAGTGCGTAAATGCAAAAAACCCTGCCACGGCTAGGGCTATAATGTCCAGCCAACTCGTGTAATTCCACTCGAAGCGAGCGTGGGAAATCGCGCTGACTGTGCGTGGCCCCGTAGGAGCTAGGTGCAACGCATTAAATAAGCCATCTACTGTTAGGCCCGCGATTACCATAGATACGAAAAGCACCGCTGTGATGTAGAGCGCTGTCCGTCGTCCATAGTATTTGCCGTATATGATGATGAGTGGGACGATAATCAGGTCGGCATAGATGAACGAGATCACGCCGCCGAAGCTGATGCCGCCTGACCAGAGAATGCTCGCCAGCGGGATATTGCCGATGGAACAGACGAACGAGGCGACGGCAACAAGTGGGCCGACGACCGCGTTTTCTATCAGGCGCAGCGCGGGCAAACCTGAGTGTGTCAGGAAGATCGCTCGCCAGGCGCTATTCGGAACCAGTACGGCCAGAAGACCCGCAATCACGAAGCCAATTGCCATCTCTTTCCACATCATGCCCCAATCCATCGCAAAAGCACTCGCAACAGCACGGAGCTTGCCGCTCTGCATATTGCTGTCCTGTCCATGATCATGCTCCATGTGATCGTGTCCACAACCAGCGTGTGCATCTGCCTCCTCAAAGTCACGAGCCTCTTGTTCCAAACCTTTCGGCAGTGTCAGACGCACTAAAAGCCACATCACGCCGATGAGAACAAATGCACCGACAAACTCCGCCAGCACAAAGCGCCAGCCCATGAGCAGCCAGAGTACGATCCCAAGCTCGAATACTAAGTTTGTCGAGGCAAACATAAAAGCAAGCGTCGGCACCAGCCCCGCACCCTTCTTGAACGCCGTCCGTGCGGCGGCAACTGCGGCATAGGAGCAGGATGAGGATGCTCCGCCGAACGCAGTTGCGAGTGCCACAGAGCGAAAGCTGGTTCGGCCAAACTCGTGGGTCATTCGGTCTTTGCTGACAAATACTTGCAGTACGGCGGAAATGCCGAATCCTAGCACCAGTGCCCAAAGCACTTCCCAGAACATTGCCGCCGACTCATAAAGACTATGCAGGAGCCAAAACATCTTGAACCTTTATTTCTGACACGGGTGAAATCCGCGCTCACTACTTATTCGTCTGCATCATGCCCATACCACGCATATTAGCTGATCCATCTCCACCACCCATACGTGAGGGTCGGAAGCGAAAGAATATCTCGAAGCCGACATGGGTGCCGGAGCCATAGTAGGAGTTTAGGGACGACGGGTTTGTGTCCGCCGTGACTGCAAATCCCAGCCCAGTGTCAACGCCCTTGCCGTGAGTCAGGTCTCGGATATAGCCTGCCGTGTATGTGCCGAGCGTGTATTTGTTGTATTGGACCTTATCGGCCAGCACCAAGTCTTTCCCTGTTTTCTGGACGTTCTCGATGCGAGCGAAGAGGGTGTTTGCGTCCCGCTGATAATCGGCCTCGGCGAGATAAGCATTGGTCTTTCCGTACCCCTGTGTCTCCACGTTCTGCCCGAAGATCAGCGAGGTGGAAAAGTTGGCGTCCCTCCCCACCGACTTGTTGTAGAGCCAGGAAGCCGTCGTGCGGTGCTGGTTCACGTTGTCACCGTCGGGGCTGTAAATAAAGCCTTGTGAGACCTGAAAAGCGTTGTTGGCGTCGGGGTTGTACGAGAGTCGGGCACTCTCGGAGTCGAAGCGCGGCTTGTCGAAGTTGTAGCGGTTCTCATTGGGGTCGCGTCCGGTGAACTTGCTGCCCTCAATCTTGAACTTGCTGCCGAGGTTGACGCCGACCGTTGCCACCCCGAACAGAATGTGCGTCGCGTCCTCCCAGTGGTGGCCGATGGGAGCCGGCATATAGTCGTAGCCAATGACCCGGTGCATGAATGCAGGCGGCCCCAGTGCAGGCTCGCCGGGGTCTGCCAGGTAAAGGTAAGCCGAGTTGCCTCCTCCTATAAGGCGCGAATAGGCAACGGATAACTCGTTGACCAGTTCGTGCGGATGCTGCCGGTCATGCAAAGGCCGCCCGTGCCAAGTCTCGCCCGTCGCGTACAGATCGGGATAGCCGTAGCCCCCTTCGATGATCGGGTCAAGACTGAGCATCGCGCGTACTCCGATCTGGGAGCGCGCGTCAAGCGGATGACTGATCATTCCCATGAACCAGCTTGGGGCATCAAAGCGGCGGTCGCCGCGCTTGGAGCCAACATTGACGTAGCGCGGGGCGATGGCACCGTGCAGCATCAGCGTGTTGCCGTCGTGCATCTCGGCGTAGCCATACATAGGGGATGAGGCCGGTAGCCAGGACGTGCCGGACCCCTCTTGGCTCATCGGGTCCGAGAGGTCGGTCGTGGACTTCATCGCATCCATCATGCCGCCCGGCTTCATAGCGGACATCCCAGCCATTCCGCCCGGCTTCATGTTCCTGCCGTGACCCATAGGCATTGCCTGCTTTTTCGCAGGGGCCTTATCCATCGGCGGCATATTGGCGGATGGCATTCCAGGCATGGTCTGGGCAAGCGCAGGTGGCAGCGATGCGACAACGAGCGTAATGGCAATGAGAGCTTTCGGGTGTTTCATAGGGCGTCTCTAATCGGCGAAAAAAGGAGCGTAAAAGTTGGCACCCACACCCGTGTTTGACAGCGGGGTGGGTGCAGTAAGACGTGACTTGTCGGTGTGACGTGACGCTACATCTTGTGACCCATTGCCAGGTGGTGACGGGCCATCTTCATGTGACGGCGGGCTAGCGCAGGGTGCCCCATTGCTATGTGGCGGCGGGCCATTGCCATGTGGTGACGGCCCTCCGCCGTGTGGCGGCGTCCAGCGGCAGTGTGGTTGGCACTGGCCCCCAGAGAGGTGGCAGCAAACAGGGCGGCTGCCACTGGGACGATCAGGAGAAACTTTTTCATCGGATTGTTCCTTTCAGAATGTCAAAGGCTCGATTGCCCTCAAACAGATTGAGCGGACGCAACAGGTTCCGCAACGGGGGTAGTAGAGGCAACACGAAGCCGCTTCTGCTGTTTTTATCGTGAGTAGAATAACCATTAGACTGCAATTATAAACCATACAGGCATGGCAATTTCTACTGAGAGTAGAATAATAACTACGCAGAAACACAGCCGGGCTGAATTCACAACCCGAAAATAGAAAAGCGGCCCCAGCTTAGAAGCCGGGGCCGTAGAGCGGTCTACATCTTCATGCCGGGCATGGAGTTGCCAGCGGCCTGCTTCATCGGGACCAGCTTCCCGCCGTCCATTGGGTCCTTGTAGTGGTCCTTCTTGGCGGTCGCCGCTGAGACCTTCATGTGGCACTTCTGGCACTGGTACGTTATGGCGGCCATCTTGGCGTGCCCCTTCATGGCGTGGTGAGCGGGCGCGGCGCTCGCACTCAGAGGGAGCAGGGACAGGGCGAGGCCCGTCGCGAGAATCAGGTTCTTCATCGGTGCGTGTTCCTTTCGGGTGTCGAGAGTCGAGATCGGAATCGAGAGCAGAGCTACATCGGCTGGTACTTGCCTTTAGCCGCGTTGGCGATCACCTTGCCGGGGTTCTTGTCGAACGCGGGCTTGCACTCGGGGCAGCAGAAGTAGTACGCCTTGCCCTTGTAGGTCTCGTGGGCGTAGGCTTTTGCGGCGGAGGCGATCTTTGTGCCCGTCACCGGGCAGATCAGGGCGGTCTTGACCGCAGTCGGCTTGGGGGCATGGTGAGGAGCCACAATTGCGGCGCTCGTCAGCAATGCAAGCGCAACACTGGTCAGCGTGGCTGTTTTCATGGTTTTCCTTTTTCTGCCGACGTGAGTGGTAATGTGAGCCGGCACTCACTTCTTGAGAGACTGGACATAAGCGACGAGTGCCTGCTGCTGCGCGGCAGTGTATTTGCCGCCGAAGGCAGGCATCTTCCCTGAGACGCCGTTCTTGATGACGGTGCCTATCTGCGCGTCAGACTGCCCCGACCCGTGCAGGTTCGGCCCGTAGCCTCCCTGTGCATTGTTCCCGTGGCAGGAGGAACACGCCTGAGTGTAGAGGCTGTATCCCGTCGCTACAAGCTGCGAAGAGGGAATGCTTGCCATCGTGTTATCCATGCGGCCCATGTTTCGACCCATCTGCGCGTTGGACGCCGGAGTATCCGGCTTGCTGCCCGCGTGGGTCACAATGGCGGAAACGCCCAAGGCTCCTCCAACGACAAGCAAGGCGGCGGTGAGGCCCGCAGCCAATCCTTTGAGTTCAATCCTCATATTTTTCTTTCCAGGACATCGTCAGCTCCCCATGCCCATCTCGCCACCCCAGTAGCCCGCCGCCAGCATCAGGCCCGTCGCCACGAGCGAGACCAGGAGGTAGCCCCCGTAGGCCGGGCGGGAGGCTTTGCCCTGGACGATCAGCCGCCAGACGGCGAGGCCAACGATCAGCCCGAAGGCAGGCCAGACAAAAAGGTGGTGCTTGGCGAGAGCGCCGCCGCCCGCGAACTGCCAGCCGGAGATGATCAGCCCGGACAGCACAGCAGCGAAGGAGGCCAGCGCCCCAAGCAACAGTGCATAGAAGGCTGCGAAGTGTAAGCCCTGGCTGACCTCCTTACGGTGCAGCCCGAAGCCCGCCGCGTCGAACAGGAACGAAGAGAACAGCAGGGCAATCGGGAAGTGAGTGCTGCCGCCGTGGATGTTGCCCCAAAAGCCCATGTGTCACGCTTCCCCTGTCTACTTGGCCGTGAAGTCGAAGGCTTTGGTCTGGGGCTTCTGGCCGGGCGGCGTCACTTTGACTTTTACCCGCCAGGGGCCAGCCATGCTGAAGGTCGCCGTGGTGATGTATTTCCCGCCGCCCTTCTCCGTGACAGCCGGGTGGGTCGTGCCCATATCCATGCTCGTCATCGCCACGCTCGTGGTGATCTTGGCCCCGCTGATGGGTTTGCCCTGTGCGTCGGTGATGCTGATGGTCAGCGTGTTATCGCCGGCTTTGGGGGCGGAGGCCGAGGTCGCCGTGACCTGCACCGGGGCGGATGCCGCGAGGGCGTTCCCGCCCGCAGGCGCGGCCATGTTCATGCCCGGCATGGCGTGGCCGCCATTAGCCGGAGCGTCCTGCTTGGCCGCAGGCGGTGCGGCGTCCATCTTCATGCCGCCCATGTCGCCGGACTTCCCGCTGTTCGGTTTGCCCGCGCCGCCGGGCTTGCCGCCCATGTCCATCCCGGCCATGTCGCCCGCGTCGGCATCGTCGCCAGTCGGCTTGGCGTAGTTCGGCTCGTCGAACTTCATGTTCATGGGGGCCATCTTCATGCCCTCCATGCCGCTGCCGCCGACCATCATCTGATTCATCATGCCGACCATGCCCGCGTTGTGACCGAAGCCTGTTTGCGCCTTCCAGTCCTCACTGCCGGTGGCCGTGTAGGTGCCCTTCTCCTGCAACTGGGGAACGGTGGCAGTCTTCATGTCGGCGATGCCCGTCTTCATCCCGCCCATGTTCATCCCGCCCATAAAATCGGCTTTGTCATCTGATCGCGCCTCAGCCTTGCCGCCGCCCATATCCATCCCCGGCATACTGCCCGTGTTAGTCATGCCGTCAGCGGCGGGGGCCTTGGCCTGTGTGGCGGGTTTGGAAGGAGCGGCTGTGCTGCCGCCCATGTTCATGCCCGCCATACCACCGCCCTCGTCCGTGCCTGGCATCGCTTGGGCAGTGGGGGCGTGCGTCGCCACCGCCACCTTGATCTGCGGAGACTTCCAGGGCGTCTTCGCGCCAGCCTTGAAATCCAGCACGGCGACTTTGCTTCCCTGGCTGCGGACGACCACGCGCCAGGGGCCGTCCATGCCGAAGTTGACCTTCGCGGCGTAATGGCCGTTGCCGGTCTCGGTCACAGCCGGATGGGTCGTGCCCATGTCCATGCTCGTCATCGTCACGGTCGTGGTTAGCTTCAAGTCCGTCACCGGCTTACCCGCACCGTCCAGGATCGTCAGGTCGAGTGTGTTGTCGCCCGTCCGGGGCGCGGCGGGGTTGATCGCTGCCGTCACAGAAAGGGGCGCGGCTTTGGGCTTCTGCGCCGTCTTCGCGCCGCCCATGTCCATGCCGCTCATATCATCTGCGCGGGCTGGCAGTCCTATCGGCAGTAGCCCCAACGCAAGTGCGGAGAGGGTCAGAAGCGTTTTCGTGTTCATAAAGAGTCTCAGTTCGGAATATACTGGTGCTGCAAGTTCAGCAGCGAGCGGCGCGGCCCGACACTGCGGTTGAAGAGCGTGTCGAAGTTGAAGATAAACCCGACCTGCACACTGTTCTCTTCGTGCGCCCCCCCGTAAGCCGCCGCGAGCGAGTTCCCCCGGTGCTGATAGACGTACTGCGCCACGGCGTCAAAGCCGTCGCCGAGCCGCTTCACCCCCGTCAGGGCCGCCCCCACGGAGTCTGCGCCCCCGATGCGGTCATAGCTCTTGTAACCCGCCGTCAGCGACAACTGGTAGGCGGGCTTCCCGAAGGGGCTGTGCAGGTAGCGGATAGCGGCGGTGATTGCGTTGGAGTTTGCCCGGAACGTGTCCGGGGTGCCCCGGAAACTCCGCAGGTCGTTCCCAAAAGTGTAGTTGTCCAGAACCCGCAGGTCTACCAGGTTGACCAGGCTCGGCTTCAGGTTGAGGACGCCGCCCGCGTAGACTGCCTCGGACGAGCCGCCGTCAGAGCGGGCGACGGAGCGGTGCTCGTACCCGCCGCCGTAGGAGATCACCTTCTCGACCGCCTCCAGGCCCGGCAGTCCCAGGTACTGAAAGCTGACGCCGTAGGAGTTCAGGCCGGTGCCGCTCGGCGTACTCGTTCCCGCGCTGTCTATCAGGTGCTGGACGTGGAAGTTCTCGTAGTAGCGCAGCTTCTGGTTGAGAGTGACCGAGCCGACGTTTGAGTAGCGGTGCTCCTCGACGTTCTGGCCGTCCGAGAACGGGTCGAGCAGGTTGGTAAACGTGATCAGGTCGTCGCCGCGCAGGGTCGGGAACGTCACGACCTGGGCGGTCGGATTGTCCGTGCGTCCGACATACGCTTCCAGGCTCTGCGCCTGGTAGTCTACATACGCCTGGTGCAGGAAAAGCTGTGTCCCACGCCCCACGTTGGTCTGATCCAGCGCCAGGCCACCGACGTTGAGGCTGCCGATCCCCCCCTTGTAAAGCCTCTCTGCCGCCCCGACGACTAGGGCCGAGTCGGAGATGTTTATCTGGCTGCCGCTGGCCCTGCTACCATCCGGGAGGGCGTTGCGGGAGCGGCCCAGGTCGAGGGTGCCGACGCCGGTGCCGGCGATCTCGATCTGCGGGGCGACGCTGGGCTGCTCCGGGATCGGCACCTGCTGCGCCTGCCCAGACGCAGGCACGGTGCCAATGACCGTCAGGCCCACCAGAGCCGCCCACCGGCCTAATGCTTTGTTTCTGCGCTGCGTTGTCCTCAAATGCCGTGTCTCCTTTGGTCGTCTCTGTTCGTGCCGCTGCTCTGTCTCAGAGTTCGTTCTAAGAGTTTGTCTGAATCACGTCCTTGAACGTCACACCGTATTTTTCCTCGTCCTCGTACATCAGCATCGTCATCATGCCGCCGGGGTGGATGCCGTTGTTTGTCGTCGCCAGGTCGCTGTGGTCGTGGAAGTGCCACGAGCCGGGGTTCGTGCCCTGGATGATGATGTCCGACGTCGTGCCGGGGAAGACCGGGATCGTGTTCATGCGAACCGGTGAGGCCAGAGGCGAACCGTCCTGGCAGACGTGCCAGAAGTCGTGCCCGTGCAGGTGGAAGTAGTGCGGCTGCATCCCGCCCCCGATTAGGCGCACCCGGATGTTCTCCCCCTTGCGGATCATCAAGGGGTCGGTCATCGGGTACGACTTGCCGTTAATCATAAAGAAGTTCGGCGTGATGATCCGGTTCGGGCCGATCATCGGCGTCGTGTAGGCCGGGATGTAGCCGTCCTTGATGGCCTTCAGGAACGCCTCCTTGTCTTGGAACCAGCCCATCATGCGCCCATTCATCTCGCCCATGAGCCTCATGTCGCTGTTCATGGCGTTCATGGTCATGCCCATGCCGGTCATCTCGTTAAGCTGCTCGTTGACCCAGACGGTGTCAATCTCGGACAGCAGCAGTGTATACTCGCGCTCGTAGGGGAACGTCTTCTTCACGATGTCGTTCTTGGACTCGACGATCAGCGCACCGACCAGGCCCGCCTGCTGGTGCAGCGTGGTCATCACATGGCAGTGGTAGAAGTGCGTCCCGGCGGGCTGTGCGCGGAACAGGTAGCGGTAGGTCTGCCCCGTGAAGGCCGGCCACTGGGTCCCGAACGGTACACCGTCCATCTCGTTCTCCACCATCATGCCGTGCCAGTGGATCGTGTGGTTTTCGGGCGACTTGTTGATGAGGTCTACCTGCACCCACTCGTTCTCCGGGACGCGGATGACCGGGCCGGGGTAGGAGTCGTTGAACAGGAACATGTGCGCCTTGATGCCCGGCACGATCTCGTGGACGCCGATGGTGACCGTCATCTCGAACTTGTGGATCGTCTCACCGGCTTTAGGCATCTCACGGGGATTGAACTGCGGGGCGGTTCCCGCCGGGTTGAAGCTCGCGGGCCAGGGCGTCGCGGGCTTGTCCAGCGGGGCAGTTCCATCAGCCCAAGTCGGCACAGCGGTCTTGCCCAGCAGCAAGCCCGCGCCTGCTGCCGCGCCCATGCCAGTCACGAACTGACGGCGCGAGACATCCTGCGGCGTAGGCTCCTGTGGCGCAGCTTCCTGCTCTACATCCTGATGCGCGTTCTTCTTGCGGAACAGCTTCATGGTCATTTTCTTTCTAAGTGGCATAGTCAGCGGACGATCAGCATCCCGTACATACCGCCCGGCGCGTGGCCGGGGACAGTGCAAAGGTAAGTATAAGTGCCCGCATGAGCCGGCACACGCAGCGTCAAATCCTCGGCATGATAGGCCGTCTTGGATTTATGGGAAAGGTTCGCCGTTCCTACGGCCTTGACCGCCGCCGCCTTGAACGGTGGCCTCTGCACGGTGAAGCGCAGGTTGTGTGTCATGTCGTCGTCCGTGTTGATGAAAAGCGCCTTGAGCGTTGCCCCTGCCCGAACGATCAGCGTTGGGTTCCGCAGTCCCGCGATGCGGTAGGAGAGCATGTCATTGGCCGGGCCACTGTGAACCACAAGGCGCACCGCCTTCTGGCGAAACGTCAGGGTCTTCCTGTCGGCGGAAACAACGCCCTGCGTCGCGGTCTTGTCTACTGCCGCCATCTGTGATGCAGAAAGAGTCTTTGGCTGCGTCCCGCCGAGCGTCATTGTGGCACCGGGGACAGCCTGTGCTGTGAGCGCAGGGCCGAACCAGATCACCCCCGCGAGGCCGAAAAACAGGTGTTTTTTGCTGGTGAGCATGGCTGATCTCATAGTAATTGTTTGTTCCTTGGATAATCTTCTATCGATAGTAGAACGTAAAGGCTGGGTTTTTCGTTCCCCGGACCGTGCCCTATGGTAACAGACGCGATACCGCTTCCAGCGTGCAATGGGCATAGCAAATCATCTCCGGCGAAAGCAAGATCACCGCCCCGATCCCAGCGAAGGCAAACGTCGTCAGCCACCCCGCCCAAACTTGCCGGGGAGACTCACGCAGGGAAGGCAGCGTCGCCGCTTGTGCCCGGACAATCAGACGTTCCACCCGCTTGCTGGCAGAGCAAGCCGCTTCATCCGCAAAGCGCATTGCAATGGTGGGAAGAGAACGGTTAATCTGAACGTGTGATACGGGTGTGCCCACGGCACGGAGGATGGCGGCGGCGAGGGCCAGGGGTTGTTGGGTCGCGGCGACGGCGGCATCGTCGCAGGCCAGTTCCGCCTCCTCGCGCCAGCGCCGGGCGAGCAGACGCACCGGGCGAAAGGGGAAAAACAGGCAGTTCAGCGCACCGACCAGGAAGGTCGCTGGAACGTCATGGGCGGAGAGGTGGTTCGCCTCGTGAGCGACCACGGCATCCAGTTCATCGTCCGTGGCCGTGGCGACGAACTCGCGCGACAGGACGCAGCGGACATGTCGTAGCCCCAGCACACTTGAGTATGTCGCCGGCAAAGCGCACTCATAAAACCGGCGGTGAGCGAGGCTAGGCATCTGTTGACCGACACGGATAAGGGCATCGCACAGGCGGACTGACGGTGCATCCAGGTAAGGGAGTAGCCCATTCTCCAGCTTTATCGTAGCCCATAACAGGCGCAGCAAAAAGAAGATGCCGATGCCGACGAGCAGCCAAGCCCCACCGTTCACGATCCGGCCTGCGACCTCGCTGACGGTCATGGCCCTGCCGGTCATGGTCTCGGCGGAGAAGAGATGCGCGAACATCTGTCGGCAAGCCGGACTGTGATGCTCGACTATTGGCGTCATGTGGCTGTGGCGCAATGTGGCCCCGCCAAACGTCGGGATCATCGCCAGAACAGGAGGCATCGCCAGGCAGAGCATGAGGAGCCGCTTGTTTGCCGCATGTGAAAGGCGACCGTACCCAGCCCGCGAGCCGAGGCTGGCTACTCCCCAAGCCGCAAGATAGAACAGCGAAGCCAGAGCCAGAAAGAACAAAGCACTGACCAGGATAAGAGCAGGATTAACGACCATCGTTATTCTCCGCTTCTGACTCATCCTGAGCCTGGTGAGGCTCCTCACCTTGCTGCACAGAACGGATCGTTTCAACCCGCCGGGCAAGGTCAGACAGGCCAGCCGCGTCAGCCTCTTGGCCGGCCAGTCCCTGCTGGACGAAGTACGCGGCAACAGCCTTTGGGAACTGCGCGATCAGGCGATCCATCACCCCCGTCACGATCCGCTCCTGCAACTGTTCTTCACTCAGCAGCGGCCAGTAGCGGTATGCCTTTCCTTCTCGCTCCCGCCGAACGATGCCCTTGTCTCGCAGGCGATCCAGGGTGGTCAGGATGGTTGTGAGGGCAACGGGCCGCTCTCTGTCCAGGGCCTGCTGAACATCGGTCCCCTGGCAGCCGTCCGCGCCGCAGTCCCACACATGGCGCATCACTGACAGTTCCAGATCGCCAAGCGGGGCGCGGATGCCAGTTCTCTCAGGACGAGCACGTCGAATTGGATTGTTCACGGTAGGTCTTTCACGAAATATACATCTTGTTGAGGTTTACTATTCGTCATACGTATTATATTTGCAAAGCGTTTTACTGTCAATAGAATTGGTGCCCCAACTGGACGGCGAGGCGGCTCTGGGATAAGTGGCGCAAGGAGCATCCACTGGGCGTCAGTGAGTCCCTCGGCGCGACCATGCGGCATATTTGGCTCTTCAGACATGGAGCCATTGCAGGTTCAAACCTTGTGGGGAAGGTTCCTGCGGCTTTGGGGAGCGGCGACAGATGAGGAAAAAACGAAGCTCAGAGACTGCATAGAAAGGCTCGTTTTCTTCCGAAAATGTCGGCATGGAACACTCCCTCATGCCCCGCAAAGCCTACTCCACCGATCTCACCGATGACCAATGGCAACAGCTCGAACCTCTGGTTCCTGCCGCCAAGACAGGCGGGCGGCGAGCCAAGTACGAGCGCCGGGAAATCATCAACGCGCTTTTCTACCTGACGAAGAACGGATGCACCTGGCGCAATCTGCCCCATGACCTGCCGCCCTGGTCACTGGTGCATTACTACTTCTGGCACTGGAAGCAAGACGGAACCTGGAACAACATCCACGACCGACTGCGTGAACAAGTCCGAACTAAGAGCGAACGCGACCCGCAGCCTTCCGCCGCCGTCCTCGACAGTCAATCTGTCAAGACGACGGAAAACAGAGATCTTAAAAAAGGGGGCCTCGTGGCTACGACGGAGCCACTGCACCCGACGGCGGCAAGAAAATCAACGGGCGCAAGCGTAACATCTCGGTAGATACCGATGGACTACTGCTGGGCTGCCTGGTGACGCCCGCGAACGTGGGCGACCGTGAAGCCGCCAAAGACCTGCTGCGCCGTGTTTGGCTGAAACTGCCGCGCCTGACGCATATCTGGGCGGATGGCAACTCTGGGCGGATGGCAACTATGACGGCCCGCTGGTGCCGTGGCTCAAGACCTGCTGGGGCTTTGCCCTGGAGATCGTAGTCAAGCCCGACGGCCAGACGGGCTTCTCGGTTCTGTGTCCAACTGCGTTAGCGCGCCGCTGGGTAGTGGAGCGCACGTTTGCTTGGCTGGGCAAGCAGCGGCGTCTGTCCAAAGATTACGAAGAAATGCCCCCATCCAGTGAGGCATTCATCCAGATTGCCATGAGCGCCTTGATGGTCAGGAGATTGGCACCTGCCTAACTTGCTATACAGTTTCTCATGTCGCTTCTTGTGGAGTGGGTAGAAATGACAGAAAAAGAGCGCGGTTTTTGCAACTTGGCATTCCAGGCACAAACTCCGCGCTCTCTAATGGCTTCCCCGATGCGAATGTGTTAGTTAATTCTGCACTCAGATTTTGCCGATAATGAAAGCGTAAACAGGCAGTTTTGCCTATTGTTTCCCGAACTTGCTTTGTGTTTCCCGGAAAAAACGGATGGAGGTTGATATGGGTGGGATTGGATCAGGGCGTCACTCCGAACAGTCTATGCTGCGGCACAAAGACCTGCGTCCAGAAGTCACAATCACTGAGTTGCGGGAGCACAACGTTTTCACATCGGGACAACCCGCGCAGTGGAGTGTGACTGCCAGAGACGGACGGCTGACCGAGATAGCCGTTTTCGTGTTGCACGATAAAGCTGTTATCATGGCTGCCTACCCTCGTCAAGACGGAAGCGCGCATTTGGTGGAGGAGACCGTAACGCTGTCCTGGTCGGCCTGTCACTACGGCGGGAGGCGGCCCTGGTTTGTGTGTCCTGGCAGATTTGATCAGCCGTGCGGGCGGCGCGTCGCACAGTTGTATATTGCTGGTTCCCTCCTGCTGTGTCGTCCGTGCTGCGGATTAGAATTAGGACTTACGCAGTTGACTTGGGCGGTTTCTCGGGTTCATACTTTGCTTGATGAACCCGCCCAAAGTTTCCGACGTTGATTACATCCAGTTCCTGATCGCCGCCCAGCGGGTCTACACCTGCACC
>JAABUU010002884.1_pt1 | contig 23372 bp, 22 predicted proteins | sample 5559301 | NCBI WGS metagenome assembly JAABUU01 (sample SAMN10711884, study PRJNA513360) | rock metagenome | isolation source: Antarctica rocks | place: Antarctica: Victoria Land, Richard Nunatak white | reverse complement strand
GCCATCATCACCGGCGCGGGCAAGGCGGTGGAATTTATCGCCAATGGTGCGGGGTGCATCTCCTATTAGGCGCATGTGGGGCTATCGTGCGCACCTAAACTGCAGCGCCGCTGCGATCTACAGGGGGGTCCTCCTGAGGCACGGTCAAGTAAAGTCAGGCCGGGCGGTTCGCGGGTGCTTGGGGGCGTGGAGCGGAGCGAGAGGTCCATGGCTCAGGCCAGCGCCGACGTGCCGGTGCTGGTCCGCCAGGTGGCGAAATGTTGGGCTCGTATCGCACGGTAGGTGGCGGCGGTCAGGCGCTGGCGGCGCGGGCGGCAGTGGCTGGCGATGGGTGCTTGGTGTGAAACCCCCGTCCGACACCAGATACCAGGCGAGGCCGCCGCGCGGTCGTACTCATGGATCAGTCCACCGAGCACATCGTGCCGCCTGATCGGACCGGCACGGGCGCTCGGGGTGAAGGGCACGGGCGGCTGTTGCTCCAGGCCTTGATGGGGGCGCGCCCGGTTGTAATGTGCGCCATAGCCGGCCAGGACGTGGCGCAGGTGCGCCTCGTTGACGATGAGGAGGTGGTCGAGGCACGCCGCGCGGACCGAGCGGACCCAGCGTTCGGCGAACGCATTCGCTGTCGGCGCGCGATAGGGCGTGCGCACGACCGCGATATCCTCCGCGGCGAAGACGGTGTCGCAGGCGGGCGGGAACTTGGCGTCGCGATCGTGGATGAGGAAGCGGGGCACCGCGCCCGCCTCCTGCACGCTCCAGGCAAGCTGCCGCGCTTGCTGCGTCACCCAGGCCGCGGTCGGGTGGGCGGTGCAACCAGCCAGAGGGACGCGCCGGGTGCCCACCTCGATGAAGAACAAGACGTGCAGGGTCCTGAGGCAAAGCGTCTCGATGGTGAAGAAGTCGCAGGCCAGCAGCTGCTCCTTGTGCTGCTGGATGCAGTCGCGCCACGTCGTTGCCCGCCGCCGCTGCGGTGCGGGCGGCACGCGGTGGCGCCGGAGGGCCGCGCGCACGGCTGAGGGGCTGACGGCGTGACCGAGCGTGCCTAGCTCGCCCTGGATGCGCCGATGCCCCCAGCGGGGATTCTCCCGCGCGAGCCGGAGGACGAGCGCGTCCACCTCGGCCGAGATCGTGGGGCGACCACCCCGACTCGTCCGCCGGTAGCGCCACTTGCGCCGGACCAATTCGCGGTGCCAGCGCAGGATCGTGTCCGGCTTGAACAGGAGCAGCTACCGGTCGAGCTGACGCCGCGGGCCGGTGGTCAGCCGGGCGAGCGCGGCGGCCAGGACGGCGAGGGTCAGCTGCTCACCGCGCGTGAGCCGGGGAGGGTTCGGGCGCTGGCGCTGCGCCAGGCGTAACTGGTGCCGCAGCACGAGGATCTGGAGGTCCTTGTCGCGGTCGCCTTGCCGCGCGCCGAGAACCAGGTCGACGAGGAACGCGACGAGATGCGTGAGCACGAACCAGAACACCCACCCCTCCTCCCTACTGTATCAGCGGGCAGCGGCGTCCGTCGCCCGCTGGGCGATCATCGCCGACGGCGGGCAAAGTCGGGGGTAGACGTGTGCGGCCGTGACATGAGCCACGGCCACAACGGTGTCGGACGAGGTTTTCACACCCCGCACCATCCAGCGTGATTTCTTGGCATTCTTGGCTCGAGAGTGCCCGATCTAAGCTCGGATGGACTAACCGGCCAGGACAGGGGTTAGCCCGCTTTCGCAACTGCTGGCGAATGTTATGGGATCTTGTACCCTGGTAAGCTCGCCGCGTCGTCGTTGTCGCCTCGCCGCCAGGAGGTTCGTGATGCTATCGCCCAAGCCGCTCCCGCCCCTCCCCGCCGACACCGCCAAGATCACGCATGCCGCCTTTCCTGAGGGCCACCCGCTCCTCCAGCAGACCCTGCGCCAGCACAAGCTCGGTGACATCCTCGTGCTGGACGACGACCTCGCGCACCCGGGCCGCATCGTCCTGCACCGGGTAGATGATGGCGCGCACCCAACGTTCGACCCCATGCTCCAGGTCGGCAACCGACCGGGCCGGGTCGTAGCGGATCGGGGATAGTGTCGTCGGCTCACCCGCGAAGCCGCACGCGACGGCGGGCAGCAAGCCCTGCGCCGCCAGTTGCGGATCGCGCAGGATGTTGTATTCGCCGACCGCGGCCAGCGACACGCCCCAGAGCTCTTCCCAGGCCCGGTCGACGAGGAGGGGTGTCCAATCGGGGGCGAACAGCTGGGTGCTCAGTGGCGATTGCTCGACCAGTGCCCGGGCGCGCCGCGCAGCTGGTGTGCTTACAGTGGGCGCTCGCTCTTGCCCCAGCGCCGGAGATCGGCGATCGTTTGCTGGATGTCCCGGACCTGCTGGTCGCCGCCGATCTCCCGCTCGATGATGTAGTCCCCGGTGAAGCCGATCGCCGCGAGCCCGGCGATAAACCGGGGATAATCGACCTGGCCTTGTCCCACCGGAACCTCGCGACCGAGATGTTCCCCGTCCGTGGGATAGAGGCCGTCCTTGACGTGGATGTTCCTGACGTAGCTCCCGAGCAGGCTCAGCGCGTCGATCGGGTTCCCTTTGCCATACATCAGCAGATTGGCGGGGTCGAGATTGATGCCGAGGTTCGGCAGGCCCAGCTGCCGGATCGTCCGCAGGAGCACCACCGGGGTCTCCTGCCCGGTCTCGAACCAGAACCCCACGCCGCGCTCGGCGCAGTACCCGGCCACGTCGCCGATCGCCGCGACCACCGCCGGATAGGTCGGATCGGTCAGGTTCTCGGGGATGAAGCCGCAGTGGGTGATGATCGCGGGCGCCTCGATCCAGGTCGCGAAATCGGCCCAGCGCTGCAGGGCCGCGATCCGCTCCGCGCGATACCGCTCGGGGACCAGCCCCAGTGTGATCGGCCCCTCGCGGAAGTCCCAGACCTTCGGTCCCGGCCACCCCGCCCAGACGGCGCAGATGCGGACGCCGGCGGCCCGCGCCTCCTTGACGACGGTCCGGGCGACCTCGCGGGTCGCCATGGTCGGGTCGAAGCCCGAGAGCTGGCAGACCGATAGGCCGAACCGGCCCACCTGGTCGAAGCACTTCCCACCAGCGCGCAGCGGGTTGATCACGCCGATCTCCATCCCGATCCTCCTTCCTCGTCTCGCCAAGGTTGCCAGGGCGGCGGCGCAGCACCCCGCGGACGGGCCAGCGCCTGTGGCAGCACCACCGGCCGGATGCCGGCCTCGCGGAGCGGCGCGTCGCCGGCGGCGACCTCGACCATGGCCAGATCGCCGCCCGGGTCGGCCGGCCGACGGACACGAGCCGCGAGCGTCTGGCGCGCTCACGCGCACCCGGCCCCGGGCGGCAGGTGCGTACCGAGCAGCCGCCGCCAGTTCCCGGCCAGGAGCGCCGCCACATCCGCTTCGCCGTAGCCGCGCTCGCGCAGCAGCGGCGCGAGCAGGCGCAGGTCAGCGATCGTGTCGAGATCGTGGGGCGACTGCTCGCGCCCATAGCCGCCATCGAGATCGGTGCCGAGCGCCGCGTGCCGCGCGTTCCCCGCGAGCTGGCAGATGTGATCGAGGTGGTCGACGACGCGCGCCAGCCCGACCCCTTCGTTCGTCGTCGCCCCGATAACCCAGCCGGGCTGGAGCATCCAGGCATCGAGGGCCACGCCGATCACCGCGTCGCGCGCGATCAACTGGCGGATCATATCGTCCGTCAGCTGGCGGTCGCCGGGGACAAGAGTCCGGCAGTTCGCGTGGCTCGCCAAGATCGGGCCGCCGAAACGCTCCAGCGCCTCCCAGAAGCTCTCGTCGGCGAGGTGCGTCAGGTCGAGGATCATCCCGAGCCGCTCCATCAGCGGCAGGAGTGCGCGGCCCCGGTCCGTCAACGGGCCGGACGACTGCGTCCCATGCGCGTAGGCGCTCGGGCCGTAATGCGCCAGTCCGAGGACGCGCAGGCCGTCATCCCACCACTCGGCGACCTGCTCCGGCTCGACGATCGGGTCGGCCCCCTCCATCGCGATGACGAGGCCGAGCGGCGCGCTGGCCCCCTCTTCCCACCCGTCGAGATGCGCGGCGAGCGCGGCGCGATCGGCGATCACACAGGCCACCCCCTCCCGCTCCAGTTGCCGGTAGTAGGCGAGCTGGCCCCGCGCGTGACCATACGCGATCGCCCGGCTGCGGTAGCCGGGGAAGGGACTCCCCGGGGCCTGCGTCCGCGCGAAGAGGGTGGCCATCGTGAGCGCAATCCGCCCCTCGCGCAGTTCAGGCAGGGCGACGGTGCCGCCCGCGCGCCCCTTCTGCGCCATGCCCGCCTCCGAACGGCGGATCGCGGCGACGGTCTGCGTCAGGTCGCGGTTCCAGAGCAAGGCGTTCATGGCAAGGTCGAGGTGCCCGTCGATGATGATCATCGTCCCTCCTGCGGTTGGCCCATGCGCGTACCGGCTGGCGCATGGGCCGGCGCCTCGCCCGGTTTCCTCGCGCGGCCAGGGGCGCTCCCGGCACGCGGGCGCAGCGGCACCCTGGGCGCGACCGTGGCGTCGGTGGCCTACCGCGCGCCGCGCGTCGGTGTCCTGGCGCGGACAGGTTCTCCGCGCATTGTAGCATCGTCGTGCACCCGCGCCGTCAGGGGGCAGCGCTGGCGCGGGAGGACGCGCCAGCGACCCCCTGTCTTGGCCGGAAACGTCATCCGTGTCGGGCCGCAGCACCGGGTTGCGGGCGCCACTCGCCGATCGGCAAACAAGCGTATGCGGGTCGCGCACAGTCCGGTCCCAGACGCTGCCGTGGACGCTCGGCGCAGGGGGTAGGTGAGCGGCGGCGGCGAGCGCGGGATATTATCCCGGCAGGCGCTCGTCGCAGTGCGCCCGGAAGCCGCAGGCCGCGCACCGGTCGGGCTGCCGGTGGCTGCGGTGCTGCTCCACCGCCCGCCGCTTCACGGCGGCGATCCCTGCCACCAGCACGCGGAGTTCCCGTTCGCGTCGCCGATCATAGGCGATCCGGAACTCGCGCTCGGGGTAGCGGATGAGGCCATACGGCGGGCGGACCCCGTGGTGCTCCTCCACGAGCAGGCAGTACGCCAGGAGCTGGAGGACGTGCCCCGGATAGGGTTCCCGTGGGGTGCGGCCGGTCTTGACCTCGACCGGGATGACGACATCGCCCCGCCTGATGAGGAGATCGGGGCGGCAGCGCAGCGGCACGGTGCGGGCCTGGAGCGCCGGCGCGCGCCCCTCGGGGCGGTCCTGGTAGATCGCCCGCCCGCGCGGCAGGCCGAGCGCCCGCCTGCGCCGCTCGCTCGCCCACCACAGCGCGGCACCGGCCGCCAGCGCCAGCAGGGCCAATGCCAGGGCCAGGTCGAGGATCATCGCAGCGCCACCAGGACGCCGATGAGCAGGAGCGTCAGCACGAGGGCGCTGACGCTCAGGCGTACGCCGAGCGTGCGCTGCCGCTCGAGCCGCGCCACGTCGCGGGCGATCGCTGCGTGGTCCGCCGCCCCCGCCGCGAGGCGTGGCCCGGCCGCGTGCTCCGCGCCCTGCCGGGCATACCACCAGGCGCGCCGGCAGTACGCCCAGTCGCCGAGTTCACTCGCCGACACCCATCCGGTCTCCATCGCCGTCCCTCGCTTCCCCATCGTGCATACCGCGCCACGACTGCGGTGAGTGTACCCCAGGTGACCCGGTGGGACGGGCGCGCCCGGTGCCGACGGGCCGCCCGTCCGTCCGCGCCCCGGCCATCGTCGCGGCGCTATACTCATCGCGACGGATCGTGGCGTCGGGAGCGGGCAGGGTGGGGACGCGGGCGGTCGACAACCGGGCGCGCGAGGCCACGCCGCGCAGGGAGCTGCGGGGCGTCGTCGAGCGCATCACCTACCAGAACCCGGAGAACGGCTACACCGTGGCCCGGCTGGCCCCCGAGCGCCCGGCGGAGGCGGGCGGCGAGGTCGAGGCGGCACGGGGCGACGACCGGCTGGTCACCCTCGTCGGCACGCTGGCCGACCTGACACCCGGCGAGGCGATCGTCGCGCACGGCTGGTGGCGTAACGACCCGAAGCACGGCTGGCAGTTCCAGGCGCTCGACTACCGCACCACCCTGCCGGCCACGACCCAGGGGATGCGGCGCTACCTCGGCAGCGGCCTGGTCAAGGGGATCGGCCCGGTCAACGCCGGGCGCATCGTCGACGCCTTCGGCGAGGGGACATTCGAGGTCATCGACGCCAGCCCCGAGCGGCTGACCGAGGTGCCGGGGATCGGCCCGGTGCGGGCGTCGCGGATCGCCGCCACCTGGCAGGAGCAGCGGCACATCCGCGAGGTGATGACCGCGCTCCAGGGCTACGGCGTCTCTACCTCGCTCGCCGTGCGTATCTACAAGCGCTTCGGCGACGACAGCGGACGGGTCGTCAGCCAGGAGCCCTACCGCCTGGCCAGGGAGATCTGGGGGATCGGCTTCAAGACCGCCGACACGATCGCCCAGTCCGTCGGCATCGCCCTCGACGCGCCGGAGCGCCTCCAGGCGGGCGCGCTCCATGCCCTCGGCGCGGCGGGCGACCAGGGCCACACGCTGCTGCCCGAGGGGGAGCTGGTGGCGGCGGCCATGGAACTCCTCGGGGCGGAATCGTCGGCGGTCCACGACGCGGTGACGGCGCTGCTGGCGACGGGCGAGGTCGTGGCGGCGACGCGGGACGACGCGGGCGACGACCCCACTGGCGACCAGCGGCTGCTGGCGCTGGCCCCCTTCGCCCGCGCCGAGTCGGGGCTCGCCACCCGCCTCCAGACGCTGGCGGGCGCGGCCGACGAGGCCCGCGCGGCGCGGCTCTTCGGCGCGCTCGATTGGGCGGCGGCCTTCGGCTGGCTGGCCGACCGGCACGGCCTGACCCTCGCGCCCGAGCAGGAGGCGGGGGTGCGCATGGCGCTGACCGCCCCGGTGTCCATCCTGACCGGCGGGCCGGGCACTGGCAAGACGCACACGCTCCGCGCCATCCTGACCCTCGCCCGGGCCAAGCGGCTGCGCCCGCTCCTCGCCGCCCCGACCGGGCGCGCGGCCAAGCGCATGACCGAGGCGACCGGCCTGCCCGCCGGGACCCTCCACCGCACGCTGGAGCTGCGCCCCGGCGGCAAAGCCGGGCGGGGGCCGGACAATCCCCTCAACGCCGACCTGGTGGTGGTCGACGAGGTGAGCATGCTCGACGCCCTGCTCGCCAACCAGTTGGCCAAGGCGGTCGCGCCCGGCACGCACCTGCTGCTCGTCGGCGACCCCGATCAGCTGCCGAGCGTCGGGGCGGGCGACGTGCTGGCGGACCTCCTGCGCGGCGCGCAGTTCCCCGTCACGCGCCTGACGCATATCTTCCGCCAGGGCGCGGGGTCCGGGATCGCGGCGAATGCGGCGCGGGTCAACGCCGGGGCGATGCCGCGCTTCGGGGCCGACATCGGCGACTGCTTCTTCCTGCCCGCCGAGGACCCTGCGGCGGCGGCCGCGATCGTCGTCGACCTGGTCGCTCGGCGGCTGCCGGCGCGCTATCGTCTCGCGCCGGGCGAGATCCAGGTGCTCGCGCCGATGCACCGGGGCGACGCGGGGGTGGGGGCGCTCAACGCCCTCCTGCAGGAGCGGCTCAACCCGGCGCGGGAGGGCGTGGCCGAGGCGCGCGGGGGCGGGCGGGTCTACCGCCCGGGCGACCGGGTGCTCCAGCTGCGCAACGACTACGAGCTGGAGGTCTTCAACGGCGACCTGGGGACGGTGACCGCGATCGACCCGGCCGAGCAGGAGGTGGCGATCGCGCTGGACGACGGGCGGGCGGTGCGCTACCCGCAGGCCAGCCTCTACGCGCTGACCCACGCCTATGCCATCTCGGTGCACAAGGCGCAGGGGGCGGAGTTCCCGGCGGTGGTGATCCCGCTGGTGACCGCCCACGCGGCCATCCTCGGGCGGACCCTGCTCTACACCGCGCTGACCCGGGCGCGCCGGCTCGTGGTCATCGTCGGGCAGGGCAAGGCGCTCTCGCTCGCGGTACGGGACTGGCGGCGGACCCCGCGCCACACCGCGCTCGCGGGGCTGCTGGCCGGGACGACGCGGTTCGCCTGGCCGCGTACGCCCGGGGACGGGGCCGCGGAGGCGGCGGACGCCGCCGGCTGGTGGGAGGGCTGGGCGGCGGCGGAGCCGTAGCCGCCCCGCCCGCATCGACCCAGCAGCACAACCGCGCGGGCCGCGCTCATGCCGACGCCGGATCGTCCGGACCGTGCGCGTGCCCGGGACCGGACGCTGGCCGGTCGCCGCACCAGGCGTCCCTGAGCGGGAAGCACCAGTGTGGCCGGCCCTCGCTGAGCACGAAGGATGGCTCGGCCGGGAGGGGGCAGGCGGCCGGCGGCACGTCGGCGGGGCGCGGGTCGTCCCCGCGCCGGCTGTAGCGACGGCGCGCCCGCCCGAAGGCGTCGGCCCGCGCCAGCCACCCGGCGGCGAGGGGCGCGCCGCAGCGGGGGCAGGCGAAGGCGGGCGCGACACCGTGCTCGGCCTGGCGGCGCGCGAACGCCCCGGCCACCGGCAGCCCGCGCCCGGCCCTGCGGACGAAGGCCGCGACCACGGCGCAGGTGGCTGGGGCCAGGGCCTCGGCCAGCTCAGCGATGACCGTGCGGCGGCGGGGCGGGCGGCGCGCGAGCGCGACGCCGCAGGGACTGCGGGCGCGCACCGTCCAGCCCTCGATGTACCACAGCAGGCAGGGCCGGGCGCAGCGTCGGCACGGGTGCGGGAAGAAGACGAGCCGGCCCGCCGGGCGCGCCCGGGCCGTCACGGCGGGGCGGAAGCGGATGCGGCGCGCCAGGAGCGCGGTCACGAAGGCGGCGAGTGGCCAGGGCGAGGCGGCGGCATGCGGGTCGGTCCCCGCCCCGCCGCCCGGCGCGAGGACGAACGGCGACGCGACGACGGGGCGATCGTCCGCGTCGAGCGCGAGGCCGAAGAGCGGCAGGGCGGGATCGGGGCGCGCCTGGGCGGGGGGCTGGCGGAAGAACCAGCAGCCGCGCACGCCGTCGGCGGCGTAGGCCGCCTGGCGGGCCAGGGTGGCGTCGAGCGACTGGGCGCTCCACTGGACCTCGAAGGCGAGCGGCCGGCCGGCCCCGGGCGGCGTGGCCAGCACATCCGCGATCCAGCGGCCGCCCGGCCCGCGCGCCTCGGTGGTCACGCGATAGCCAGCCCGGCGGCAGGCGAGCGCGATGGTCCCCTTGGCCAGGAGGTGGGCGGGGGTCTCGCCGACCCAGGCGCAGCGCGGGACCCGGCGGGTCGTGCGGTGGTAGAAGAAGCGGCGGCCGAGGCGACTCCGGCGGATGCCGCCCGCCACGCCGCAGCACGGGAGCGTCAGCCGGGCACCGTCCCGCAGCGCCGCGGCGACCGCCGCCCACTCGTCCTCGGCGAGGAAGGGCGCGATGAGCTCGCGATCGTCGAGCAGCGCCTTCAGGGGCATGCCGCGGCTCGTTGCTTCAATCGCCCGCCAGGCGCGGCGCGAACGTCGGCCACCGTGGCCCACCCGCGGGCGTCACCACGTTGCTCCGAGCCGCACCGGGTGACGACACCGCGCAGCCAGCCGTGTCTTTGCCGATCCTTGTCCAATTCCTTCCGGGCCACAGCCGGGTCAGGTCGCGCGGCGAGGGGCCATCCGGCGATGTCGCCGCGGGGCCAGCAGGCGCCGCTCAGCAGGAGCCTGCCCAGGGTGGTTAACACGAGCCGGAGCGCCACGACGACGTCGGCGAGCGTCCCGTCGGCGACGCCGCCCAGGGAGAGGAGCCACCACAGGCACGTCACCATGCGGTCGCGCAGGGCCGTCCCCTGCGGTCGGGGATGCGATGATTGCTCCACGGAACCCTCCGTCGCGCGGCGCTGGGTGTGCCGCGTCGTGCGGCTACCGCCAGCATACCTCAGAAGGGCGTGGCCGGGAACCGGCCCCGGGTCGGTCCACCGGCCAGTATCCCGCCGCGGGGTACTGTCAACTTGCGAGCAAGGGAGGCCGACGTGCGATACTGCTGGCATGAGCGATGAAGTCGTGCCCGCCGACTATGCCGGTTACCGCTTCCCGCCCGAGGTCATCGGCCACGCCGTGTGGCTGTACTTCCGCTTTGCGCGCAGCTATCGCGACGTGGAGGAGCTGCTCGCCGAGCGGGGTGTGGTGCTGACCGACGAAACCGTGCGCCAGTGGTGCCGGAAGTGCGGGCAAGCGTCTGCCAATGCCCTCCGGCGGCGTCGCCCTCGGCCGGGTGACCAATGGCACCTGGACGAGGTCTTCATTCGCATCAGCGGGGTGACGCACTACCGCTGGCGCGCCGTCGACCAGGAGGGCAATGTCCTGGATATCCTGGTCCAAAGCCGCCGCGACAAGGTCGCCGCGACGCGATTCCTGCGGAAGGTGCTCAAGGGTTTGGCCTCTGTGCCGCGCGTGCTGATCACCGACAAGCGCGCCAGTTACGGGGCCGCCAAGCGCGAAGTGCTGCCAAGCGTCGAACACCGACAGCACAAACGGCTGAACAATCGCGCCGAAAATTCCCATCAGCCCACGCGCGAACGGGAACGGCGGATGCGGCGCTGCAAATCCCCGGGACACGCGCAACGGTTCCTCGCCGCCTCTGGCCCGATCGCCGCCCACTTCCGCCCGCGCCGCCACCGCCTCACCGCCGCCGCCTATCGCGAAACCCGCGCCGAGCGCTTCGCCACCTGGCGCGAAGTGGCCGGCCTCGTCGTGACTGCCTGACACGCCGCTCGCCACACAAACACGCCCGTGCCCTCCCTGACTACCCGTTCACGGCCGTAAGTTGACAGTACCATCTGGACACCACGGCGTACCCCCTCGGCCAGCAGATCTCCGACGCGCAGATGGCGACCATCCACCTCCGACGCGACAGCTTCCACGGCGAATGGAACTACACGATCGCGCCCCGCGCCACTCCCGACGAGAAGGTTATTACTTGACAAGCTCTTAGCTGTCCTGGCTGGTTGGCTCGTCCGCGCGCGATTGACGTCGGCTTACGCGGCGCGCTGGTATGCGTGGTGTGGGTCGCCCAGGACCGGGATCGCGCGCACCGCCCCTGCGGGTGCCGCTCGCGGCGGGCGTGCCTCCGTGCTGTCGGGGATCTGCTGCCACACGCCCTGGTGGGTACTGTCAACTTGAGCATGGCGATGGGCGATCAGGACAGTACAAAGGCTGGCCGAAGCCAGAAGGGCGGTGCGGCTCAGGCCAGGGCGGACACGCCGGTGACCGCCCGCCAGGTGGCGAAGCGTTCGGCTCTGGTCTCGCGGTAGGCGGCGGCGGTGAGGCGGTGGCGGCGCGGGCGGAAGTGGCCGGCGATCGGGCCATACGCGGCGAGGAAGCGCTGGGCATGCCCCGGCGACTTGAACCGGCGCATGCGCCGCTCGCGCTCGCGCGTCGGCTGGTGCGAGTTCTCGGCCCGATTGTTCAGCCCCTGGTGCCGGCGGTGCTCGACGCTCGGTAGGACTGCGCGCCGGGCGGCGCCGTAACTCGCGAGCGTATCGGTGATCAGCACGCGCGGCACGGAGGCGAGATCCTTGAGCAGGCGGCGGAAGAACTTCTTCGCCGCCTGCGTGTTGCGCCGACTCTGGACCAGGATGTCGAGGACGGTGCCGTCCTGATCGACGGCCCGCCAGAGATAGTGCTGCACGCCGTTGATCGAAACGAAGACCTCATCCAGGTGCCACTTGTCGCCCGGGCGCGGTCGGCGGCGGCGTAACTTGTTCGCGTAGGTCTGGCCAAACGTGCGGGACCACCGCCGGATGGTCTCGTAGGTGACCAGCACCCCGCGCTCGGCCAGCAGCTCCTCCACATCCCGATAGCTGAGGGCGAAGCGAAAGTAGAGCCACACAGCGTGGGCGATGATCTCCGGCGGAAAGCGATAACCGGCATACGTGGGAGCGGCGATTTCATCTTTCATACCGCAAGTATCGCACGCCGCCCACACCGAATCCCAAGTTGACAGTGCCCCACCAACTCTACGACGACCTCGGGCCGCAGGGCGAGCAGCGCGGCGACGGTGGGGAGCGTCGGCGGGTGGCTTTGCGGCCGTTGGCGTGACGCGTGGCGCACGAGTGCCGCGACGATGGCTAGCTCCGCGACGTCATGCTGCTGCGCGAGGTGCTCGATCGCCTGACCGACCGCGCCGAGCCCGATCAGCCCGACCCGCAACGGCATGGTGGTCATCGTTATCCCCCCATGTCCTGCCGCTAATCGGCCGCGCTTTCCCCGAGCAGGCGCAAAACATTTCCCCCCAGGATGCAATCGAGCTCTGCGGTCGTCGCGATCCCCCTGAGCCCGTGGCGCAGATAGTCGAGCGACTGGCGATAGGTGCAATTGCGCTCGACGTTGGGCATGTCCGAGCCCCAGGCGAGGCGCGCCGGGCCGACGCGATCGTAGAGTTCCTGCAGGACAGGGCGCAGTTCCGTGTAGGGGTACTCGTGCTCGCGTCCCCAGTGAATCGGGTAGAGGATCTCGACCGACATTTGCTCGCGCCCGAGGAGTCGCGCGACCGGTTCGGCGATATTCCCGGTGAGATAGTCGGGGCTGAGCCCGTGCGTCAGGATGCCGGGGATCTCGGGGTAGCGGTCGCACCAGTCGTTCAGGCGGTCGATCTCGCGCAAGTAGGCCGCCGTGGTCGACATCGGCAGGCCGATGATCTCCCAGAAGACCGGGATGTTGAGCGCGCGCACCTCCTCCCAGAACGGGGCGTAGCGCGGATCGTCGAAACCGTGCCTGTAGCGGTCGAGGATCAGGCCGCGGTTGGCATAATAGACCCCGCGGAGGCCGAGATCGCGGATCGCGCGGCGCAGTTCGGCCAGTTCGGCCTCGGTGTGCGCCTCGGCTTCCTTGATATCTGCCAAGCCGATGAACTTGCCCGGATATTGGCGCATCGCCGCCGCGAAGTCGTCGTTGAGCCGACCATACGGGCGCGCATTCTGGAGGACGCAGCGATCGACCCCGGCGCGTCCCATCGCCTGGATGATGAATTCCGGCGGGCTGGCCATCGCCTGCAGACTCGGCGGCAGGAACGGGCGGTAGTAGGTCTCGCCCTCCCACTCCCACTCGAAACGCCCGAAACGTCCCACGCGGAAGTTGGCCTCCCGCAGCCCCTCGGGACCCTGCAGCACGCCATCATGCAGGGCCTCCTCGGCCGCGGGCACGGACACGTGATCCCGCAGTCGCCGGGCCGGTTCGCCGTGGGTGGCGATGTACAACTGGATGAAGCGCCGGTGCTCCACGGCGGACGGGTAGCCGCCCGGCCCGTCCAGCGCCGGGAAGATGTGATTGTGCGCGTCGACGATCATCTCCGCCTCCTTCGCTCTTGTCGATTCCGTCCCCTTGACAAGCCACAGGTTAGTTGTACACTAGTCCTATCTTTAGGACAACTACAGGGCAGGCACACGGGGGATGGGGTCGCGAATGCTCGCGCGGAAGGGGCCGATGCCCCTCTACCACCAGATCGAACGCCACCTGCGGGAGGACCTCGCCGCGGGGCGCTATCGCCCCGGCGACCTCCTGCCGCCGGAGCACGAATTGCAGCGACAATTCGGCGTCAGCCGGGCGACCGTGCGCACGGCGCTGCGCCGCCTCGCGGAGGACGGCCTAGTCTCGAGCCAGCGCGGCCGCGGCACGGTGGTGGAACGCCAGGCGGTCGAGCGCCCGCTGATCGAGCGGAATCTGACCCAGCTCTTCGCCTTCGAGGAGGCGATCCAGCGGCAGGGCTATACCCCGCACGTGGAGGTGCTGGCCATCGGGCCGCGCCCCGTGCCCGAGCGGATCGCCGCCTTGCTGGGGGTGCCGCCGGGCACCGAGGTCCTGCGGGCCTACCGGCTGGGCCGGGCCGGGAGCGCGCCGCTCTGGCTCGAATCGCGCTATTTCGCGCCCCATATCGGGGCCCAGCTCGCCGACGCCGCCCTGGCTCGGCCGTCGGTGACGGTCTACCTGCAGAGCGTGGTCGGCGTGCGCATCACCGGCAGTCGCCTGCGGATCAGCGCCGCCCCGGCCACGGTCGACCAGGCGCGGTACCTCGATATCGCGCCCGGCGATGCCCTGCTGGTCAACGAGTTCGCGTTCTCCGACGAGACCGGGCGGCCTATCGAGGCCGCGCGCGCGGTCTTCCGCGCCGATCGCTACGCGTTCACTTTCGCGTCCCCCGCACCCAATCCCGTCGCCGGTCCGCCCGAGTGGGACGACACCGGCACCCTTGCGGCAAGCTCGGCAAAGGAGCAGCGATGAATACGCCTCCAGCGCGACACGTCTCCCGACGCACCGTCCTCCGTGGCGCGGCCACGCTCGCCGGCATGGCCATCGTGTCACCGCTCCTGGTGGCCTGCGGCGGGGCGGCCGCAACCCCGGCAGGCGGACTATCGGCAACCGTGCCGATCTCCGGCGCCGCCAGTGCGGTGGCTGCCACCCCGAAGATCGGGGGGGTGCTGACCTATGCCCAGAACCAGCCGATCAAGACGCTCGATTCTCTGAACCCGCAAACCTACCCGGCGTCCTATGAAGCTATCTACGCGCTCTACAACACCCTGGTGAGCTTCGCCCCGGACCTGAAGATCGTCCCCGCGCTCGCCGAGCGCTGGGAGCGTTCTGCGGACAACCTGACCTGGACCTTCCATCTCCGGTCGGGGGTCAAATTCCACGATGGTACCCCCTTCAACGCCCAGGCGGTGGTGGCACACGTCAAACGGATCCAGGACCCGAAGAATGCCTCGCCCAACAAGAACCTCTGGGATCATATCGTCGACACGAAGGTTGTCGACGACACCACCGTCCAGTTGATCACCGGCAAGCCCTTCGGCGCGATGCTCAATTACCTGGCGCACAGCTCGGGCGGGATTGCCAGCCCCGACGCGGTGGCGAAGTACGGTGCCGATTACCCGACCCACCCGGTCGGCACCGGGCCGTACCAGCTCAGCGCGTTCAACGCGGGTACCGATCTGACCCTGGTGCGCAACGAGTCGTTTTACGGGGGCAAGCCGCGCCTCGACCGTGTCATCTTCCGCAGCGTCACCGAGACCGGGTCGCGGGTCGCGCTGATCGATGCCGGCGAGGCGGACCTTGCCAACGACGTCCCGGCGGAGGAGGCCGGCCGGCTGGCCAAGGGCACCGGCACCCAACTCCTGCGCCAGCAGGGCATGCGCGCCTTCTTCATGGAGTTCAACCTCACGCTCCCGATCTTCAAGGATCAGAAGGTGCGCCAGGCGCTGAATTACGCGGTCAACAAGGAGGCCATCGCCACAAGTCTCTTCCAGGGCTATGCCCAGGTCCTCGACTCGCCGGCCGCGGGCACGATGCAAGGCCACAAGAAGTGCGGCGCCTACCCCTACGACGCGGCGAAGGCCAAGCAAATGCTCGCCGACGCGGGCTGGAAGGCGGGTCCGGCCGGCATCCTGCAGAAGGACGGCACGCCGCTGAAATTCGCGATCAACACGGCGGAGGGCGAATACCCGAAGGACATCCAGGTCGTCGAGGCGGTTCAGGCCGACTTGAAGGCGGTCGGCTGCGACGTGTCGATCTGGAAGGTCGAGGCGGCGGCCCGCTACTCGTACCTGCGCCTGCCGAGCAGCGAGGCGAAGTACGAGATGGTGTCGTTCGGCTTCAACCCGAGCAACGGCGACCTCGGGTATCACCTGAATTCGCTCTTCCGCTCGAACCCCGACAAGACCAAGGCCCCCTATGTCTGGAACCTGATGTGGTACGAGAACCAGCAAGTCGACACGCTCCTCACCCAGGCCGAGCAGTCGGTCGACGATGCCGGGCGGGCCGACCTCCTCGGGCAGGTGCAGCAGATCGTCTGGGACGAGGCGCCGATGATCTGGCTCTACGCGCCCGATCTGCTGGTCGCGGCGCAGAAGAGCGTCCAGGGCGTCTACGTGTGGCCGACAATCTTCACGATCGTCCGAGACGCCTGGAAATCATGATGCGGTGCGGCGGCGGAAACGACTACCGCGCCCCTGTCGCCACCGGGAGAGGATAAGGGAGGATGGGACAGTATCTCGTGCGCCGACTCCTGCTCTTCGTGCCGACCCTCTGGGTGGCGATCACGCTGGTCTTCCTGATCTTCCGGCTCGTACCGGGGGATCCGGCCGAACTCATCGCCGGGGAGCTGGCCCCGCTGGAGGTCGTGCAGGCGATCCGGCATCAGATGGGGCTCGACTTGCCGCTGCCGCTCCAGTACCTCCACTACATCGCGGCCCTGGCGCACGGCGACCTCGGCATCTCGAAGGTCTATCAGCAGGGGGCCGGGGCGCAGGTATTGTCACGCCTGCCCGCCACCGCCGCGATGGCGGGGCTGGCGATGCTGCTGGCGCTGGTCGCGGGCGTGGGGGCCGGGATGCTGGCGGCGTTGCGGCGCAACACCTGGCTGGACTATGCCAGCATGCTCGTCGCGGTCGGCGGGATCTCCTTCCCGGGCTTCTGGCTCGGCCTGATGCTGATCATCCTCTTCGCGGTGACCCTCCACCTCCTGCCGGTCGCCGGTTTCAACGGCCCGTCCTCCCTGATCCTGCCCGCGCTGACGCTGGCGGCCAACCAGATGGCCGTGATCGCGCGGATGACCCGGACGAGCATGCTGGAGGTGCTGAACCAGGACTACATCCGGACGGCCCGCGCCAAGGGGCTGCGCGAGCGCGCCGTCGTGGTGCGGCACGGGCTGCGCAACGCCCTGATCCCGACGCTGACGATCGTCGGGCTCCAACTCGGCTATCTGCTCGGTGGCTCGATCGTCGTCGAGACGGTCTTCGCCTGGCCGGGCATCGGGCGCTTGCTGATCGAATCGATCCAGATGCGCGACTACACGATGGTGCAGGCGGTCGTCCTCTTCTACGCGGTGCTCACGCTGGCGGTGAATCTCCTGGTCGACCTGTTGTACGCCACCCTCGATCCACGGGTGCACTATGCCTGAGCGCGCCACCGTCCCGCAGGCGGGCGTGCCCGCCGTCGGCAATGCGCGTATCCGTCGCCCGCGCCCGCGCGGGGGGATCCTCGCGGCCCTGACCAGGAACCGGCTCTCCCTCTGTGGCCTGGTGCTCCTCGGCCTTTTCGCACTGGCCGCCGTCCTCGGCCCGTTGATCTCGTCATACGACCCATTCAAGCCGGTGCTGGTGGAGCGCTTGCAGGGCCCGTCCCTGGCTCACCCGGCCGGCACCGACGAGGTTGGCCGCGATCTGGCGACCCGGATCGCCCACGGCGCGCGCTATTCCCTCCTGATGGGCCTCATCGCGATCGGCCTCGCCGCCGCCATCGGTGTGCCGCTGGGGCTCCTCGCCGGCTATCGCGGCGGGTGGTGGGATCTGCTGCTCATGCGCGCCATCGATGTCCTGCTGACCCTGCCCAGCATCGTCCTGGCGATCGCGATCGTCAGTGTCCTCGGCTCGGGGATCGCCAGCGTCATCCTGGCGGTCGGGATCACCGCGATCCCGACCTTCGCGCGGCTGACGCGCGCGGTCGTCCTGACGCTCCGCGACCTCGAGTTCGTGCAGGCGGCGCGGGTTTCCGGGGCGTCGGACCTGCGCATTTTCGGCCAGCATCTCCTGCCCAACGTGCTGCCGGCCCTGATCGTCCAGGCAACGCTGGGCATCGGCACGACCATCCTGGTCGCCTCGGCCCTCGGTTTCCTGGGCCTGGGCGTCCAGCCGCCGACACCGGAATGGGGGGTGATGCTCAACCGTGGCCGCGCCTTCATCACCTCGGCGCCGCACATGGTCATCTTCCCAGGGCTGGCGATCGCGTTGCTGGTCCTGGCGTTCAATCTGCTGGGCGACGGGCTGCTCGACGCGCTCGACCCCCGACTCCGGCAACTGACCCGCTAGCCGTTGACGGGCGCGAGGCGGCCCCGCCCGAGGCATTGATTGGCTGTTTCTTGATGGACGAGGAGACGACGATGACCTTCCACAGCGCCACCCCGACCCCGCTCAGCGGCCCGGTCACGATCGACGAGATCCGCGCACGCGCGGCGCGCCTGCCGCGCGTGCCCCTCGCGCTCCTGCCGACGCCGCTCGAGGACGCCCCGCGCCTGGCCGCCGCGATCGGCGTCGGCAGGTTGCTGATCAAGCGCGACGATCTGACCGGGCTCGCGTTCGGCGGGAACAAGACGCGCAACCTCGAGTTCCGCATGGCCGAGGCGGTGGCCACCGGCGCGGACGTGTTCATCGCCGGCCTGCAATCGCAGTCGAACTCGGCGCGGCAGACGACCGCCGCGGCGAACCGCCTCGGGATGCACACCATCCTGGTCCTCCATCGCGACCCCGCCCGCGACTACGGCGGGCAGGGGAACCTGCTGGTGGATGCCATCCTCGGTGCCGAGATCCGCTTCCTGGACAGCATGGATGGCGGCGAGATGGATCGCGTCCTGCGCGAGACCGCCGCCGAGCAGCGCCTACTGGGGCGCACCCCGTACGTGATGAATCACGCGGGGGGCTTCGCGCTCGGGTCGGCCCTCGCCTACACCCTCTGCTCGTGCGAGATCGCCGAGCAGGTCGCGGTGCTCGGAGTCACGCCGACGCACCTCTATATGGAGTCGGGGAACAAGGGCCACGCCGGGTTAATCCTGGGCAGGGCACTGCTCGGGAAAGAGTATCGCGTGGTGGCGATCAGCCAGCAGTACGGCAATCAGCGCGTCTCGGGTGCGCTGGCTGCCGCTCGGGATGCGGGGCGTGCCCTGGGCTGGGAGGTCGCGCTGACGGAGGCCGATGTCGAGAGCCACGACGACTACGTCGGGGAAGCGTATGGCGTCCCTTCCCCCGCGGCCTGGGCGGCGATCGCGCTGGCGGCGCGGACCGAGGGACTGCTCCTCGACCCGATCTACACCGGGAAGGCGATGGCCGGCCTGATCGACCATGCGCGCCAGGGCATGGTCGGCCCGGAGAGTACGGTCGTCTTCGTGCATACCGGCGGCCTGCCCGCCCTCTTCGCCTTCAAGGATGAGGCGCTCGCCGCTCTCGCCGGTGGTAGTCGCTGAATCGGTAGCGGTCCCCATCCGATTCTGTATTCGGTCGTGCGGCCATTTCTTCTCTGTATGCGGCCCGCGCCTTCCGAACGCAGGGCGGGGCCGACGCCGCTGTCGGCTCGGTTGACCACCGCGAGCCCCATGGAGGTCGTCGCGACGGCGCCCGCACGCGTGCGGGCGCCGCTCCGGCCCGCTGCTCCGGCGTCAGGCGAGGTCGCGTGCCCTATCGAGCAGGCATGCGGCGGCGGCGTGAGCGGGTCATGCGTCCCGCCATCGGATGAGCGCGAGGAGGTTGCGATGGGCACGACGGCACTCCATCGTCAGGTGACCCCGAGGACTATCTGGTGCTCGAAGCGCCGGCTCGCTCGCAGACGCCGGAGAGTGCCTGGACCATCTGCTCGTCCTCGGCGAGGGCCACCTACGCCGCGCTCCGGGACTACGTCGGGTACTTCAACCGAGCGCGCCCGCACCAGGGTCTAGGGCAAGTGATACCCGAGGCGTTACCGGTGGAGACCAGGTGCCGCGAGGAACTGACACGCGCGGTGCCGGTCCTGGCTGGCCTGCACCACATGTACGAGCGCGGCGCGTAAGGCCGACGGATGTATTTTTAGCCAGGACAGGGGCAGTCGAGATTGTGCCGCTCCTACCAGCGCGCTCCTCGAGCGCCCTGGTGGAGCGAATCATCGCGCGCTATTGTCGACAGGACAATGACTGCCCTTGAGGGTAGAGTGGTCCTGCCGCACCCCAATCGCGAGAAGAACTGCAATCCGGACTCCGACACCAGGGGGCTGACGGCTCTCAGCCGTGTCAGTGCAGCACAATCGCTCCACGCTGGTGCACGTGGGTACCAAGCCGGTCCTGGCGAAGGTAGGCCGAGGCGAGACGGGGGGAGATCGCCATGATGCTGGACGAAAGGAGTCGGCGTGTCTCACTTGGCCCACTCGACACGTTGACGCACCCGGCGATCGTGGTCGTCGGCGATGCCGTGCTGGACGAGTACCTCTTCGGGACAGCCACGCGGCTATCGCGCGAGGCACCAGTCCCGGTGCTTGAGTTTACCCGGCGCCTATTGCTCCCCGGCGGCGCAGCCAACCCCGCCCGCAATATCGCGGCACTCGGGGCACCAGTGGTGCTGGTCGCTGCCGTCGGCCCGGACACCGAGGGCGAGCAACTGCGCGACCTGCTAGCGGCAGCCGCCGTCGCACCGCGTGGCCTCGTCGTGGACTCGACGCGACCGACCACGCGCAAAACGCGCATCCTCGCCGAGGGGCTGCTGCGCTATCCGCAGCAGGTCGTGCGCCTCGACTACCTCTCGCGCACCCCGATCTCCCCGGCAATGACCGCTCGGGTGCGGGTGGCGCTCGAGGCGGAGCTCGAGGAGGCCTCGGCGGTGCTCTGCTCGGACTACCTCACCGGCCTACTGACCCCAGACTTGGTGTCCTGGCTGCGCGCACAGTGCCGCGAGCGCGGGGTGCTGCTGTCGGTCGATGCCCAAGCCGATTTACCCAAGTATCGCGGCGTGGATGTGCTCCGTTGTAACGCACCGGAGGCGCAACTGTACCTCGGCCAGCCGGTGACGAGCGACGACGAGTGCCGCGCCGCCCTCGGCATCATGCTCGCGCAGCTCGATGTTGGGCTGGTCGTCGTCACACGCGGGGGACACGGCGTCGCACTCCAGGGACGCAACATGCCCTACACGCAAATCCCCGGGACCCCCGTAGAAGTCGCCGATACAACCGGTGCCGGAGATACCTTCATCGCCGTCCTGACCCTCGCTCTGGCGGCGGGTCGCGGCACGGTAGGAGCCGCGACGCTCGCGAACGCCGCAGCGGGCGCGGTGGTGCAGCACTTCGGCAACGCGGTACTCTCGCTCGCTGAACTACAAGCGCTGATCGGACAATAATCCCTCTATCCCCCAGTCCATCCTCGTTCGCGATTTCTTCTACGCTCAGAACTCGTCAACAGAACCTAATACTACAGTTGTAGTTACACGTTCGTACTAACTTCCTGAATCGTGATGGTTGGTAGCGAGGTAGCATTCGTACTGGTCACACTGTCGCGCCGCCTGCCAACTACAACTGTAGTACTAATCAGTTGGACCATCTTAGCGCCCGAAATACGCCCCGATATAGGCAGGGTGCCGTCTCGCTGCCAAGCCAACTAGCCGAAACGTGACATATCTCAGCGCGGCACTCACGGTGCTGCGATGGGGGTGCGCCAGAGGCAGACCGCGCCGCTGCGCGCGCCCGCCGCCAGCCGGGTTCCGTCCGGCGACCAGGCGAGCACATCCACGACCGGGTCGCAGCCATCCAGCGCCGCGAGCGCGGCCCCGTCAGCATGCCACAGACGCACGATCCGGTCCCGCTCCACGGTGGCGAGCCGCCCGTCGGGCGACCACACCGCGCGATACCGCGACGTGGGGTTACGCTCCTGCGGGAGGGGGGGCGTCCGCGACCCGGCGGCGGGTGCCGCCGCCAGGTCGCCGAGCCGGGCATCCTCATGGTCGTTGACTGCGAGGGTGCGGCCATCCGGCGCGAACGCGACGCCCCCGGCACCCCCGAGATCCCAGCGGCGTTCGATAAGGGTGCCCGCTGCGGTGTACAGCGCGACGGTGGCGTCCTCGTCGCCGATGGCGAGCGTGCGGCTGTCCGGGGACCACGCCAGCGCCCAGGCCGGCGTGCCCAGCTCGCGGAAGGTCGCCACCGGGGTGCCGTCCGCGCGCCAGATGCGGTAGTCCATCGCCCCGGCCGCCAGCAGCGCGCCGTCGGGCGACCAGGCGAGGTTGAGGAACTTCCCCCCGGTATGCGCGGTCGCCAGCGTCGCGGCGAGCGTGCCGTCGGGGTGCCAGAGCCGCACGAGCCCCGGGAGCGGCAGGAAGGGGGTGGGCGTGGCCGTGTCGGCGGGGCGGAAGGCGATCGCCCCGGTCGCCAGCGTGCCCCCGTCGGGCGACCAGGCCAGGCCGAAGACCGGCGGCGGGCTGTACGGCGGGGGCGGGTCGGACGGCGGGGGCACGCTGGCGACCGGGGCGACGAGGGTTCGCACCGGCGTGCCCGCCGCGTCCCACAGGCGCACCGTGCCGTCCCACGACCCGGTGGCGAGGAGACGCCCGTCCGGCGACCAGGCGAGGCTGGTGACCGGCCTCGTATGCCCGGTCAGGGTTGCCGCCGGCGTGCCGCCCGCGTCCCAGAGGTACACCCGCGGGTCGGGGGGACCGTTGACGTCGCCCGCAGCGGCGGCCACGCGCCGCCCGTCAGGCGACCAGGCCAACGCCGTCACCCCCGCCAGCGGGCCGCGCAGGGTGGCGTCCGGGGCCGGATACTGCAATGTGGGGGTGACACCGGTCGCCGCAGGCGCGGGGGTCGTGTGCGTTGCGGTGCCGCGACCCGGCCCCAGGGCGGCCCCGGCAGGGTCGGCGGGCCGCGTGGTGGTCGCGATCGGCCCGCCGGCGGCGGTCGGTGCACCGGTCGTGCCCCGGATGGTCGCCTCGACTGTCGTCGGGGTGGTGCCGCCGGTACATCCCGCGAGGAGCAGGAACAGCATGGTCAGGGCGGCGCGGTAGCGCGGTGATCGCATTGATGCCCGCCTTTCGCATGATATGGCCACATACCTGTGAGACGTGCAGCTACCCGCTGTGGTTCCCGGACAAGCGCGTTCGTGAGGGGCCATTCATGGCGCTGCATGTCGGGGTTGCAGGATTTCCCGGTCGGCCGTTCGACCGCCGACCGGTAGTCCCATACCCGGAGAAGCCGCGCCTGTAATGGGGGCGTCCGGGTCCCATTGATTGCCGCGTGGTCGGTGTGATCTCCGACCGAGAAGTGGCCCATCCGCACGCTTGGTGATCCGGCTCGGGGTGGCCTTCTGCGTGGGGAATGGTCCCCAGATAGGGCTGAATCAAACGCCGACAACGCCGTGCGGCCCCCATCTCGGGCCTGCCATCCCTATTCTCTAACCGGCTTCACCGAAAGTGTGGATGAGCCAGCAACCGGTGGCGAGGGGTGCGGCGGGCAGCTCGCGCCGCCGTGATCCCGGGGCTACTCATGCCGAGCGGAACTTTTCGCCCTCGTGGCGGATACCGAGTATCGTGGCGGGCACGCGGCGCGCAAGGGACGGGGTACAATGGAGCGGGACCGGATCGTCGGGGCGCATCGTCGCTTGCAACCGCGCCTGCGAGGCGCTCCCGCCTACGCCGTCGACAGCCCCATCCGCGTCTTACCGCGATCCGTGCATATATACGCCACTAGTGGGTCAGGCAACCAATACTTGACTATAGCGGCGCGACGCGGGATGCTGCGGCGGACGGCAGGAGGGGCGGATGGCACCGCAGCAGAAAGAGTGCTTGCGCACATTGACGGCGGAGGAGCGGGCCGCGCTCGCGCGGGTGCAGCAGGCGACGAGCGGGCGGCATGACGCGGTGCAGCGGGCAACGGCGCTGCCGGCGGTGGCCGCCGGGGCC
>JAABUU010002883.1_pt1 | contig 23373 bp, 36 predicted proteins | sample 5559301 | NCBI WGS metagenome assembly JAABUU01 (sample SAMN10711884, study PRJNA513360) | rock metagenome | isolation source: Antarctica rocks | place: Antarctica: Victoria Land, Richard Nunatak white | reverse complement strand
ACCGCCGCCTGTGCGGCCCCTCTCACGGGCACGCCGCCCCCGTCTCTGCTGCCCCAGGTGCAGCCGACCACGCTCCGCGCGCCGCTGCCGGTCGCCGCGTAGCGTTTCACCCCAACTGAGCGATTACTAGTCACTGTCTAGCATCCGTCCTGCGGGTCGCCTCCCTACGTCGTCTGTCACGTTACGCGTCCTCACCAACACGCGCGCGCCTATTCTCATGTGCCCTGGATCGCCCAGACCGCACATCCCACACGAGGAGCGCGACAACCCATCCAACACTGAAGATCGTCGGATAAAGTATATCGGGATCACTCCAGCCTACGGCGCTCGTGACGTCGGCAATCACAGGAATGAGCACGAGCACGGCCCCAGACAGCCAAAGGAGCACATCGTACCACCGATACTCCCCCCTGCGGCGCGCCCCGCCTCGATAGATGGCACGCCACCCACACACGCACAACGCGATGGCATAAACGGCGCTTACAGCAATACTCATACTATCGTTGTAGCGTAGTCGCCACGAAACGTACATCACTGTTGCGCGTCGCGCAGGTGAGCGCGTGACGGCTCAAGGACGCGGTGCTCGCTGTCGATAAAGAGAGTAAGGCTGCTGCCGGCGTACGGGCTGTGCGCCGGTAAGAGCTGCGATGGGCCGGATGTGGGGTATGGGCTGTGCCACACGTCCGGCTTTTTCCATGAGCGCGACTATGCTGCCCGTCGCCAAATGGAGCCCTCGGCGCTCTTGACCCGATCCAAATACACGCGATACAGGTGGTCGGTGGGCCCATGCGTCAAGGCGATCGCGCAGCGCTTGTGCCCATGATGCAGGGCCACCCGCCAGTCGGGGTCCTGACGCAGCGCCACGATGCGCGCGACGATGGTGGCTTCGTCGGCGTCGCCATCGAACGAGGCGAGGGTGGCCGCGAGGGTGTGAGCGGGCATGCGCATGCGCAATCTCCTTGGGCTAGCCGGTGCACGCGCTCATCGGCGCCTGCACGCCTAGTGTCGGCACTGGCGGGAGGGATGTCCATAGCATAATGGTCAGCAGGCACGCCGACAGCCTCAACCCCCGGCACCTGGATCGCCCGTCGCGCCCGCGTGGTCTCAGGCCGGCGGTGGCAAGAGTGCACAAAAGGTAACACAGCGTGCCGGCGTTTCTCGTGTGTCCGTTGCCTACCAGAAGTACTCGTGGCCGTACCACTTGCGCCGCTCCACCAACCGAAACGTCGCGTGTTGGCCCGCCGGCGTCGTCCACCGATACACGGGCTCCTCGGGCCAGCGACACACCCCCCCGCCCCGGTCGATGGGGCCAGTTATAGGCCGCGCACGTACAGGGCGTGTAGCGGGTCTTGCCGGCGGCGCTTTGATCGCCGTACCGACGTGCCTGTGGACCGTAGTGGGTATAGCCGGCATGGTTCATACAGCGCTGCAACGGGTCATCCCACAAGGCCCAGGCCCGGCACGGTTCGCCATCCTTGCGCGTCCCCGTGCATCGTCGACGCGCCTCAGCTAACGCGCTATACGCCATCGCTCCCCCTCCTCTGCCAGTCATGGTTGACGTGTCCACACATCGGACATGGCACACCCTGGCGCATCTCCGCGAGTAAGGCTTCAATGTCGCGTGTGATCGTCGAGCGATGCACGCCGAGCGCCACGGCGGCCCTAGCTTGCCAGCCGTGCGCGCCCCGACTCGCCCGCCAATACTCGAGAACGTCGCCCCGACGCATAAAGGCCAGGTCACGTCGCCAACTATTGTAGTGACGCCGCCCACCCGCTCGCCGGCAGATTGACTCCCAACTCATCGCCATCTCTCACCTCGCGTCCGTCCTTCTCCGTCCCACACACCAAGGTTACATAAGGGTTATCCATAAGTCTGCGTGTAGAGCTGATACATAAGTGCGCAACGGTGCCGCGGCAGGCTCCACGTTGGGCTTTTTGGAGCCAGTTTTATCCAAAATCCGCGCCACCCACGCCGGTTATCTACCCTACGCGTTCCACCTGTATTGCACCCCGCGCTGCAATGCGCCGTCACACGTTACCACGTTGAGGGAAGCCATCGCCACGCGTAAGTGGCATCTGTTAGCCCTCATATTGCAACCCCTCATATTGAAAGTCGTCCAACCCATCATCACACCGACCTGCCCCGCGTGCCAAGTGGTGTCACACAGACCGCGCTCGGTTCTTCGGGCCAGCGGCACAGCCCCGACCCCGGACGATGCGGCCATCGGTAGGCTCGGCAACGACAGACCGGCCGCCCCAGCGCGTCGGCGAGCTCGTGGCCCACGGTCACGGCCATCAGCCGCCGGTAGGTCCGACTCTGCCCGCGCTTGGTGGAATGCATCCGGCAGCGTTGCCCTGGATCGTTCCACAGCGCCCAGGCGCGGCAGAGCGTCCCATCGCGGCGTAGACCCCGGCAACGACGGCGTGACGCCGCCAGCGTGCTGTAGGCCATCCTCATGCTCCTTTCCGTGGTTGGTTCTACGCCAGTTCCACGGTAGTCCAACCGACACGCTGCTTTGCGTGGGTCGTGTAACGACTCCCCACGCGTGTGCGGCGTCGTGGTGTGCTGTTCGGTCGTTAGCGGGCGACGGGCGTGTTCAAGACCGGCGAGAGGCCCAGGATAGACGGGGCGCCGCTGGTCAAGGCGTGCACGAGCTCGTCGCCCATGCCACGGACCACATGAGCGCCCACGCGCGCCGCCAGGGCTTCCTCGTCGTGACCGGCGGCTCCCTGGACATGGATGGGGCCAACGGCCCCCGGCGCGATGTGCAGATTGTAGACGGGAGCCGCCCCTTGCGCACCGCCGCGCCCCGGCACAAGAGGCATGTCCCACACGGCGCCGCCGCCGCCCGTGCCCTTACCTGGGATGTACTTTCCGTCAGGAATCCACTTATTCGTGCGCGTGTCCTGGTAGTACCATTTATTCCCCTTCGCCAATTCGTAATGGTTATGGCGTAACTGAATGGCTTGCACCTGGCTTGCAGGCGGGGCGCCCCCGAGCGGCCTGGTCGGGACGGCCGGCGCTTTGATGAGCCCGAACATCACGGCGAGATTGTGCAGGCCCGCGCCAACCTCATGTAGAATCGTCTTCCAGTTCATAATGATGAGCACGACACCCGTGATCACCGCGCCCACGGCCAAGATCGCTACCAGGAACGGCGCGAGGCCGACCGTGGCTATAACGCCCAGTTCCGCGCCGAGCACCTCGAAGCCGACCGAGATCGCGCCGAGCACTCCGACGAGCATCAACAAAGGGCCGACGACCAAGGCGACCGTCGTCGTCACCAAGGTCATGACCGCGATGAACTTGGTGATCTGCGGATGCACCCGGAGGAACGTGACAAGCGCGCCGCTCATCTGGACAAGGCCATGCACGATAGGGGCAAGGATCGGCAACAACTGCTCGCCGAGCAAGGCTGAGATACTCCGCAGATTCCCTTGCAACGTCGCCAACTGGCCTTGCATCGTGCTGTTGAGGCCCGTCTGCATCTTCTGCGTCGAGGGTAGCCCATTCGGCCCCAGGAGGCCCTGGATGCTCTGGTAGCGGCTGACAGCGCCTGGGGTCGCCAAAAGGCTGAAGGCCCGTGCGCCGGTGGTCTGAAATGCCGCTTGTAACAAGCCTAGCCGCCGCTCCTGGCTTGGCGTCGCGGCCATAGCCCGCATGACCACGTTGAGCATGTTGGCGACGCCCTCGAACTGACCCTTGCTATCGAAGAACGAGCCACGCCCCGCCTTCTCGACGCTCATCAACGCGCGGTTGTGCGCCGCGTTGAAGGTCGTCATCGACGGAACGATGGTACGGAACAGCGCCGCCACCGTGGAGCCGCCGCCATGCCCGCCCGCGAGGCCAACGTTCGAGGCGAGCGCCGCCGTCGATATGATGTCCTGGGGCGACATATGGAGCGCCGACCGTGCGGGGGCTAGGTACGTCACCAGGCGGGCCATCTGCTCAGGCGAGGTGCCGGCCACTAACTGAGAGCGGCCAAAGAGGTCCAGCAGGCTGTTAAAGCCTTTCGCCTGCGCCGCGTTCTTTGGATACGCCTGGAAGTCGTGGGCCACCGTGATCGCCGCCGGCACGCTCGCCGTGTAGGCAATGCCGCGGAGCCGACTATCAATCTCCGCGAGGTTGCCCAATGTGGGCACCACACGCAGGAGGACGTCGCGCTGATTGAGGCCATTCGTCGCGGCGATCTTCTCAATGTTGCCGATATCGACGGCTGAGAATTGCGTCTTGTTGGCCGTGATAAAGGTCTGTTGATGCAGCGCCGCGAGTTGCTTCGCCGTCCCTGTCGTGGCGAGCTGAACGCCCATCATCGCGCTTTGCAAGTCGGCCGCGGCCTTGGTCCATGTCTTCAACAGGCCAACGCCCACCATACCCGCGCCGGTGAGCGCCGCCCCTGCCGCGAACATCTTCAGGCTCCGGCCGAGCTTATCGACCTGCGCGCCCGTTAAGCCCGCTTGCCCCTGCACCTGCGAAAACAGCCGCATTGCCATGTTGGCTCCGCTGGACATACCGGAAACGTCCATTCCTATGCGGATTGAGAGCGCATATAGGTCTGACACCGGACCTCCTTCCCTTTAGGCCATCACACGATGGCGCCGTAGTCCCGTGGTTAAAAGCTGCGTCTTTGCACCCGGATTTGCCGCGCTGTAGGCCACGGCCAGCGCTTCGCAATCCTGGGCCCCGAACCCGGCAAGGTACGCCCGTAGCGCGTCGTGTGTGGGCTTGCACGGTGGCCAGTCTAGCGGCTTGCCGTCAAGCTCGACGATGGACAGCACCGCCCGCGCCCGCGCGCCCACGAGAGGCGGGATCTGGCCGCCACGCATGAACCGACACTGCAAGAGCAAGAGGTCGATACGTCGATCGGCCGCCGGGTCAGCAACTCGGACCCGAGCCAGGCGACCATCGCAGAGGCGTACCTCGTCAGCCGCGGCGTCGGACGTTTGTTCACGGGTTGGGGGCATGTAAGGACCTCCTCTTAGGCCGCGCCATCGGGGGCGCTCACGGTCCGCGCTCTGACGTAGGCCGCGACGGTCTCGTAGCCGGCGGCGCGCGCCAACTTCTCTAACAGCGCGCGCTCCTGGGCGCTCACGCAAATTTGTAGCTTGATATCGCGCCGGGGCGCGAGTGGGCGCGTTCCTGCTCGCCGGGGCGTCCACTCCAATACATCACTTGCCATTGAACACCCCTTTTCTGGGCAACAAAAAGAGGCGCTACCCGCGACGGGTAGCGCCCCCTAAAAGAGACACTGCTAACTATCTGTATTCTATCATGGTTGTTTACGTAACATCACGCTTGTTATCAACATACGCGAGCGCCTCGCCGACGGTCTCCTCGCGCAAGCCCGTCCAGACGACGAGCTGCGCGACCCCCGCCCGTCGACGGTTACATACCGTCGCCGCCGAGAGGCCGAGCGCGGCCGCCGCATCCCGCGTCGTCATCCGTGCCGGTCCCACACAGCAGTGCTCGACGCACGCGGCCAGGTCCGGGTACTCATCGCCTAAGCGCCTGCGGCCCTCGTCGAGCGTGAGCCCGCCGGGTACGGGTGTGCGCTCCGCGCGGGCGCGTCGACCATCGAGGTACGACACGAAGCGCTCAGTCAGGGCCGGCGCGCCGTCATCCGCGCGCCGGCGGCTATGGAGAACAGTAAAGCCCCCTTCATCGGTGTGCTGCCTCATGACGCCCTCCGTCGCTGTGACGTGGCCGTCGCCGGCGACATGGAGATCGCACAACCCTGGGCCATGTAGACGCCTTTGCGGTTGCGGTAGCTGGCCCACAGCATCGGGTGGTCGTCGCAGTAGTCGATGACATGGGCATCGGTCTTGCCGGGCGCCGTCCTACTCACGCGCCCCAGGTACTGCACGACCCGGCCGCTATAACTAACCGGCGTCGCCAGAAACAGCGTGTTGAGGTTCGGCGCGTCGAAGCCCTCGCCCACTAAAGAGCCCGTGGCGACAACCGCCTGCAGCGTGCCCGCGGCGAGGCACTCGACCACCTCGGCCCTCTTGCGCTTGCCGAGCTGGCCGTGCAGCGCGGCCGAGGCGACGCCGGCGGCGGTAAGCATCGCGGCGAGCTGCTCGACGTGGCCCACACGGTCTGAGAGCACGAGACAGCGACGTCCAGCAGCCACCGCCGCCGCGACGTCCGCGACGATCAGGCGGTTACGCGCCGGGTCGTCGGCCAGGTCGCTCACCAGCCCCGTGAAGGTATCGCCAAACAGACGCAATCCGGTATCGCGCTTGACGACGCGCGGCGTGATGAGCCGGTCGGCCAGGTCGGCCTTGTCGATGCGCGCCACGGTCGGCCCGAGGTACCACGCGATCACGACGTCGAGCTTGTCGCGCCGGTACGGCGTCGCCGTCAGCCCGAGGACATACCGCGCCGGGATCTGTGCCACGACGGCCGCTAACTGCTCCGCTGGCGTGTGGTGGGCCTCGTCGACGATCAGGTGCCCAACCTCCAGCAGCGCCGTCGGGATGTCGCGCGCCAGGCTTTGCACCAGCGCCACGGTCAGCCGCGCGCCGACACGACACTCGCCGTCGCCGATGAAGCCGACCTCGTCGGGTGTCAAACCAAGCACCAGGCCGGCCCGCTCGACCGCCTGCCGCGCGAGTTCCTTGGTGTGGGTGATCCATAAGGCCGGCTGGCCGCGACGCGCCACGGTGACCAGGCCCATCACGGTCTTGCCTGATCCAGCCGGGGCTTCCAATACGCCCATACGGCGCGTGAGGACCTCGCCGACGGCGCGCTCCTGGGCGTCGGAGAGCGTCACCCGCTCGTCGAAGGCGACCGGCATGGCCGCGTGCGTGACGTCGACCATCTCAACCGCGACGCCGTGCTCACGACATAACGCCCGTACGCGTGGCTGCGCGCCACGCGGCACGACGAGCCCGCCATCGTTGGCATGGTGGGCATAGGACAAGTACGGGTCCAGGTCGCGCGTGCTTCGTCCGTTGGCCTCGGCGTCGAGCCAGGCCGGGTTGGGAAGCGTCAACGCCAGGCTGATGGCGCGCCGCAACGCACGGGGCACGGCCGCGTCGATGGTGGCCGCCGCGGCGACCGTGATCTTAACCGGGGCGGCATCAGGGCACGGTGTCACGCCGGTGTCGATGTTAGCGACCATGGGACACCTCCTCACTCTCGCTTGTCGCGGCGGTGTGGGACACAAACGCGCACGGGCCACGCTCACCCTGACGCGCGTCCTCGCTACACGGCCAGCACCAGCCATACGGGGGCGACAGGCTATGGCGTTGGCCACACTGGGGACAGGCCAGGTAGGCGCGCAGCAATGCGGCATTAGCCATGATACGCGTGAAGAGCGCGGGCGCGATCGCGCGGCTAATGACCAGCAGGATCTCCTCGCCGCTGCTGCTGGCCGTCACGAGGACGCCGCGCTCACGCAGGTACGTCAGGATCTCGCGGGCCTTGGACGTGTCGCCCGCGTTGAGGCCCCCCGCCATGAAAGGCGCGTCCGCGTCTACCTCGACGTGCAGGAGCCCCGGATCGACCACGAGGGACGCGTCCTGTGGGACGTGCGGAGCCGGTAGTGGCTGTGGGCGTTCGACGCTAACGATCATGACGCGCCTCCTGCTGCCCGAGCGCGGAGCCCGTCTGTATGTGTAGTAGGGTGCTGGGACCCTCTCGACACGCCTTGCAGGTATACCCATTGGTGGTTAGCGTTCCGCAGCCACCGTAGCAAGGCTTCTTGAATGTGTCAGGCGGCGCGCCTGATTCAAAGTTGGATGTCAACCTGTTAGTAACGACTACGGTGTGCTGGTCGTTAGATTCAAGGTTGACATCCAACTTTGAATCGCCAAAGGCATCTTCGCGTTCTCGTGCGCGGCAGTCGTCACAGCGCCAGGTGTCGAGGTCGATACGCGTGCCGCAGCCCTTGCACCCAAGCATGGCTGCCGGCTGCTGGTGTGCGCGGATAATGCGCTGGGCGTCCTCCAAGGCCCGGTCGCGTTCTCTGGCGGCGGCCTCGGCTTGCTCGCGCGCGTTGTCACGTTCCTGGGTGACAGCCCTGTACTCAAAGACGACGTTCTGGCGGTCCTGCCTGACCTCCGCGACCTCACGCTTGAGGGCGCGGACCACATGGAGGGTGGGCTTCTCTTCCTCGATCGCGCGTTCTAGCCGTTCCTTACGACTTTCAACCGCCTTGACCTGTCGCTCGGTGGGGGCGATCTCGGTCATAGCGGGGAGTTGTGACCACAGCGCGTTGACCGGGGGTCCACAGAGTGCGTACTTGTAGAAGAAATTCTTTCCTCGAGCGCGTGCCCTCCGGGCGGCGATGTCGTCGCCGGGTTCTGGCGTCGGAGCTTGCTTCATCACCTGTAGCCGCGTGACCAGCCCGAGGCTCAGGAGGATGTCGCGGCCCTCTTTGTAGGCGCTGATTGCGAATCCCTCCGCTTGCAGGTCCTGCTCATCGGCGTACAGGCTACAGGGTAGATTGTCGGGGACGTCTCGCCCGACCGGGATGCCGAACCGCTTGTGCATGTGGACCAGGACGCGCTTGGCTTTATCAGGGATTGCCCTGTTCGTGAAGAGATGTTCCCATGCCTTGACTTGCGTCTTCAGGTCAACGATCTGGGCGCGCTGTGTGGCGATAAGCTCTTTAGCCGCGGCGCTCAGGGTGGGGGGCGTGTCATCCAATCCAGGGACATCATCGGCCCGCGCCTGTTTGCGTGCCTCGGCCTCGGCCAGGTCACGGATCGTCGTATCGAGCTCGTGGTGAGGGAATGACGGCTGGCACCGATCCACCCAGGGTCGAAGGATGATGGCTATTTCGCGTCTGCTCAAACCACACTTGATAAAGTGCCCCACGAGCCGCGTCATGTCGTGGTGGCGCCGGCCGGCTGTCGAGCCGTTCGCTAGGAGTGCGGCATAGGAGTCCCCCTCAGCATCCGCTGGCAGTGGCACCCCGCCACCAGCGCCGGCGGCGCTTCCGCGTGTACTCACGGCGCGCGTCGTGGTCGGAGCTTGTGCCGCGAGGGATTCAAGCTGGGCGCGGGTGACGACGCCCGCGCCGTCGGGGTAGGTGGCCGTGGCGCGGCGCCAGGGTCGTTCAACGGTGTGGTTGCCCTTGGCCGTGACCGTGCCAGGGATGCGTGTGATGCGCGCCGCGTTGGAGTTGGCGACATCGACCGTGGCGGCCGGCGTGGTGAAGCGTGTGTGCAACGCCTCCAGACACCGCTTGATGAGATGTCTGGAGGCTTCGTCGTTGGGTAGGTCAATCTCGAACTGAAGGCCGCCACCATTGCCCGAGCAGGTTACAACGCGCGCCGGGTTCCAGCCCAGCCCCTGCAGGTACGTGTGGACCTCATCGCGACAGGCCAGCGCGGCCGCTCGCTCCTCGTTGGTCGCCGAGGAGCCGGGAGCGTTGGCCGCGTCGATGTCAATCAGGAAGCGACGCCGGCGAGCGATGTTCTCGTCAAGCGTTGTCTTGACGGCCCGGATCGCGATGCGATTGGGGGACCTGGAGAGTAATGCTGGATCGACTGGGTTCATTGTGAGATAGACGCCGGTGGCATCGGCTCCGCTGATGCGGCTCACGGAGCCGATGAACGCTTGCCGGTCATCAAAATACCCGCTGGCCACGTCTTTGAGTCCGAGCGGCCCCGTGCGTCCCTTGCACAGGATACGCACCTCGTAGACGTGCCCTGGCTCGGTCATGGCGTCCCAGAACGCGCCGATGGTGTGTGGGTCGGTCGTTGGGATTGCCGGTATCACGCTATGGGCGTGGTCTGCATAGTCGCGAGGGGAGGCGTTCATTGTGCGCCCCCGCCCTGCATCAGGGTGCGCAAACATGGTATGCTGAAAGAAGTGGACATGCCACTACACCTCGTTTGTTTCTAGCCCGGTATCACGAACTAAGTTTGGCCGCTGAGATCGTGATGTCCGGGCTTCTTCATGTCCTGCGATGTCCGCAGAGACCGCGTGTGGTGTATCCTAGAAAGCGACGACACAAGGGGCGCTGTGCCCATACCTTTGCCAAGGGGCGGCTCTTCTGAGCCTGTGCCGTCTGGTGGAGCGCGTATTCCCGGTTTGGGTCGGCAAAACTTTCGACCGGGGTACGCGCCTTACTTTTTTGTTTTTTACATCCAAGTTATCCCTCTGAGAAGGCTACTCTTCCTTTGCCTGAGCCAAGCATAACACCCTCATGCTGTAGTACACTAGAGTCAAGCAGATTTTGACCCGTCTAGCAGACTTTGACCCATCCCTAGGGTGTAAGGATTGGTGCGATGGAGCGGCAATGTCGCCAGTGTGAGATATCTTTCACGTTCGCAAAGCATCAGATCTACTGTAGCGAAAAATGTGTGGAGGCGGCGCGTATACGGACCTGTCCATGCGGGAAGCAGTTTCGTGCACGGTGGCCGTCGCAGAAGAGGACGCTCTGCGACGACTGCAAGCAGAGCAGACTGGATGTCGTCGCACAGACAGTCTTCCGGGAAACGCGTGAGCGACAGATAGCTCAGGCGCATGTGCTTGTCACATGTAACTATGCCCAATGTCCGCGACCGGAAGAGCTTATTCCATTGATCCATAGCCAAGCTAAGAAACCATCGGCCTGTCGCCATCCGGAGTGTCGGGTGGCGTATCGAGCGGATTGCCATGGCGGTAATAAACTGCCTGCCGGCAACGAGGCTTTTTGTGAGGGATGCGGGAAGTCGCGCGGTTATCGCCCGCTGTCTTACCTTCGTAAGTACAAGTACTGTCCCGACTGTGTGCGGCACCAGCCTGATAGCTCGACGACCTCGCCTAAAGAATGGGTCCCGTGTGCGCTGCATGGGTGTAATAGTGGCCGCTTGATCTTCTTGAGTGAGATCAAGCGGTTCGCTGATCGCACGTTCTATTGTTCCCGGGAGCACTTCATTGTCGCCGAAGCTATAAGGCGCGGCGCCGCGCGAATTCATTGCAACTCGTGTGGCCAGGAACGGCGATTGTATCGTGCGCATGTCCCGCAAACGCTTGATTTTGAGACGATGACGTTTGTGTGTCGGGCGTGTCGGCCAGTGAAGACGGTACGGCAGACGTTCATTTGTGATCGTACTGGGTGTTCTAAGATCTTCGCGCGTCGTGTGCCCCTCAATCATAAGATCGTACCTCATTTTTGTTCGCTAACATGCCGAGCAGAGCACTATCGCTCGTTACAGCGCTTGTGTGCCCACTGTCGCCAGCGCATCAAGCGCCGTGGTCGACACAACATGTATTGCACATGGCAGTGCTATCAAGACTATAAGAAAGGTCGCCCGAACCCGCATCATCAGCCGTCTAAAGCCGAGCAAAAGGTCCTTGATGCGATGGCGCGTGGTATCCACGGCGTTCGTACGCTGGAGCGTGAGTGTGGTGTTGCACGCAACACTGTCAGGAAAGTTGTGCGGGCGCAAGAAGCGACAAGTGAGATATCTGAGACAACAGTAACAGTGCGAAAGTTCATCAAGGTCGCCAAGATCGCGTCGTGATGTACCTCTCACCCGCGCGCGTCTGCACATAGCCACAGTTCTTACCCCTGTCCACCATAAGGCACATGCAACAGCCCCGCCGCCTTCGCCTTGACGGCCTCGCCGCGGCGATCGTAGCGCTGGGTTGTCGTGACGTTGCTGTGGCCGGCTAGTTTTTGCACGGTCGAGATGTCCGCGCCATGCGCCGTGTGCGGTACGCTTCTGGTAGGCATCATGCCGCCTCCCGTGTGGTGTGGTGCTTAGGGAGGTGAAGGTGGATGCAACCCCTTCACCTCCCGCCCATGTTTCCTGTTATGTATTCCTCATTGCCGGCGCACCGCGCCCCACCTTGAGTGAGCGGCCGGCTGCGCTACCATCCGCTCACCGCCTCGTCGAGCGTCGAGTCGGCAAACTTGGCGTAGATGCGCGTCGTGCTGATGTCGCTATGGCCGAGCAGGTGGGCGGTGATCTCCAGCGAACCGGTTTGGCGCATCATGCGTGTCCCGGCGGTGTGTCTGAGCGCGTGGACGCCCAGGGACGGAATCTCGGCGCGCGCGGCCATCTCCTTGACGTGGTACCACGCGCTGCGCCGATCCCGATAGGGCAGTACCCAGTCGCCATAGGGATGCTCCCTCTCGAGCGCGAGCTCGTGGCGCAGCGTGCCCGACAGGGGGATCGTGCGCTTCTTCCGCCCCTTGCCGGAGGCGACGACTAACCGCCCGCTCGCTAGGTCGATGTCCGACCACTTGAGGGCCACGGCCTCGGAGGCGCGCAAGCCGGCGTGCCCGCACAGCAGCACCAGCAGACGCTCGTGGTAGGTGAAGGCCACGCGGAGGAGCTGCACGGCCTGATCGTCGGTGTAGGGCTGACGCTTCTCTTCGCGCGCTACAGGGTCCCGGCTCGGCTTGCTGTCCGTGAACGGGTCGGCCGTCGTGGCGCCGCTCCACCGGAGGGCGGCGTAGAGGGCGCGAGCCGCGGCGAGATAACAGCGCACCGTGGCCGGCTTGAGCCCGTGCGATTCCATCTCTCTGATCCAGAGGTCGGCCGCGTTGCGCTGTGGCTTGAGGAGATTCCACGCCCGCCCGTCCTGGGTGACGAGGCGCACGATCTCCGAGCGGTACGTCGCGCGCGTGCGCGGCGAGGTGTGCACGCCCGCGCTACCGTTGAGCGTCAGTCGCGCCTCGGTCAGGTCCCACAACAGGGCCGCGTCATGCCGGTGCGCCGCGTCCGTCGCACGCCGGCGGCGCTCATCGTCCGGCAGTGTCGCCCAGGCCGTGGCCCGCGCCAGCGCCGTCCCCGTATAGGCGACCATCTCCGTCGCGTCTGTCGTGGCCATTCCGTCCCCTCCCTCCACACCTCGCGCCCATCGCGCATTATGTCGAGCCCACGCCCGCGAATGATATTCCGCTCTGTTGCCGTGAGCGTATCACCCAATGTGCGTTATGTCCAAAAGCCTCGACATGCTAGCGGCCTGACTTACCATAACGCGCGTGCCATCCGTCGTTGTCCACGGACACCTCAGAATGGAATCTCGTCCATGTCGCTAGCGGCCGCCGCCGGGGCCGCACTCTGCCCTCCGTAGGGGGGAGCCGCTCCGTCGCCGCCGTCAGTATCCGCGCCGCTCCGGTCGCCCGCTTTGTCGAGCATGCGCATCTCGCGGGCGCGCACTTCCAAGCTTTGGCGCACCTGGCCCTCGCGGTTGGTGTACTCGTTCTGCGTGAGCGGCCCCTCGATGTAGACGTAGCTACCTTTGTGCAAGTATGTCTGGCAGGTTTCGGCCAACTTGGCGAAGGCGCTGACGCGGAACCACGTCGTCACGTCGCCGTTCTTGGAGCGCTCGGTTGTCGCGACACTGAAGGTGGTCACGGCGTCGCCGCTGGGCAGCATGCGTGTCTCGGGATCGCGGCCGAGGTTGCCGATAAGGGTAATGCGGTTATATGAGCCTGCCATGTGTCGTCCCTCCTCTATGCTGGACGGCGTCAGATAACGCCGTGTGTGTTGGTTTCGGCGGCCATCGTGCTGTTCAAGGGGCTCGACGTGTCACGATAGATGGGCCTCTCTTGCGTGCCCGCATGTTCCACGATCTCCATGACCTGCTGCGCGACGGCTGCCTGCATCACCGCGAGCGGCCCCATGCCGAGCGGGACGAACCCCCGGCCCACATAGCCGCGCCACACGTCGTCGCCGGGCGTGACGGCGACGTAGCCCGCGTAGAGGTCCATACCCTCGGCGGTTGTGACGCGTGCCTCGTGGAGGTACGGTGAGCGCTCGATCCAGCGGATCAGAGGTGCCACCATCTCACTCAATCCCGTTGGCATGCGCCACGCGGTTAGTGTCTACGGAGCCGTCTGCCTTTAAGCGGCATACGTCGATGCGGCTGACGTCGTAGCGGTTGCCCTCCGCACCCATTCCACGCCCAGGCTGATCAACGTCCTTGCCCTCAGTGCCCAGGAGACTGCCGCGTCGATAGCCGGCACCGATGTAGTCGCGCGCGATAGCCACTACCTCATCAGTAAGCGGCCCGCCAGTCCATTCGATATCGATGCTCCGCTCCATGCCAGGCGTCACGCGGACTTTGAAACGTACATCCGGGTAGCGATTTTTCAATGTGGAGCGCAGTAAGCGCACGGTCTCCTTGTATGCAATAATGGTCGGTCCCTGCGCACTGATCGTGTACGGAGCCGCCTGGGTGTGCCCATCACTTACCCCGACGATCTCGCCCTGTAAGACAGCGCGCGGCTCGCCGTCAGCGGCGACATGCTCGTGGGCCGCGTGGTCGCCGTGATCGTCGGTGAAGTCGCCTTGTTCGGTCACTGCCCCTCCGCGCGCTCCTGTCGCCGGGCCTCTGCCGTGAGTTGGTCGAGTCGCTCTTTAATGAGCTGCCGTAGCGCGATCGTTGGTGGCACTAGTCGCTGCTGCGCTATCTCCTTTACGGCGGGCTCCAGGTCACGAGGTAACCGGACCGTGACCTGCCACGTCTTGTCGTCTACTGCTGGCATCTCTAACACTCCCACTGCGTTCATTGTACGTACCTCTTTAGTCTACTACGGGCTATCTACACATACTATACCACTATCCACCATCTTTAACAATGTAATAGATTTACACAGACTCTAATGGGTGCTATACTAAAAGAGTGAGGAGCAGATTAGGCTCCCACAAACACAAAATGGCCGGTGATCGTCTTTCACACGATCACCGGCCGGTAGGTACAGGAGAGAACCATGCAGAACCATCCCATACCCAGCACCAAGTCTACCGCAGCGTACAAGCCCACCGTCCGGTTAACCACACACCGGGGACACTACCGTGTCCAGTCCGGTACCGACCCGCACACCTGGTACGAGACAACCGCCAACCAGTGTAGCTGCCCGGCGCGCAAGCCCTGCAAGCATCAGCGCTTTGTGCGGTCGCTGAACGTGGCTTTCTTCGTCAAGAAGGAGGCCGAGGCGCTCCCGCTGGAGCCGGTGGTCGTGCCAATGACGGCCGGCGCGCCGAGCGGGCTCGTGCGGCCCGTGCACGGCAATCCCACCGCCGGCGTCGACGCACAGATCGACGAGGCTGAGGCGCAACTTGCCCAGGCGCGGCGGGCGTTCCAGGACGCCGACCTCCGCGACGACTCCTACGCGGTCCTGTGGCGCCAGGTCGATGGGTTGGAGCGAGAAGTCGCGGCGCTCCATTGGCAAGCTATGAGAGCGGCGTAGCCATGACCACCTCAACAGCCACCACCACGCACTTTGTGGAATTAATTCCACAAAGTGCCACTTCTGATCGTCCCGCGTATCGCTACGCCGGTGAGGGCCGCTTTGTGCCCGCCAACGAGGCCGCGCGCGACGAGTGCGCGGCCTGGAACGCCTACGCTGACGCCTGGAACGCGCGTACAGCCAGGAGCGCCGTGCAATGACACTCACGGCACAGAGACCAGCCCCGGCTTCTGCGACGGCGCCGTACGCGCCTTCCTGGTCGCTTCATCTTTATGACGGCCGCGCGTTCCTGACGTTCGATGGACGCGTGCAGGCCACCGCCACATGCAGCACGCCAGCCCAGGAGGCCCGGCTGATCGCCTTGCTTGATCGACTCACCACCCGTACATCACGACGACACCGTTAAGGAGAATGACACTATGACCACGACACAACAGCCTACCCACACAGACCACTCCGCGCCACTACAGGCCGACGGCGATCCCACCACCGTGGACACACGCACGCAGGACCCCCACGCGCGCAGCGACGCCCAGACCGTTGCTCTGTTGCGCCAGTGGGTCGAGGACTACCAGGCGCACCCCGAGGAGCATAGCTACTTTCCGTCGGTCGTGCGGATGTTCTTCGAGGCCGCCAAAGCCCACGGCGACGAAGAGAAGCGCCGTACGGCCACGCACGGCGCTGCGGCCTGCGAGCAACACAGGGCCGCACGCCGCCACGCCTATGAGGAGGCGCTCGTCGTGCTCGACCGGAACGGGGATGTCGCGATCGACTATGGGGAGGGACTCCATCTCATCACCGTTTTACAGCGGGCCATCGCCGCCCATGACATTTGCTTGTTCGGTGACTCGTCCCAGGAGCAGCCGATCGACGCCTGCGCTGGCTACAATCTGCTGCGCAACGACGCGGAGGCTCTTGCCCATCTCGCCAAAACGCTCTACGAGTCCGAGTGGCGGTCGCGTCGCCGCCTGGAGGCTGGTGTCAGCATCGACGACTAACGACGAACGATTGACGACACGCGGGGCCGGCGGCGGCGGTCAGGACGCCGCCGGCCCCGTATCACAGCGCAGGAGTACGACGCCATGACAACCGAAGGATACGACTACGCCGCCATTCAATCCAGCATCGACCACGACGCGTATCATTATGGGACCGGTCGCACGACGCCGCGCACGTTCCGTGTTGAGGTCACCATCATCGCCCCGCCGATCGCGGGCTGTGCGGTGTCAGGTCAGACGCGCACCATCCTTTTTCAAGCAGGCCGCGGAGCGAACGTCGCCAAACGCGCCCCCGCGCGTTTGGTGTCGTGGGTACACCGTCGCTACGCGAACTCCTGCCACGCGCATGCACGGTCGCCCGCAACGGCCGGGGGACGGCTCCTTTTTCGCCGCCGCTCGTACGCTCGGAAACTCCCCCTGTTTCATGCGGTCTAAAATATCGGGGCGATCACGAGCGATGCGGGCGGTCTGATATTCAGCGCTCTCACTTCCACGCTTGGTAGAAACAGTGGTGCCTACAGCACCACTGTTTCTACTGCGCCCGCGCCTGGGCGGTCTTGCGATCCTCGATCAGGCGGTCAATCATCGCGGGTGGCATGGCCAAGCCGTAGGGCGTGCGCGTGACGTGCCCGCTACGCCGTCCCGCCGGCGTACTGAACACCGGCGGCCCTCGTCGCGTTGCAGGCTGTTACAATCGCCGGTAGGAGGAGGGAGGAGCGATGGTGAAGAGTCACCGGGTCGGCCGCGCGACGCTAGACGATGGCGTGGTCACGACAGCCTACCGCGCGGTTGTCGCGTTCGAGTGTGTTCAGTGTGCCAAGGCTATCGCACCAGGCGCCCTCTTCTCGCGCCGGCCTCGACGCACCCCTCCAGGGATGTTTGGCTTGACAGCAACTGATCCCATCTGCGTCACCTGCCGGCCGTTGCTCCTGGACGACGCTGACGAGGACCTGTAGGCGGTTAAGGCTACCGGCTACCCCTCGCCGCCTTCGTCGTATTAGGACGTGGTACACTGGCGACGATGACGGACAACCCGGACAACCCGGACACCATGGCCCAGTCCGACAGGCCCGATCAGTCAGACATGTCGGACACGTCAGACCAGTCCGACAGGCCCGCGCTGTCCGTGACCGAGGCGGCGGCGCTCCTTGGTGTCAACGAGCGCACGGTCCGGCGCTACATCGAGAATGGCAAGCTACGCGCTGACCGCTTGGAGACCGACCGCCATACCATCGCGTTGCGTATCAGCCACGCCGCGCTTGAGGACTATCGCGGTCGCCGTGGGGCCGTTGAGCACGCGACGGACAGGCTGTCCGACACGCCCGCGCCGCTGTCCGGCCCTCTGTCCGGGCGGCCCGTTGACCTGCCCGCGCTCGTTAGCGCGATCAGTGACCGCCTTGATGCACAGTACCAGGCGCGTCTTGCCGACAAGGATGAACTGATCGCCGAACTACGGCGCCGCGCCGATGTGGCCGAGCGCGAGGTCGCGGAGCTGCGCCGGTCGCGCCGACAGTTGCCGTGGTGGCTTAGACTGCTGGTAGGGGGCCGCTGAGGCGCGATGTGCGGGTAGGACGTCATCCTCACCCCGACCCTGGTAGTGAGGCCAACCCATGACACCGCGCCCTCGTTTCGTCGCTCGCTCCCGTCCCGGCTCGGGGACGTGGGCCGTGTTCGATGACCTGCGCGGCCACACCGTCAGCGGGGGCAATACCGTCTCAGTGGCAAAGTTCATCGCGCACAGCCACGAGGCGACCTGGCGTGAGCGGTGTGAACGCTGGATCGAGCAGGAGGAGCAGAGCTAATGGACGATGGACGTTCATGTGACCACGTATGGGTTGTAGACCGCGTTGATAGGACTGGTGAGGAGCAGGACCAACAAGGGCGGCGCGTCGCTCGCCTCACGTCCAAGTATTGGATCTGTCGTACCTGCGGGGCCACGAACGTCACGGTCACGCGTGAGGAGGTCGGTGACATGGCGCATGGTGGGCATGAGCCGTCGTAAGTCCTCGCCTCACGTCCTGAGCCCCTGGAACGCAGAGGCAGCGCGAACGGCCCACGGTGCGCTCTACAGCCCCGTAGACTGCTCGCCCCCTTAGGATGCCACATGGGATGCGTGCGTACCGCAGACATAGCATGTCTATCTTTTTCAAGTGGTGAGGGTGCTATGCCGCGTGCGGTTTGGTGCTCGCCGGCATAGCACCCTCTGTGTGCCCCTGTGTGCCCTAGTGGACGAAGATGGTAGTCAAAAACAGGCCGCCACCAAACCACAGCCCGATGCGCGCGAACCAGGGGTACGCCCACGGTGGCTGTGGTTGGTTCGCGCGGCGTCGGGCCACGGCTTTTCCCACGCTCCACAGTTGCCACCCAATCAGCGCCACAATGCACAAAACTCCTATCAGTTCAGGGACGCTGAACAGCACCGCCAGGGCCTCCTCCACACGGTTGGCGCTGGCCGACTGCGCCGCGATTTGCCACGCGGTAGGGACCGGTATCCAGAGGATGGCCCACGGTCGCCGACTGGCTGCGGTGATGAACTGTGCCAACCGGGCTGCCGCGCTGTGGGCGATAGACCGCGCGCTCACCGCCCCTGCTCTTGGCTTGTCTGCCCGATGTACCATACGTCGTTAGGGTCGGGATCGCATAGCGCGTCTATCATCACGTTATTCATGATGTACCTCGTCCTGGATGACGCTTTCTTCAAAATGGGGCAGCGCGTAGTCAAGCATGCGTCGAATCATAGCCGCGACCTTCCGATCATCAGCAGCGGCGACGCGTTCGACGCGCTCATACATCTGGGGATCTAGGCGCACTAAAACCGGCTTCTCCAATCGCGTACCCTCCTGCTCGCGGCGTCTAGTCATGTGCCACGTCACCCCCATTATACATAATAGATATCAAAGATATCTTTATGCTACAATTAGTATCAGCCCGCCTTAAATGTAGCATCTTCGCTACAGGTAGCGGTGTGGCACGAGGCCCCACATTACCGCATCGACCCTCGCGGGCGCGAGTAGTAAGCAGCAACGGCGTGGAGGGGGAGGAACTATCGGGCACTATCACGAGGAGAGAAAGGGACGACAAAGGCCGGCGTCGCGCTCACGACCCGGCCGGTGGAAACAACAGGTAGACACACCATGACGTAGAGCCGTACCCTATGCTTCACCTTCAATTTTACCATGAGTGATGCAGTATGGCGCGGGACCATCAGAAAAGGACTGTAGACCATGCAGACACTTCTCGACCTCATCAACACCTTTGGCACGCAGATCATCCTGGCCGCCGTTGGCCTGGGCATCGTCGGCGTGTTCATGGGTGTCTTCGCCGGCATCCTGGGCTATCGCCACGGCGCGGATGTCACCCGCACGGCACTCGTCGGGATGGCGCTCTTGATCCTGATCCGGGTCATTGCCGCGACGCTCGCCAAGCAGGCCGGGGCCAACATCGGGTAGCCCCTCATCATCAATCCGCACTGAGGCTAGCGGTGGGCCTGGTCGACGTGGCCAGCGCCCACCGCTTTTCTCTTTAGGGAGACAACGTGCTATGCAACCCATGAGTAATCGCCGCTCCCCCCGCGTCCCGAATGAGCCGTGGCGCGGCGGACCGGGCAACCTGACTATCGCGCAGACCGTAGCCCTGCTAACTGCTGGGATCGCCGCCGGCGGTGTCTGGTGGCTCGGAACCTTTGTCTTCGGCACGACGCTGCTTGCCGTGTTCGGCCACATCATCCTGACCAGCATCGCCGGCGGTGGCCTGGCTCTCATGTTCTACGCCATGGCCGACCCCAACCGCGAGCCGACCATCCGGCAACACCTCTTCTTTAGCCTGCACCGTCACACCTACATCAGCAAGGAGCCGCGCCATGACACCCAACCAATCCCCTTCCACACGCCCCATGGGCCGCGTCACGCCGCCGCTGCGGCCGCCGCACGCCTGGGCCAGGGCCGTCCGTCGCGCCCTGCCTTCGCGTCCCTCTGGCGACGCCTCAGCGCCCTCTCACGCCGGCGTCCCTAAATCGCCGCGCGTCGTGGGGCCCTTGCCGTTGCCGCATGGACCCGGCCGCTTCACCGTCGAGCCGGACGGCACGCTCATCTTGGCCGATGGGTCCTGCCTGGCGGTCGTGCGGGTCGATGCGTTCCTGAACCTGCGCAGCCTCGGCGCGCACGACCAGGAGCGCGTCTGTCGTGAGTTCGCGGCCCTCGTGCATGGGCTCGCCCAGGCCCAGGCGTTGCAGGTCATCATCGAGAGTAACCCCGTGCGCCCCGAGGCCGTCATCGACGCGGTGAGCGCGACCGTGACCACGCCCGACCGCACGCTACGCGCGATTGCCGCCCCGACCCTGGCGTGGTTGGAGCGCGAGGTGGCGCGCACCCATGTCCCCGACCTCTCGGGCTATCTCATCGTCGCGCCTGCTCCCGAGGCGCGCGGCGGCCTGGCCGGCGTCCTCGACGAGGCGCGCGACCAGCTCGGGCTACGGCGCGTGGATGAGGAGCGTATCGACCGCCACGGGCTCGACGCCGCGGTGGACGATACGCTCGCGCAAGTCAAGGCGTCTGACCTGGCCGCCCATCGCCTGCGTCGCCCCGATGTCCTGGCGCTTCTGTGGCGTACGGCAAACCCCGGCGCCACGCAACCTGACGACCTGGCCGACGCCTGCGATGAGGGCAACCTGGCAGCTATGCTCACGCCCCGCCACTGGCAGGAGCGCCGCCGCGAGATCGCGCACGTCACCGAGGACGGTACGACGGTCTACACACGCTCACTCTATTTGCTCACGCCCAAGGAATTGACGAGTCCCGGCTACTTGGGCGATCTCATTGCCATCGAGTGTACGGCACGGCTGTCGTGGCACTTGCGCGGGCTGGACAACCTCCGTGAACGGACGCGGGTGCTGCGCAAGCGCAAGGCGTCGGCCGCGTCGGTGCGCCGTGCCTATGAGCGTAAGAAGTTGCCTTCACTTGACGATGAGGATGCGTTGGAGGAGGCGGGCGCGCTCGCGCAGGACCTGCACAGCGCGGTCGAGGGCCTGGCGCTGTCCACGGTCGTCCTGACGCTTCAAGCGGAGAGTATGGCAGCGCTCGATACGGCCACGCGTCGCGCCCTGTCCTTGATCGGGACGCGCCTGGGCATCCAGCCCGGCAAGGGCCGCGGCTATCAGGGACCACTCTGGCGCGCGTCGTTGCCCCTCGGGCAGAACACGGCGCGGCGGCGGGCTAAACGCTGGCATACCAGCGCTGTCGGGAATGGTTTGCCCTTCCTGGCCCACAATCCGGGCACCCCGACTGGCTTCCCGGTGGGCTTCGCCAGCCGTGGCCACGAGCTGGTGCTGCTCGATCTGATCCATCCCAGCCTATCGACGTCGGTCATGACGGTCACGGGCTCACAGGGCATGGGCAAGACGTTCTGGCTCTTGCGCTGTGCCCTGTGGTCGCGCTACCGGGGGCATTGCGTGACATTGATCGCGCGCGCCGACCACTTCGCGCCGTTCGTCGCGCTGTGCGGCGGGGCCTACATCACGCCCGGTAAGCAGGACGATCCGCCGATCATCAACCTATGGGACTTGCCGGCGGGCCAGAAACTGAACCGCAAGGTGAGCTTCCTGGTGGCGGCCCACGAGATCCTGCTGTGCAACCCTGGGCAGGAACTGGACGGCGAGGTGCGCAGCGAACTTGACCGCGCTATCCAGGCCGTCTACGCACGCCACGCGGCGCCGGTTGGGGAGGAGCGCGCGCTGTTAGGCGAGGACGCGCCCCTTGAACGCGCCCCTTGAACGCGAGCTGGTCGCCGAGTTGGTGGCGCGCGCGGCCGTCGAGGGTGTGACTGCACGGAAGCGTGAGCTGATGGAGAAGGTGCACGCCACGCTCTTGCAATACGTCACTGACCCTGCGCACGGCGAGGGCCGCTACGCGCACCTGGTGGACCGCGCGACCGGCGTCAACATCGCGGAGGACGTGCTGTGCTGGAACCTCGACGACCTGGACCCGCCCCTGTACGCCCTGATGTTGTTCACGATCACCGCCGCCATGGCGCACCGCGCCAAGAGCACCTTCGACGCCACGCGCGGGGCCAGCGCCGAGTTCCTGGCGATTGACGAGGGCTGGTTCCTGTCCGAGTTCATGGGCGCCGGGCGTGAATTGACCAACTGGGCCAAGCGCTCGCGCCACATCGGGCTCATTCTGGCCTTCGCTAGCCAGCAGGTGTCCGAACTCATCAAGCCCGCGACCAAGCCGATCTTCGACGCCGCGTCACTGCGCTGTGTGTTCCGCCTGGCCGACGTGCGCGACGACGAGGACACCGCCGCCTGGGCCGCGCGTGCGTTGCAGTGTTCGGTTGAGGAGGCGCACGTCATGACCTCCTTGCACGAGGGCCAGATGGTCCTGTTCCGGCAAGCCAAGGACGGGAGTCGTCGCCGCGGCGAGGTCGATGTCATGGCCCCACCGCTGGAATATGAATGCTTCACGACCGAGACCTGGGCGGACGTACCCGCCCGTAACGAGGCGGTCGCGCGCCTGGGCAGCGTGGCGGCCGCTATCACCGAGTTGGCCGCGAAGAGGGGGCGCTGAGATGCGTGTCACCTTCGCTGACGTGGCCGCCACGCTCTTCTTTTGCGGCGTCGTGCCCCTGCTGGGCCTGTGGCTCGTCCTGCTGCTCCTACCCGTCTATGTGAACGTCGCCGTGTGGGTGCTTCACCTGTGCGGCGTCGCGTAAGGAGGTTTCCGATGCGCTCCCCTCGCTTTCGTTTCCTGGCCCTTGCCGCCGTGTTGGTTGCCTTGTTCCTGGGGCTGTCCGCTGGCGCGGCGGGCGCGGCGGCGGTCCCCACGGCGACGCACACCAGCACACCGGCCCCCACGGCGACGCCTTACCCGACCTATACGCCCGCGCCCACACAGACCGCGCGTGTGCAGGTGGTCGTGGCGAGCTCCACGCCGTCGCCCTCGCCCATCCCGCAGGGCGTCAACCCGACCAACCATACCCAGTACTGCACTGGCCTGCTCGGCTGGTGTCCCAACCTCGGCCAACTCATCGGTTCCGTCTTTAGCGCGCTTGGGACGGCCGTGAACAACATCCTCGTCGCCCTGTTCTCGCCTATCGAGCATCTCATGAGTAGTTCATCTTCGGAATAGGAGGAGAGACGTATGGCCCCCTCCCCGGTGAGCGGGTTACGCCGCCCGGCACCGCTGTTGGCGGTCGAGGCGGCGGTTGACCAGACCAACCACAGCGCGCGTGCGTTC
>JAABUU010002881.1_pt1 | contig 23378 bp, 21 predicted proteins | sample 5559301 | NCBI WGS metagenome assembly JAABUU01 (sample SAMN10711884, study PRJNA513360) | rock metagenome | isolation source: Antarctica rocks | place: Antarctica: Victoria Land, Richard Nunatak white | reverse complement strand
CGCGCCGGCACCGACGTCGCGCCCCGACTGTGGCGTGCGGAGTACGTGCTCGACTCCACGATCGCCGCCTACCCCAAACCGGTCGTCACAGTCCTCGACGGCATCACCATGGGTGGCGGGATGGGCCTCGGGTGCCACGCGTCCCACCGGGTCGCCACGGAACGGTCGCTCCTGGCGATGCCCGAGGTATCCATCGGCCTCGCACCCGACGTCGGCGGGCATCTCCTACTCGCCCGCGCCCCCGGGGAACTCGGCACCTACCTGGCCCTCACGGGCACCCGCGCCGGACCGGCGGAGGCACTGCTGTGCGGACTGGTTGACCACGTAGTACCTGTCGCGAAGATAGCGGCGCTCACCAACCGCCTGCAGCACCTCGACCCCGACATGGCCATCGCACGAAGCGCGCTCCCGGATGAAGAGATCGGCGATGCACCACTGCGCGACGCGCGCGGATGGATAGATGAATGCTTCGCTGGCACGGACGCCGAGGAGATTCTTGCCCAGCTTCGGCGCCACCGCAACGCCGACGCCCAAGCCTGCGGGAACCGTCTCGCCGAAATGTCGCCTACGGCGGTGGCGGTAAGCTTGCGGGGTCTGCGGGAGGCCCGCCAACTCGACAATCTTCCGGCAGTGCTGCGCAACGACTACCGCTGCGTCAACCGGTCGCTGCACACCCCTGACCTGACCGAAGGCATCCGAGCAGCGATCATCGACAAAGATTATGCACCGGTGTGGTCACCACCCACCCTGGCCGACGTGACACCCGACATGGTGGAGCAGCACTTCGCCCCCCTGGGCAGCGAAGAACTCGACCTCCGGACAGTATCTGCCACCGGCATAGACACTGCAGGCGCTCAGGCCGGTGAGAGCGGGTCGACCAACAACGGAAAGGGGCAACACCCATGGGTATGACCAAGATCGGAGTCGTCGGCTGCGGCCTGATGGGCTCGGGTATCGCCGAGGTCTGCGCCCGCGCGGACCTGGATGTCGTCGTGGTGGAGTCGACCGCGAATGCCGCGGAGGCAGGGCGGAAGCGACTCCAATCGTCACTTCACAGGGCCGAGGGCAAGGGCAGAATCATGTCTGCGAAGGAGGTAATGGACCGGATCCGTGTGCTGCAGGACCTGGACGAGCTGGCCGACCGGGACATGGTCGTGGAGGCAATCCTCGAAGATGAGGCCGCCAAAGTCGAGCTGTTCAGGACGCTGGACAAAGTTGTCGCCTCTGCTGACGCGATCTTGGCCTCCAACACGTCCTCCATCCCGATCATGAAGCTCGCGGTGGCCACGAGCCGGCCGACGAACGTACTCGGGGTGCACTTTTTCAACCCCGTTCCAGTGTTGAGCCTGGTCGAGCTGGTACCAAGCCTGCTCACATCGGCCGAGACCACGCAGCGGGCACGCACGTTCGTCGAGACCACGCTGGGCAAGAAGGCCATCGACTGCCAAGACCGTGCGGGTTTCGTCGTGAACGCACTCCTCATTCCGTTCATCCTCTCCGCGATCCGGATGATGGAGTCCGGCTTCGCCACCGCGCAGGACATCGACGAGGGATTGGTCCGTGGCTGCGCCCACCCCCAAGGCCCCCTCGCACTCGCCGACCTGATCGGTCTGGACACCACCAAAGCTGTCGCCGAGTCGCTATACGACGAGTTCAAAGAGCCGCTGTATGCCCCACCCCCGCTGCTGGCCCGCATGGTCGACGCCGGTCTACTCGGCCGCAAGACCGGACGCGGCTTCTACCGATACCCCTAAGGGCTCCCCTCGGTAGGGGTCCACGGCATGCTGCACCACATCGTGTTCGCGCTCGGGCAGGTCCCTAGGCTTCTACACCGCCACCCTCGCCCGCGAACGAGCTGCCCAGCTGCTCGGCGCCCGCCTGCCGGGCCGAGGCCATCGCCTCGGTCATCCGCTGCTCGTAGACGTCGTTGGGGCACGGCCGGGGTAGCTCAACGACATGCAGCGGCAGCCCCAGCGTGTCGGCTTGAGCCTGCAGCAGGACCCGACGCACCCTGTGGACCGTCACCCGGTCGGTCGCCGCGGTGACGGTGGTGAGCAGGCCGGTGATCTCCACCCGCCCGCCCGTGCGCACCGTGTGCAACGCGAACGCGCTGTCCTTGCCGCTGGACCAGCTCATCCACCCCCGCCCGGGATCCACCGCCTCACCGGCCCTGCTGGGAGACGCAGTTGGGTTGGTGGTCGCCCCGCGGGCGATACCCATCGCGGGGAACGCGCAGGACCGCCGAGGTGGCGGTGTCCGGGCTCAGGGCTTTCGCCTGACCTGGGGTGCCTGGGTCAGGGCGCAGTCGCCGCAGAGGGCGCCGCCGGGCACCCGGTAGAACAGGCAGCAGCTGCGCCGGCGGTACCCACCCTCGGGTTGTACCTCGAGGGTGCCGCGCAGCGGCCCGTAGTTCAGCAGCCGCTCGGCCACCCCCCGGGCGGGGCCGAGCTGGGCGTCGTCCAGGACGCGGGCGGCCCCCAGCAGCGCGGAGGCCGCGTTGCCCCACAACAGCCGGCCCGACAACGGGGCGAGCCGGTGCACCGCGGTCAGCAGCGGGGTGAGGTGCTCATCGATCACGCTGCACCCCAGCGCGTTCTCCAGGTCCTCCCCGCGCCATCCTTCGGTTCGGTCCAGGTGCAGCCGGACGCTCCCGCCCTGATCGCGCCACAGCAGGGCATCCGGGTCCAACTCGGGCAGCAGCCCGCCGCGGAGCAAGGCACCCAGGCTCACCGACCACAGCCGGGCGGCGTGGCCCTGGAACAAGATCGAGGCCGCTACCCGCGCCTGCCCCGTGCCGAGCCGGGTCCGGACCCGTTCCACCAGCCGGGCAAGTACCACTGGGTTCTCATAGAGGGCCCGGACGGGACGCCACCCAGGCTCGTGCACCGCCCCGGTGCTCACCGCGAAGTAGGGCCCGCACCCGGCGAGCACCTGCAGCGTGTCGGCGACGTCGCCGGGATCCGCGGCAGGCAACCCGGCCGCGCGGCGGACAGCACCCGGATCGGTCACTCCCCGAGCCTAGAACCCTGCCTGCCCCGGGAAGCACCCGTGCTCTGCTCCCCAGCCGGCCGCCAAGCTGCCTGCGAGCGCCGCCGCGCCCACTCGAGAACACCCCGGCTCAACACGTCCCGTGCCCCGAGGACCAAGTCTCGGTCTATCAAGTGCGGCGCTGGCGCCCGGTCGCGGTCACATGTAGGGAATGGCCAAGACAACTCAGCTACCGATGATCATGTCGTCGCAGCAATGCCTTCGGACGTCACTCGCCGGGGTGCCGGGGTGGAGATGCCCTCGTCGACCGTCGGAAGGGCGCGAACACTCACTCGCGTTGATCGTGCACGTCTGGTATGGCTTGGTCGTGCTCACCGAGCAGGGTCTGGGGCGGACAATCACCACCAATCGCCCAGACAGTGTGCAAGGTTAGAGCCGCCGCCGGAAATCCGGACGTTCTGGGGGACCAGGACATCACCTTGAGGAGGGTGCCATGGGTGTCACCGACAAACTGCTCGGCAACGCGGAGAGCTACGCGGCGAGCTACGACAAGGCAAGCTTGCCGATGCCTCCGGGTTTACAGGTGGCCATCGTCGCCTGCATGGACGCCCGGATCAATCCCTACGGGCTCTTCGGTTTGACCGAGGGCGATGCCCACCTCATCCGCAACGCCGGCGGGGCCATCACCGAGGATGCCATCCGTTCCCTCGCCATCTCCCAGCGCCTGCTCGGCACCGAAGAGATCATCCTGATCCACCACAAGGACTGCGGCATGCGCACCTTCACCGACGAAGACCTTCACCGCCAGATTTACGCCGACACCGGCGTCCGGCCCTCCTGGGCGCCCGAGGCTTTCACGGATTCGGCCGAGGACGTACGGCAATCGCTGGCCCGGATCACGGCCAGTCCCTTCCTTCCGCACAAGGACGCTGTCCGCGGGTTCGTCTACGACGAGACGACCGGACGCCTGAACGAGGTCACACCCTGATACCGGGACACTAACGCCACCGACCGGAGTTGAGGCTGTCGCTGTCACAGAACGCTGCACGTACCGCATCAAATGCAGTATGCGCACAGGTACATATCTTACGATAACTTATCGGCGCGTGAATAACGTTGCGGGGGAATCGCTTTCACTCCAAGACGAGCAGGGGCGCTCATCCTCATCGGCGGAAGCGTTGGACGTCCCCGCCGGGCAGGTCCTTGCTGAAAAGGACGGCGCATCGGCGGGCGCAGGACGAAGTGCATACACCACGGGCAATCTGCACCAACGCCTGCATGAAGTTGCTTCACGCGCTTCCAGCCGAGTACGGAGTGGCCTGTCACCAGCCAAATATGTTAGCCGTGCAAAGATCGCCGTGAGCCATCATGCTCCCGCTACACCGACCGGGGCAGCGCCAACCGTGACGGTGGATGCAGTCGGCGCACTCGGAGCAATCACCGACACTGAAGTTCCGCCAGACGGACCGTAGGCGGATGAGCCGGATTGGTTGGCGACGTAGACGGTTCCGGCGTTCGGCGTCTCAGCAGGGGCTACCGCCAACCCAGACGGACCGGCGCCAGTCCTGACGGTGGATGCGGTTGCCGCACCCGGAGCAATCACCGATACCGAATTGCCGTAGAAGTTGGAAACGTAGACGGTTCCGGCGTTCGGCGTCCCGGCAGGCGCCACCGCCACGCCACGCGGTTTGCTTCCGGATGCGACGGTGGAGGCGATCGTCGCACCAGGAGCGATCGCCGACACCGAACCATCGTTCTTGCCGCTGCTGCCGTGATTAGCGACGTAGACGGTTCCGGCGTTCGGCGTTGTCCGTGCTCGTGTCGCCTTTGCTGGTGACGTGCAGATGCAGGCCGGTGGTGGCGTCGTGGGGTGACGCCTGTGGGGGAGTGGTGCTTTCGTGTCCGTTGCCGGGCGGCCTCACGCGTCCGGGGTGTCCTCGAGGAGGACCTTCACCGCGAGCATGAGGTCCTCGCCGCGGTCGTTGCGGATCGCGGTCAGCGGGGTAGCCTCGTGCAGGACAGGGTTGGCCCCGATGAACCAGGAGCGGGCAACGTGCTCACCCTCCGCCCCCGCGGTGTGGGACCACACCCGGTGGGCGAGCTGCAGCCGCCGGGAGTAGGCAGGTCCCGGTGTCGGGCCGTCGGACTTGGCCCAGCGGATCGGCAGCTTACGATCGGGGGTGCCAGCGAGCGCAGCCACGAGCGTCGGCCCGAGATGGCTGTTGAGCTGACGAGCCACCTCGTGAATGTCCATCCGCGCGGTCGCAGCGTGCGTCCCGGTCACCGTCAGCGTATCCATACCACCATTCTGCCACCCCAAAGCCACCTTAATAAGCGGTAGGCCGCCGTAGCCGGCGAGTACGCAGAGCTTCCGCTCGCCATCATGCGAGTCATACCTTCTCGGCGCTTGAATCCTTGTGCGAGAGTGCTGTGCTCACGTCAGCGGTCGGTGAGAGGATGCATGAGGTGACGGACGGGCAGGGCGTTGGCGGAGGCGCGGACGTGCCGGCCGGCGGCTTTGGTGTAGTCATCTGCCCGAGTCGGCGCTGGGCCCCTACGCGGTTGTGATGGTCCTGTTTTCGTCGCAACGACACGGCGACCAGCATCCGGATCAGCCGCGATGCGCGTTCCGCAATACGGTACGGTCTGGATATGGAGCCGGAAACCGACCCTAAAAACATCGTCGGGTCGATCATCAAGGCGTCGAGGCTTCTCGACATATTCTCGCCTGATCGGCGGGAAGTGTCCCTCGGTGAGTTCACTCGAGAAACGGGTTACAACAAGACCACCGCTTACCGCCTGCTCCAGACGCTGGTGCTGGCGGGTTGGCTCGTCCGCAGTTCGTCGGGCGGTTATCGGCTCGGGATGCGTCTGCTGTTACTGGGTGCGATCGCCAGAGCCGACCTCGACCTGCGCAACGAGGCCCTGCCATACATGCAGCAGCTCGCCGACGAGTTCGGCGACACGTCGTTTCTTATGGTGCCCGGTCAGCACGGTGCGGTGACGATCGAGACAATCGCCGGACGAAGCCCCGTGCAGGTCCACGGCATCACCATCGGATCGGTATTGCCCTACCACGTCGCCGCCGGGCCGGTCGTGCTCGCCGCGTTCTCCGACGAGATCGAGGCCGACGTGCTCGCCGGTGAACGAGCCCGGCTCACGACACAGAGCACGATCGCCAAGGGCGCATTACGTGCCAAGTTTGCCGACGTCCGACAGCACGGCTACTCGGTGAGCGTGGCGGACTACATCGACGATGTGGCTGCCATCGGAGCGCCGGTCCTCGACGCCAGCGGCAAGGCCGTCGCGTCCTTGAGCGTCGGCGGCCCAGTCAACCGGTTTATGGAGCCAACTCGCTCGCAGAAGATCGAGCGCGTAGTCGAGTGCGCCACAGCGCTGTCCGCGCGCATGAACTCCTGACAGGCAACATCCGGTTCATCGCGTCGCCTACGGGGCGCGACGCGGACGCGCTCCGGTTCCCCAGTGTCTTTCTCCGCACCCATGCGTGAGCACGCGGTGCTCACGCATGCCCTCACGCTGGATGAACTGGATTTTGGGTTCGGCCCAGGCCGCGCTGTCCGGCATCCGAAACTAACTTTTAAAGCGTTGCCAAAGATTGCTCCCAAGAGGTTGACGTACGTCACACTTACGGTTTAGCGTCATCGTAATCCGAACCTAGGTTCGGAACCCGGACCACAGCAGGATGGAGGACAGGCCATCCGCCGGCGAACTCCGATGTCCGTCGCATCTTCGCAAGCACCGGTCCGACCACTGACCGAACCGCTCTTCACACCGCCGAGCTAGGAGTCTCCGTGCATCGAAGAAGCTCATCTCGCCATCTGCCGATCAAGGCGACACTTAGGCCCGGTCTGGTCGTGCTGGCTGCCAGCCTTGCCGGAGCACTGCTCGTTACCAGCGCATGCGCAACGGGCTCGGGTGGTGGTGGAGGCAGCGACACAATAAAACTCGGCGTCGTCGTCGCGGAGACAGGGCCGATCGCGGGCGCTGGGAAGACCTTCGCCAACGGTGGACAGATCGCCGCCGATGAGATCAACAGCGGCAATCTCATCGGCGGTGGCAAGAAGATTGAGCTGGTGACCAAGGAAGGCTCGGAGGACCCAGCGAAGTCGGCGAGCGTCGCCTCCCAACTCGCCGCGGACCAGAGCATCACCGGTATGGTGTGCTGCATCCTGAGCACGGTGGCTGGCGCGGTGAAGCCGATCGCGGTCGCGCAGAAGGTACCGCTTGTGCTGTGGGGCGCTACGGACCTGAATCTCGCGGACCCGCCGTATGTGTACCGCACGGTGACGATGCCGCAACCGGCCAACGAGAAGCTCGCGCAGACGGTGGCCACCCAGAAGGGCATTAAGACGGTCGCTTACGGCGTCATGACCGACAACTCGGGCATCGTCTCGCAGGCCGCGGCGTTCAAGAAGGGTATGGACGGCGCCGGCGTCAAGAATCTCGGCCAGGTCGGGACGCTGTCGACCCAGACGGACTTCACCAGTTCGGCGACAAGCCTCATCCAAGAGAAGTCCGACGCGATCGTCGTCGCGGGCACCCAGTCGAACGCGGTGGGTCTGATCGCCGCCCTGCACGACAAGGGCTACCCAGGGCAGATCATCACGGGTGAGACGGTTAGCGGAGCTGGGGTCTTCAAGTCTCAGCCCGACGCACTGGCGAACGTGCCGTTTCCGGTGTATTTCCTCGCGAGCACTGCGACCGGAATGGGCAAGACCTTCGCCACCGACTACAAGACGAAGTACGGCACCGATCCCGACGACTATGCGGCGCAGGGTTTCACTGCGATTTACACGATGGCGATGGGTCTGAAGGCGGCAGGCAAGGACATCAGTCGCGCCGGCCTGTCGAAGGCGTTGCAGTCGCTGAGCGCGATCGACAACACGATCTACGGTGGAAAAGTCACCTTCACCGGTGGCCAGCTCGATGCATCGGCCACCGTCAAGATCGTCCAATACACCAAGCCCAATGGCGACATCGCGCCGTGGTCGGGCACCTGATCCACCGTCCACCAGCATCCTCGGGACCGCCCGAATCGGGCGGTCCCGAGGACCGCGGCGCCCATTGAGAGGACGTCCATGCTCTTCCTCGAACAGCTCATCAACGGAATCAGCACCGGAGCGATCTACGCCCTGTTCGCGGTCGGCTTCGGCATTGTCTTCTCGACGATGCAGATCCTCAATCTCGCTCAGGGTGTCTACGCCACTTATGGTGCGATGGTCGCGTACTTCGCGATGACCAAGGTTGGTTTCCCGTACTGGGTCGCGGTGATCGTTGGTGTGCTGGGTGCTGGGTGCGTGGCTGTCCTGGTCGACCAGATCGCTTTCGAGCCGCTGCGACGTCGAGGTGTTCAGCTCCTTGGTGCCGTGATCGCCAGCATTGCCATGTGGATTGCGCTGCGCGAGGTCGCGAGTATCGCCACCGGGGCCACTGCGGTGGGTTTTCCGCCAAGCAAGTCCCCTCGTGGGCTGATCAGCGTCGGCCAGATCGACATTCTCCTCACGCAGGTGATCGCGGTCGTCTGCTCGGTAGTGGTAATCACCGGCGTGTACTTCTTGTTGCACCGCACCAATATCGGTGCCGCGATCCGTGCGGTGGGTTACGAGAAGCGTTCGGCGCAGATCGCGGGCATCAGCCCGCGAACGATGATCATCGGTGCGGCGATGCTCTCCGGCACAGTGACCGGACTCGCCGGCGTCCTGCTGGCGAGTGGTCAGAGCTTCAATTTCAACCTCGGCGACGGGCTGCTACTTCAGGGCTTCGCGGCCGTGGTGATAGGCGGAATGGGAGACGTCCGAGGGAGTGCCCTCGGCGGCCTGTTCATCGGCATCATCCAGACGATGTCGTCGTCCTACATCTCTAGCTCGTTCCAGGACGCGATCACCTTTGGCCTCGTCCTCGTCGTCCTGTTGTGGCGACCGACCGGGCTGCTCGGCAGCACGAACTTCCAGTTCCAGAGGGCGTGACGCCATGAATCCCAATCTCGTCCTGTTACAAAGTGCGACCATGTTCGCGATGGCCGGCGGTGTGCTCGCACTGAGCACGTATGTCACCCTGTGGACCGGTCTCCTGAGTTTCGCCACTGTCAGCTTCGCGGCCATCGGCGCCTTCACCTCCACGTGGATCCTGAGCAACACTGATCTTGGGCTGGTTCTCGCCATTGTGTTGAGTGTCGCCGTGGCAGGCGTCTTCGGTCTGATCGTCGGCCGCCTGTTCCTTCGGCTGTCCAGCCATTGGCTGGCGCTGGCGACCGTCTCGCTCGTGTTGATCACCCGGGTGTTTGTTGTCAATCTCGGCCACTGGACCGGCGGGTCCGCTGGCGAGGTCGTACCGGTGCCGCTGTCGCTGGCGCAGATGACTGTGCTGCTGGTGCTCGTCTGCCTCGTGCTGTTCCTGATCAAACGCTCGAAGTTTGGGATGGCAGCGGCGACCAGCCGGGAAGACCCGAGCGTCGCGGCCGCGTTGGGGGTCCCGATTGCCCGTGTCCGAGTGATCGCGTTCGGCTTGAGCGGTGCCATCGGTGCCGTCGGCGGCACCATGCAGGCGTCTAAGCTCTCCTACATCGGCCCCGACACCTTCTACGTCGACCTCGCCGTGACGGTGATCGCCAGCGTCGTACTCGGCGGCGCATACCACTGGTTCGGTTCGGTCATCGGCGCCGTGGTCTTCACCGGGCTGCCGGTCTACATCAGCCAATACATCACGCAGGGCCAGTCGATCATCAACGGCGTGCTGCTGCTCGCGATCATCGTCTGGCTCCCGGGCGGCCTCATCGATCCCATCCGCTGGCGGCGATTCCAGGCAAGACGAAGGACCCGAGCGCTGCTACGGAAACCACAAGACGAAGCTGCGGTTGCCTCGGTCACCGATGCTGGGGCGTTGCGATGATCGGCGCACAGCAGGACGAGTCCCTCGAGCGCACTGCCACACCGGCGCTCGCCCTGGACTCGATCTCTAAGAGCTTCGGTGGACTGCACGTGCTGCAGGCGGTGTCCTTCTCCGTCGAAGCCGGGACGATTTTCGGTGTGGCGGGCCCGAACGGCGCTGGCAAGACGACGCTGCTCAACTTGATCACCGGCTTCGGGAGTACCAGCGGTGGGCGCATGAGCATAGAGGGAAGGGACGCCACCGGATTCGACGCCCGCGCAATCAGCGGACTCGGCGTGGCGCGGACCTTCCAGAACATCCGGTTGTTCCGTGGGCTCACCGTCCGCGAGCAAGTCCAGGCTGGTACCTACCGGCACCGTAAGGCATCGATGCTGGCGAGTTTCTTGTGCCTGCCTGCCGACCGGATGGACCGTCAAGAGACACGGCGCACGGCGGAGGAGATGCTCGGCTTCGTCGGTCTGTCCGACGCCGCCGACCGGCTCGCGGAGACGTTGTCCTACGGCGACCAGCGACGGCTGGAGATCGCCCGTGCACTGGCCACCAAGCCCCGCCTGCTGCTGCTGGACGAACCGACCGCGGGCATGAACGACGCCGACTGGCTGCCCATTGCGCAACTGCTGTCCCGCCTGCGTGCCGCGGGCGTCACTGTCGTCGTCGTCGAGCACAACATGCGCCTGCTCGAGCGGTGTTGTGACCGTGTCGCCGTCATCGCAGCCGGGTCGGTCATCGCGGAGGACGAACCGGCGACATGCTTGCGCCTGCCCGAAGTCCGCCGCGCCTATTTCGGAGAGTAGGGGAGCAAGATGACTGCCATTCTGACGGTCGAGGATCTCGACGTCCGCTACGGCACAATCCCCGCCGTGTCGGGTTTGTCGCTCCGTGTGGAGGAGGGGTCGCTGACAGCTCTGCTCGGGGCGAACGGCGCCGGGAAGTCGACCACCCTGAACACCGCTGCAGGGCTGCTAAAGCCGACACGGGGACGCGTCACGTTCGCTGGTCAGGACATCACTGGTAAGGATGCCTTCCGGGTGACGCGCCGCGGCCTTGCCCTCGTGCCGGAGGGGCGGCTCGTCGTCGCGCCGCTTACCGTGCTCGAGAATCTGCAGCTGAGTTCCTTCGCGCGCGGCCGCAAGCGCAGCGCGTCGTTGGACGAGGTGTGGGAGCTGTTTCCCCGGCTCGCGGAGCGGAAGACCCAACACGCTGGGCTGATGAGCGGCGGCGAGCAGCAGATGCTGGCCATCGCTCGAGCGTGGATGACCAAGCCGCAGATGGTGCTGCTCGACGAGCCGTCGATGGGCTTGTCGCCGGCGTTGGTTGGCGTGGTGTTCGAGGCGATCAAGCAGATCCATGCTGCGGGCGTGACGGTGCTGTTGGTCGAGCAGAACGCGTCGATGGCGCTGCCGGTGTCCGACTTCGCCTACCTCATCCACCGCGGTGACATCATCGCCTCGGGATCGCCAGCAGAACTCGACAAGGATCCCGACCTCGTCGCCCGGCACCTCGGCCTCGATCCCTCGATCGCGGTGCCCGAGCTGGAGCGTGCGACCGCCGCCGCTCCTGCGGCAAACGTCGCCCCAGGGGGTCGACTAACGGACGGGGATCCGACGCCATGACGACACCGCACTACGTGAGCACTTCCTACGGTCAGATTCGCCTGTGGATCGATGGTGAGGGGCCGACGTTGGTCGTACTCGCCGGCTTGACTCGGGCTGCTCGCGTCGAGCTGCGGGATTTGCGCGAGGCGCTGGGGTCCTGGCGGATTCTGGCGGTCGAGCCGCCCGGCGTCGCCGGATCTGCGCGCGTTTCCGCGAGGTCCGTCGATGATTGTGCGGCAGCTGTCGCCGAGGCACTCGCCTTCCTCGACGGCGAGCGTTACGCGCTGGTGGCGTGTGATCTGTCGTGTGCGCTCATCCCGGCGGTGCTTGAGTTGCTCGAGCCGGTCACGACTGTCCTGGTGGGTGCGCAGGCGGCGTTGGGCTGGGTCGACACCCAGACGATGCCACCGTCTCTGCGTCCCCGTGAGGACGGCTCGCATCTCAACGCGCTGTGGTCGTTCCTGCGCGACCGGAGTCTGCTACGCCCAGACGTCCCGACGCTGCCGCTCACCGGTGGCGCCCCGCTTCCGGGTGTCGCCGAACTGAGTGCGAGCTTCCTCGACGCCGTGACTGCACCGGAGACGTTCGCCGACATTTGGCAGCTGAACAGTCAGGCGCTGGCTGGCGCGCTCGAGGCGATCGCCGATCTGCCCCGCGTCGCGCTGATCTCCGAGGTGCCCGACGCGCTCGGGGAGCCGCCGACTGCCTCGGCCGCAATGCCTCCTTCGACAGCGGCTCCGGGTACCGAGGTCTGGTACGACTACATCGAGACGTCCGCCGGAAGAGCACACCTACGCAGAGCCGGTTCCGCCGGGCCTCCAGTCCTGGTTCTGGCGACCGGAGGTGGTTCCTCGGCCCAGTTCGCACCGGTGCTCTCAGGGCTGGCGCAGACGCGGACGGCCGTGGCCATCGACTACTTCGGCAACGGGCTGTCCGATGCCCTGGATCGCGTTCCCACCGTGGCGACGCTCGCCGAAGAGGCCTTCACCGTCGCGGACGCGCTCGGCTGGGACACCTTCCAAGTGTGGGGCTCGCACACCGGGGCGTGCGTCGCGCTCGAGATGACGATCATGGCCCCGGAGCGCATCACCAAGGGCGTCTTCGAGGCGCCGGTGATGGTGACGCCCGAGTTCCGCGACGACTTGCTCGCGAATTACTTCCCGGACTTCGCGCCGGACAAATTCGGCCTGCATCTGCAGCACGTGTGGAATTGGCGCCGGGACATGTTCTTCTACTGGCCCTGGTACCGGGTCGAGCAGGCGTCGGCCCGCGCGATCGGCATTCCGACCGCCGACGACCTGCACCTGTACTGCGTCGGCATCCTCGAAAGCGGAACAACGTACGACCGCGCCTACCGGGCCGGCTTCAGTTACGACACGTGGTCTCGCCTGCCCGAGCTGCGGCGGCCAGCCATCCTCACCGCCGGACCGCACGACATGCTGGCCAACGCGCTTGAAGACGCAGCGGCGCTCGTCCCGGACGCCCTGCTGCAGATCGTGCCCACGCCCACCACTGTGTGGTGGCCCGACCCCGAGCCCGCCGCGGCGGAGCAGACCCTGCAGATCTACCGGGACTTCCTCGAATGACCGGCTCAGAGCACGGCGACCGGCGCGATCGGGCTGCCGGTCGCGCGAGGCAGGCGCAGCGGAGCGGCGACCAGCATGAACTCGGTCGTACCGCGCTCGGCGAGCGCGGTAGCCAGCTCCTCGAGCGCGAGGTTGTGCAGAAGGTGGACGCCGAGGTGGACAAGCGACAGGACGTGGATCGGGAGCCGGACATCGTCGACGGCGGGGAAGTTGTCAGCCGACCCGTCGGTGCCGAGCAGGCCGCAGTCGAGCTCGGCGACCACCCGCATCGCGCTGTGGTGCAGCCCGGCGATCGCGCCATACTTCTCGGCGGCACTACGCCCCTCGGTCTGGGCCGCGGTCCGACCAAGGGTCCGGGTGCGGGTCCGCCCGGTGCGCACGACGAGCGCATCGCCGGCCTGCATGTCCGGTGCGGCCGCGCGCAGGTCATCCTCGGTCACCGGGTCGCCGCCGGTCAGGTGGTCGACCCCGCGCAGCCGCGGGACGTCGACCAGCACGCCGCGGGTGACGACCGGACCCCCGCCGAGCATGTCGCAGACCGAGGCGCCGGTCTCGTCGACCATCGACCGGAACGGCCGGCCGTTGTAGCCGATGCCGCCGAAGCCGATGTGGCACAGCGCGTCCATGTGGGTGTTGTCCAGGCCGTGGCACTGGACGTGCACCTGGTCACTCGCTGCTTGCACGTCACCGCCGGCATTCGACCCCCACGCGGTCACCATCTCGTGCTTGATCGCCGCGTCGAGCCCCTGCGGGTAGTAGGGCGGATCCGTCACGTCGAGTGGCTGCCCGAGCGTGACCACGGTGCCGGTCCGGATCGTCGCTGCCGCTCGCAGCGCGTTGGCCGGCGTTACCAGGTTCAGCGTGCCGCGCTCGTCGCCGGTGCCCCAGCGGCCCCAGTTCGACCGCACGCCGAGGCGTTCGCCGTGGGCGCGGACCTCATCGGCGGTCATCGCGGACTGTTCAGGGTTCCCGGCCATCGTCTACCTTTCGTCGGATTCCGTATGGCGGACGCTAGTGCACAGTCCGGTAAGTCCGTCAAGCGGTCGGCGGCGCCCCGATGAGCCGGGTGGTGGTGGCGAGTTCGCCGACCTTCGGCCGTTACTCCGATGCGCCGGTCGAGTTGCTGCGCTCGGCCGGCTGCGAGGTGCGGTTCATCGCGCGAGACGACCGGCCCGCGCTGGCCGCGGCACTGCGCGACGCGAGCGCATGGATCACCGGGTTCGAGCCGGTCGGTGCCGCGACGCTCGATGACGCACCGCACATCCGGGTCGTCGCCAAGTGCGGCGCGGGCATGGACAACTTCGACCACGACTACCTGCACGGCCGCGGAATCGCATGGGTCAACGTTCCGGGCGGCAACTCGGGCGCGGTCGCCGAGTACACGCTCGGGCAGCTGATCGCGCTCGCACGGGGCGTCGCCGCCAACGACCGCAGCGTGCGGAACGGCGTCTGGCGGCCGGTGGTCGGCCAGGGCCTCGACGGGCGCACTCTCGGCGTCGTCGGCTTCGGTGCGATCGGGCGCCGGGTCGCGGCCCTCGCGCGGGCCTTCGGCATGAACGTGCTCGTCACCGACCCGGCCGTCGACGCCGCCGTGCTGGCCGACACTGCTGCCGCAGCGGTGCCGTTGGACGAGCTGCTACGTCGCTCGGACGCCGTGTCCCTCCACGTCCCGCTCGTCGATAGCACCCGACACCTGATCGGGGCTGACGAGCTGGCGACGATGCGTCCGCAAGCCCTGCTGGTCAACGACTCTCGCGGCGGCACCGTCGACGAGGTCGCGCTCGTCGCGGCGCTGCGCGCGGGCACGATCGCCGGGGCCGCACTCGACGCCACCGCGCGTGAGCCGCTGCCAGCCGACTCACCGTTGCTGGACGCGCCGAACCTGCTGCTGTCGCCGCACACCGCCGGCTACTCCGATACGGCCTTGGCCACGGTCACGATGCGCTGCGCAGAGTCGCTCCTCGCCGCGCTGGATGGTGGCCGATGAGGATCGCCCGCGTCGCAGGTGCCTTCGCGTTCGGCTCGGCCGACCGGGACGGCTGGACGAGCGCGCGGGCGTTGGACGTCGCCACCGCGTCCGATCTCGCTGCCCTGCTGCCGCAGCTGTCTAGGATCGCCGAGCGCCTGTCCGGCGCCGTCCCCGACCTCGGCGCCGACGTGCGGCTCGACCCACCGGTCGGGCGTCCCGGCAAGGTCCTCGCGGTCGGGCTGAACTACCTGCAGCACATCGCCGAGGTCGGTAAGCCGCGTCCCGAAACGCCGATGATCTTCGCCAAGTACCCGAGCTCTGTGACCGGTCCGGCCGAGTCGATCGTGCTGAACCACGACGTCACGGCCGAGGTCGACTACGAGGCAGAGCTGGCTGTCGTCATCGGCCGGCCGGCGCGTGGGGTCGACGCCGCGGACGCCCTCCACTACGTCCTCGGCTACTGCGTCGCCAACGACGTGTCGGCCCGCGACCTCCAGCGCAGCGAGTCGCAGATCTCCCGCTCGAAGAGCCTGGACACGTTCTGCCCGATCGGGCCCTGGATCACCACGGCCGACGACGTGCCCGATCCGCAGGCGCTGGCGATCCGCACGTTGGTCAACGGCGAGGTGCGTCAGTCATCGACCACCGGGGACATGCTGTTCGGGATAGCGGCGCTGATCGCCCACCTATCGCGGACTATGACGCTCGAGACCGGGGACGTGCTGCTCACCGGAACGCCGTCCGGCGTCGGATCCGGAATGACCCCACCCACCTATCTGAGCGAGGGGGACATCGTGTGCTGCGAGATCGACGGCCTCGGCCGATTGGAGAACCAGGTGAGCGCCCCGTGAGTGCCGATTACGACGTCATCTGCATCGGCGGCGGCCTCGGCGGCCTCGCCGCGGCGGTGCGGGCTCACGACCTCGGCGCCCGTGTACTCGTGCTCGAGCGGTCGGACCTCGTCGGCGGCGTCGCGGCCTACAGCGGCGGCTTCTGCTGGGTGGGCGCCAATCACCTCGACCCAGCGGGCACCGACACCCTCGAGGCGACCGAGCAGTACCTCGACCACGTGCAGGGCCCGGGCCGCTCGGTCGACCGGGCGGCCCGGCGTGCGTACCTCGAGGCGGCCGTAGAGGCGACGCGCTGGTTCACCGACGCCGGGGTGCCGCTGACGCTGATCCGCTCGGCCGCCGACCTCTACGAACCGTGCGCGGGATCGACCGAGCAGGGCCGGCTGATCGAGTGCGCGGTGCCCGGGGCCGACCTCGGGAAGTGGCGGCCGCGGCTGCGGCCGAGTGTCTACTACCGCACAGGCGTGACGCGCGACGAGATTTACCACGACTTGGACGGCGACGTCGGTGCCCGTCTGGCGCTCTCCGCTGAGCGCGAGGCCGTCGACCTGCTCACGCACGGCCTCGGCCTCGCCGCTGGATTCGTCCGTGAGGCGCTCGTCCGCCGAGGGGTCGAGTGCCGGCTCGAGCACCGCGTCACCCATCTGCTCACCACCGGCGACCGGGTCACCGGCGTCGTGGTTGACGGTCCCGACGGGCCGGTCGAGTTCTACGCCAGCCGCGGCGTCCTCATCGCGGTCGGTGGGTACGGCAACTCGCCCGACGCCGCGGAACTGGAGGACGTCCCCGAGCTGATCGAGGCAGCGCCGCCGGTCGTCACCGGCGACGGACTGACCCTCGCCCAGGCCGTCGGCGCCACTGTCGTGCGCGGCGCCGACCCGTTTGTCGTCCTCGGCGCCCGCTTCGAGGAGCGCATCCACCCGGGCAGCAACGAGCCGCTCTACAGCCAGTTGCTCGAAAACCTCGGCTTCCCGCACTCGATCATCGTCAACCGGGACGGCCGGCGTTTCGGCGACGAGAGCTACTACGGTGCGCTGATCCGGGGCCTGCGCACGTTCGACCCGCGCCGCAAGGACTGGACCAACTTCCCGTGCTGGCTGGTCTTCGACGAGACGTTCCGGCTCAGCTACCCGCTCGGGCCGTACTCGCCGGCGGCGCACTACCCCGACACCGTGCTGCAGTTCGACAGCCTCGACGAGCTGGCGGCGGCAACCGGCATCGACGCCGACGGGCTGGTCGACACGGTGGCCCGGTTCAACGACTTCGCCGACCGCGGCGAGGACCTCGACTTCGCCCGCGGGTCGCTACCGTTCGCGCGCAAGGCATATGGTGACCCCCGCTACGTCAACCCGAACCTCGGCCCGCTGCTCACGGCGCCGTTCCACGCGGTGCCCCTGCACGTGCTCGGCGTCGGGCTCTGCTCGCTCGGCCTGGCCATCGACGGCTCGGCCCAGGTGCTGCGCCGCGATGGCAGCGCGATCGCTGGCCTCTACGCCACCGGCAATGCGGCGGCGACGCGCGAGCTCAAGGGCTATGTCACCGGGCTCGCCAATGCTCGTAACTACACCTACGCCTACTGCGCGGTGAACGACATGCTCGGCAGCCGGGTAACGGGGCCTGTCGCGCTGGGGCTGCACCCGTGATCTCCAGCGCCGTAGTGCCCTGCCGTCGAAGCAGACCGCCGGCCAGGGACAGGCCTTCTCGTTGCCATTGACTGGGCCTCTGCATCAGGCCTACGGTGTCTTATCGCATTCCGGAAGTCGATTCGTAATCCGAAACAGGTGATTTTATGGTGACAACTAGCGCACTACCCACCGTCGCGGAGCTCCTGCAGCGCGAGAAGCTCGTCTACGCACCCGGCGTCTGGGACGGGTTGTCGGCCCGGCTCGTCGAGCGCGCCGGCTTCCCCGCCGTCTGCTCCTCGGGCTACTCGATCTCGGCCTCGCTCGGCCTCCCCGACGCCGAGCTCTACACGATGAGCGAGAATGCCAGCGCGATCGCGCGCATCCGCGAAGGCTGCTCGCTGCCGCTCATCGCCGACATCGACACCGGATACGGCAACGCGGTCAACGTCCAGCGCACCATCCGCACCGTCCGTGCCGCAGGCGCGACCGCCGCGTTCATGGAGGACCAGGTCGCGCCCAAGCGTGAACCGCTGTGGGTCAACCAGGCCGTGCCACTGATCCCGATCGAGGAGGCTGCGGGCAAGATCCGCGCCGCCAAGGATGCCGTCGGCGAGGACTTCGTGCTCATCGCCCGCACCGACGCGCACGGCGACGACGCCATCCGCCGGCTCGAGGCCTACCGCACGGCCGGCGCCGACCTGCTCATGCCGGTCACCCGCTCGTTCACTACGGTCGAGGAGTGGGCCGCGGCGAGCGAGAAGCTCGGCGGTCAGCTGGTCTCGACCGTCACCGCCGGCACCTGGGTAGAACGGGAGCTCACCCGCGAGGTGCTGCTGGAACTGGACGTCCGCATCGCCCTGCTGCCCAACCAGCCGATCCACATTGTCGCCGGAGCGCTGGCCTCGGCGCTGGAGCGGCTGCACAGCGGCGAACCGCCGGCGCAGATTACCGCCGACGGCATGCCGCCGAAGGACATCCCTGCGCTACTCGGCTTCGCCGACGTCCTTGAGCGGCAGGCGAAGTACCACTCGACCGACGAGCTGACCGCCATCGAAGGCGGCATGTGATGGGTTCGACGATCACCGAGAAGATCCTGGCCCGCGCCGGCGGTTTGGAGAAGGTGACGCCCGCCCAGAACGCGCCGTTCCGGCCCGACTACATGATCGCCTACGACTACCCGGGCTACACCGACGTCATGTTCAAGCAGATGGCCGACGACTTCGGGATCGAGCGGGTCAAGGAGCCCGAGCGGTACGTCCTGTTCATCGACCACATGACGACGCGCAACAACGACAAGGAGGAAGCGCAGCATGCGGTCACCCGGGAGTGGGGTCGGGTGAACGGCGTCGAAGTACACGAGGGCCTGGGCATCGGCCACCAGGTGGCGGCCGAGCTGGGCTACGCGATGCCGGGCAAGTTCCTCGTCCACTTCGACGGTCACATCAGCGGTCTCGGCGCATTCGGCGCGCTCGGGTGGGGAGTGCGGAAGGACCTGCTCGAGGCATGGGTGACCGGCACGGTCTACCTCGACGTGCCGGCCAGCACCCAGATCCATCTCGACGGGTCGTTCGCCCGCGGCGTCGACAACCGCGACCTGATCCACCACATCATCGCCGCTTACGGCGCGGACTCGTGCGCCCACCAGGTGATCGAGTACGTCGGCCCGGGCGCCGAGGGGATGTCGATCGACCGCCGCCAGGGGCTGTGCGCGATGGCGATGTTCACCGGCGCCGTTTCGGCGATCTTCAATCCAGACGAGAAGTCGCTGGCCTACGTCGAGAAGGTCGCCCGCACCGACTACCAGCCGCTGTATAGCGATCCCGACGCGGCGTACTCGGCCCGGCTCTCCGTCGACCTCGACGCGCTGTCGCCGCAGGTCGTGCTGCCCGGCTCGGCCAAGTCGGCCAACACCCGACCGGTCGAGGACCTGGCGGGGACCGAGCTGCAGCACGCCTACATCGGCTCGTGCGCCAGCGGGCGGATCGAGGAGATCCGGGCGGCGGCCGAGATCCTCAAGGGCAAGAAGGTGGCCCCGGGGGTGCGGTTCAACGTCGTCCCGACCTCGCAGAAGATCTACCGGCAGGCTCAAGCCGAGGGGCTGCTCGACATCCTCAGCGAGGCCGGGGCACGGGTCGCCGGTGCGTCCTGCGACTTCTGTGTCGGCTACGCCTCGCCGCTCGAACCGGGCGACAAGTGCATATCGACCGGCGTCCTCAACATCTCCGGCCGGATGGGCAGCACGGACGCCGAGATCTACATGGGCAGTGCCTACACGGTGGCCGCCTCCGCCCTGGCCGGGCACATTGTCGACCCGCGAGAGGTGATGGCATGACCGTCGAGCCGGTGTTCCGGGGCCGGGTGGCGTGGGTGTTCGGTGACGACTTCGACATCGATCTCGTCATCGGCGTCACCAACATCAAGTACTACGACCCGGACAAGCTCCGGTCGGTGTGCATGCATGCGTTCGACCCGAGCTTCATCGACGAGGTGCGGCCGGGCGATGTCGTCGTCGGCGGACGCAACTTCGGCTACGGGCACCCGCACTACCCGGCGATGATCTCGCTGCGCAACGCGGGCATTGTCGCCGTCGTCGCCGAGTCCTACGCGCCCGGCTTCTGGCGGGGTGAGCTCTACCAGGGCATGCCGCTGGTAACGGTCCCCGGCATCGCCGCCGCGGTCGGGCGCTGGGACGACGTCGAGGTCGACTGGAAGGCGGCGACGGTCCGAGTCGCCCGTACCGGCGAGGTGTTGCAGGGCACCGTGCCCAGCACGCACGCGATCGAGGTCGTCGAGGCCGGCGGCGGGCTGAACCTGCTGCGCGCTCAGTATGGCACCGACACCGCGACGCCGGCCCCGGCCGCCGCCTCAGTGTCGACCGGCGCCGCGGGCTGATGCGCCGCCCATGTCGCTGAGCACCGTGGTCGTCGAGGCGGCCGGGGTACTCGGGGGCGACCGGCCTACAGCGGCGGGCTGCTCTGGGCGCCGGGCGGCCTGTACTCCACACGCAACGCCGGCCTTTCACCGAGTTCCGCGGCTACGTAACCGGATACTGCAACACCCGCAACATCGGATGGCCCACCGTGCCGTGCGGGACATCATCGACACGTCGCCAACGAGAGGAACCACTCCGTGACCACCGAACTCGACACGATCACGTACACCGCATCAGCGACCGCCACCGGCGGCCGGGCTGGACACGCCCGGTCCATCGACGGTTCTCTCGACCTCGACCTGCGCCCGCCGGTCGAGATGGGCGGCCCCGGCGGGGCCACCAATCCCGAACAGCTTTTTGCGGCGGGCTACGCCGCTTGCTTCCAGGGCGCGCTCGGCGTCGCCGGTCGGCGGACCAAGGTCGACACGTCGCAGTCGCTCGTCACCTGCGAGGTCAGCATCGGGCCGGTCGGCGACGCGTTTGGCCTCGCCGTCTCGGTGGAGGTGGCGATCCCCGGCATGGACGAGACCACGTGTCAGCAGCTGGCCGACGAGGCCCACAGGGTGTGCCCGTACTCAAACGCGACGCGGGGCAATATCCCGGTCACCGTCCGCGCGACGGCCGCGGCCTAAGCGTTCGGACCGAGGTCTCCGACCGAGCCTTTCGACCGAGGAGAGCAAACGTCATGAGTGTCACGACCGACGCCGAGCGGCCCTGGGTTCAGCTGTACCGGGACGGCCAGCCGGCCGACATCGCGCCCGAGTACCCGAACCTGCTCCAGATGTTCGCCGCCGCGGTAGAGCGGGCGCCCGACCAGGTTGCGATCCGGTACTTCGACGGCGCCATGACCGTCGCCGAGCTCGACGCGGCGTCCGACGCGCTCGCGGCGGCGCTGCACGACCTCGACTTTGCTCCAGGTGACCGCCTGGTGCTGTTCATGCAGAACAACCCGGCGTTCGTGATCGGCATGATCGCTGCGTGGAAGGCCGGTGGCATCGCAGTATCGGCGAACCCGATGTACAAGCAGCGCGAGCTCGGCCAATTGCTGCGCGACTCCGGGGCGTCGGCGCTGCTGTGCCTCGACGAGCTCCACCCGGTGGCATCCGACGTCCTGGCCGCCGGCGACACCGCCGTCCGCACGGTGATCACCTTCTCGGCGCTCGACGGGCAGACCCGCGACGACGCGCGCGCGTTCGGTCAAAGCGGGCGGCGCGTGGTCGAGGGCACGTACGACCTGCCCGACCTGCTGTCCGCTCATGCCGGACGGCTGCCGGTCCGCGCAGCCGAACCGGGTCCGAACGACGTCGCGTTCCTCGTCTACACCTCGGGCACGACGGGCGATCCCAAGGGCGCCGAGCTCACGCACGCGAACTTCGTCTTCAACGCCCGCAGCTACCGCGAATGGATGCAGCTCGGCCCGGATGAGCCGATCCTCGGGCTCGCGCCGCTGTTCCACATCACCGGACTGGTCGGGCATGGCATCCTCGCACTGCTCATCCCGGCGCCGCTCGTGCTCGGCCACCGGTTCCACCCCGGCGTGATGCTCGACGCGATCCGCGAGCACCGGCCCGTGTTCACCGTTGGCGCCATCACTGCGTACACCGCCCTCGCCGGCGTACCCGGCGTCGGCGCCGACGACTTCCGCTCGCTGACCAAGATGTACTCCGGCGGCGCACCGATAGCGCCGACTGTCGCCGACAAGCTCGAGGCGCAGCTCGGCGGCTACATCCACAACGCTTACGGCCTGACCGAGACCTCGTCGATCACGCACCTCGTGCCTCCGGACCTGCGGGCACCGGTTGACCCGGTCTCGGGCGCGCTATCAATAGGGGTTCCGATCTCGTCGGTGAACGCGCGCATCGTTGGCGAGGACGGCGCGGACCTCCCGGCCGGCGACGTGGGGGAGCTGCTCATAGCCGGCCCGCAGGTGGCGACCGGGTACTGGGGCCAACCCGAAGCAACCGCATCCGCTTTCCCTGGAGGCGAACTGCGCACCGGTGACGTCGGATTCATGGACGCCGACGGATGGTTCTACCTAGTCGACCGCAAGAAGGACATGATAATCGCGGCGGGATATAAGGTGTGGCCGCGTGAGGTCGAGGACGTGCTCTACGGTCACGCCGCCGTGCGGGAGGCAGCCGTTGTGGGCGTGCCGGACGAATACCGCGGCGAAACCGTCCATGCATTCGTGTCACTGCAGCCCGGAGCAACGGTCACGGAAAACGAGCTAATCGCATTCTGCCGCTCGCAGATGGCCGCATACAAATACCCACGGGCGGTCTTCTTCGTGGACGAGTTGCCCAAGACCGCCAGCGGCAAGATCCTGCGTCGCGAACTGCGCTGAGGGATCAGCTCGCGTCGGGAGTAATCTGCCACAACCGGGGGCCCAGCGCTTCGCACTAGATACTGACATAAGGTAAGGTATCAGCACAGTTACTGTGTTGCGGGGGAGTCGGTTTCATATTTGTATGTCATCGCGCTGTACCATGGCCACCCCCGTGGTCACGGAGGGCCAGCCGTGGGAACTGAACGAACCGTTGTGGTCGGATGCGGAGTGCGTGGGCAAGCTGCCCGATGGGGTCGCTCTCCAGCGCGCCCGCCAGACCACCCACCGGAGGCGGGGATCCCGGTCCCAGTCGGTACGGTCACCCACGCCTGTTGTGCTCCCTTTTTCACTCTTCTCGCCCTGTCGATTTCTCTACCCTTGACGCCTTGACGCCTACGGGGGTTGCGGGCATCCTTAGGGGTATGACAGTTGCCGGTGTGGTTGCTTCCGCGGATGCCCAGGCTGCGGCCGAGCGGTTGTTGACCCGTCTCGGGCCGCGGGTCGGGCAACGGTTCGCGTTGCTGCTCAGTGCCGGTGTTGGTGTCGATGAGCTCGAGCGGGAGACGGACACGTTGGTCGCGGCGATGGAGCAGATGT
>JAABUU010002876.1_pt1 | contig 23401 bp, 23 predicted proteins | sample 5559301 | NCBI WGS metagenome assembly JAABUU01 (sample SAMN10711884, study PRJNA513360) | rock metagenome | isolation source: Antarctica rocks | place: Antarctica: Victoria Land, Richard Nunatak white | reverse complement strand
GGTAGGCGCATGGAATGTGGATCGGAACGCGGCAGGGAAGGGCGTGAACTGGCGATTCACGACGGAGGATGCACGGATCAAACTCACACATCTCTATCCATCTATTGAGGATTGACGGGCCACTAGTGATAGCGTATCTCGTGGCGATTATACGTGGCGCATAATTCATACATCGCGTAAATAGCACAACGAATAGTTCTTGACCGACGCTCAGGATAGACGGATACTTGCAACGATGTCGCGTGTACAGAGGCGGATGGGTTCGTGGGAAGGTAGGGGAGATGTCCAGTTATCGTTGGTTCCGTCCGGTGGGTCGTGCCGGGTTTGCAGTGTTACTTGTCGCGCTGCTTATACCGATCTGGCCTGTTGCGACCGTCCGGGCGGCGTCAATTACCGTCACGAACACGAATGACAGCGGCTCCGGTTCCCTGCGCGATGCCATCGTTCAGGTTGACGCTGGGAATGCCGACACGATCACCTTCAATATTCCCGGCGGTGGCGTGCAGCGCATCGCGCCGACCGGCCCGGTGCAGTTCGTGAGCAGGCCGGCGGTCATTGACGCCACGACGCAGCCGGGATACGCCGGTAGCCCCTTGATCGAGTACTTCGGTGGCAACGCGGGTGGGAGCGGAAGTGGCTTCACGCTCACCGGCGGCGGCACGACGATCAAGGGGTTCACGATTGATGGCTGGTATAATCCCGGCGCCGGGATCAACATCGCCAGCAGCGGCAATACGATTCAGGCAAACTTTATCGGTACGGACCCCGGTGGCACATTGTCGCAGGCGAATAAGACGGGTATCTATGTCTCTCCCCTTAACAATTCATCGAGCGCGAGCAACAATACGATCGGCGGTACGACCGCTGCGGCCCGCAATATCGTCTCCGGCAATGATGGCATCGGGATCGCCATTGATGGCACGAACGGGGGTACGGCGACGGGCAACGTCATCGAGGGCAACTACATCGGCCTAAATGTCACCGGGACAGCGCTGGTCAAGAACCCAAACATCGTCGGCTCCAACACGACGGGCATTGATATCGCCACCGCGAGCGGGAATCTCGTCGGCGGCACGGCGCCCGGAGCGGGCAACGTCATCTCCGGGAATGCGGTCAATAATGCCGATCTCGGTGCGGGCGTCACCATCGAGCGGCGTTCGACAAACAATACCGTGCAGGGCAATTACGTCGGCACGGACGCGACGGGCACGCGCGCCATCCTCAATAATGCCGGCGTCTACATGGACACCTCGACTGGCAACCTCGTCGGCGGGACGACTGTCGCGGCGCGCAATATCGTCTCCGGGAACCGGACGATTGGCGTCGCGGTTGACGGGAGTGGCGATGCCAGCGGGAACGCCGCGACCGGCAACCTCGTTGAAGGCAACTTCATCGGCACGGATGTCAGTGGCACGGTCGCAATCCCCAATAATGCCGGCATCTCGATCACCTCGGCGAATACCAATACCGTCGGCGGTACGCCGGTAGGGGCGTCCAATCTCATCTCCGGCAATACCAACAGCGGTGTCGTGATCGAGGGGTTCAGCGATCACGATTCCTCGTGCGCGACCGCGACGAAGAATCAGATTCAGGGAAACCTGATCGGCACGACCGCCGCCGGTACCGCAGCGCTCGGGAACGCGACGGGCATCTCGATCAATGGTGGGGCGGCGAACACGGTCGGCGGGACGACGGCTGCGGCGCGCAATGTCATCGCCGGTTTCAGCAACACGGGTGTCCTGGTTTCCAGCTATAACCCGAACGTCTGTGGTCGCGCCGCGTTGAACAACACGGTGCAGGGCAACTTCATTGGTACTGACATCAGCGGCGTCAACAACCTCAACAACGGCCAGGGGAGTGGCGTATCGTTCGACACTGCGGACAATAACAGCGTCGGCGGCACGACCGCAGGGATGGGCAACACGATCGCCTATACGACACGGGGCGTCCTCGTTGCAACAGCGAGTGGTGACAGCATCGAGGGCAACGCGATCTTCACCAACGGGTTTCGCAGCATTGACTTGCAGAATGGCTCAGGTAATAACAATCAGGCCGCTCCCGCACTCACCGGCGCAGCGTCGTCCGGCCCGAATCAGATCACGGTTAGCGGTTCGCTGAACAGCACGGGCGCCGCGCCATTCCGCATCGAGTTCTTCTCTACCCCCGCCGCACTATCACAGGGCAAGGTTTTCCTCGGCGCTATCAGCAGCAATGGCGGGGCGTTCAGCGCCCCCATTCCTGCCGCGCCCGCCAACCAATACGTCACGGCGACCGCGACGGATGCCAATGGCAATACCTCGCAATTCTCCAACTCGGTGATTATTCCCGCCGGACCGACCGCGAACGTGACGCCGAATCCCGGCACGACGCCCCAGAGCGTTGTCGCCGGTAACGCCTTCAATCCCCTTGCTGTCACAGTGCGCGATACCAACGGCAACGCGGTGGGCGCAGGTGTCACGGTGACATTCACCGCGCCGACCGCCGGGGCGTCCGGCACATTCTCGAACGGCGGGACGATGACTCAGGTGCGAACGGACGCAAATGGCGTGGCAAGCGCCCCATTCACGAGCAATCTGATCGGCGGGACGTACCGGGTCACGGCGTCCGTTCCCGGTACAACTTCGGCGACCTTTGTCCTGACCAACGCGCCGCGTCCGGCGCCGCCACCCCGACCCGGCGCATTGCAGCTCGGAACGCCGAATGTGGAGCCGCCATCGCGTGGTGGACTGCCAGTAGGAGGGCATCCCGCGCCAGCGCCTGCGGGAAGATAAAATACGATGGGAAAGACGAGGATGCAGCGACTCAAGCACCTATTTCGTCGCTCGCGCTCGGGCGCACGCACAGCAACCGGACAGGATGCGGAACTGTCGGGCGTGGAGATCACCGAGGCCTTCACCCGAATGTATTACGACGTCGAGCAACACGGTGGCACTTGGCGTGACACCTACTGGATGGGCATTCCGACGCGCAAATGCCCGCTCGATCTCTGGGTGTATCAGGGGATTCTCGCCGAGGTGCGGCCGGATGTCATTGTCGAGTGCGGGACTGCGTTCGGTGGCAGCACCCTCTTCCTCGCGCCCCTCTGCGACACTTTGGGTGTAGGGCAAATCATCTCAATAGACATCGAAGCGTCCTCAGACCGACCTGCCCATCACCGCATCACTTACCTACACGGTTCGTCGATTTCCGACGATACCGTCGCTTCAGTGCGCGCGCTCATTTCCCCGCTGGCAACAGTCATGGTCATCCTTGATTCCGATCACCGCCGCGACCACGTCCTAGCCGAAATTGAGCGGTACAGTCCCATGGTCTCCAAAGGCAGTTACTTGGTCGTGGAGGACACCATCGTGAACGGAAACCCGATTCTTCCCGGGTTCGGCCCCGGCCCGATGGAGGCCATACAAGAATTTCTGTCAACGACCCCCCCGTTCACGGTTGACAGAGATCACGAGAAGTTCTTCCTGACGTTCAACCCATCCGGGTATCTACGGAGAGTGAAGTGAGGAACACGCTGTACGCGCTGGCACACCTTCGTCACTTCTCCCCGCGACAGCCGCGAAAAAACTTGCCGCAGCGGGACCATGCAGCGGCGCTCTATCTCGATCTCATGAAACGTTGCCTGATAAACAGCATCTATGGGGCAATCGAAGGGCCGGACTTTGACCCCGTACTCCGGCAAGAAGGTCGCGACTGGCCGACCGTGGCGCACACGATGATCGGAATGAAGCGGCTCGATAACGTGCAGTCCTGTATCGAGGATGTGCTTGCCAGCGGTGTTCCCGGCGATCTGATCGAGACCGGGGTCTGGCGGGGCGACGATCCTCATGCGTGCCGTTCTCAAGGCGTATGACGTATCTGACCGTACGGTCTGGGTCGCCGACTCATTTGCCGGGCTGCCGCCGCCGAATCCCGCCGTCTATCCTCACGACGCGGGCGATCCGCATCATTCATTCACAAACCTCAAGGTATCGCTAGACGACGTCCGAGAGAACTTCGCTCGATACAGCCTGCTGGACGATCAGGTGCGCTTTCTGAAGGGATGGTTCCGCGATTCACTGCCACACGCGCCGATCAGGCAACTCGCAGTGCTCCGCCTCGATGGTGATATGTATGAGTCCACCATGGATGCGCTCCGGCATCTCTATCCGAAACTCTCGATTGGCGGATACGTCATCGTTGACGATTACGGCGCGCTTGCGTCGTGCAGGCAAGCGATTGACGATTATCGTGACGAACATCGGATTGATGCCGCGATACAGACCGTTGACTGGACCGGCGTCTACTGGCAACGTATGCAATGAACGCGGCTTGACGCTGACGGCTGGCTTGTGCGAGAGTGACGATCACGCGGAACGAATCTTCTTAGCGTACTTTGGGATCATGAATCGGCGTTCAACAGATAGAGGGCAGATAGACGCGGCATGATGCGCCATTGCGTGGGGCAGGAACGAGGAGGGTTTTCGCGAGACGATGTTCACAAAAGTCCAAACGCTCTTATATAAGACCGAGACCCACTATCTCGAGAAATTCCTTGACTGCATCAGCGCTTCTGTGCTGCCCGCCGACGATCATCTCTATCTCAATATTGGGGATTGCTCGCCGACGCGGCTCATTGATGAGCGTGCCACTGACTACTGGTCCACCGAACTATTGAAGTCCGGCATCGAATTCAATTACACCTTCTTTGGCGAGAATCTCGGCTTCGCGAAGGGGCATAACGCGCTCTTCAATGAGACCCCCGCCGGTGACCGGCTACTGATTCTCAATCCGGATGCGATCCTGCCCTTTCACCTCATTGCTCGGCTGAATGCCTTCGCGGATACATGCGTTGATTTTGGTATCGCGGATGTGCGGCAAATCCCGCTGGAACATCCAAAGATGTTCAACCCGCTTACCTATGAGACGGACTGGGCCTCTGGTGCCTGCGCGTTTGTGGATGTACACGCCTTTCAAGGCTGTGGCGGATTCGATGAACTCTTCTTCATGTACAGTGAGGATGTCGACCTCAGTTGGCGTATCCGGGCGGCGGGGTATCGTGCATACTACTGCGTTGATACGTTCATCTACCATGATAAACGGATCACCGCAGCCGGGCCGGAAACGTCCGAAACAGAGTATTACTATGGCATTCTGAACAGTATGCTCTTGCGCGCAAAATACGGCCGGGCCGACCTCAACAAGCCAGTCGTGACGTGGTTGCGCGGTAGTAATGAGCCTTTGCATGATAAAATTGCCAAGCAGTATAATCGCATGGCGAAGAGGGTCAAAGTTGCGACGGATAAAGAGCGAAAAGTCGCGACCTTCACCGGAGACGGCGAGTTTACACGTCACCGCTGGCGGTATTGAGCAATTGGTAGAGGATCAAGGATTGATAGAGGATCGAAGACGTGATTGAACCATCGCAGCGTACTGATGTGGCAAAAAAGAATGGCCGGGCCAACGGCAGGACCGAGCCGACCGATGCAACGATCGGCGCGGCGGAAACGACCATACCCGCTCCCGTCGAGCCATTTCCCTATATTTTTGGTTATAGCCCGGAGAGCGTGTACGGGAATGTCGTGCGGCTTGCGGCGCGGTACATCGCCCTTGGCTTGGTCGTTGATCTCGGCGCCGGTGTGGGGGCGGTCAGTACACCCCTGGAAGAAACCGGGTTCGAGTATGTTGCGGTCGAGCGGGATGAGGAAGCGCTGCGCCTCCTGACCCAGCGCGGTATTCGGAACCACGAATGCGATCTCTCCGATCTTGCCTCTCTGACAAAGACGCTCGATGCCATTACTGACACAAAAGCGTACCTCCTGATTGATGTACTCGAACATCTCGAGCATCCGGAGATCGTTCTCCAGTTCCTGTCTACCCATGCACAGGCGCACGGCTCGCCCTACCTGCTTGTTTCCGTACCAAACGTGAGTCATCGCGATGTTGCCTATAATCTGCTCGGCGGCCACTGGAACATTACCGAGACGGGATTGCTGGACCGGACGCATCTCCATTTCTTCGCCGCATCCTCCTTGAGCAAACTGCTCACCGCGAGCGGTTGGCAACTAGTGACGAGGGACGATTTCGCGCTGCGGCACTCCGATCAGTACGACCCTCGATCGCTGCTCCACAATGAATCATTGCTCGGCGATTTCCTCCGCTATGTGAGCGACACGTTCAACCCGGACAACCAGATCAATCAGTTCCTCTGGTTGCTTAAGCCCGCTGCCGCGCATGCCGAAGCGGGAATGGCAATCGAAGCGAAACAGGCGGCGATAGCGACGAAGCCGCCGCTTGTTTCGCTGCTCATTCGGACGCAGGGAAGACGCAATGATCTGCTGACGGAAGCGCTCTATTCCATCTACGCGCAGGATTGCGATGACTACGAAGCCATTATCTGCTTTCATAAATTAGGGGAGAACGATGATGTGCTGCTGGACAGCCTGCATGATCTAATACGGGAATTACCCATTCACCTGCAATCGAAAATTCGTCTGATTGAATGTGCGAAGCAGGGGCGAAGCGCGCCTCTTAACGCGCTTATCGAGGCCGCACGCGGCGACTACTTCGGCTTTCTTGATGATGACGATCTCTTGTTCGCGCGCCATGTCTCAACGCTCAGGCGGGGGGTGGAGACACATGGAATCGGCCCGATCTTCCAGACGTTCGCCGCGCGACGGCGCACGAGCGTGCGGAAAAAGAAACTGACGCCTCATGACTTCAGTTTCCCGGCTCAGGGAACGGCGGCGGCGCCAAGCGATGGAGTGACCTATCCGTATGCGGTCGAGTCAATCGAGTCCGCATGGATCGCTCCGTATGATCCGCTGACGCAGCAGTATGCGAACGATATCCCGAATTGCTGCTTTCTCGTCCCGCGTTTGCTGATTGAGCAAACAAACATGCGCTTCCGGCTCGACTACGATCTCGCGGAGGATTGGGAATTCTTGATGCGCGCCGCCCAGTTCCTCAAGGTTGTTACACTCCCGGAGATTACCGCCGCAATCAATGTCCGTAACAATGAGAGTAACACGGTGCAAAACGCCGATTTGCAGCCGGGATGGGCGGTCGCCCATCGTAAGCGGCTCGACGAGCAAGCGAAACGGCCCATCCTCCTTGACGGCCATATCGCGCGTCTACTCTTCCGCAGGCATATCGAAACGACAATCAAGCGCGAGCAACTTGAGGAGCAAGTCTCCGCACAGATCGCTGTACAGATCGCCGCACAAGCCGCGCAGGCCGCACAGGCCACGCAGGCCGCGCAGGCCGCCACACAGACTCCCGAACATCAACGATTGAACGAGTGGGCACACGGCCTTGAGCGAACTCTTATTGCGACCCAACAGGAGCACGAGCGACTCAGTGCATGGGCACAGAACCTCGAGCAGCAAGTGCAATCTCGTAGGCGGGGTGGGCCGCTCTCACTTGTTCGACGAGTCGTGCGAAAGATACGCTAAACACTTCGATTACTGGTCGTATCGGTAATTTGTGGGGTGCGGCAGACGGATCGCATCAGCGGTCGCACAAGAATATCCGCCGTCAGTACGTATATCCAAGCGGCGTCACAAAATATCGCCCGTGTGGCCTTGATTCGGCATCGTCACCCTAAATCCACAAACGACCGTTAATCTCTTGGCCCTCTTCCCGCGCCGAGGAACGGAAGGGAGCCGGGAGATGAGATTCCTTACCCCATAGTGCGCAGCCGAGGATCGAGGATGTCGCGTAGCCAGTCGCCGATCAGGTTAATCGAGAGGACGGTGAGCATGATCGCGACACCTGGAAACGTCGCCAGCCACCATGCGGTGCTGATGTACTGCCGTCCGTCCGCCAGCATATTCCCCCACGTCGGTTGGCTCGCGCCAACGCCGAGGCCGAGGAAGGAGAGCCCTGCCTCCGCAATGATCGTTCCCGCGATGGCGAAGGTCGCGATGACGATGGCAGGTGTGATGACATTCGGCAAGATATGACGGAAGAGGATCGAGGGCGTGCGCGCGCCGATCGTCCGCGCGGCGGTGACATATTCATAACTCTTGGCGGAAAGCGTCGAACCGCGCACGACGCGGGCAAACGGCACCCACGCGCCGATGCTGAGGATAACAATGACATTGAAGAGCCCGCCGCCGACGACGATGGAGATCAAAATCGCGAGCAACAGGAAGGGAAACGCCAGTTGGACATCCGCGATGCGGCTGATGACCCCGTCAATGGCGCCTCCATAGTAGCCGGAGAGCAAGCCGAGCACTGTCCCGATCCCACCACCAAGCGCCACCGCCGTCAGGCCGACGATCAGCGAGACCCGTGCGCCATACATGATCCGGCTCAGGATGTCCCGACCGAGTTGATCGGTGCCGAGAAGATTGGCTGTCGTACCGTGAATTGTCTGTTTGGTGCCATAACGGGGACAGGATGTATATGCCGGGCAGGCAAGCCGCGCGGTGAGGGTGCCTTTGTTCGGATCGTGCGGGGCAATCCATGGGGCGGTGACGGCGACGAATACAACGCCGAGCAGGATGATGCAACCGGCGAGACCCAGTCGCCCGCGCCGGAGCATGCGCCACGCGCGTCGTCCGGCACGCCGCCGTTGCGGCTCCTCATGGAGCGCCACGCGCGTTCCCGCTAGCACAGCCTCTTGTGACATCGTTTGCTCCTGATGAAAGCCATTCCAATCGCCCTATGACAAACGGACGCGGGGATCCAGCCACGTATAGAGAATATCAACGAAGAGATTAATCAGCACGAACGTCACCGCCACAAGAAAGACAATCGCTTGCACGACCGGGAAGTCACGCGCATTGATGGAGTCCACCGCGAGTTGGCCGACACCCGTCCACTGGAAAATCTGTTCGGTGATTACCGCACCCGCAAGGAGGTTGCCAAAGTCCAGCCCGATCACCGTGACGAGTGGGATGGCGGCATTCTTCAGGCCGTGCCGAAGTACCACCAGCATCTCCCCGAGTCCCTTCGCCCGCGCCGTCCGCACATAATCCTGATCCATCACGTCCAACATGCCGGAACGGACGAGCCGTGTCAGGCGCGCGAGGCCAGGCGAGGCGAGCGTGATCATCGGCAAGAGGAAATAGCGTGGCGAGAGGCTGTATCCCTGCGAGGGAAGCCAGCCAAACCGCACGGCGAAGATGAGGATCAGCATGATGCCAAGCCAGAAGTTCGGCACGGACTGGCCGAAGAGGGCGAGGAAGGTTACCGCATTGTCGTACCAGGAGTACCGCTTCACCGCCGCGATCACGCCGAAAATGATTGAGAGTGTGACAGAGAGCACGAGGGCGCAGACCGCAAGCTGGATCGTCCGTGGATACCGTGTCAGGACAAGATGCATCGCGTCGAAACCCTGGAAGCGGATGGAATTGCCGAAATTACCATGCGCGGCATGACCAAGAAAGGTAACGTACTGCTCCCAGATCGGGCGGTCGAGTTTGAGGTTGTGCCGCATGTTCTGGATGTCCGCCTCCGAGGAGTTCTGGGAGAGCAGTAGTCGTACGGGATCGCCCGTCAGCCGCAACACGAAAAAGACGACGGTGATCACACCGATCACGACGAACACCGCCTGAATCAACCGCCGGATGATATACCGAATCACAACGCCCCCTTCGGGGAAGTAATGAGCAATGAGCAATGAGGGGAGAGTATTCCCACTCATTGCTCATTGCTCATTGCTCCGTTATTCGTTCCACTTCATATCCTGCGCCCAGACCATCTCGTCGAAGCGTGGCTCCCACTTCACCCAGTTGTCCACACCGTAGATGTCCGTTAATTGGTACATGAAGAGCGCGGCTGCGTCATCGTACATGATCTTCTGCGCCTGCGCGTAGAGGTCATTGCGCTTCTGGACATCGAGCGTGAACCGGGCTTCGGTGATCAGTTTGTCGAACTCCGGATTGCCGTACGCGCGGTCACTTTCTCCCTTCCCGTTATTGATGGTAGCCCGCGTATCGCTAGAGAAGAGTGGATAGAGGGTATTGTCGGCATCGAAGAGCCAGTTGCCCCACGAAGCGAAGATCATCCCGTCCAGCTGATTGGCAAGCACTTTTTGGGTTTCGAGGCTGGAATCGTTGAGATTCGGCTTGCAGCGGATACCAGCCTTGTTCAACTCCTGTGCGATCGCTTCTGCGACTTCTTTGTCCTTCATGTATCGCCCCTGAATGTAGTTAATATTGACATCGAACCCGTTCGGGAAGCCTGCTTCCTTCATTAGGGACTTCGCCTTGTCAACATCATACGAATAGGGCTTGAGCGTGGGGTCAAAACCGACGTGCCACGGTGCGAGGACGGTCGCGACGCGGGTGCCGTTGCCGAGCAGCACGGACTGAATGATGCCGTCTATATCGGCGGCATAGTTGATTGCCTGCCGTAATTTCACGTTATCCAGCGGTGGCTTGCGGACTTCCATTACATAGTAGGGAATCCGGTTGCTCGCCACCGCCCGTGCCGTCTGCCGGGTGCTCTTGTTGAAATTGTCCACCTCTTCCGGCGGAATATCCTTCGCAACATGCACTTCGCCGGAACGCACCGCCGCGACGCGCGTTGCCGTTTCGGCGATCGTCTTCATCCGCACATTCTTGATCGGCGGCGCGCCGCCCCAGTATTGTTCGTTCGACTCCACGACGAGGTCCTGATTGGGAGACCAGGACTTGAACTTGTACGGCCCCGTGCCGACATAGCCCATCGTTCCGCTCGCGATCCCCTGGTTCCCGGCTGCCGCCGCCCATTTCGGGGCGATCATGTTCATCGCGAAGCCGGACATCCGCAGGAGGAGTACCGGGTCCGGCTTCGCGGTGTGGATATTGACCGTATATTTGTCCATCACATCCACGCGATCAATCACCGTGTAGGTCGTCCGTCCGTCGGCATTGCTCTTCGGATCGAGGATGCGCTCGATGTTGAATTTGACGGCATCCGCCGCCCACTCCTCGCCGTTATGGAACTGCACGTTCTGCCGCAGCGTGAACTGCATCGTATTGTCGTCTAACCGTTTCCAGGCCGTGGCGAGCGCCGGTGAGACCGTCTTACCGTCCCTCTCCACTTTCACCATCGGCTCATAGATATGGCGCAGTTGGCTCTCCGCGATAGTAGCGAGATACAACTGGCCATCTATACCGTGTGTCGTCAACTGGTTGGTACCCCAGGCAAGCACGAGTTCACTCGGCTTATTGCCCTGCGGCTTGCCTTGTGGCGGATTCTGAATGCTCGTCGTCACCTGTTGCGATCCCGCCGTCGAGATCGGGGCGAAGGTCGGCGTCGCGCCGCCGGTTGTCTGGGCGGCCGGTGTCGCTCCCGCAGCTGGCGTGCTGCCACCCGCAGTCGTGGCGCCACCCGCCTTCGTCGCGGCGCTGGTTGCAGTTGGGGCCGTGCTGGAGCCGCCGCAGGCCGCGAGCACGGCGCTCGCCGCCGCTGCTGCCGACCCGATGAGGAATCGCCGACGGTTAATGAGAAGAGAGTGCAGAGATTCACGCGCTGTCATACCATACCTCCGATAGTCGTACGTCACTCCCGACGGACTGTCCCGCTCGTTTCCCTTCTCCCCCTTGCGTCACGATGACGCCATACCCGATTCAGTACGCCAATGCGTGGAGAGCGCCCGCGAGGACCGCAATACCCGCGACCGCGTCTTCGATGGTCGTGAATTCTTCCGGCGTGTGGCTGCGGCCGTCCTTGCTGCGGACGAAGATCATCGCTACCTTGCTGCGCGCCGCTATGATCTGGCTATCATGTCCCGCACCGCTCTGCATCGTCATCGTCGGGATGCCCTGCTCCCGGGCGGATGTTTCGAGCAGCCGCACGGTTTCGGGGTCGCAGATGCACGGTGGTGTGTCGCTCCGTATCTGCCATGTCACCTCGACGTTCCACCGCGCCGCGACATCCCGAAAGAGGCGTTCGTGCCGCTCATACAGTTCCGCGCGTTTCCCCGGATCGGGATGGCGCGCGTCCACGCTGAAGATAACGCGCTCCGGCACGATGGCCGGGAAATTCGGCTCGGCGGCGATCCGGCCCACGGTCGTCACCGCCGGGCGACCCATCGCCAGCGCATTCTCCCGCACGCCGAGGATAATCTCGGCGGTGGCGGCCATCGGATCACGCCGGAGGTCCATCGGGAACGCGCCCGCGTGGTCGGCCCGCCCATGGACCGCGACGGTGTAGCCGCGCAGCCCGGTGATCGCGTTGACGACCGCGAAGGGCAACCCCGCTTCTTCCAGCAAAGGCCCTTGTTCGATGTGCAGTTCAATGAAGGTTGCGATGTCCTCGCGCGCCGCGTCGGGGATGCGTGCGGGGTCGAGGCCGACCGCACGCATCACGTCCGCCATCGTCTCATCGGCGTAACTGCGCATCGTCTCCGCTTCGTCGGGCTCGATGCGGCCAACGACGGCGCGGGAGGCCCAGAAGTTCGCGCGCGGGAAGCGGCTCGATTCCTCCTGGCAGAAGGAGACGACTTCCAGCGGCCGTTTCGGCGGGCCGAATTGCTCCTTGAGCGCCGTGATGGCGACAAAGCCCGCGATCACGCCGAGCGCGCCGTCGTAGCGGCCGCCGGGGAGTTGGGTATCAATGTGGGAACCGGAGACGATCGCCGGGCCGCCCGCCGTTCCTTCCAGCCGCCCCCAGACGGAGCCGACCGCGTCCCGACGGACGGCCAATCCGGCGTCCACACACCACGCCGATACAGTCTCCTGCGCCGCCGCCCATTCCGGCGTATAGACCGCGCGCCGCACACCCGTCCCGTCAGACGCGCCGAACGCCGCCAGCGCGAAGACGCATCGCTCGACGAGTGCGGGATCAATCGGGATGTGCGGTGTCACCAAGACGCTCCAGAATTTCTTCGCTGTACGCGAAAGTGATCGGCAGGCCACCAGTATGGACGAACAGGACACCCACATCCGCCCCGAATACGCCGCGAAAGCCGAGCATGTACGCCTCAAGCGTCTCTCGCGATCCGCCAACCCTGACCGTGTGTACGTGGTACGGTGCGTCGAGCGCCTTCTCAGCGAGCGCCAATCCCGCCGTCAAAGTCCCCAATGCCATCACGATAGAGTTAACAGACACACTCATTTTATCAAATTGTTTGGGAATTTCCACTGCCGGTAGCGCGCCAATGAACCGTGAGCGGTATCAGATTTGAAGGGAAACGGGTTCTGCGACACGTCTGCTGGTGTTCGACGTCAGCAGGAGGAGCCACATGAACCCGCAGAAGCACGTCTGCCACAATCCTGCTGTTGGGTCTATGGGCGATCAGGCACGGGCCGACGATTACGCGCTCTCGCCGGAGTCCAGCGCGACGTTTCACAAGAAACCTCGGTAACGATTGGTTCGGTTCCTGTTCTCCTCGCGCAATAACTATGGGGTGGTGTCGCGCGCCAGCACGCACCCCGACTTGCGCGATACGCCCGCCGAAGTGATTCGGCCGCTCTCAATCAACCCGCACGCGCCGTCACTGCGGCTCCATTCCCTCGACGGGGAGTTGGTCGGTCAGCATACAGTGAGTATTAACTACACCTACCGCATCACCGTGACCCTCATCGTCGTTCAGGGCGAGATTGTTCTTCTAAACGTCGGCAGCCACGAGGAGGTGTATGGAGGACGGTAGCGGTCAGGAAGCGATTAACCCCGGAAGTGCGGCATCACCTCGTCCATGAAGCGGCGGATGCCGTCGGTCTTTGGGAAGTCCGCGAAGCGCAGATGGAAGTGCGAGACACCGAGGTCTACCCACTGCTGGATTTGTTCGACGACCTGCTCCGGCGTGCCGATCAGCCCGGAGCCATTGAAGAAGGGACTCGCTTCGACGATTTTCCGCGCCTCCGCCTCGCTGTCGGCAATCGCTACGGCATCCACGCCGACGGTCTTTTTGATCGTGCCGAAATCCCGCCCGACCGCGTCGCAGTGGCCGCGTAGCACGTCCATTTTGTGCGCGTACGTCTCGCGTGTCCCGCCGCCGTTCCACCAATCGGCGTGCTTGGCGACGACCCGAAGCGTCAACTGCTCGCCGCTTCCACCGATGAGAATCGGCGGGATGGGGTCCGGCTTTGGATCGAGGTACGCGTTGTGGACACTGTAGTATTTACCCTCGTACGTCACGTCGTCGGCGGTCCACATCCGTTTGACGATCTCGACCGTCTCTTCCAACTGAGCGATTCGGACGGCGGGGCGCGGAAACTCCCAGTTGTAGGAGCGGTACTCGTCTTCCTTCCAGCCCGCGCCGATGCCGAAGACGAACTTGCCGGGCAGGAAGGCACAGAAGTTTGCGACCATCTTCGCCAGGAGCGCCGGGTTCCGGTTCGACTGGCAGAGGACGATTGGTCCCCACGTCAGTTCCGGGTAACGCGCGGCGAGGAAACTGATCGTCGTCATGCACTCGATGGTCGGCGTCTCCTTCGCCTGCCACGACGCCCACGGGATGACGTGATCCGCGACCCACGCCGCGTCGAACCGCCCATGGATCAGATCGAGCGTCTCGGTCATCTGCCGCAGAAATGTTGCACTGTCGCTCCCATCCGTCGGGAAATCCGGCGCCCGCCAGCCAAACTCAACTCGCTCCATCACGGTACCCTCCTTGAATATTGCCAAACACTTAACCGCGCATCTGCCCAGCGGGCAGATGCGCGGTTCAATTTCCTTGTAAGAGGCGGAGGCGTTGGATGAGGGCGCGGATGTTGACGCGGCATTCGTCGAGGACGCGGCTGGGGATACCCTCACGGTCGCGGAGCAGGCCGAGGGCGATCTCCGGCGCTTCGACGTGTGACGCCAGACCTTCTGCGATCTCCGCTGCACCCTCGAGCATCACGATCAGTCGCGGGCTGACATTCGTCTCTTTCGGGACAAGAAACGGCGGATCGTGCGGGACGATGAACTCCACGCGGCTGCGCACCTGCTCCGCTGTCGCGCCCGCCGCGCGAAACACCTGTCCGGTCGGGCCATCGCTGGCGATCAGCGGAATCAGCAGGTGCTCGCCGCTGATGAAGCGGTGACCGAGGCGCGTCGTTTCCACTGCCGCCCCGCGCAAGAGCGCCTTCACCTCCTCGGAGAACCGCGCATCCGCAAGAAACGACGCGAGCAGGCGCGGCTTTGGCAACGACGATGCCATCAGAACCAGCCTCCATCGGTGAGGAAACCGAAACCGATTGAACCGCAAAGGCGCAAAGGATGCAGAGAGTGCAGAGAGGGAGCAAGAAGAGCGAATCCCATTCTCATTTTCTTCTTTGTCTCCTTTGCGCCTTTGCGGTTCAATCGCTTTCCGTCGGCTCAGTTAGGGCTGCCTGGGCGTGAGTGAGCCAGCGTAGGTTCGCTTCCAGGTCTTCGATAGCGGCGTGGACCATCAGTCGGCCCGTGCGATCTGCGGTCGGCAGAGCGGCAACCTGAGCGGTCAGTTGGTCGCGGTCGCGCTCGTAGATGCGCCGTTGCGCCGCGAGAAAGCGGGTAAGGGCTTCCGGCTGATCTTGCTCGACCAGAAAGACGAGTTTTAGCAGCGCCTCGTCCTTGGTGGGACGTTCCGCCGGGACCGGCTTGCCGATCCACTGCGCGAGCGCGCTCTGCCCCGCCGGGGTGAGCGCATACTCCTTGCGATCCGGCAAATTGTGCTGCGGGACGATCTCGGTCAGCGTCACGAGACCATCCCGTTCGAGGGCGCGGAAAGCCTGATAGACGTGGCCGGGATTGATCTCCCACAGGCCGTCAGTCATCTCTCCCAGGGCGCGGCGGATGTCGTAGCCATGGCGGATGTCGTGCGCGAGACACCAGAGAATCGCATAGCGGAGCGGCATGCCCTACACCTCGCGTCGTCCTAGATCATTGCAACCTATATCAACATGATGTAGATTGCCATACGGTACTCAGATCAGTGTACAACGGTAGCGGACGACATACCACAGCGGGAGACCATCGTGATTCAGCATTGGCGGCGCAGCATCCCTCTCCTCTGGTCCCTTGCGATTCTCCTGACTGCGTGCGGCGGCACGGCGAAGACTGCGGTTTCCGTGCATACGCCGACGGGGGCGAACGGTGCGATGACCGTCTTCGCGGCGGCGTCACTCACGGAGTTGTTCACCGAGATCAAGGGCGTGTTCGAGAAGGCGAATCCCGGCGTCACGGTGCAGTACAACTTTGGCGGCTCACCGACACTGGTCACCCAACTGACGCAGGGCGCCCCGGCAGACGTTTTCGCCTCCGCCGACCAGCCAAACATGGAGAACGCTGTCAAGGGCGGTGTGATTGCCGGGACGCCGCAAACGTTCGTCAAGAACAAATTGGTCATCATTGTGCCGAAGGAGAATAAAACGGGCATCACGGCGCCGAAAGACCTCGCGAAGCCAGGCGTTAAGTTCGATACGACTCAGGTAGATGTGCCGGTCGGCAAGTATACGCAGCAGGTGCTCGATAACTTCAGCAAATTGCCGGACTACGGCGCGGATTTCAAAGTGAAGGTAAACACAAACACGGTCTCGCAGGAGGACAACGTCAAGGCGGTTGTCCAGAAGGTGCAACTCGGCGAGGCGGACGCGGGGATCGTCTATGCGACAGACGCACAGGCGGTGAAAGACAAATTGACGATTATCGCAATCCCCGACGCGCAGAATGTCATCGCCACCTATCCCGTCGCGCTCGTCAAAGACGCCAAACAGGCCGCGCTCGGCCAGCAATTCGTGGACTATCTCCTCTCAGCAGATGGGCAGGCAATCTTGCGGAAGTACGGCTTTGCGCCCGGCGTGTGAGAGAATCGGCGCTGAGGTTGGTAGCGCAGGCTTGAGCCTGCGTCCCCATAGCGAGGCGCAGGCTCAAGCCTGCGCTACCAAATGGAGAGTGGAATTAGCGGATGAAGGTGCTCGAACAACCTACGGCAGCGAGCGAATTGGCGGAGCGCGCGCCGCTTCTCCGCCGACATCGCCGTGTGCGTCGCGGCGCCTTGATGCAGTTTGCGTTCCTCGCCGTCTGCTCGGTCGCGTTCCTGCTCTTTCTGCTGCTGCCGATCTATGCGATCTTCTGGAAAGCGCTGCCGCATGGCGCGCTCTTTTCCGCGCTCCGCCTGCCACTCGTGCGTGATACTCTGCGCCTCAGCCTCGTCACTACCGCCATCGCGCTGGCAACGACGGTGCTCCTCGGCACTCCTGTCGCATACCTGCTGGCACGGTATCGTTTCCCCGGCTACGGCGTCCTTGATTCCGTCATTGATCTGCCGATGGTGCTGCCACCTTCCGTGGCGGGACTAGGTCTGCTCATTGCCTTTGGGCGGCGCGGGCTGCTCGGTGGGCCATTGGAAGCCCTCGGCGTCACGATCCCCTTCACGACCGTCGCGGTCGTTCTCGCGCAATGCTTCGTCGCCGCGCCGTTCTACATCAAGGCGGCAAAGGCGGGGTTCGCGGGGGTGGACCGGGAATTGGAGATGGTCGCGGCGACCTTCGGCAGTTCGGGATGGCACACCTTCACGCGGATAACCGTGCCACTTGCCTTTCCGTCGCTGCTCGGCGGCATGGTGATGATGTGGTCGCGCGCCCTGGGAGAGTTCGGCGCGACGATCTTCTTCGCGGGGAATTATCAGGGCATCACGCAGACGATCCCACTCGCCATTTTTCAGGAGGAGCAGGCATCACATTTTGACACGGCCCTCGCGATGTCCGCCGTGCTTGTCTGCGTCTCGTTCGTCATTCTCGTCACCGTCAAATGGCTAACCGCCCGGCTCCTCATCAACGACGACGATACCCTGCGGCCCATCGCACGGAGGTAAAGGGCGGTCAGCGCTCTTTAGCTCGCCAGGATGCCCTTCATCAACACCTGTTGCCGGTTCGAGATCAGTTCATCCAGATCCGCGCCAGTCAGCCGGGTGCAGTTGCGGGCGATGGAAACCAAACTCGCCTCCGTGAGATAGAGTGCCAGTCCCTCCGGGTTGTCCTCAGCGCGGATGCTGCCCGTCGCCTGTCCCGCCGCAATGATCTCCGCGACGAGCGGGAGATATGAGAGGCAGCGTTGTGCCTCGTCCGCACGGTCCTGTTCGTGATGCAGCAACTCGCGGGCGGTAATGCAGAGGAACGTCGGCCACTGGACCGCTGCATCTTTCGGGACATCGAGCGCCTGCCAGAGGAGTTTCGTCGGCTCTGTGCCGCTTTCCAGCCCGGCGCGGATCGCCGCTAACCGGTCGGACATATAGGCGTCCATGAATTCGAGAATCATCAGTTCCTTGTACGGGAAATAGTTGAAGACCGTACCGCGGGAGACATCGCAGACGGCGGCGATATCCTCCAGCGTCACTTCATCGAACCCGCGCGCGGCGAAGAGTTCGATGGCGGTATTGATAATCAAGCGCCGCGTTTTGCGCTTCTTTCGCTCCCGCAGCGGGAGCGCGGCCTCGTCAGGTGATACGGCAGTCAGCATTTGCATGGATTCCTCACCTCCCTTTCGGCTTCAAATGTATCATGTGAGTGTAACAGAAGAAACTGAGTATTAGCAAACGTGCCCTGTGCGGAAAGATTTAACCCACGACAATGCGGGGGACGTTCGAGGGTTTGGAGCTCGAAAAATCACTCCGAACTCCGATCCGCGAACCGCGAGTTTCCCCAACTATGGTATAAACGCTCGGAAGAAGGGCCGGTGCGAAGGCTGCCATGAGGGAGAGTGCGGACGGATGATCTACTTCAAACTCAACGATTACGTGACGACTACCCGCGAATATCCGTATCATCACGTCTTCGGGCATATCCCGAAGGGAACGCAATTTACCGTCGCGAAGTATTCTCAGGCGGATGAGACGAGCGACGCGGACTTTGTCATGGTGCTGAAAGACCGCCGTATGGGGTGGTTGGAGGCGAAGAACCTCACCATCGTGCAATGAGCGTGCCCCCACCCGGCGTAGCGCTCTCTGCCCCCACGCCACCCGGTTTGTCGGCGGGCGCGCCGTCGTCATCGGATGGGACGGTCCGCGACCTGTCGGAACGGCTGGCGCGGGGCGCGGCGAACGTGATCGTCGGGCAGGAGGAAGTCTTTCGCCTTCTGACCGTGGCGATGCTCGTCGGCGGCCATACGCTCCTCGAGGGTGTCCCCGGCACCGCGAAGACGCTGATGGCGAAGACGCTCGCCACGCTCGTCGGCGGTACCTTCCGACGTGTCCAGTTCACGCCCGACCTCATGCCATCGGACATCACCGGCACCAATGTCTTCGATATCCAGTCCAGCCAATTCACGCTCCGTCGCGGCCCGGTCTTCACCGATGTGTTGCTCGGCGATGAGATCAATCGCGCTCCCGCCAAGACGCAATCCGCGCTTCTCGAAGCGATGGAGGAGCGGCAAGTGACGATTGACGGCGAGCCGCACGCGCTCTCGCCCGTCTTTACCGTGATCGCCACGCAGAACCCGATCGAGTTCGAGGGAACGTACCCGCTCCCGGAGGCGCAACTCGATCGCTTCCTCTTCAAACTGATCGTCTCCTACACGCCATACGAGGCGGAGACCGAACTGCTGCGGCGCGTCAACGCCGGGTTCGACGCGCACGCATTAGAACGCGCGGGTCTCGTGGCGATCACCGAACCGGCGCACATCCTCGCCTGCCGCCGTCTTGTGCAAGCGGTGCGGGTGGACGAGGCGATCATCGGCTACATCGAGGCGCTGATCTGGACGACGCGCCAGTTGCCCGACCTCTTGCTCGGCGCCAGCCCGCGCGCCGCGATCGCGCTCCTGCAAGGGGCGAAGGCGCTCGCCGCATTGGATGGTCGCGCCTATGTCGTGCCGGACGATGTCAAGGCGCTTGCTGCCCCGGTGTTGCGCCACCGCCTGATCGTGCGGCCCGAAGCGGAACTCGCGGGCATCACCGGCGAGGTCGTAATCGGCCGCGTCCTCGGCTCCGTCCCGATTCCCCGCTGATTGATACCGTTTCACGATACAGCGTGATGCTCTACGTTGGGAGTGGTTCTTGAACCGCTCGCTCGATGCCGATCCTCGTGCGTAGGGGCGATGCTTGAATCGCCGTCCCTGGAGCATCCGTGCCTTCCCAATCACGCCCTGCCACCGCAAGAGGGCGATTCAAGCATCGCCCCTACGCACCAACGGTAAAGCCAAATAGCACGACATGTCTACCGTAAAAGAGTATCAATCAGTAGGCGCGGAGAGCGGGACATCGTTCGCAGGATGGCCGATAGTTGCCCGTCTCGTCAGTCCATTCGCGCTCCGACGTTCGTTCATCCATCGGCGCGGCGCGCCGATGAGCAGAATCGCCAACGCAACCGCACGCAGATCGTAGTCGGTCGCAATCGGCCACGCGGGTGAGCCGGGCAGCCACCAGGTGAGACAGACCAACTCCGCGCCACCGACGACGAGGCTGACGGGCAGAAGCATCCGGCGGCTGACGAGCGGCAGTGTGGCGAGCAGCAGCAGCATGTACCACGACTGCACGGGCGACGCGAGAGCGAACAGCACGATAAACAAGAGCGCGATGCGATCCGCGACTTCCTGCGCCGACGATGCAGGGTGGGCGGCGCACCAGAGGGCGATGGTCGCCATCACTGCGACGATGCTGATCTGGTAGACGAGGGTAGCGATAGCCGGTGTGCCAACACCGGGATCACCCGTGGCATGGCGCGCGAGCCAAAGGACCTGCTGGAGCAGGTAATACCGCTTACCGGAGGCGATACCCTCCTCAGCGACGTACCCGCCGAGGTAGCCGAGGACGTGCGATCCCACGCCAAGGAAGGGGAGATACGTCAGCACGACGACCCCGCAGAGCGCACCGAGGAAGACGGCGAGCGAGCGGCGCGAGCGGGCGAGCAACGCCGGGAGAGCGACGAGGGCGTAGAATTTCACGAGCGCCGCGCCCGCGAGGAGTGCGCCTGCTCTGCCGAACCGCCCCGATACCCGCGCCCACACCGCCAGCACGACGAGCAATACCGCGAGGACATCGAGGTGCCCGCTGTGCGCGACTTCGAGAGTGAGAAGCGGGTGCCACGCATAGAGGATGACGCGCTCCGGCCGCGCGCCGACCACGCGCAGAAGCATCGCCAGGGCGGCGCACGCCGCGAGGTCGCACGCCGTCAGGACGAGTTTCGTCCAGGACACGCTGTCGGGATGGATGGCATAGACGGCGCGGAAAAATGCCTGGGCGACGGGCGGATAGATCGTCCGCACAGGCTTGCGGTTGATGCCGGGGTAGATCGCGCCGTCGCGAAAGCGGGCGAGTGCGGGGGCGTCGGGCGGGTAGGCGTACGGGTTGATGCCCGCCGACTGGATGCGTCCGTCCCACACGTATCGATAGATGTCGTCCGAGACGGTCGGCGCGGCGGGTACGAGCAGGAGACGTGCCGCCGCCGCCACGACGAAGATTGCAATCAGCGTCGGACGAGCGGACGGTTGGCGACGGATCACCCAGAGGGATGCCAGCGCATAAAGGACGAGTTCAGCAACGAAAATCGCACCAAAAGCGGCGGGATGATTCGGCACGAACGCCCACTGGGCGATCTGCCATGACCCAGCCACCAACCCCGCACCGAGGAGTGCAAGGATAGCGAGATCGCATGCGGGTCGTGTTCTGATGCTTCCGGTCACCGCTCCTGCCGCCTCCCTCTTCGTATCGGTATCCCGACTCATGGTGTCGCTGACAATTATAGTACACAGTAAATATCCTTTTGATGCTAAGCAAAGGTCACGATTTTCGTAACAATACGTAAACAATGGTAAACAACCGAAGAAAGTCGCCTTGATAGTGGAATGATGACGGGTCTGTCTTCGGGCTGTTCACTTTTGTTCACCAATAGCGATGAAAGTGTTACGGATATTGATGAGAATGCTGATTTCTGTTCGGTAGGATGAGGATGGAGCGACAAACACGGATCACTCCGAGGGAGTTCGCGACGACCGATTGCACGGGAGCGTTGCGGGCGAGAAGCGCTGAAGGAGGACGAACGACCAGAAGAGAAATCTCGCTCTTTTCAATGCTGCCTACCTCTTTGGACCACTCGCACAGGAGGTTCCAGACATGTTCATGCGTCTTCACCCGCGATTTATTCTCGCGCTCGTGTTGGTCCTCATGCTCGGCGCGTTCGCAGTGCCGGTTGCGGCGACCGATCCCATTCCCGTACCGCCGTCGGTCGGCGCGGACGTCCCGGCCACCTACTTCGGCCCGATGCCGTCCGACATAAACAAGAATTTGGTCGGTCCGGTCAAGCTCCTCCGGGCCGGTCAGATTGATCTGGTCGCTGGTACGATCACGCTGCCACTCTATCTCGGCAACCTGAAGGATGGCCGGAATGTCTGGTACATCCTCACCGACACGGATGACAAGGGCAATGCCGACCAGTTAGGTCTCAACTGGTCGCCGAAATTGACCTATGCGGCAGTTGACGGCGGGGCACGCACCGGCCATCTTCAGAATGACACAACGTTGGTCTTCGACAAAGGCACTGTTGACTTCAGCCCCGTGCGGGCAGTCGTGCCGGGCGATGCACCGACCCCCTTCCCGCCGAAGACGGCGAATCCGGGTTCGATCGGCGACGCCGACTACACCCCCCTCGTGCGCATTGATAACGCCGGTGGCCACATCTACAATGCGCCAATGGTAGCGTTCAACGTTGATGCGAGCCAGATCAACTTCTGCGACGGTAACGTTGACTATACGAAGGTGCATGACCGCGTCGTGAAGATCTGCCCCGGAGCAAATGGTGTTGGCACCGTGACGCTCAAGATCACCCCAATCTTCAGCTTCGGGAAGCCCGCGTTCTATATCAGCACCGAAGCGTCGGATCCCGTTCCCGCAACGCTCGATGAGGGAACCTTCGCGCCGGGCCTCGGACACATTCAGGTAGGCCGTGATGACAGCGCCTTCAGCGCGATCGAGCGCCTCTTCGTCACCATCAACGGCCCGGTCGGTATTGATAACCCGCAACGGCAGGGACTCTTCAGCGCCCTGACTGATAAGACCGCCAATGGCACGCCCGCGCCACCCCTCCAGGTCATCGGCGGTATTCCGACCGTCTCCCTCGACTACAGTCCCTTGTGGGACCTCAACCTGGGCGAGTGGACGCAGGACGCGATCACCAAGGGCTATCGCTCGCGGCTGATTGATGAGTTCCAGTATCTGGCGATGGTCCAGGGAGGGTTCATTACCGGGCCGGGAGGCAAGAAATTCGGCTCGACCGGCATCATTGTCAACTGCCCGATTGTGATGCGATTGCTGTAAAGGGCCGCATTGCGACGAAGAACGATCCGGTATTCTCTGCTATCGAGGGCCATCCCAGCAATGGGATGGCCTTTCCGATATGGTGCGAGCGAGGTATGGGTGCATTACGTTGACAGGAGGTAGAATGAGTCAACGGCTATAGTGAGTATCTCTATTCGGAAGATTGCCATAGGACTTACGCAGTTGAGCGCAGAGGTCGAGAGCGAGTAGAGTAGTCGGCATGAATGCACCCCGCTGCTCCGACACCGATTATATCGATTTCCTCGTCGCCACCCCACG
>JAABUU010002873.1_pt1 | contig 23410 bp, 31 predicted proteins | sample 5559301 | NCBI WGS metagenome assembly JAABUU01 (sample SAMN10711884, study PRJNA513360) | rock metagenome | isolation source: Antarctica rocks | place: Antarctica: Victoria Land, Richard Nunatak white | reverse complement strand
GCCCGACCTGGTGCTGATGGACGTGCAGATGCCCGGGCTTGGCGGCCTGGAGACCACGCGCCGTCTGGTCAAGGCGCATCCCGAGGCCCGCGTCATCATGCTGACCGCGGCAGACGACCGCGAGCACATCGCCACCGCAGTAGCCAACGGTGCGACGGGCTACCTACTCAAGGACGTCTCGCAGCAACAGCTGTGCGCCGCCGTCGCCGATGCGCTCGCCGGGCAGGACCTCGTCACGCCCTCGATGCGCCGGGCGATGGCCGAACGGGCCAGCACCGCACGTACTGGTGATGCAGCGAGGGCCCTGACCGAGCGTGAGCTGCAGGTCCTGCGCGGTATGGCCGCCGGGCGGTCCAACGCCGAAATCGGCCGGTCGCTCTACCTGTCGGAGGACACCATCAAGACCCATGCCGCCCGGCTGTTCCGCAAACTCGGGGTGAACGACCGCGCCCAGGCCGTCGCCCTAGGCTTCCGCCGCGGCTTCGTCACCTGAGCCCCCCGGGCGGCCGCGGCTTCCGGGGCCGCCTGCGCTCCCCGGCGCACCGAGACCTAGACCGCGGCGAACGCCCGCTCATCGACGCCCAGACGGGGATCTCAAGGTCTCGGGTGACTGATCAACGGTCGGCCTCAGCGCCGAGGAGCTGGTGCGCCTGCTCGAGGTTGCCGATGCCCACTCCCCTCGCTCCAACGCGCTGATAACGCTGCCGGCGTACAACGGGCTGCGTATTGAATCGCATTCCGCCGGGACATCGACGGGGCGTGGTCACCGTCGAGGCGCGAATGACGGACATGACCTCCCAAGCGGTCGACCGGCCGGCCACGTCGAGCAACGGGGGGTCGAGACGGGTGTGGGCTTGGGCGTAGCGCAACTTGACGTCAGGAGGAGCGGTCCCGGGGCGTCAGGTGAGGGCTGGGCTTCGGCTTGATGGACACCTGTCCCAGCCGGTCCCAGGGTTCAACCTGACACTTCTGGGTGGGGACCCGGAGCTCGCGGTGTCGGCCGGGGTCTCGAGCTACCGGCGAAGCAGCTCGAGCGGCGGGTCGGCGCCGCCCTGGCTGAGCAGGCCCGGACCCGCTCGGGGACCGCCAATGACCGCCCCGTCCACGACGACCTCGGCCGCGGCGCAGGCGGCCGGGGCCGGGGGCCGGGGCGGAACTCGGACGTGCCGGCCGGGGCAGTGCCAGCGGGCGAGCTGGCCGCGCAGGAGGCCGGCCTTGGCGAACCCGCCCGGCGGGTCGCCCAGCTGCGGGCGGCGTGGACCGAGCGATCACCGGCCAGCCGGAACCGGAATGGTTCCTGGCTCGTGCCCGCGCCGCCTGGGCTCGAGACGACCAGGCCGCCCAGCAGGTACCCGGCGAGCCGCCGCAGCCGTCCATACACGACAGGCAGCCAGGCGCGGGTCTCCGGGCTACCGCTCGCCGAGCCGCTGCTTTGGCAGGGCTCGCGACATTCCCGGAGCAGTTGCGTCCGCGGGTGATCGCCTTGACTAGCAGCATGTGGATCGCGCCTGCTTTGGTCGGTCCCCCCGTAGCAGCGCTGATCAGCTCCGTGGCCGGGTGGCGCTGGGCTGTCATCGCCGTGCTGCTGCCCGTGGTGGTCGCGGCCCGCCTGATGGTGGTGCGGCAGATTTCACTTCTGCCCGAGTTGAGATCAAGTCAGCGCACGACGCCGCTGATGGCGGCGCTGCTGGTGGCGCTGCTGGTGGGTGCGCTCGGGTTGGCGATCCTCGGCTCAGGCCGAGGGGGGCACTCGGTGTGGCGTTGGCCGTGGCCGGGATGGCTGCAGTTCTTGCCTCTGCAACGAGCCGACGACCTCAACACCGACGTGTCGGACGCCCTTGAGGCCGCCACCCAGTGACTACATCAGCACGATTGAACCGGCCGCCGAGCACAGGTCGAGCGCTACGACCATCGCATCGAGCTGATAGTTGCCGGGGCTAAGGCTTTGGTAGTCAAACGACGCCATCGCGACGGGAAGCGTCACCATTTCTCCCGGCTGCAGCGTCGGCAGCGTGTCACCGACTCCGAACGCAAACCACGACGACTCTTCGAGTCGACGCCCGTCGGCGTCGAGCAGCCACCCTGCCACATAGGCCATGTCCCCCCGGTCGTTCGACCACACCCGGTCGGTCTCGTTACGGAGACGGATGCTGAGCTCTGGGATCGAGCCTGCCGTCGCGCTCAGGTCATCGGGCCACGACAGCGATAAGGCCGCTCGTCGGGCAGCGCGACCGGGAAAAACGCTGACCGGCCCCGGGTCAGCGCTCAAGATCCAGTCACCGCCACCACCGGGCGCCGACACGGTCGCCACTGCCCACCCGCTATCGGCAGTCTCACCGCAGAGTGCTGCGAAGACCTCGCTGCCGCCCCAGTCGCCTTGGGCTGGCGATCGGTGAATCAGACGCCACCCGGCCCGCGGCAGTCGTTCCGCGATCTCGCCAATCCGATCGTCGAGAGGACGCCCACCAATCGCCTCGCGCAACGACCCGCCCTCACCGGTCAGCACCTGGGGATCGATGTCGACATGCCCGAGACTCACCATCGTCAAATCGGCCCCACCACCACCCGGAAGATCCATGGTCCGAGTCTGCCCGGACTGCCCGCAGCCGCTCAACTCCGCCGTCGCGGCGAACGCGCGCCAACGACTCTAAAGACAAGAAGTCGGCTACCTGCAACTCGACAAGCGCGGCGCCGAACTGCTGTTCCAGGTCCTGACCGAGCGCGAGGAAAAGACCGCCGTCGCCATCGCCAGCAACGACAGCTTCAGCGGCTGGACCAACACCTTCACCGACCCCAGGCCCTGCGCCGCCATCGTCGACCGCCTCACCTTCGGCGGCAACATCATCGAGACCGGCACCAGCAGCTACCGCCTCGCCCACGCCGCACCCAACGACAGCAAGGTGGAGCCGGTTCAAGCCGTCACCCTGGGGCCAGTTTGGGTTTACACGGCTACCGCGCCCAACACCAACGGTGACGTCGAGCTGATCTCGCTGTTGTCGCACCCACCGGGCAAGGCCCGAGGAGCCGGGCGACGAGACCGCCGGGCAGGTCGTGGCCTTGGCGTGCGACCAGCACCCCGGTCATGACGGTCCCGGGGGACGACCCGTAGCGAGCGGCCGTAATAGATAAAGGACGTTATCTATCATTCGGACGGCGTGTTTGACGGTGGCTGGCGTCCGGGGCTTCTAGCCTGCCAACCATGTCCGCTGTGCCCGTGACCGACCTTGTGCTCGCCGACAGGTCCCCCGGCCCGAAATGGTCCGGCGGCGCAACGGCCGTGGCTGTCGATCGGGTGGCCGCGGTCGAACGGCTGCCCGGCTCGGAGCACCAGGACCCCTACCAACGCCTGGCTCTGGCGTTCCTCGTTGGCTCCCCCGCCAACAGCGCCCGGGCCTACCTCGGCGACCTCAAAGCCTGGGGCGCCTGGTGCGCAGCCGCCGGCGTGCATCCCTTCGACGCACGCCGCCACCACGTCGACGCCTGGGTGCGGGTGTTGCAGTCCGAACCACTGCCCCGCAGCGGCAAGCCCATGGCGGACAGCTCTATCGCCCGGCGCCTGTCGGCCGTCTCGAAGTTCTACGACTACGGCATCGAAGCCCAGGTGCTCACCTACTCCCCCGTCGCCGGCGTGCGCCGGCCCACGGTCTCGGGCGACTCGTCCACCGTCGGGCTTAGCGCGCAAGAGCTGGTGCGCCTCCTTGAGGTCGCCGACGCCCACTCCCCTCGCTCGAGCGAGCTGATAACGCTGCTGGCTTACAACGGGCTGCGTATCGACGAAGCGCTGTCGGCCGACACCGGGCCCGGCAGGAACTGCGCATCGCGGCCAAGTCGCCGTCGCGCAAGCGGAACCCTCACCGGCACACTCCGGAGCGCGCGGTACCGACACCTCCGCACCGCCGGCGCCTACATTCGTCGTAACTCGCGCCGGCGGTTCTCATCCCGCGGCGTCAAGGGCATCGCTCATCGCTGGCCTTCGCCTCGCGGCAGCGTGCTCGCACAAGAAGGGAAGCAAGAGCGTTCGGCGTCGACTCGTGTCCCGGCCCTCTATCGTTGCCGCATGCCTGATGACGGGGTGGCCCACGGCTCCGTTTACGACCGAGCCGCGCCGACGTATGGGCTGATCGGTCCCGATCAGTTCTCCTATTTCGCCCATCGGCTCGTCGAGCGCGTGCCGATCTCGGCGGGCGACATCGTGCTCGACCTGGCCTGCGGGGCGGGTGCAGTGGCGTCGGCCGTCGCCGAGATGGCTCCGTCGGTCGGCTGTCTGGTCGGCGTGGACCTGGCACCGGCGATGCTTTGTCGGGCGGCAGCCAAACTCAGCCGCCCCGGCGCGCCCGGCGGCGGGGCAAGGATGGATGCGCAGGTTCTGGGCTTCCCGGACCGGACTTTTGACACGGTGGTGTCCGGGTTCGCCCTCGACAGCTTCCCGGACCCTGCCCGAGCAATGAGCGAAGCACATCGAGTGCTCCGACCTGGCGGGAGTCTCGGTATCTGCATCGCACCGACATGGTGGTGGGAGGGCGACCCCCGATGGACTTGGCACGGCGATCTCCTGGACTCGCTTGAGGCGCCCACGGGACGAGCGTCGATCGGTCTCGACGGGGCGGACGCCTTCCGGTCCGCGATTGAGGCTGCCGGCTTTGTTCGCGCCTCGGTTGTCACCGAGAGCCTCGATCTGCGCTTCTCCGACGCTGACCATTGGTGGGCCTGGGTCTGGTCGCACGGATCTCGCCGGTTCCTGGAGGCCTTGAGGCCCGAGCAACTCGTCGTCTACCAAGAAACCGCCTTCAAGCAGATTGGCCAGCATGGGGTGGACGGTCGCATGGAGGCTCTTCTTGCCACGGCGGCCAAGCCACACGACTTCTGACGGCACGGTTGGGTCGTGCCAGTGGACCCGACCGCGAGTACCGCAAGGAGACCGATCTCGGGGTGGCGGCGGCGTTGCCGGCGACGACGGCGATGGACATGGCTGTTCCTTCCGGTGCGGTGCCGGTCTACTGCCCGGCGGACGGTGTAGCGGTCGGGAAAGTTGGGGGCGGGGGTGCTCCAGCCGCAGCAGGTGCATCGGACGCCGGGGGTGCGGGGTTCGAGTGCCGCGGCGGGGGTGTGCTCGACCCGGCGGACGGTGTAGCGGTCGGGTCGAACGGGTCGGGGCTGGTCTGGGTGACGGTGACCGGGATCGGGGTCTCGATGCGGAGCAGCAGCGCCGGGGTACCACAGCCGGGGCAGCCGAGCAGCACCGGCCGGGCGCCGGCCTGCGCGCCGGGGTGGGTGGTGGTCGTTATGTCAGAGCCTCCTGCTGGTCAGGCGTGCTGAGGCCGGCCGGGAGCCGGGCGGCGGTGACGGTGCGGGGGGGCCAATCCAGGTCGCGTTCGACCAGCAGCCGGGGCAGGAGCCGGACGGTGCCGGCCGGCTGGCCGGGGGTGATGCCGCCGGGGGAGTGCAGCGCTTCGAGGTCGGCGAGGTTGGTGTAGCCCCATTCGGCGTTGTCCGGGTCACCGAGGCAGGAGTAACTGAACGCGTCACCCGAGGCGGGGTCGTATTCGGCGACCCACCAAGCGCAGGGACCGGCGAAGTAGTGCAGCCAGATCGTCTTGTCGCCGGTGGGGACGGGCTCGGTGCCGTACAGCCCGGGAATCCGGGCGAGCACCTCGGCTGGGGGGTAGAAATCCTGGCCGCGTACGGTGCGGTGCCGTTCGAGCGGGCTGCCGGTGATGCTGCGGTGCAGGGTGGACATGACGTTCCTCCAGCCGCTTCGCCGAAGTCCGGGTGCCTGGCTGGGGCGTCTGAGGACAGCTTGCGCTGCCCCACGCTGCGAGGAGTCGACCTACGTCCGGCGCCAGGTCTGCTGAGCTGTCACCGCCCCGTCACCCGCTCGTCACCTGGGTCAGATTGCCTAGGGATATGCCAATACGTCTCCGCGCGGTATGCGCTGTGTGTAAGACCCGCCGACCCGTTCGCTGGGTGGGTGCGACCAAGACCGTCGTCGAGCACGGCACCGGCCGGCAGCGCTGCCCGGGCTCGCTGCGTCCGGCCGTTGGCGAACAGCCTCTCGAGCCCCGGGTGACCTGCCGGCCACTGCTGACGTGGCAGCCGACCTCCTCACGGTCGCCGCCGGCGCGGGCCTGATCAGCGGGCTGGTGGCGTGCCCGGCTGTCGGCGACGGCCAGCGCCTGGTCGAACAGCGTCACCGGGGGCCGGCTGGACCGGACCGCGGTCTGGCGGCGGTGCCTGAGGCCGAGATCGGCTATCGGGGCATGTGACGTTCCTGCATCCTCGGCCTACACCTTCTGGGCGACGACGATCAGTTCCGGGCAATCCGGACGGACGGGACCACGGTCCCAGTCCCCGTACATGTCGCGGACGGCGAAGCCTGCTTCGGTCAGGCTCGTGCGCAGGCCGGTCTCATCCCGGAAAGCGAGAGTGTCCAGCGACGTCGAGGAGCAGCCGGTGCGCGTGTTGTAGTCCGTCGTCGAGTAGGTGACCAGCGGAAGGTCGACGTTCGTGGTCTCGTGCCAGAACTCGACCGGCCCCTGGTCGGTCTCAACGACCCGCAGGGTCTGCTCGCGGCTCCAATGCTCCCAGGCGCGGGCGCAGGGATTGCGCATTTCGAATGCGAGAAAGCCGCTCGGTACCAGCCCGCGGTGAGCGTCACGCAGAGCCACCCGCCACTGGTCGTCCGTGACGAAGACCTGAGACACGTGCCCGGACATGGTCACGAGGTCCGCCCACGCAGAAGGCATGGCATCGGCGTACCCCTGCTGCCACGTCACGAGCTCGTTACCCGCGCGCTGGCGCGCGACCCGGAGCATCTCCGGGTCCGGGTCGATGCCGATCACCTGACGCCCGCCGCGAGCGAGAAGCACGGCCGGCGTTCCCGTTCCGCAACCTAGGTCGACGGCTCGCTGGGCTGACAGACGACTCGCGAGGTCGGCATAGAAGCGATGGTCCGCGTCGTCGGGGTTCAGGGCGTCATAGGCAGCCTGGAAGTCGAAGGGCACGAACAACATTCCATCAAGGGGGCGACGGACCTCCCGGGCGAAACCCCACCGGACGCGGGCTGGCCCAAGTCCCCGGCCGCCAACCCCGTCCCGTTGGCCGATCAGCTTGCGGTAGGCGCATCGACGATGCTAGGTGCGACCTCGGCGCACCCTCCCGAGAGGATGAGGCCGTGCACCTTCTAGAGGTCAGACTGGACGAGCCAGCCGCCGCTCCCGTCCTGGCCGGCTTGGCCGCCGAGTACGAGCAGCGGTACGTACTCATCGTTGGCCCACGGTGCGCCACGGTGCCGAAGCCGCCGCCAGTCCGTCGACGGCGGTGTCGACCGGTGGCACAGACGGGGTCCGGCGTGCCGAGGGACCAGCGCCCTATGTTTGGCGCATGAGTTCCACTCCCTCGGCGAACCGGGTCGACGTGGACCGTCTCGCCGGGGAGCGGGATGCGTTGAACCAGCAACTCGACTTCCAGCGGGCGACACTGTTGCGCAAGCTCGAGGGATTGGACGACAAGCAGCTGCGCCGACCGATGACCCGCTCGGGGCTGAGCCTGTTTGGCTTGGTGAAGCACCTGACCTCGACCGAGCACGGATGGTTCCTCAGCATCTACGCCGGCCTGCCCGATCCCCCGCCCTACGGCGCCGACCCGTCCGAGGAGTTCCGGGCCGGCCTGCACGACACCACGCAGGCGCTCATCGACGAGTACCTGCGGACCTGCGCCCGCTGCAGGGAAGTGGTGTCCGCCGGGGAGCTCGACGACGTGATCCGGACGCCTTCCGGCACGTCGGTCAACTTGCGGGCGATCCTGCTGCACATGATCCAGGAGACCGCCCGGCACAACGGCCACGCCGACACCATCCGGGAGGAGATCGACGGCACGACCGGCTACTGAGCGGTGACTGCCCTTCGGGCACGGGCGGCGGGCCGAGCATCTGGTGAGCTTCGGCTCGGCCAGGTCTGACCCCCCAGCGCGCCGGGCACGGTCTTGCTCCTTGCGGCGTCGCCATGTCCGGGCCTACCGACCCCTTGAGCCTTGCCTGCCCGGCCCGCTCCGCCTCCTCGACGGGCAGCAGACCCGCCACTGCAACAGGCCGCCTGCTGGCACCCGACGCCCGAAGCGGTAACAGCTGCCGGCCGAGCCGACACACCAGCGCAACCACCGCCCACCAGGCCAGCAGCATCAGCACGCTGCCCAGCACAAGCGCGCCACCGGTCCAGCCAACTATCTGCATCTCCTGCTCCTTTGCGCCCCTGAGGAAGCGGCAGCCGACCCCGTGGGGGGATCGGCAGCCCCTGTCACCTGCCGCCTGCGCTTAAGCCGGCCTTCTCGCTCGCCTTGCCTGCTCACGGCCGGGGTCGCCCGGCAGCCGCGCCACCCCCGGTGCTGACGTGCGGCGCCGGTGGATCTGCCGGCTCATGGGGAGCGCTGAACAGGTAGCAGCCCGCCGAGCTCGAACGGTCCATCCACGGCACGCCAAACGTGGTAGCCACACGAGTGGCAGGAAGTGAGATCAACCGGTGTGCCGTCGGTCAGCGCCAGCAGGACGCGGGTCATCCGCCCCCCGCCGCAGCCCGGACACGACAGACCGTCGGCGAACGACGGGTCCATCGTCAGCGTTCCTGCCGCGATGCCTGGCCGCAGCGCCCCACGGCCGCCGGGAACGCCAGCGACCGGTGTGCCGGCAGTGGTCCACGCACTCACAGCCCCGCCTCCCGCCTGACCGGGGCCGGGCTCGCCGGTGGGTCAGTGCCTTCATCGGCCGATGCGCCCGAGCATCCACCGACGCGAGCGGGTGACCCCTGGTCCGCCCGCCCCGCCGCCGCGGGACCAGCAGTACCGCTCAGTTCTGTCCGAGGCCACCGCCGTCCACCGACCGCAGCAACAGACCGGTGCCGTAGGCCGCCGATGCCGGGTCCGTGAACGCCACGACCGCCTGAGGCGAGGAACCCTGACGGGACACCAGCGAGTCCCGGGCGCAGATCGGCGACAGGGTGGCGCGCAGGTGGCTACCGGCTGCTAAGCAGCAGTACATGCGTCTCGCTGTCGCCACGCTGCCATGCCTGGTCCTGGTCGGCGTCGTGTTGTGTCTCCGAGGCGCACCCGCACTCTGCGCGGTGCTCATCGCCTCGGCCGTGCCACTGAGCTGGTGGGCGAGCCGTCGGGACGCTGCCAACTGCGTCAGTCCTGGCCCGACCAGCCGCGGTTAGCGGCGCACAGCGGTCTCCCAGACCGAACCCGAACCGGCACACCCACGAAGCGCGCAAAAGCGGCACTTCTGCGCGGTGGTAGGAACTACTCCGGCGAAAGCGGGGAACCTGACCAGCGGGGCGCGGCCATGTCCATCCCGAGCCCAAAGCGAGGCGCCCTTGGGGAGCCGGGTGACAGTCGCGCGGGTGCTGCGTGAGGAAGCCGACCACGACGCCGAGCGAATCTCGCCCGTTGACCTTCGCCCTGTGGCCGGTGCGGCCGACCAGGGACGCCCGCGGGACAGCTAACGTCTTTGTCTGTGCCCGAGGCCGTTGCGCAGCCCGCCGACCTGGAGCTCGTCCGGTCTTCCTACGACCGGGTGGCAGACACCTACGCCGCGATGGACATCGGTGAGCTCGCGGCGCAACCGTGGCTGCGAGCGGCGCTGGCCGCGTTCGCCGAAGACGTCCGCGACCTGGGGCCCGTGCTGGACGTCGGCTGCGGCCCGGGAAGGGTCGCCGCCCACCTCACCGGTCTCGGCGTCGACGCCTCCGGCGTGGACCTGTCGCCGCGGATGGTCGTGCACGCCCGCCGGCTACACCCCGGGCTGCAGTTCACCGTCGCGTCCGCCACCGAACTGCGTCTCACAAACGCCTCGCTCGGCGGCGTCCTCGGCTGGTGGTCACTGTTCAACCTGCCACGCGACGTAGTGCCCGGCGTACTCGCGTCGTTCGCCCGTGCCCTCGTGCCCGGCGGCCAGCTCCTTCTCGGCATGCACGTCGGCGACGACGACGTCGTGCGCGCCCAGGCCTACGGCGGCCTGCCGCTGGCATGGACGACTTACCTGTGGCAGCCCGAGCAGCTCACGGCCCTACTCACCGAGGCCGGGCTGGAGCCAGTGGGCTGAGCTCAGGCTGCCAGCCCCACCCGGACGGCGGCCCCAGGTGCTACTCGGCGCCCGCCGCCCACGCTGATAGCGGTCGCCACGCCCCCAAGCCGATAGCCGATCCCGGTGCGTCGATCCGTTCGGGTGCCGGCGCACCCACCGCGAGATAGCGGCGCAACGCACCGAACCCGCCAACCGCCCCATTCCCTGCCACCCGCCGCCGAGTCGCGTGACCCGATGGCCAGCTACCGCCGCTGATCTGCTCCAGACTGCGATGCCGAGCGTCGCTGCCCGCGACCGGGTTACCGTGCGGGCCGCACGCTAGCCTGCGCGGTGTGCGGCAGCGCGCAGTCGAGCCGGTCGGGCCGCACCTTCGGGTGCCGCGCGGCCTCCCCGGGGCTACCCCGGGGACGCCCCGGTGCTTAGGCACCGCATCGCAGGCGCAGCGCTGCGCTTCGGCGCAGGAGGGCGCATGCATGACCAGAGAGGTCGGGGCGCGCTGCCGCACACCCCGTGAGGTGATTCGGTGAGTCGTGAAGCCGACGTCGCCAAGGCCTTGTCGACGGCGCTGCTCGCCGGCAGCTGGGACCCGCCGCTGATGGCTGAACGCGTCGCGCGGACGCTGGGAACACCGCTGCGCCGCTGGCACCTCGACCTCGCCCGGGTCGCACGCAGCGCCTACCCACAGCGCCCCGCCGACCGGCCACGCGAGCTGGCGTCCTTCCTCGCCGCATGCCCGCCGCTGGCCGCAGCGTTCACCGTGCCCGCAGCCGAGGATGGCGCCCTCCGCGAGCTGCCGTGCTCATCCCGACCCCTACCGCAATGGGCTCCCTTCGGTGGCCGGTACCTCAACTGGACACCGTCGAGGACCTGGCCGGCTGGCTGGGGCTCACCGCCGGCGAACTCGACTGGTTCGCCGACCGGCGAGGCTGGGAGCGAACCGCCGGCGATGAGCGGCTGCGGCACTACCGCGGCAGCTGGCAGCGCAAGCACGGCGGCGGCCTCCGGCTGATCGAGAGCCCCAAGTGGCGGCTCAAGCTGCTGCAGCGCCGGCTGCTCGACACGCTGCTCGAGCCGATCCCGCCACACGAGGCCGCTCACGGCTTCCGCCGGGGCCGCTCGGTCACCTCCTTGGCCGCGCCCCACGTCGGCCGGCACGTCGTGATCCACCTCGACCTCGAAGCGTTCTTCGCCGCGGTCACCGGCGCCCGCACCTACGGGATCTTCCGCACAGCCGGATACGCCGAGCCGGTGGCCCACGCGCTCACGGCGCTGATGACCACGGTGACGTCGCTGGCCGTTGGGCAGGCGGCACCAAGCCCAACGGCGAGCACTGACCTCGACGCCCGGTTCCGGCTCGGGCGTGCCCTCGCCGTCCCGCACTTGCCCCAAGGAGCACCGAGCTCACCGGCCCTGGCCAACCTCGCCGCCTACCGGCTCGACCGCCGGCTCGCCGGGCTCGCGAGTTCCTGGGGAGCGCGCTACACCCGTTACGCCGACGACCTCGCCTTCTCCGGCGACCGGGACCTGCGGCGGGCGGCGAGCACCTTCACCGCCCTGGTTCGGCAGGTCGTGGCCGACGAAGGCTTCCGACTGCATGCCCGCAAGACGACGGTGACCGGACCCGGACGCCGCCAGCAGCTCGCCGGCATCGTCGTCAACCAACGGGCGACCATTGCCCGCTCCGAGGTCGACCGGCTACGCGCCACACTGCACAACGCGACCCGCACCGGCCCACAGGCGCAGAACCGCTCCGGCCACCGCGACTACCGGGGCCACCTACTCGGCCGGGTGACCTGGGTCGAGTCAGTCGACCCAGCCCGCGGAGCCCGGCTGCGCGCAGAGTTCGAGCTCATCCAGTGGTAGAGCCCCCAGCAGGACCAGCCAATCGAGCCGATCGACGACCCGCGTGCCGTCATCGACCAGGCGGCGCCCGCGGCTGGTTCAGGCGAGGACGACTACCCGCATGACCGAGCCAGCGGTGTCGTGATGGCTGACCCACCGAGGTCCTCGCCCTCGTCGCGCGATGAGGCACGGATCTAGACGCGATCAACACTGACGCGCTTCCGGAACTCGTCGAGCGCCTGGGCCGACAGCGCCTCGCCGAGAGCCCCACCCACGGTGACGCAGACAGCCCCTACCAAGAGGTGTGGGCTAACGATCCATTGCCGACACCCGCCACCGATACGCCGGATCGCCTGTGACTTACAGCGGTAGTTGGCGCGGTTCTGGCAGCGATATGTGGCCGCACCGGGACCGTGACCTTGTCCGGTAGCCGATCTTCTTATGGCACTTCGCCGAGGTTCTCTTGCACGGCTCCGGCGACGGCGGCGTCACGGGCGGGATCGGTGCTACCGCCGACACCCACGGCGCCGACGACTCGACCCTGGTGCCGTAGCACGAGCCCGCCGGAGAAGACCGCAAGTGACCACGGGACGCCCGCAGCAAGGGCCGGGACCGGAGTCGCCGCGGTCGGCGTTGCCGCCCCACCAGCTGCGGGCTGGGCACGGTTCGGCTCCGGTCCCGCCTGCTCGGGTGGGGCGTGGGTCACGCGGTGGTTCCGGTGTTCATCCACCGCCGGAACACGTCGACCTTCTCCACCGGCCACGCACCGTCACAGGGCATGCTGCCGCTGGCCAGTCGGGTGAGGATGGCGTCGGCGGGGGTTCGGACGTCGTCGTGGGACCACAGGTCGAACACGAACGTCATCGAGTGTCTGTCACGGGTCCGGAACAGCGGCTTGATGTGTTTCTCGAACCGCACCGGTTCGTCAGTGGCGGGCAAGACTACCGGCGCGTCGTCCTCCTCGACCGGAGCGAGGGCGGAGATCCGGCCGCCGGGCGGCCCGGCGGCGGTGGCCCAGTTCCACGACGGCATCGGCATGTGCCCTGGTGGCCGGGAGGTGGTCTGGGAGTTCTCCACCGCCAGCCGTGAGCCCCATTCGAGGTAGGAGCTGAACGCGGAGCGGAACTCCGCGTCGTTAGGCAGGCCGGCTTCCTGCGCGGACTGGATCATCAGCGTCACCCAGCGGGCCCGCCATTCCTCGGTCAGGCATTTGCCGACGTGTTGGGAGATCATCCGCGGGTAGCCGCCGTACTCGTCGCTGTAATACGAAGGCCCGCCGAACACCTCCCCCAGCCACTTGGCGACCCGCTGCGGGTGGTCGGCGGACATGTTCGCGAAGATCGGGCCGAGCATCGGGTCGGCCGGGACGTACTTCTCGTAGAACAGCCGGGTCATCCGGGTCAGCGCCGGCAGCCCGCCGCACCACTCGAAGATGGACGGCGTCGCCTCCGGGTCGCGCACCGGATCGGCGAAGTGGACGTACCAGTGCATCCCCGAGCAGAACGGCTTGTTCTGCGAATGCCCGCACCGGCACAACGCGTAATGCTCCCGGGAGGCGCCGGCGTTGCGGGTCACGTCGGCGCCGTCACCGTCGACCAGCGAGATGCCGCCGGTGATCCGGTACGGGCCGTCCTTGGGCACCTCGATCGCCGCCTCGCGCTGGTCGGCGTAGTCGACCTGCTCGCGGGCCTCGGCGGTGTCCATAGCGAAGCTCAACGCCCCGGACGGGCAGTCGCGCACCGCCCGCACGATCTCGTCCAGCCGCCCGCCGCTGGGGGTGACGAACGGCTCCTCGCCCAGGTGGAACACCGACGCGAGCCGGTCGGTGCACAGGCCCGAGTGCTGGCAGGTGCCGCGGTTGTCCAGCACCGTCACCGACTGCCCGACGTAGCTGTCACGGCGATCGGCTACCCGGTTCGGGTCCTTGCCGGTGGTGAACCCGATCCGGTGGCAGGCGCCGTCGCAGGTCGGTTTGATCCCGGACTCACCGCACCGGCATAGCGCCATCAACGGGCGGGCCGCGATGGGCACCCCGAGATGGTCGTACAGGTGGCCGGGGTTCGTCACCAGATACGGGCCGTCTGGCACCGCCTGAATGCGCTGGACCGCCCCTACTTGCAGGGCTGCCAGCTCGGCCACACGACTTTCCCTTGCAGGCGCATCGGTCAGTCCGAGGGCAAGGTCCTGCACGGCCGCGACCGCCTCGCCGAGGCCAGGGACATCAAGTTTCTGGCACCAAAGCTCGGTCGCGGCGCGCGCCAGCTCCCACAGCCGACCACCCAGCTGCGCAGCGGAGGCCGCGCCCGAGCTTGCGGGTCCGACCGGCTCCGAGCTTGCGGGTCCGACCGGCTCCGAGCTTGCGGGTCCGACCGGCTCCGAGCGTGGCGGCATGTCGTTCTCCGCACGGTCGAGGACGGCCGCCGTGCCCGCCGCCTGCTGCAGCGGCCCAACCACACTGGCGCGTAGCCGCGCCTCGACGGATCGGGAGGCGTCGTCGCCGGCCTGGTCCAGATCGGCGAGCAGGTCGTCGGTGCTGTCCAGCAACCGGCGCACGGGACCGTCGACATCAGTCATGAGCTCCTCCTCCGCGGGCGAGTGCGTCAGCGCACTTCGTAGTGCTTCATCTCTTGGATCTGGTCGACGAACGGCTTGACCGCAGCGAAGAACTCACCGAACTGCGGGCTGGACCGGAAGCCTTGCTCGTGGCCCTCGATCGAGTCCCACTCGATGCGCACCACGAAATGCTCCGGCTCCTCCGCACCGCGCGCCAGCTCCCAACGCACGCAGTGCCGGTCCGCGTCCAGGACCCGCCCGGCCCGCTGGTAGGCATCCTCGAACTCCCCAGCCCGAGCCGAGGGAACCGTGTAGCGGATGTACTCGACGACCATGCCCAGTCCCAACCTCGTGACGGAAACAATACACCGCGGTACCGTATTGCGATGACAGACCGGACGTCAACCGCCGAGCAGCGGCGCGGGCGCACCCGCGATCCCGACATCGACGCCCGCGTCCTGGCCGCGGCGAACCGGCACCTGGCCACCCACGGCTATGAAGCGATGTCGCTGACGGCCGTCGCCCACGAAGCACAGACAACCCGACAGGCCCTCTACCGCCGCTGGCCCACCAAGGCCAGCCTGGCCGCCGCCACCCTGCACGCCGCCGAGGACGCCGGACCCGACGGACCCACCGAAGACCCACTGGCCGACCTCGTCGCTGAGCTGGCCAACTTCCAGCGCGGTGTTTCCCGGCCGGGACGGTTGTCCCTGGTCGGCACGATGCTGCAGGACAACACCGCACCCGAGGTGCTCGCCCGCTACCGGGCTCAGGTCGTCGCCCCACGCCGCAGCCGCATCCGCGCCATCCTCGATCGAGCACAGCGCCTCGGCCTCATCGACTCCGATGCAGACCTGGACGTGGCCGTCACGCTGTGCACCGGCTCCTGGTACGGCCGCGCCCTCGCCGAACCGTCTCCACCGCCGAACTGGCCAGCCCGGACCGCCGCACTCGTCTGGCGCGCCGTCGGCGGCACACTCACAGAAACCCACACCCAGAGCTCCGAGCCGACCCGCTGAGCGATCGGTATACGGCATGCCCCGGCCCAGTAGCACGATCTCGTCCTGATCCAGCCGGTCCGCTTGTCGGTGGCGAGTGTAGATCGGTGGCATGAGCTACGCCGTGGCCAAGGCCGCCCACGCGATTCCGGGCCGACCTCCGCTCCGACTGGCCGTCGGCGAACGAGTGCTGGTCGGTGACCGGGACAGCGAGTGGCCGGAGTTCGTGTTCGTCACCGCCTCGCACGGCGCAGGTTGGGTGCCGGCGCGGCACCTGTCCGCGTCGTCGGGCGCAGCGGTGGTTCAGACGCCGTACGACACGACCGAGCTACCGACTGAGATCGGCGACGCACTCAAGGTCGTCGTCCAAGATCTCCAAAGCGGCTGGCTGTGGTGCCGCTCCCGCGATGGGCGAGAGGGATGGGTGCCAGTGAAGACGCTAGAGGTCTCTGACTGACCGAGCGGCGGCCGATCGTTGTCGTATGCCGATTGGTGTCCGGCGCTCCGTCCTCCTTCTTGACGCGGGTCGTCGGTTAGCTCACACTTGCGTTAGCGATGACTAACGCATCTGTTCTGCTCGACGCGCTTGCCGAGCCGACGCGCCGCACGATCGTCGAGCGGCTCGTGGAACGACCCGCCGCGGTGAGCGACCTCGCCCGCGACTTACCGATCACCCGGTCGGCGGTCTCGCAACACCTGCAGATCCTCAAGGCCGTCGGGCTGGTCACCGACCGGGCAGTCGGTACCCGGCGGATCTACACCGTGAACCCTGAGGCCCTGGCCGTCATCCGCGCCTACTTCGACGCGTTCTGGACTCGATCTTTGACCGCGTTTCGTGACGCGGCCGAACAACCGGAGGACCTCTGATGACCACTACCGATACGACCTCGGTCCGCACAGCCGTCGATGTCCAGGCACCGATCGAGCGTGCGTTCCACGTCTTCACCGCCGAGATCGGCACCTGGTGGGACACCGACAAGCACATCCTCGACGCACCACTCGCCGAGATGATCTTCGAGCCCTACGTGGGCGGGAACATCCTCGACCGAGGTACGGACGGCGGCGAGTGCCGTTGGGCGCGTGTGCTCGCCTACGAGCCGCCGAGCCGGGTCTGCTTCAGCTGGGACATCACCACCCGGTGGCAGATCGAGACCGACCCCACCAAGGCCAGCGAAATCGAGATCACCTTCACCGAGACCGCGCCCGGCCGAACCCGAGTCGAGCTGACCCACCGACACCTCGACCGCCACGGGGAGGGTTGGCAAGGCATGCGCGACGCGGTGAGCTCGGGATGGAGCCTGACCCGTTTCGCGGAAGTCGCCGAGCGTCCGACCCCAGATCAGTAGTCCCAGGCGCGACCTCGCTCTGAAACGATCAGCTTTCCGGCATACCCACAACCGAACGGAAAGGCGCCCATGTACGCAGTCCTGATCGAAGTCAATGTAGGCGACGTTGATCGCGACGAGGGTCTAAAAGGACTTCGCGAGCAGATCGTGCCGGCGATCACTCAGCTCCCTGGCTTCCAGTCGGGAGTGTGGCTACCCGGCAACGCCGCCGGAAGAGGGCTCTCACTCACGGTTTGGGACACTGAGGCGAACGCGCGGACGATGGCCGATCGCTTCGGACCGGGATCCAACCCACAGGCTGGCGCGGCCATCGAACGCTGGGAAGTGCGCGAGGTGGCGGCCACCGCATAGCACCGGCGACCCCCTGGTGCGCTGCAGTTCTAACCATTGCGCCGAGGCGCCTGTCTAGACGCGGCATAGCAACTCGCCGTGCAGGACGGAGAACCAACCGTCCTCTGCGGCTGCCCACTGCTGCCAGCCTTCTGCGATGCGGGTGATGAGGTCGTCGACCTCAGCCAGGCCGGAGGCCTGCAGCTGGCGGGACAGGGCTGAGCCGGTGATGCGGTCGGCCCACATGCCGCCCCACCAAGCACGATCATCTGGCGTCGCGTAACACCAGGTACTGGACGTCGCTGTGACGTTGGTGAAGCCGGCGGCGCGGGCCCAGCCCAGCAGGCGACGGCCGGCGTTGGGCTCGCCGCCATTGGTTCGTGCGGCGGAGTTGTATAGCGCGAGCCAGGTGTTGAGCTCGGGCACCTCCGGCCACCAGGTGAAGCCGGCATAGTCCCCGTCGCGGACGGCAACGATGCCGCCCGGACGACACACCCGCCGCATCTCGCGTAGGGCCTGGACGGGATCGCTGAGGTGCTGCAGGACCTGATGAGCGTGGACGACATCGACGCTGTCGTCCGGCAAGTCGAGGCTGTGCACGTCTCCCAGCCGAAACGTGATCCCAGCCTGCTGACGACGGGCCGCTTCTTCACGAGCACCGCGGAGGGCCTCCTCGGTCACCTCGATAGCGGTGACTTCGCCAGGTGTCACCAGCCGAGCCAAGTCCGCAGTGATGGTGCCCGGGCCGCAGCCGATGTCGAGAAGCGAGAGGCCGGGACGCAGGTGCGGCAGCAAGTAGGCCGCAGAGTTTGTAGCGGTACGCCAGCGGTGCGACCGCAGCACCGGTTCGGCGTGGCCATGGGTGTAGGTCCCAGGCGTCATCGTCACGGCTCCTCTCAAACAGTGCCATGGACCCTACAAGCTTCTCTCACATATCAAGATGGCTGTCTCATTCTATGAGATAGTCACGCCTCCTTCATGGACAAAATGGGCGTGCGACCAAGGGACTCTTGCCGAAAGCCGAAGGTCCAACGGCACACTCTCAGGACCGCGGAGGCAAGTCCTCGGCAGGACGACGTGCGGTGTCATCGGCCGGTCAGCCGGACGAAGCCGGCCAGACCGAAAGCCGATGCGCCTCCCCTGCCGTCGCGCGGGTCTCGAGCCTCACGACGTAGGTGCCTGCGTGCCCCTCGAGCAGAGAGATGTCGGAGACGGCGTCGGCCATGGAGCCGCGGAGTTCGGAGCGACCGGTAGGAAACGGAACCGTCAATTCCCCGACGAGCTGCGGGTAGTCCGCTGAGGTGGCTGGCCGCTCGTCGACGAGTAGGTAACGGACGGGCACGGTGCCGGTGTGTGTCGTCGCGGCAATGAACACCAGCCCCTCGGCGCCCTGCAGACGCCGCAGCGGGCCAGGTGAGGAGAAGTCCGGGAACTCCTCCGGGTCCGGCCCGCCCATGCCGGGATACGAGTCCGGGTCGGCCAGGAAGTACTGGCCGAAGTTGACCTGGACCTCGAAGTCCTCCTTGCGTCGGATCACGGACCGACCTGTGCGAAGTAGGAGTCGCAGTCGAGCACACGGTTGATCTGCACCATGGGAGCCGCCGGGAGTAGCAGGTAGAAGCGTCCTGTATCCGTCCTCCTGGCTTTCACAGGCCTTGTGACGGCAGGGTCGGCTCCCGGTAGCCGACCCAGAACCGGGACGGGCCAGCGGGACTCGGTGAGCTGGCGGCCTTACCCGGCGTCTGGAGCCAGCCGTTCGAGCCGGTCGGCGAGCCGTTGCCGGGCCAGTCGCTCGACGCGCTCGAGAAGCGCCGCTGCACTGGGCGTGCCCGGGTCGATGCGGCGCCGGTCGATGACGGGGAGCACGTCGGCCAGAGTGACGTGTTCTGCGGAATCGGCATACACCCGCACCGCCTCCTCGACGAGCGGGTCCACCGTCACGGCTTCCCCGCTCCAGCAGTCTCGCGCGGGTAGTCCTCGTCGTCGCCGAACACCGGCGCGTGCTGCTCTAGACGGTCTGCCTCATCGACCGGGTTCCCGCTCGCCTCAGGGATGGCCGAGCCCGGTTCGGCGTCGGTGCGCGGGTTGGGGTCGGTCAGCGAGCCCGGGTCGAGCGGGGTGTTTTGTTCGAGGAGGTCCGCTTCGGGGATCAGCTCGCTGGGATCGATGCGGTCGCCAGCCACTGCTGTTCCTCCTTTTCTGCTCGCAGTTTGGTGTTCTGCGCTTCTAGATCGAGAACTAGGCCGATGCCGGCCAGGTTCAGTCCGGCCTTGAGCAGGTCGCCGATACGGCGCAGCCGGTCCAGGTCCTGCGCGCTGTAGCGGCGCGTCCCGCCCCCGGTCCGTTCGGGCTCAAGCAGGCCGCGGGCCTCATACAGGCGCAGGTTCTGCGCCCCCGTGCCGACCAGTTCGGCGGCGACGGAGATGCCGTACACGCCACGCTTGCTGTCAGGCCTGGGTACTGCCACCGTTGCCCGTCCTTCCCCGCTCAAACTTTCTTCGGGTTGCCGCTTGCACCAGCATGCCACAGCTGCTACAACGAATCTGTAGCTCAGAACATAGATCGCAGGGTGCGGTCTATGACCACGACAGCATCAGGAATCTGACTATGGAGGTGCAGACGATGCTGATGCGCACCGACCCGTTCCGTGAACTGGACCGGCTCACCCAACAGGTCCTGGGCACCAACGGCACCCTGGCCCGTCCCTCGGTGATGCCGATGGACGCCTGGCGGGACAAGGACACCTTCGTCGTCGAGTTCGACCTTCCCGTCGTGAACCCGGACTCGGTCGACCTCGACGTCGAGAGCAACGTGGTCACCGTGAAGGCCGAACGACCGCCGCGCGCAACCGACGCCGAGCTAATCGCCGCCGAACGAGCCCGCGGTGTGTTCAGCCGCCAGCTGATCCTCGGCGACAACCTCGACACCGAGCACATCGACGCCAGCTACGACGCCGGCGTGCTCACCCTCAAGATCCCAGTCGCGGAGAAAGCCAAGCCCCGCAAGATCTCCGTCCTCAGCAAGGGCGATGGGGACCGGCCGGCCATCAACGCCTGAGCGGCGGTGAGGCCCCATGAGCACGGTGACCAGCCTTCGCGGTGACCTCACGCGCGGCAGCCACGAGCAGTTCCTCGACCTGATCTGCTCAGACGACGAGCTCCTACAGGCAGAGTTCGACGCGATCATCGCCGACCAATGGCCCAGCCCGCCGCCGCACAAGCCGCGCCGCGACAACCCCGGCGGCCGGCATCCGGCCCGCCGCGGGCAGCACCCCGGACCGTCGGGCCCAGACGGCCCGCCGCCCAGGCCACGGCCCCCCGGTGTCGGAGCGTGGTCTCGGCAGCGCTCACCCCCGACACCAACAGACCAAGCAGAACCCGAAGGCAGGTGACGGCCACTGACACACCAACCACGAGGTGTCATCTCTTCCCGCCCGCACGCTTCACCACCGAGCGCCTGACGCAGACCTGCGCGACGCCCGCGCCCGACCGGCGCACCCACATCGCGGGCCAGACGAGACACACAACCGCACCCGGTGGTCCCGGCCGCCCCCCCGCGGCCGGGACCACACCCATTCACCAGAACCAGCCGACCCGAAACCGAGCAGGCACACAACGACACCACCAACAGCAGGGCGGACAGCCAGCCCGCCCCGACCCAGGGTCGCTCGGGTGCTCATAGCTACGGTCAGGACCATGACCCGGAGCTGGGATCCAGCGGCACCCGGAGTGCTGCGTCTGCCGTCCGGGCGGCTGATCCGCGGCCGGGGACTCGGACGACCACTTCCAGCCGGTCCGCGGCCCACCTTCGCCGTTCACCTGCTCGAGCACGAACCCCCGGCCGTCCCCTGGGACACGGTCTGGGTCTACTGGCCTGACTTCGGGCTGCCCGATGACCACCGACACCTACGGAGCGTGCTGACCGAAGCGTGGCGACGAGCCGAAGCCGAGCGCGTCGAGGTGGCCTGCTGGGGTGGACGAGGCAGAACCGGCACAGCGCTAGCCTGCCTCAGCGTCCTCGACGGGCTGCCCGCCGACCAAGCCGTGGCCTATGTCCGAAGCCGCTACGACGCTGAGGCCATCGAGACCAGGCAGCAGGAACGCTTCGTCACCGGCCCATGGGTGTAGCCGCCAGCGCTCATCTCATCGCACAAGCCGACCCGCGAAGGCATGAAGGTCGCCAAGGCCAAGGCCGGCTGGGCGGCAAGCAGCCCAAGCTCAGCCCCAGGCAGGAAGCCCACCTCGCGGCAGCGAGCTCGAGGAACTGTTCTCGGTCACGCGCTCCACCACGGTGTACCGAGGCGCTGGGCCGCGCCGGACGTGCCGGCGCGGGAGGATGAGCGGAAGCGTCGTCACCAGCGTGCCGCGCCAGTCGAAGATGACAGCCCGAAACACCCGCCAGACCTACCACGGCCTTGCTCTTGTCCCGCCGCTGGGGACGAGCGGCGATGCCAGCAGCCGCCAGACCGTGCGGCTGGCTAGCGTGCACGCCGTGGCGGACTTGTCGTTGCGGGCGTTCACCACCCAGGACGTGCAGCTGCTGGCTCGGGTGGACTCGCAGTTCGAACAGTTCGGTGTCAAGAGCCCGCTGCGGCCACCGCCGGGCAGCCAGTGGGCCGAACCCGGGGGGCTCGTCGTCGTCGAAGGCGAGGTCGTGCTCGGCGACGTGAGCTGGCACCGGCCCACCCACGGCCCCGGCGAAGGTTCCCGGACCTTCGGTATCGGCATCGGGCTGCTACCGACGGCGCGCGGGCGAGGGGTAGGCACCTGGGCCCAGCGGGAACTCGTCCGGCTGATCTTTCTGCACACCCCGGTCAACCGGGTCGAAGCTTCCACCGACGTGACCAACCTGCCCGAGCAGCGGGCACTGAGCAAAGCTGGATTCACCCGCGAAGGAGTCCTGCGGGGCGCGCAGTGGCGCCTCGGCAGCTGGCACGACATGGTGCTGTTCTCCCGGCTGCGAGCCGACCCCGACCCGTAACCGACCGACCAGCGCTTCCCGTGTCACAAGTAGGCGCTGCTCCCCCGATACGGCACCCGAGTTTCGGACTGACTTGCGAAACCGCGGCGGGGCCGCCGGTCCTTAGGAGAACGGGGCGATGCGGTACCTCGCGTCGAGGCGTCTCACTACTTGGGAACTGGGACGACGACCATGCGGGCCCGCAGAACGCCCGTACACGACCTGCTTCACCTGCTCGGCAGGCCCCACTCGCGGGTTACGCGCCGCCCCACAGAGCGTCGTGACCGACCCCCGCCAATTGGCGCTGGAGATCACGCCCCACGACTGCTCCTTCTGGGCTACACCCTGTCCCACCGGCGGCCGTCCTTGGCGCACGATCCTGCAGCGCTGCTAGTTCAGGCGCCGGTCTCGTAGGCGGCTGCCCCAACGACGACCTGCTGGCCCTCCGGCCTGATGGCCTCCCCCCGCAGCCTGCTGGCGTCAGGTCGGCCGACCGAGCCCGGCCGCAACGTCATCGGCCGAAGGACCCGTGGCCGGCAACGAGTTCTGGGGTAGCCCCCAAGCGCGGTACAGCCGCCAAAGACGCCGATCAGCCGCCTCGGGTGCCTGCTGCTGCCTGTGCCAGTTGGCTGATGTCGGCTGTCTGATCAGCGGGCGGCGCTGGAACCGCACCGACGTTGGCCTTGCCGAAGTCATACAGCTCCTGGGTGAAGGTGAACGAGCCCACACCGCTGAGCGGCTTCAGCGAGTACCTGGTGCGGGCAGCGCGGCCCTGCCCGTCGATCCAGACGTCGACCGGAAAGGTGCTGGCCCCGAACTGCTTGGTGAACGTGTCGACGGCGCCCTTGGCGAAGGCGCCCTGCTGCACCGCCTTTTGCAGGTCGACCTGGGTGCGGTAGTGCGTCGTCTTCGTTCCCCGCACGTCTTCGGTGCCGACGGTGGTCACCGGCCCACCAGCGCCGCGCAGGTACTTCAGCACCTGAGTCGGGTCTGAGCTCTGGCTCAGGCTGCCAAGCTGACCGCTGCCGCCCCTTGCGTTGGCGGCGTCGTTCAGGTCGATCTTGAGCCACTGCTTGCCGCCGGTCCGGGCCGTTAGCCGCGCCGGCAGCCTCTGATAAATGACGCTGCCGATGATCCGGTTCTCGATCGCCCCGCCCCGCCCAGCGGACAAGTTGACCGTGCCGCGGTGCTGGGCAAAGTCGAACGCGCCGACCCCGTTGATGGGCAAGCCCCGGCCGGCCACAGCGACCGAGCCGGTAAGCGTGACCTTGGCGTTGCTGGCGGAGGTCTTCGCCGACGTGGCGGCCACA
>JAABUU010002871.1_pt1 | contig 23418 bp, 29 predicted proteins | sample 5559301 | NCBI WGS metagenome assembly JAABUU01 (sample SAMN10711884, study PRJNA513360) | rock metagenome | isolation source: Antarctica rocks | place: Antarctica: Victoria Land, Richard Nunatak white | reverse complement strand
TTACAGATTTAATAGATTTATATATAATTCATCATTCTGCATACTCAGAATGTCTGTATACACTGTGATTGTGAAGTAATTACAGTATTTATGTGTTTTAAGGATTTTGAGCTTTCAAAAAAAAGTGATCTTTTTCTTTTTTTGTGAGTGTTCTGCGTGGCCCAGAATTACCACCGGCACTGTACTTATGTTAGGAATGCTGAACCGGCTGCCTGTCTGCGATTGAAATGTTGTCGACGTCAACCCGCTTTCAAGGTTGCTGAAGAGGCTTGTGTTGATTTCAACTGATTTGTACTTGAGAATATTCTCAGAATTGAAGTACTAGAAAGGACCTGAGGAGGTAGGGCTGAGACGGGCGTATTGAGTTTCGGAATCTGTCACAAACGTGAAGCTGCCCATCCTAACTTGTTTACGGTCTGGAACAAGGTTTACCCGGCAGAATCATCAACAAGCCAGCACTGGTTACAACCTACCCAAAGCCCTCCTTCCACGTGGACAAATATTTATAGAGGAGCTGCTCCTCACATTTCTCACTGTGTTCTTCAGATACAGCTGCCCCGGCTGAGCTTAAAGACTACGGCATTTTTCCCATTGGCCGGCTCTCGAAAGATCGGGTCTACCAGACAGCTTGACACATCGCTGTCAAAGCAGTATGTTGACCGGCTTCACTTGATAGGCTCTTGCCTTTCTTCAACAGTGATGTCGGATTGCTTGCTGCAATATCTATGCTGTCACATCACTATAGTGACAGAGAGACCCACAACCAGAGCCGACCAGCCCAGACAGTTGCACTACATAGCTCCATCGACGATACATGGTACGCATCTGGACCCATAGGTGATGTACCCAATAAACCAATCCATCGCTATTGCATGGATAATAGGCAACACAAGGAAATTCGTGCGGCATTCGTCAACTAAGCCGGAGATATGGATGGAAAGGAGAAGACGTTGTAGCCAAGACGCCAAAATCTCATTACTTGGCTTCCCCATGATTCTCTACTGAGACTCCGTCAAGCCAAGCTGCTCCAATCTGACATCGATCTCCGCACGATGTGTCGCGCGTGCAGATGTTTCGTCTTCATCCACGTCACGGACGGTGACATCGAGATAATCGACTTGCTCGGCCTCTTCCTCCTCCTGAGTTCTACTCGGTTGCGCAATGTTCCTGGGGCGACGCGGCTTGAGCTGGGACTTCGAAATGATTGGGTAATAGTAAGCGGCCTTCTCCAGAGTCGAATTGTCCGTACCATCCCCCTTGGCCTCTGTGCCCTCTTGGGAATCATGCAAAGCAAGAGCAATCTCGCCATACTTTTGGTCAAGATTGGTAGTGGAGGCGCCAGTTTCGTAAGCTCGGACGCGACCATACTGGAAGCAGCCATCGTGCGTGTCTTTGACCTTGCTGGTGTACAGGCTGTCGTCATCCTTCTGTGGATCATTGATATCAAACTTCTTCTTGATATTAGGAACCGACTTCTCGTCTGTAGGTAGATAGTAAGCGTAATCGTAGGGCGGAGCGCCAGCTGGGGCATGATGGACCGGGTCGGCTTCATGTGCCAAGCGTTTGGCTTCTTGTTCGGCGATAATCTCCGGACGAAGGGGCAGTGGCTGCAGTAGACCAACATCTAGGCGTTTATCGTAGGCGTCAGTAGCTTGCGAAGGATTAGTAGAGAACTTGGTGACCATGTAGCCGCCAGCGTCTGGGAACGCGTCAAGGTGTGGCAACACAGGATAGCTGTCGATGACAGTGAGGCCAGGCTTGCTCGGGTGTTTAGGCTTGTTCCAAGCAGCAATTTCAGCTTGCGTAGGAGCTGCACCACGAATATTCGAACCGCTGTCAGGGCCTTTGTACGCGTCCTCTGGATGAGCAATGTCGAACCCTTTGACCACAGATCGCATGATATTGACAGGGTCATTGCGGGAGGCGTCCGTCTGCTTCTTCTTCCTTGCTTTGCCGGTAGACTTGATAAGGTTCCGAGAAGTGTTTGACTCGAAGCGCGAGCGGTTCTGCTCCGAGGAAATATACTCTGTGCGACGGAGGAAGCTAACGCCAGTGGTAACAGACTTAGGTTTGCCAAGTGAAGCAAGAGGCCGAAGAAGAGCTTTATCACGAGGATGGACTGGAGGAGGATTGAGAGGCGCCATGATTGCTGTGGAGATATCATGGTCAGACGAACATTGCTTCTTTGAGGAAACGGCGCCCAGTCACTCACAGCTCTCATCGCCATTGAAAATGCCAGGCATTCCCACTAAATCAATTGGCATACCAAGCTCTGCATCTACTTCGATATTGATTGGTTGCTCTCGAGCCATGCGCGACGCAAAGCCAGCTGAGGTGTAGCGTGCGAGGCCATCAGTTGGAATGTCCAGCAGCTTCGGAGGCCCTGGAGGAGGTGGGAGCGCGTTCGAATAACGAATACGTGCGATGTAGTCTTGGTGGTAGACACGTTCAGGACGATTGGAGGGATTAGACATGGTCTCTTCTTCGTTCTCAACGACTTCTTCGTCCTCTGCTGTGAGGTGAAACAATTAGTAAGATTAGAGCTCCAAGTGAGTGAAGCTATGGAACTTTGACGAACGTGAGGACGAGCTTGAACCGGAAGAACCTTTCGCCATCTCGGTCCTCGGATAAACGTTGTTGCGATGATACCTGACGGCGTCGGTTGGTCTGGTCTTGAGGTCGGCTTAACAGCATCTGACAGAACGTGAGCTTAGTAAGGTAACTTCTTAGGGTTAGGGAAGTTTGGTTCGAGCACTGAATAACGTTTGAGAGCACAGTGTTCAGTGCCCTGGGCTGATACTCCTCTTTGCAACGAAGAGGTTTTTTTCCACGTTCATTGACTTCGGTATGTCTTCGCAACGACTATTTTCGACACGAGGTCCAATTACACGGACTTAAACACCGAATGAAGCATTGAGCCCCATGGTCAACTGCCTGCGTCTAAAATTACACCTACCAAGCCCACATGCACTTATAAGCCAACAGACGGCTTCCCAGCCGATCATACTCCATGCTCCCAATCCAGCTATCATTATTGCCTCCCAGCTTCCCAAACACGCTACCACCCTTCCAGACCACAACCTGCGGATCCAACTCCCTGGGCGGTGTGCCGATCATGATATCCTTAGCGAACGCTGGCCGGAGTTCCTTCATCCTCTCTTCGAGGAAGGTGTAAAAGCCAGGGATTTGCGAGCCACCTCCAATGACCATGACTCCGCCAAGAAAGTCACGGGTCTTGCGGTCGTCTTCACGAGCTCCGTGGACGACGGAGGCTAGGATCGCTTCATCGAGAGGGATGATCGGGAGAATACTATCCTGCAGTATCGCGGAGGCGAGCTTGGTGTCGTTTGTCTCTGTAGGTCCGCCATTCGTAGCTACTGCGGGCGTGCCGTTACCCTCGGGCGCTGGCGAGCCCGCCATAGAAGAGCGTGGGGTTGTGTCGAGGTCGTTCAGTCGGCTAAGGAGGCTGAATGGCTGTTGGCGGCTTGGAGTGAGTGCCGTGTTCGTCTCCTTCGATCCGTTTTCGGTAATGGCTGTTACATCGTCATTGAATGTAGGACGAGGTCCGATTAGTTGATAAACTGAGGCTTGTGCCGAGGACATCGGGTCATTTGGTGAGCTATCGTAGAGATCATAAGACCGGTCAATAAGTTTCCGCCGTCCGACAAGTTTCGTAGCGTTGTCGAATATTGATGGTATGAAATAGCCCTGAAAAGAGTCAATGCGAGTTCATCTCAAACCTTCCATCCACTTACCATTGGCGCCAAGAGGACCTCGTCGTAGGTCTTGAACATGTACTTCCTCGTATCTTGGCCAGAAGCCCGTACGTGGAAGTCATATAGCTGAACGCTAATATCCGCCTCATTCATCGTGCAGAACTTTGCCTTCAGTTCTTCCGCCAAAAGGAAATCGTACCTTCGTTTGAGATTAATATCTGCGTAGGGGAAGTGATCGAACAGCATCATCTTGATGAAGGTTTCCGTAACGTCAGCGCCACCATACTTGAGGTTGATCCGTGAACTCTCAATGCACATGCCCTCCTCAACACAGCAGATTGAAGTTTTCTGGGCGCCAATGTCTACCACACAAGCACTCGTGTACCCGGCGCCGAAGGTCGCAGCCAAACTCTCTTGAATGAAGCATACCCGGCCGAACCCGAACTCCCGTAGTAGCATCTCCAAGATCTGTGTGACATAAACCCGCTCATACAGATCCGGTATGACAAACACGCAATCGTATTGGCTCCATTCCTTTTTCCTTTGCAGACCCAACTGCTGTTTTATGGCTTCTTCAATGACAATGGATATATCTTCGTAGAGTAGAGTCTTGCTCGAATAGTCGCGCTCGTTGTACCAGCCTCTCTGTAATGGCCAGAAAAGCTTGTATCTAGGCTTTGAGTTATCAGGTATTCGAAGAGCTTCCTTGCCAGTGAGGATATCAGGGGCATTGTTCGGATCGGGGCCAATCTCTGTCCAGTCTATGCGAAGGGGGTCATTGTGTTCTGATATCGTCTCTGGTGGCGTACGCCGGTTGTAGTTCACCACAAGCTCCTTGGAATTGGGCAAGACTCGACGCTTGTTGTTGCGCATATGGACCTTGAGGTCAGCGCACATTGTCGAGTATTGAGCTGCAAACTATTCGAGTCTATGAGTAGGAGTTAGGTGACCACAATGTGCTTTTGTCTTACCTCTTCTCCAAAAAGCCGCTCCGGCTCCACCACCGCGTCATGCTCTCGTTTTATTCTTTTTGGCTTCGGTACTCCACCATTCTCTTCGGACTCGTTATTCCTCCACTTCCTTGCAACGACCATAGGTACAGTCTTAGGAAGGGCATCGGTCGCTAATCCTATCCTCAGATTCTGACTCCCAGGATGTATGACTATGACCTTCGACCCAAGGGCGTCTTGTCCAGTGAGTGGACCCGCACCATCCTCAGCAGCTACTTCGTCGTCGATATCCATGTCTCCGTCCGGCAAGGGAAGTTCGTTAGGTCGTGCATGGGCCAAAGCCCTATCCCGATCTTTGGCATTGGTAGCCATCCGATTACGGCGTTCTTCATTCTGAAGGCGGAAGACGAGGACCTGGTCGTCCCGTTTGAGGTATTCTCTGAAGCAAGGGTTTTTTAGTATAGCTACATAGGAAGAACCTCTGTATGCACGATGAGATTCAGAGACTTTGTGCAGGCGTGACGAACGTATAATAGTTTTTCTGATTGATCATACCAACCACAGGCCAAGTCGTAAGGTCCATGTTGTTATCCGTCCTCTCCAGCCCTATGACAGTGAAGTATTGTCAGTATTGTTTGACGATGGCATTAGCCTATATCGAAGGAAGCTCTTGGATCTCACCTTCCTCCCGGAGAGCCTTCCCCGATTTCTTTCCCACCATGATTGATATTGCGGTGGAGTCCTTGCCAGGTCAGCCGACCGAGTTGTGTAAGAGGGTAAGCTGTAGCTATCCAAGGAACAGCTGCCTATGTGTGACCGCGCCTGTTAGACTTATCGATTGCGCGCAGAAGGTATTGAATGTCATTCAAGCCGCAGCTGAAGCTTGGGCCAACCGCAGACCCATGCGCCGCTCCAGAGATCGTCGTTCTGTGGCTGAGACTGCCCGATGCGGACTAATATTCGAGATTCGCCGAGGGTTCTTTTGTCATAATGATACTAATTATTTGATACATTAGAGTATATCACTTCTCAACTACAATATCTCTCTTTCCCATACACTTCAATAGCCGAGACTCGGACAAGCCACCTCGAAGCCCTCTACGTGCCGAAACAACTGAGCGCGTGTGACCGCAGCAGTCGAGTCGGCGGAGGTGGCAGGCGCACGACGGCAGCATGGGAGGATCGATATCCAAAATCCTTTCCGGATTAATATGGACGAAGAAAGAGATACGGATCCTGATATTAGGACTGGTGACCCCCCCAGGCAACCCCAACCCACGGAACCAGAACACTGACCATCTGTGGTCATTCTAGGATAACGCCGGCAAAACAACGCTCCTATACCGACTCAAGGTATGCCTCCCCGTCGCCCCGCCTTCCACGACAGAAGAGTCGCATATGAACGCAGATATTGACGGCGTTTGCGGGAGCCATAGATCGGCGAAGTCGTCACCACCATCCCGACAATCGGCTTCAACGTCGAATCCGTCACGTACAAGAACCTCAACTTCAACGTCTGGGTAAGGTCTTCCCATCCTCCCCCCCATCAACCCCAACTCTCCCCAACATCAACCCCCCTTCCACCTCCCCCCTCCCCTCCCTCACCACCCCACTAACCCCCGCACAGGACCTCGGCGGGCAAACCTCCATCCGCCCCTACTGGCGCTGCTACTACGCCAACACGTCCGCCGTCATCTTCGTCATCGACAGCACGGACATCGACCGCCTGGCCACCGCCGCCGCCGAACTCTCCGCCATGCTGAACGAAGACGAGCTCCGCGACGCCGCCTTGTTGGTCTTCGCCAATAAGCAGGACCAGCCCGGCGCCAGGGGCGCCGGCGATATTTCCGAGGCGTTGCGGTTGGGCGAGCTCAGGGATCGCAATTGGAGTATCGTGGCTTGCTCGGCGGTTGATGGGAGGGGCGTGGCGGAGGGCATGGATTGGTTGGTGCAGACGGTGCAGGCGGAGGGGGGGTGATGGTTTTGGATGGTTGGGGTTGGGGGTTGCTCGGGTTAGTTTGAGGGCGGGGTTTATTTTGTATAGCATTTTCGTGTAGGTCATGGTTTTCTTCTAGGTTTGAGCGGTTTCTCGTGGGTTTGTAGATGGAGGAGGTACATAGCCCGGGTAGCACACTGGGTATATTGTTCAAAATCTGAGAGTCAAGAGCATGTAGGGCTTAGCCCGATTGCCAGGCTAGGAATCAGTGTTGGAAGCTATCCTTTCTCGCACCATTCATATTGTTCGCTGCTATATTCGTTATCGTTGGCAGCTTAATGGGCGATGATAACACACACTCCCGAGGCCTTGTCATCTCATAATCGTACTCTAGACGGTGGAGCCGATCTTAAGTGGCAACATTTTCTCATTCACTAAAGAACTACGTCATCTACACCTAATTGAAGATCGAACTCGTGAGTAACATTGTCCTAGCTCAACGCATCTCGTCCAAAGACATCACAGACGAGCCTGAGCATTGCCAGCGGCCTGCGACTGTGGGTGCGGCGCCTTCTCCTCGGTGGCCTTCTCGATCCTGGCACCAAGGTCCGAGTTAATCTTCTTGAACATCTCGTACGTCCTCTTACGCACGGGCTCCTTGGCCGCAGACAAGTGACCGGCCACGTTACCGACGAAGTTGTCTTGCTGGCCTGGTGTCCTGCCGAGGACCTCCCAGAGGCGACCAGGCTGGACAAAGTCCTCGTCGGACAGAGGAAGCTGCTCAGCGACGGCGGCACCAGCCCACTTCTCGTGCTCTTGTGATGGCTTCACGGGCTTGTACGTGATGTTGCGGTATGTCGACGGGTAGTTGGGGTTGGCACCGTAGTTGCCGTTCACGGCCATGATACCATCACGCTGGTACGGGTTGAAGGCGCGGAGCGGGCAGTTGACCGGGATCTGTTGGTAGTTGACACCAAGACGGTGACGGTGGGTGTCTGGGTAGGAGAAGAGACGCGACTGAAGGACAGGATCTGCCGAGGGCTCCACACCTGGCACCATGTGCGATGGTGAGAAAGCCACTTGTTCGATCTCAGCGAAGTAGTTCTCCGGGTTCTTGTTGAGTCTGAGCTTTCCGAAGGGTCGGAGAGGAACCTCCTGTTGTGGCCAAACCTTGGTCAGGTCGAAGATGTTCCAGCGGAACTTCTCGGCCTGCTCAGGGCTAAGCACTTGAACATAACAAGTCCAAGACGGGTATTCTCCGTCCTGAATGGAGTTGAACAGGTCTTGAGTATGCCAGTCTGGGCTCTCCGACGCCATATGCCCGGCTTCATCATTTGTGAAGGTCTTGACGCCTTGGTCAGTCTTCATGTGGATCTGAACGTAGTTGAAGGTTCCGTCTTGCTTGGTGAACTTATAAGTGTGGCCTGAGTAACCGTTCATGTGGCGATAAGAGTACGGAGTACCACGGTCACTGAAGAGATGCATAAGTTGATGGGCCGACTCCTGATGGGTGGACAGGTAATCCCAGAACATGGTCGCATCCTTCAGGTTGGTCTGCGGGTTTCGCTTTTGGGTGTGGATGAACAGAGGGAATTTGCTGGGATCCCGGAGGAAGAAGATGGGGGTGTTGTTGAAAACCCAGTCCCAGTTACCCTCCTCGGTGTAGAACTTGACGGAAAACCCACGAGGGTCTCGAGCTGAGTCGGGCGATCCTTTCTCGCCACCAACGGTCGAGAACCGAGTAACAACCTTAGTCTTCTTTCCAACGCCATTGAGCATATCTGTGCATGTCTGTGAGGACTGTTAGCAATGTTCGCTCAGTCGGATTCTGTGGCGAAAACTGACCAAATCGCTGATATCGTGGGTAACTTCAAACTCGCCATAAGCACCGGCACCCTTTGCATGTACGACACGCTCTGGGATACGTTCACGGTCAAAGTGGGCGAGTAGGTCGATCAAGTGAAAGTCCTGAAGCAAGAGCGGACCGTTTTGCCCTACCCTCTGCGAGGACTCGGGGTCCATAACAGGACATCCATTGGAAGTGGTGTAGACGGGCTTTTCCTCATATCTGAAGGTGTCGGATGGCTTGTCGTTGGCGACCATGATTGCGGTTGTATAAATGATATGTTAAAAACTGTGGTGAAGACTATGTGGTTACTGAATCTCAATCGGAGTGAGGCGAGTGCAAGAGAGTAAAGATGGAGTGGTAATACCTAGGTAGTCTTCAGACTTATTATATGTACTGTAGATAAGGTGATTGTCAGAGTGGGTGGCGGGCTAAGCTGATGTATGTTGGGCGAGGCGGGGGTCCTCGGGCGGAAGTCAGCAACGTTCCCTACCTTACTTCCTGGTCCCTGGTTAGTGACCGGAAGATAGTGACGTTACTGTTGTAGAACTGCCTCTGATATAACTTAAGGTAAGGTGCAAACCTTTTTGACTTATGTACACCAGATTCTAGCAGTTTCTAGTGCGCTAAGGTATATGAGCGCTCATAGCGGTGCAGCGTGTACGAGTATCTGAGAACTGTATAGCGGGATTTACCGGATCCCGTGTGGTGAGAATTTGTCAGGGGTTCACATGATGACGATCAACATCCGGCTAACCCCGGTTCAGAGATGCACTAAATCAGCGCAGGTCAAATCAATCTGACTAACTTAACGTTAAAACTTGCAATGTCATTCGTCGAAAAGACTCTCCATGAGTTACACACTGCAGACCGCCGGCAACGGGGCAACGGACTTTATATAAGTAGCACAACTGACCACGGTGATAGTAAACGTAGAAGTCTAGTTGACTGGCCTACTGTCTGTTCTCCATAAGCTAGGGGAATGCAGCATACCAGTTCCTTCGTACGGTATGGATAACCTTACATCTCATCTCTTAGGATCTCGATCTGCTTTTTGATCTCTACCCACAGAATCAGGTCATCCAGATCATCGTCCCTGTCCTCTACTGCTGCACGACCAGCAACAATGACTAGAAGAGTGGCCACGAAGGCTTCCTTCATGTAGGCGAAACTGAACTTGTCCGTGATACCTGCTATAGCGGAGCAGAGCCGTCTTGGAAACTGGATTTTCTTGTTGTTCCTAAGTTTATGTGTTTATACCAAACGTTCGACATTAGCCTTAGCATTGACGCCGTTCTCAAGGGAGCAGGTTGCAGGTAGTGTGGGAGCTGCTGAATGGGATTTCTCGTGGCCCTTACCTCCAATACTCGCAATATGCTTCTCTCTCCTCCCGCGAGGGCAGAGGGAACATGTATTTCCGGTCGAATCGACTAGGCCGCTTGGCTATTCCAGGATCCAGCCTGTCCACTGTTCAAAGCGTTGTGTTGATTAGGGCTTGAGACATGGTCCTTTTGAGCAGCTCAGCCAGTTAGGTGCAACATGACTTACGGTGGTTCGTGCTCCCAATGATCAGGATCCCATCGTTACGTTCTAAACCGTCCACCTCGTTCAGAAAGTAGCTCCGGATACCATCCACAACGAGGCTGTCCAGGTCTTCAAAAACCAGGAGGCAAGGGGCTTGTGCCCTGGCTTTGACGAAGATCTGCCGGATCGCATATTCCGGCCCAGCAAAGGACGTGAATGTCTTGACGTACAGCGTCGGAATTGGATCTGGATGGGTCGAGAGAGTTTTCATGAGGGCTTCAATTGAGATGGTTTTACCGTTGCCCGGCGGGCCGTGGAAAAGGATTCCCCTCTGACCAGAAGGAGTCAGCAAGTATGTTTTGACCGATGGAGATGACGCAACAGTTCAGCGAGCTAAGAGGCAGAACTGAGACTCTTGGTGAAAGCAATAGACACTTTGTACCTTCCATGGGACTGCAAATTCGTGATAGTTCTCCCGTTCATCAAAGAACCCTTCCACATCCGCAATCAACGACTGCTTCATCTTCTCGTCCAGGATCACGTCACTCCATGCCGCCTTCTGGACACTTTCCCATAGCTCATGGTTCTTCTGCCACCAGCCTTGGTCAAACACCAGAATTTCTTCGTGCAGTTCCAAGCTGTACTGTGCAACGGCGGTGATAAGGTTGTCAGTTGGAGTCGTCATCGGCTTGACGGATCCATGGTCTTCAGGCTTATGGAGAATATAATTGATCACAGATCCATCAAGTCCTGCGTTGCCTCTCTCGCCGCTGACGACATACACCAGGAAATCGTGATCCTGCCAGCGGTATTGATATTTCGCGAACTGGACTCTGTTGACCAAATAGCCCACTGCACCGTCCAATCGCCGAACGGGCGGCACAAAAGAGCGGTATAGGAGGGATTCATCATGACTCGGATCGAGCAGCGCCTCCGCTTGACCCGCTGACGCAAAGGCCAAAAGATTGCAATCGTATTGGAGGGTAAGGGCCAAAGTGTGGTCAGGGTATCGATGCCGGAGCGAGGAGCTGATGACCAAATCTGTAGATGTCCGGGCAGCATTCGAGTGTCTTTCCAGATCGCCATACACGCTATCACTGGGGACACGAGGAAGTATCACGGTAAAGTCGTCGTAAGCTTGGGAGGTTGCCATGGCTGCTTGGCTCCCACCTTGCTTCATCAGCTTGCTCGGTGATATCTCTATCATTGAAAGCAAATGGTTCAAACTGATGATCCAACAACAAGCACTGGTGATGTCGAGAAGTCTACTTGAGAGGGCAGCAGCCGCAACAGGTTTCAGCGTTGCACTGCCACAAGGCGAAGGCCGAAGGGTGATACTAGCTTGTATCCTGTAATCATTCCATATATTTGTCCACTTTGGTAATCGTCAGGATACTCGAGTATCCTTATTAATATTTTTACCAAGGACCATTTGAACTTCCATTGTTGTAGACAAGACATTGCTCACTTGTTGATGATTGATGAGACGGGAAAGCTGGTGGGCACCGTCCAAATGCGGGCTAGGAATCTTCAACACCACATGCCCCTCCACACCGAAATCTGCTTGCAATCCGCCGTGGCCATTGTAACTCATACGTTCCAGCTGTAAGTGCAGGTTCTATGGGGTTGCGACCAATAAGTGTCCGATGTCTACTCGCCCAAGGCTGCTAGCCTCGTCTTGCCCGTTCCGCCCTGCTTGGCAATTGGAGCCTTGTTCTCCTTCTATATCGTTGTCAAAAGAGAAGCATACTCGGGAGTGGAGAGGCCATCATATTGAATGTCGACATGGCAAGGTATCTGGATTTCAAGAAATCTACACTGCAGGCCATGCTGCAAGTCTTACTAATTAGAAAGACACTCCTTCGTTGAGGTCAGGCTTCTCTGTCAGCCTTCTTACTTGTCGACAGCCACGGAGAACCACCGACGAGACTCAATAATAATACCAACAGTCGGAGGAACGCTACAAAGCGCAGGACAAGCAGATGGTCTCTAGCCGGAATTGGAGCACTCAGAGCTCGGAGCTAGGTTGCGCGCCCTTTCCATCATTCTCGCTTCAGCCCTAGATGATGTACTATTACCTTTTAAACCCCCAACTATCACCTTTTATGCATTTCCAAGTAAGATAGCGATCATGTCCCGATTCAAGTACTCACCTGGTCTTGTAGACAATGTGGAAGACAGGGAGAAGTACGTCGTCGGCGGTTTTCATCCTGTTCATATCGGCGACACGGTCGACAACGGAAGATATCGAATAGTGCACAAGCTTGGCTTCGGGGGTTTCGCAACTGTTTGGCTTGGTAGAGATCGCCATGCCAATAAGTATGTTGCATTAAAGATCATCGTTGCCGAGTTCTCGAAGGATTGCTCAGAATTGAGGATGCTTCGCCTTTTCAAAGACAACACCTCCACCCACCCTGGTCGTCAGTATATCGCTACCCTGCTCGACAGCTTCTGGATTGAGGGTCCAAATGGATCCCACCTCTGCTTGGTGTCCCCAGTGGCAGGGCCAGCCATACCAGAATACTCCAAAAGCCAGCCGCACGGGCGATTGAGAGTTAATGTTGCACAGAAGATCGCTTTGCAGACCACGCGAGGGTTGGCATTCCTCCACTCCATTGGTGTCGGTCACGGAGGTAATAAATGCCTGTGATTTGGTCTTAAGTAGCTATTGCTGATGTCGATCTACAGATTTTACTGCCTCGAATGTACTCTATCAGCTGATAAATCTGGATTCTTGGACGGAGGAAGAAGTGTACGAGCGACTTGGTCAGCCGTACAAAGAAGCAATGCACACAACATCGGGTGACGATCCAGAACCAGCGGCACCAACCTACGTAGTTGAGGCTATATCCGATATCAAGGCTCAATACGTAACTGAAAGCATTCTCATAATCGACTTTGGTCAGTCCTTCTTTCTCGACAGCCCACCGTCTGATGGGCTTGGAACACCCTGGAGTTACCGCGCACCGGAAGCCATCTTCGATCTCAAAGCGAGCGTCTATTCTGACTCGTGGGCCCTGGCATGCACGATTTTCGAGATCCGCGCCGGTGCTGCGTTGTTTGAAGTGTTTTTCTCTGACCGACACGATGCTTTACTTCAGATTGTGCAGACTCTTGGTAAGCTTCCGGAGCGTTGGTGGTACGCATGGGACAGTCGCTTGACCTATTTCGATGAAGATGGGATGCCAAAACGGAAGTGGGAGAACGATAGACCATTGGCCAATTTGTATCTTCTGATTGATCAAATCAAGGAAATTGGCAGCGAGGATGCCAGCGACGACGATACCAACCATACCAGCACAGGACTTGCCCACTACCACGAGAGTGATAGCGGTGGACTCTCCATTCATGCGAACAATGGGCCCTCGAGTACGGAAAGAGGAATGATCTCGCGCGAGGAGGTGGCGAGCCTATACGATCTGTTGAGCAAGATGCTGAAGTACGCACCAGAAGAGCGTATAACCGCGCAGGAGGCTACCGAGCACGATTGGTTTAGAAAAAAGTTTTAGTACGAAGCGTGGTAGATCTAGGAACGGCGGCCTCCCAAGAAACATCCCCGAAGACCTATGACCCAGAAACCATCCAATCCATAAGAACACTATGTATATTGCTCAGTCCAGTGAGCCAAGAACTCCTCTTGAAGACTGTTAAGTCTCAAGGTTGCAACCTCGGGATCCTGTTCCGCATCACATTTCGTAACCTTCGAGTGACGACGAATGGCAAAGGATTACATCGACTCATGCTGGAGATCAATATAGATCTACTCAAGCGCTGCTCAAATGATGTTCGGAGGAACATATCCGCTTCGCAGGATCGAGTGGCGACCCGTCTGGTAACGGACTTGCGGTTAAGAAAAATATCGTGGTTGGTAAACGAGGCTGCGCACCTGTGTCTGCAACGTTCTCCTTCCTACTGTAGGCAAGCTCGTACAGTATACAGACCAGAGGAACACAACGATTAGAGCTCTTTCGAGCAGCCAAATCGGTTCAATATCATGAGGCCACTCAGGGAGAAGCAACTGGGATAACGATTGAGGACTGTGACGAATAAGAACTGTTTATTGTGGTTGGGAAGTTAGCATGGACTGGATCCTAGATTGCGTTCACTTTGCTATTCATAACAAGCGACGCAATGCACGCTGCTGTTGACTTCCCAGACATGTTGTAAATTTTACTCATTCGCCCATTCGGGCTTTTTCTTCTGCGCGAACGCGTTCATTCCTGGAGATTAATGTCAGCCCTGTGAAACCACTATCACTAGGATCAGTACTTAACACACCTATCTTCTGGTCTTGACTGCCGAATAGGCTATGGAATACCCTCCGCTCGTACTCTACCCCTTCCCGGACCCCCAACTCCTGACTCTTATTCACAACTTCCTTCGCGGCTTTGATCGTCACTCGGCTCATCGAGGCAATCTTCGCCGCCGTCTCCACCGCCCCATCCACACACTCCTGTGGCGAATCAAACACCTTTGCCGCGAGACCCCATTCGCCTGCCTCTTTCCCACTGAAGTTCCTCCCGGTCAATATCAATTCCATCGCCCTGCTCTTGCCAATTGCGCGGGTCAGTCTCTGGCTCCCACCTGCGCCTGGGATGGTGCCGAGTTTTATCTCCGGCTGTCCAAACGTTGCGGAACCGCTACAGTACAGGATATCGGCCATCATAGCCAACTCACAACCGCCGCCGAGCGCGTAGCCGTTGACGGCGCTGATGATGGGTTTCTTGATCTGTGTTGTCTGCGCGGACCATGCTTCTATGAAGTCGGTTGTGTAGGCTTGGGAGAATGTAAGGGAGGCCATTTCTTTGATGTCTGCGCCGGCTGTTGTGGGTCGTGCATTAGCAGGGGCGATGGGAGCGTGAGGTGGTTCGCACAACCGAAGTCCTACCTGCAAAAGCCTTTTCACTGCCTGTTATGACAATGGCGCCGGTATCTTTGTCTTGATCGAATTTCCGCAAGGCATCATTGAGTTCGACGAATACGGCGCCAGAGAGGGCATTGAGGGCTTTCGGGCGGTTCAGAGTTACTATAAGACATGCATCGTCAGCCGAAGGCACAATAAATGATCCAACAGATATCCTGCTGAAGCCCTTACTCAGTCCTACCCCCGCCTTCGGAGTTGATATCAGCAAATGCTCGTAGGACGAGGACATCGCAACTGAGTATGATCTAATAATTCGCAACGAAGAGGAAGTCGAGAACCTCGATACTAAGGGCCGTAAGCCCGTCAACGTAGACATTTTATTATCGGACAGTTGCAACCTAATGTCCGCTCAGCAACATTATTAATCTCGAGCCTCCGCCCATCCCAAACAACTGGGTCACAACCGAGGAGCTTCGAACCGGCAGAGCCTCACGAGCTGACTAGACCGAATCAGGCTGTTGGCGCAGAAGCCACGCTAAGTTAATTTTAGTTATTTGCCTGAGTCTCAGGCCATGAGGTTTGGCGATCAATAGCCTGACGCTTCAACAGAGTATTAACTCCCACGCCTCCAGGAGATCTCTACTTCTTTGACTAAGACAACAGTGCACTCTACGGATTGCTGCACATCGCGCTCGACACTCGCCATCTGGTAAAGCACAACTGGTAGTCATACACGATGGACGCTCCAGAGCCGGAGCAGACCCCTTTCGCCGCCGTCTCTGCGCAAACATCCCGATTCTCCAGAGTATGTCCGCCACAACCTTCAACCACCAACTCTACCTTTGATCTGGGTCTGACGTTATACCGCCCTGTAGCAATACCAAGCCTACCTCGACAAATCCACCCCCTACACCACATACCGATGGGTCGGTACCGGCGCATTACTGCTGCTCTTCGCCCTGCGAATAGTAGTGGCAAGAGGCTGGTACATCGGTACGGAACCAGCGCCCAAACACCCACCCATTGATTTGTGCGATGCGCTGACCATCGGGAAACGCGCCACAGTATGCTACTCCCTAGCAATCTACCTCCTCAACCTCTTCCTCGCCTTCCTGCAACCCAAATTCGACCCGTCCATCGACCAAGACGAAGGCATGGAGGACGGCTCCGCAGGCGGGCTGCCGACGCGAAAGGACGAGGAGTTCCGCCCCTTCATCAGGCGTCTGCCGGAGTTCAAGTTCTGGTACTCGAGCACGCGGGCCATCGCCATCGGCTTTTTGTGCACTTGGTTCGGCGTGTTTGATGTGCCCGTTTTCTGGCCGGTGTTGGTGGTTTATTGGTTGATTTTATTTTGCTTGACGAGTGAGTTCCTGTCCGAGCTTCGTCTGCCACCATGGGTAGAGTGGAGGGGATGAGAAGAGAGAGGAAATGATTGTCGCTGACTTTTCGTGTGTTTCATAGTGCGGCGGCAGATTCAGCATATGATCAAGTACCGCTACGTCCCGTTCACATTCGGCAAAACTAGATACAACCGGAATGGGCGTTGAGCTGGGATATCGGTGCTTTCAAAAAGTTGCTGTGGTTTTGGAGAACACCCTCTTTTTCCCGCCAGCGGGAATCGGTCCGTGAGGGCACATCACTGTACAGCAATTCTCTGTCATCGCATTCTAGATTCCTTTGCACTGCTTCACAGACAGAAGCTTCCCCATTTGTGCACGCTCAATCGAATATTGACCTCTTGACCTCATTCCATTTCTTTTCCTCTCGTGTAATAAGAATAGGGCACGGCCGGCGTGATCAAGTGGCAAACTAAAGTCGGGCTGGACAAAGCCCTCACTCATAGAAACGTTAATCTAGCATGTTCCATATTCAATCCCGTCTCCCTGTACACGCTCCATCTACCACGCCAAACCGCTACCTCCACCCCACGTGCGAACAGCGGAGGTGGCGTATCCCACCGCCGACGGACGTCCGCCTAACCGACCCTATCCGCTAGACGCACAGCGAGGAATGCAGTCCGAGCAGGACGTGCCGGCGCATGGTGCCCAACGCGGGCTCGAACGAAACCGACCCCATCCGACCGCACCCCTTCTGGCACAAGCACCCACGCAAAATCACGCACGCTTACACCACGCATGCCCCAACCGGTATGCTGGGCCAGCCAGCCAGCCAGCGAGAAGAGCAACCGTCAACAGCACCCAGCATTCGGCACGTCGCATCCCATAACACATCTACCCAACCCCCGTCCGCCTGTCGACTGCAGACGAATCAATTTCCCCCTCCCGCCTTCTGTCCCTGGTCTCTCCTCACGTCTCATCTCCACAGCCCCTATTCCCACATCGCACCGCACCGCACCGCACTGCACCACACCGCAGCACACCGCAGCACATCGGTGGGATTCTGATGAGCGATGAGCTGTGAGCGGTGGAGCGTGCGCGCATTGGGGTGGCGTGGGAGTGGGCGGGCTCGGGAGAAGGTGCGGGGCGGGGCGGGCGTGTGGAGAGGGGAGGCGGTACGGCGGAGAGTTAGGGTAGGTAAGATCTGTTGGTGGTGAGGGAGGGGTCGAAGTGAGGGGAGGTAGGTTGGTGGCAGAGGGAGGGGTAGAGAGGTGATGGGGGGAGGAGTGAGGCGGAGGAGATGTTGTGCGATGGTAGGTAATGGGAAGCTTGTCAGTGAATACAAGTAGCAAGAGCGGCAAGTAAAAGACATCGCCTATCATATCTGATCCTATCCTACCCAATCCCCCAGCCGCCTTGGATTCTAAGCACATACCCCAACCCATCCCATCTTACACCTTCCCCCCCGCCTTACCACAACTCATCCAAGAAACCCATACACCGCAGTGTGGTTTCCTAACTCAACCCCAACGGATTATCCGCAGTCTGTGTCTTCCCCCCCCCACTCTCCGAAGCCTTGCTCCCACCACCACCCGTGGCTCCGCCGACGGTATCGCCAACGCCCTTGCCCGCGCTGCCAACCGTATCGCCGGCACCCTTGCCCACGCTCCCGACGGTGTCGCCGACGCCCTTGCCGACACTGCCAACCGTGTCGCCGACCCCTTTACCGATGCCGCCGACAGCGCCTGTCACGCCGCCGAGAAGGCCTGAGTTAGTCAGTTTGTGGGAGTTTGGTGTTGTGTGGAAGGGGTGGGAAGGGATGGAGCGAAGGGGTTGGTGGGGGGGTTAGTAGGTAAGATTGAGATGATGCTCCCGCCTATGGATATAGCGGGAGGATGTAGGGTTGGCGGAGTAGGAAAAAGGGCTATTTACCACCGCCTTCTTTATCGCCGCCGCCGCCGAGAAGATCAGCCATGATAGATGTGCGTGTGTTATATCTGATTCGAGTTGGTTAGATGTCAGAGCATGATGATGAAGAGGATCCTGGTTGACAGACAGTGAGGAAAGCGGTTCGAACGTATAGCAAGAGAGAGAGAATTTGAAAGTTTGAAGTCAGATATATTTCTCGTTGCTTGCTATTCTTAAAAAAATTTCTTCGTAGAGCTCGAGGAGGGGGTGCGTTATATGGCCCAAGCCTCTCCGTCTCACGAAAAGAGGGGCACAGGAGGTGGCTTGACGTCAACCCCCACTACAACAACAGGCTGCCACAGCCATACTTAGTACAGTAACACAGATGGACATCATGTGGAGGGCAAGATAAGTATCTGAAGCAAGGTATGTGACCGGTTTGTTGCGCGATTTCGTTGCGGGAAGTTATGCTTCCTGCAGACGACTCCCATTGTTGCGTAAACAATGTCCAGGTTCATGATTTGCAGTGCATAAACAGTTCCGAGGTGCGGGGTTCCATGTCCGGAGTCCAGATCTCATAAGGCGCGTTCTTTTGCGGTCGAGTAACAGATGAAGCCAATAGATGGAGAGGTAGGGCGGCACCGATAATCTCGGAGTCCGTCTCGTAGAGCACGGTACGGGTACTCAAGCGTACTTCCTTCTTGTACTTTTCAAAGGAAGGGAAGGTAGCTGATGAACTTATGTCAAGCATCATGAGCTCATCCATAGCGCATCAGCGTCGTCTGTCGATGATAGGAAACCCTTAAGCCCAGATCGTCGCTGAGCTCCGCCAATCGATAGGCTCATATCTGAGACAACAGAAACACCAGATGTGATCGGCGCCAAAACAGCGCTTGTCGTTGCAGCCGAAGCTACAGCGCGATGATCTGCGCCTAACTCGACCTAAATGTTACCCCGCCACAGTCCATCCATAAATCCATACTTGTGGCTGAACAACGACAGCCGTCATACGAGTATGCACATGAGAGTAGAGCAGCTACTTTGACATTCCATTGAGGACTGGGTACTCGATTTTATGCAAACGGGTCTCATGCTCCCATAGTTTCGGAGGGTACGTTAGGATAGCTTTCATGACTCGATCAAGCCTTGCTTGCGAGTAGAAGAACGCGTGGTGATGACTAAATGTATGAAGTGTTGGGGTATGATTAAGCGCTTTTGGATCTGCCGTATGTCCGTCGAGAATTCCAGTCATGCAGCGTCGGTATCCATGCTCCGTTCCTGTTGATGTCCGCTTGAGTGGGCGTCCGATTCCAATCTCTCGGGGGAAGGCCAAGTACTGTGGTTTCGGCATCAAAGGTCTGGATGGGACCAGTAATGTCCATCAGTCGGGTTCGGCGTGAGTATGTTGGCGAATAGGAAGGCCGGGTACGAGTCTTCCGCGACGCCGTCTGGTGGGCTAGTCAGATCTCGAGTAACTCGACAGTGCTTGACGCGTCGCTGGCACTGCGCATGAGCTCCGTTGACGAGTCCAAGGCCCCACTTGTTGGTATTGGCAAGTCCTCAACTTTCGTGAAAATCCACGTTGAGGCGTACATGTTGACGCTATATTATGTCAGATTTTAAGAACACAGGAGCCGGGTTGATTCATACCGATCAACGCATGATCCAGGAATTCTGACATTTGCCCGCTGAGCAGCGAAGCCCTGCTCCTCAAACGCCTTGGTATACCAGGGCTTTGAGCCCGCGGAGCGGAGGAGGACACGTCCGCCAAGTTTCAATGCCGCATTGAGAGCTTGAACTTGTACTATAGCATCAGAGGTGTCAGGAGAGAACCAATCCATACTATCCATTAACTAGTCAACTGATCAGTAGTCTGTATATGAGGTGGCAAGAGTGAGACCTACAACGGCGATAGTCAACGTCCCTGGAGAAATCCGGCTTAGTGTGTCATTGATGCAGTCGGTGTGGATACGTAAGGCGTCGAAAGCCCCACGTCGAGACAGCTTGGCATGAGCTTTTGGCGTCAAGTAAGAAGGATGGCATCTGGTGAATTCCCATTAGAAAGTCTGGTAAAGATTGATTGAAGCTACCAGTACCTTCTGGAGTACTGTCCTTGCAGACACAGATAGTAGAAATAATTGTCCTCTCCGATCGAGGTGTTTCCCACCACTGGATCCAGAGTGTTCACAAGATATTCCCACATGGTTTGGCCGCCAACATCTCTGCGCTGAATGCCTGCATATGCGATGCCTTCCTGTCCGAAATAATCGTTCTGAATCATTTTGCATTGCGAGGGAGGAACTCCTGCTGCCTTCCAGGCAAACCATTCCGTCCCCACCACAGCCCAGCTCAATACCCGGTTGAGCAGTACACGACGGATCTTACTGTGCCAAATTTCTCGCTGCTCATTCAGCGTCTTAGCCTTGCAAAGCCGCTCGACCTCGTTGCTCAGCCCGACCGACCAGAGGAGCCATCGGACAAGCTTCACGGCGTTGCCCGACCCTCCTGAACCATACAAGCCAAGACCGTGGGACGATGTGAAGGTTCTCGAATGGACCAGCCAATACTGTAGAGCTCTGCTCGATAGAAGCGGACTAAGCTTAGAGAGGAGTAGCTCTCGGAACTTGGGGTGTTTCCCGACGCCGAACAATTGCCAGAAGTCTGCATATGACAATGCCTGGAAGGAGGCCACCTTTAATTCGAGTAGGTGGTTTTGATTTGGGTTCAGGTCGACAGCATGTATCCGCCGAGGGCTGCCGCTCAAGAGATAATCCAATACATTATCCCCAGCGCTGGTGATGCAAAGGACAACGTCATCTTCACTGGTCTTCAACAAGCGATGGTCTACCCTTGGGTCCTCCCAGGTAAAAGCGTAGATGTACTCATTGCCGAATTGAAGATGCTTATGTAATAGATCGTCGTAGTGAACGCGCCAGTGGTGGTGCTGATAGAAACTGCTTGGTAAAGGTAGGTTTCCTGCTAAGTTTATCAGGGCAGACTCGTATGATTTTGAGCGGATTGCCGGGCTTGTTTTCTCCACGGCGCCATAAGCTTCACCCCTGTGATGGCTTGGGGATAAGTATGGCGACTCAGTGATAGCGGCATCAAGTTGCTCGAGGACGTCGCGCGAATACCGTGACGAATTCGCGGAAGAGGCCAAAATCTCCTTCGGACATCCTACCCATATGTAGTAAGGAATACTATAATCAGATCGGTGATTAGCCATGATCAGGAACTTGTGCTGACGATATACTAACCCGCCGAGAAGGTAGTTCCTGTCGCTAGCTGAGAGAACAGTCCCAAAGCGGTACTCCAGGTAATCTCTCCGAGCAGCCTCCAATCCTACCCGGTCAACATCGAACCAAGCTGAATATCGAGTTAATCATCAATGCTGTAGAACAGGTACGACTACCTTGCCTACCTCTCCAGAATACTCGCCCAAGCCAATTGACGTGTCGATTGAAAGCTCCACCAGTGTAGTTGCGAGAAATACAATCGACAGCACTTTGTACTATCTCCGATATTAGAATCCCAGGCTACTCATCCCTTCGATACTAGCATTACCGTAGAAGTCACAGACGCCAATGGTTCCCTGTGGATGTAATAGGGTCGAGAGAGAGTCAACAACGGAGTAGAAGTCTATGTAAATCACTCAGCTCTCGTGTCCTCCCTTACGAAAGGCCATAGGTCTATACCAGGTATCATCGAGAGGCTATAGCTCATGGTGATGAGGTCAGCCTTGCCGATGCGCGCACTGAGTCTTGAGGTATGTGCATCGTCGCCATGGTGAAGGATGGCGCTTTTCTCTTGTTGAGAGAAGTCTTCTCCCAAGCGGAAAGCCCGGGCATCCTGGCAGACCACCGTGACATTCTTCCATCCGAGGCGGTCAAAGCGCTTGCGAGCTACTTCGCAAAGAGAGGGCGAGAGATCGACAAGGTAAACATTCGAGAAGAGATTTGGCACGTCCAGATATGCTTGCATTGCCTCGATGTTGTATCCAGTGCCACCTCCGATCTATTTCTTTTTCAGTAACAGAGGCACGGGGTTCGGACGCGCTAGGCGCAGTTCCACTGGACCTACATCCACCCATATTGGTTTCACCTGCCCACAGCCATTGCCTTTAGCCTTGTACTCTAACTGTGCCGCCACGAGACACAACAGGTCCTCTCGACCTCGAAGTAGTCGTCTGCGAGTCGCATCGTATACATCAGCCTGATCATGGCTCAATGTTAGCTCAGGGAACAGATCTTCGTTATCATATGTTACCTGTGCCTTGTAAAAGCCCTCAAGTGCAGCCTGCTGGCCGGTCCCATTGCTGTCGCCCGTGTGTGGTTTCAAGAAACAGGCATAGAAGAACGTGCCAAAAGAGCGGATTGCACTCGGAGATTCACGGCCATCTTTACGGGCTTGAAATGCAAATGCAAAGACGACGCCAATGACGGCAAGCACTGCGCAGGCAACGGCGAGTATCTGGACATGGTGAGCCTTGATGGAAGTGGTCAAAGAGGACAGTTCAGGAAAGGAGAATGCGTCTTGAATCATCTCGACAGGCGTAGATGTTTGGAGCATATCGACATTGGAAGACACAATCTGAACAAATTGTATTTGCGCGGACAATGTATGAAATAGACGTTGCCCATGAATTTCCTCCTCGACTCTGCCCCACTGAACCCCGCCCTAAGGAGACTGCGATATCGCATTACAGACGGTTTATCACCATTCATTGCCGCACATGGTCCTGAACTACCTTAGCTACCTTCCCTTCCCTTCCTCACCTTAATCAGGTCGATCCGAGCGAGGAGCGATTTGGTTTTGGATTCAACTGCAATCGCAATTGCAATCCAATTGCAATTGAACCGTGGGTGTGGATCTGTCGCCCCAATCCATTGGTTTCATTGGATTCAAGGATTGAATTGACTTCATTGGTGGCAATATGTTGAGTTGCTGTAGCTTTGCGGGTCAACAAAAGCTTCACTCGAGCATGTGGATGAAGCAAGTTGGATCTCTGCACTTGTTGTGAACTGGCGGGGCGGACGAGTTTGACGTCAAGAGGCCCAATCACCCTAACCAGGTATTGACCAATCATAGCCGACAGTCTTGCACGCTTCCGTTGTTTACCAACAGTGAGGTAACAATAACGTTTCAGGTCAACTCTGTGCATATCTTACAAGCCATTTCCCCTTCTCATTATTATTTAGCAGCGGATATACAATTGATCAAATATACCAGTATGTTTTTCATATGTGTACAAGAACACTAGTATGGAGATCGGCCACAACAACAATGGGGGTTTCTAAGCCATCACACTGCAGCACGTCCCCAATAGCAACCGTGTCG